>Ga0134121_10000758_pt1 | contig 33883 bp, 27 predicted proteins | sample KB301_FD_96463 | JGI IMG/M metagenome (GOLD analysis project Ga0134121, IMG submission 96463) | Terrestrial soil microbial communities without Nitrogen fertilizer from Kellogg Biological Station, Michigan, USA - KB3-0-1 | ecosystem: Environmental > Terrestrial > Soil > Unclassified ...
CGACGCGCCCAAGGCGACGCTGATGTCCTACATCATCAAGGGCATCCTCAACCGCCAGCTCCCCTGGGGCCTGGTGCTCCTGGGCGTGATGATCGCGATCGTGCTGGAGATGTCGGGCATCCCCTCGCTGGCCTTCGCGGTGGGCGTGTACCTGCCGCTCTCGTCGTCGAGCCCGATCTTCGTCGGCGGCATGGTGCGCTGGCTGGTGGACCGCTGGCTGAAGAGGAAGAAGTTCGCGGGCCGCGACCTGACCGAGGACGAGCTGACGGCCGAGGGCGACAAGAGCCCCGGCGTGCTCATGGCCTCCGGCTACATCGCGGGAGGCGCCATCGCCGGCATCCTGATCGCCATCTCCCAGGGCTGGTTCGAGGACTTCGACAAGTCGATGACCAAGATGATGGAGGCCGCGAACCCCTTCTTCGAAGGCCCCTGGTCGGACCGTCTGGCGCTCATCCCCTTCGTGATCCTCTGCGTGCTGCTCTACATGGCAGGAAGGGAGATGATCCTGGCGCCGAAGCAGCCGAAAACCAACCGTTGACCTCCGGGCCGGCCGTGGTGGCCGGCCAGGCTCTTCGGTCCGCGCAAGACTGCGCTATCGTTGTTGACAGAGAGTGCCATGATCCTTCTGGTCGGCTTCTATCGCGATCCCGATGCGGCGCGTCAGGCCGAGCTCCTCGACTGCCTGGCGCGCAATGCCGCGAACGAGAGCATCGCGGAGATCCACGTTTTCGTCGAGGAGGCGATGGCGCCGCCGGCGCTCGCCGCCGCCTATCGCGAGCTGGCTCACCGGAAAGTCCGGCTCGTTCCGCACGGCCGCCGCGTTACCTACCGCGACCTGTTCCAGCACGCCAACCAGCACTTCGACGGGCGCGGCTCGATCATCGCCAACGCGGACATCTTCTTCGACTCGACGCTCGGCCTGCTGGCTGACCTGGACCTCTCCGGCCGGCTGCTCTGTCTCACCCGCTGGGACGTGAAGCCTGACGGCAGCTCGCACCTTTTCGAGCATCCGTCGAGCCAGGACGCGTGGATCTTCCGCGCCCCGATCCGGGACTTCGTCTGCGACTTTCCGCTCGGCATGCTCGCGTGCGACAACCGGCTCGCCTGGGAGGCGGAGCAGGCGGGGCTGGAGATCTCGAATCCGGCCCGCTCCATCCGCGCCCGCCATCTCCACCTGAGCGGCGTCCGCCGCTATTCCGAATCCAACCGGCTGCCCGGCCCCGTGCGCTCCATCGAGCCGGCCTTCCTGGCTCCACACCGCCATCCGTGGGAGCACGGCGCGCCGCCGGGGACGCCCCTCGCCGCCATCGCCTTCCGCGAGACCATGGGCTATACGGTCGCCAGGATGGAGGAGGGAGCTTCGTCGCACAACAACGATCCGCGGCCGTTCGCCGCACCTCCCCCGGCGCTCGCCGGCCGGCCCTTCACCCAGGTGGTGTCCCACCGCGTCTCCCCGGTCGAGATCGAGTTCCTCGGCGCCGGCCGGCTCTTCGTGCTGGTGGGGACGGATTGGGACGGAGCCCAGGCCGCGACGGCCTGGCTGCGCGAGGTTGGCTACAAGGAGGCGCTGCCGCCGGTCGAGACGCGCAAGGGCACGGCCTTCGAGGTCTGGTCGCTCGTCGGCGCCGCCGGCGACCGGCACGTGGTCCCCACCCAGGTCATGCTCGTGGCGGAGGAGCTCGTGGCATGTACGCGCTGACGTCGCTGTCTCCCGACGAAGCCAGCACGCATCGCCAGCAGGCTTGCCTGCAGTCCTGGCGGCAGGCCGGCCTGCACGTGGTCTCGTTCAACCACCCGCGGGAGATCGAGTCGCTCGCCGGGCGCTACGACGTGGCGCTCGTGCCCGTCGAGAGCACGTCCGAGCCCGTGTTCGGGCGGCCGTTCATTCCCGTCCGGTCGATGGTCGATTGGGCCGAACGGCGAAACGTGCCCATCCTGATCGTCAATTCGGACATCGACCTCCAACTCTCGCCGTGGCAGATGAAACGGCTGCGATGGATCGCCGACGACGGGCTCTGCTACCTGGTGCGTCACAACTACGACGGCGACCTTCGACGGGCGGCGCGCGAGCCCTACGGCATCGACGCCTTCCTGTTCCACGGCCGGTACGGCCCCCTGATTTCAGAATCCTTCCTCAGCATGGGGCAGCCGTTCTGGGACTACTGGCTTCCGTACGCGTTCGCCAGCGCGGGGAGGCCGATCTGGGCCGTGGAGTTCCCCGCCGCCCTGCATCGGAATCATCCCCGCCGCTGGTCGGACGCGAGTTGGCACCGCTGCGCTCTGGAGTTCGACCGCCTCACGGGGCTGCTCGGGCCGGACCGCTCTCTCGAGGCCTGCTACGCCATGTCGTGGCAGGTGCGGCAAGCATTCGAGAGTCAGCGGTCGCTCGTGCCGCCGCGGCCGGTGGAGATCCGCGACTGGGTGCGGAGCCGCTTCGGCGACGGGCAGCCGAAGACCTTCCTCGAGCTCGGCGCGCACACGGGCACGGATACCGACTGGATGGCCGCTCTCCCGAACGTCACCCTCCATGCCTTCGAGCCCGATCCGCGCAATCAGCAGCCCCCGCGCGCCAACGTCGTCATGAACCGCGCCGCCGTGGCGGACCGCGACGGCCGGAGCCCCTTCCTTCTCAGCCGCGAAGGCTGGGGCCGGGAATGGACCTACTCCTCGTCGATCAAGCAGCCGAAGAACCATCTGCAGCACTACCCGGTCACCTTCGGCGAGACGATCGAGGTCGAGACGGTGACGCTCGACACCTACCGCCGGAAGCGCGGCCTCGACGTGATCGACTTCATCTGGGCCGACATCCAGGGCGCCGAAGGAGAAATGATCCGCGGCGGTCGCGAGACGCTGGCGCGAACGCGCTACCTCTTCACGGAGTACTCGGACCACGAGCTGTACGAAGGTCAGGTCACGCTGGAGCAGATCCTCGCCGAGCTTCCCGGCTTCCGCGTGGTGGAGCTGTACGAGGAAGACGTGCTCCTGGAGAACATGAGCTTCGCTGCCGGGGACAGCCGCTCCACAGGCCGCAGCCAGCGCGTTCCTTCATCGACTTCTGAGCCGCCGCTCCTGTAGCCATTGTGAATAAGTAACCCAAAGCTCGACATCATCGCGCCCTTGGTACACCTTGGCGACGAAAGGCTCGGTATGTTTGCGGATCATCCTAATCATTTTACGGTGAGCTTTGAGGAAGGCGGAGGCAAAGGCGGCGTGAGGACCCTTGCCGATGATGAAGAAGGCTTTGACTTGCGCCTCCATTAAATCATCCAGCTCGTCGCGCTCATAACGAATCGTCTTGTTATGGGACAGCGCAATCCATCCTCTGGCACCTACGTACTTGAGCCAGTCCCCGTCGGCCACATTGTCGAGCTCGAAGTGCTGATGATAGGCCTCGACCTTCATCCCGCCCGCCGTGAGTTGCGCGGGAAGGACGCGTCCCAAGTCTCTATCCGTAAAGAAGACCGGATCAGGCTGCGCTCTCGTAGAGGATCGCCTCATCGATCTCGCGCTCTTCCAGCCCGTAATCCGCTGCTACGGCCGAGCGTTCTTCTCCGGCGTCAAGCCGCTCGACGATGGTCAGCGTGCGGACACCCTTGCCCGAGATGATGGGACGGCCAAAGGCAACTTTGGGATCGACCGCGACGATGCGCGGCCCGTCGACGCCCCTGGCGGTATTCACCGGGAAGAGCCTGAGAGGCAAACCTTCGAGATTGCGATCGATGCGGTTCAAATGGGCGTTGAGGAGCTCTTTGAGAACGATCTGGCCGGATCGCCCGAGATCGATGATCTGGCCAAGACGTTCGATGAACACCGTCCCCGCCCCCGTTCGCAAGTCGCTATGGAGGAGGAGGCGCTTGATGTTGCACTCGCTCTCCGCATAGTCCAGCGCCGTCCGCAAGGCCGACATGGGAACCTCATGGCGAGACCGGAGAGCGCGCAGGACATGCGCCTCGATGAGATTCGGAAACGAGAGGCGCACGTCTTCGGGCACAGGGCGGGCGATCAAGGGGCGAAAATAGCGACTCCCACCCGCGGTCTGGTACGTCCGGCCAATCACCCACGATCGCAAGGTGGTAGGCGAGATATGGATGTACCGGGCGGCCTGCGCCAGCGTGTAGCGAGGTCGCTCATCGAGTCCGGAATTGTTTTTGCGATCGCTCAGGTGCCTTACCCCCTCTCTTAATACTACAGGAGCGCTCCTGTAGTGTCACGGCGTGAGCAATCCAGTTCCTGCTGTCCCTTGTTTTCACTCCCCTACCGAAAGTCCAACAACTCCCACCCCAGCTCGCGGAAAAGCCGGCGGGTGAGCGGCAGGGGGAGGCCCACGACGTTGGTGTAGTTGCCGTGGACCTCTTCGACGAGGAGGGCGCCGATTCCCTGGATGGCGTAGGAACCGGCTTTGTCGAGGGGCTCGCGAGTGTCGACGTACCACTCGATCTCCGCCGGGGTCAGGCTCGTCATCCGGACTCGGGACCTCTCCAGGGCGGAGGCTCGCAGGCCGCGGCCGGGCTCTTCGAGGGCGACTCCGGTGAGCACGGTGTGCTCGCGGCCGGCGATGCGGGCCAACATGCGGCGGGCGTCTTCCGGGTCTCGGGGCTTGCCCAGCAGTTCGCCGTCGATCACCACGACCGTGTCCGCCGCCAGCACCAGCTCGCCCGGCGCGGCCTGGGCCGCCGCCTTCTCGCGGGCGAGGCGGACGACGGTTTCCTCCGGCGGCTCGCCGGCTCCGGGTGTCTCGTCCAGATCCACGGCGCGGACGGTGAAACGCAGGCCGAGGCCGGCCAGCAGCTCGCGGCGGCGAGGCGAGCCGGAGGCGAGGATGAGGGTAGGGTGGCTCAGGGTTGGTTTCATCGGGTCTTAGGAGAGTTCGTCGTGATGTCCGCCCCGCCCGGGCATAAATGCCGGGGCTATTTAAAGGCGCCGGATGAATCCGGCTTCAAAGCCCCCTTCAGGGGGCGCAGCTCATAGCCCTGGCATTTATGCCCGGGCGGGGCGGACGGAGCGTCACATTCTCTCAGGGGTAATAGCCTCGTAGCGTCTTGGCTTCGAAGCCGGGGCGGGCGACCTTGACCTCCACGGTGCGGAACTTCTCCGCGTCTCCAGGCTCCCGCTCCTTGTTGGACTGGTAGGCCAGGAGGTACTGCGACCGCAGCTCGCTCTGGATGACGTCGTAGACCCGCTCGAGCTCGCTGGCTCTCTCGATCATGAAGACGCGGCCGCCGGTCTCGTCCGACAGGCGGGAGAGCTTCAGCCGGACGTCCGCGTCCTGCCTGGAGAGGTTGATCCCTACCGTGTAGATCGCGACGCCGCTGCGGCGGGCGTACTCCAGGGCGTCGGCGTAGGAGTAGTGGCTCCCCTCGTCCTTGCCGTCGGAGAGCAGGATGATCGCTCGCTTCCCCTTGATGCCGCCGAAGTAGTAGAGGGAGTAGATGATGCTGTCGTAGAGGGCGGTGTTGCCGTCGGCCTTGAGGCCGGCGAGGCCGCCGGCCAGCACCGTCTCGTCGTTGGTGAAGCGGACGGCCAGGGTCGGCTGTCCGTTGAAGGTGATGACCGACGCGCGGTCCTTGGGGGTGATCACCTTCTGGAAGAAGCGCAGCGACCCCTTCACCGCCTCCTCGAGCTTCGAGGCCTCGCTCATGGAGGCCGAGGTGTCGAGCAGAATGCCGGCGTAGATAGGCACGTCCTTCACCAGCTCGAAGCGCCGGACGAGCTGCGGCGCGCCGTCCTCGGTGACCTTGAAGTCCTCTTTCGTCAGCCCCTCGACGGGCCGGCCCTTGCCGTCCACCACCGAGGTGTAAAGCTCCACGAACTGGACGTCCAGATGGCCGGTGAGCTCCGGCGCGTTGACCAGCACCGTGCTCTCCGTCGAGTTGCCGTCGGCGAGGTAGGCGACGGCCCGCACCCAGGTGACGTCCTTGCTCTTCGGCAGCAGGATCGGCTGGGTGAAGGGCGGCTGATAGAGCGTCGCCACGCGGTTGTCGTTGAGGAAGATCTCCACCCGGTCCAGCTTGTCTCCCTCCGGCACGTCCACCTGGGCCTGGGCGCGCAGGCTCGCCTTATAGGTCTTGCCGGGTTGCGGCTCCACCAGACGCACGGCGAAGCGATGGGGGCCGGCGTTGAGCTCGATCTGATCCTCGGCCACCTTCTTGCCTTCGGCGTCCAGGGCCAGGGCCTTGAGCGTGTGGATACGGGGCTGGGCGCCGAGGTTCAGCTCGACGCTGAAGGGCGGCTTGCTCTTGGTGAGCACGGGCTTGCCATCCAGCTCGAAGGTCACCCTGGCGATGCCGGCGCCGGCCGCGAGGGCCTCCAGCCGCGCCTTGCCGGTGATCAGGCCCGGGGGCGGCGGCAGCAGGCGGAGCATCTGCTCGTCCGTGGCCGGCGGCCCCCCCGTGGTTCCCGCGGTGCCGTCCGAGGGCACCGCCGCGGCCAGGGTGGAGTTGGCCTCGGCCAGGGCCGCCGCCGGAGCGCTGGCCGCCGGGGCCGTGGCGGCGGCTTCCGTCACCACCGGCACCTCCAGCTCCCTTTGCTCGCGGAAGTAGCTCTTTCCCGCCGTGTCCTCGATCTTCAACACCAGCGAGTAGCTGCCCGGCCGCAGGAAGCGCTGGAAGACCAGGGGGATCTTTCCCCCCGGCCCCGCCGCCACCTCGGCTTCGGGCATGGCGAAGCGGTAGCGGAAGTGCTCGAACAGCTCGTCCTTGCTGAGCACCTCGCCGTCGACGGTGAAGACATAGCTCGCCACGGGGCTGCCCTCGATCCGCTCCGGCTTGACGGCTTCCCGCGGCACGCTCACCAGCGCCTGCACCACCGTGCGGCTGCCGAAGCGGCCGGGAAAGGAGAGGTCCACCTGGGCCGGGAAGGTCGCGGCGCCCTCCGGGAGGTCCGTGCCGTAGGAGGAGAAGGTGGAGAGCCACTCCTCGCCCGGCTTCGGAATGAGCTTCTGGGAGGTCTCGATCTGCCGCCAGTCGAGCGCCTCGGCGAGGCGCGAGGAGATGTCCTCCCCCCGCGAGCACAGCTCGCCGATCTGCTGGTAGCTCCGGGCCGGATTGTCGATCGACACCCGCGCGTCGCCGGAAAGCAGGGGTGAGAGACCGTCGTTCGGATACCAGAGCTTGTAGTTCGCGCGTCCGCGGGCGACGAACACCAGGGTGAAGCTGCTGCGGATGCGGTCCGTGCCCGAGTAGCTCCAGATCTCCAGCGGCATCAGCACTTCGCAGTGGACGGGATAGACCTCGGCCGGCTCACCGTTGAACAGCAGCATGCGGGCGCGGTCGTCCGCGACGCCGCCGAAGCGCTCGCGGGCGATGGCGATCCGCTGCTCCCAGCGATCCTTCAGCTCGTTCTGGGGCGTCTGCGGGAACGGGTCGCGCACCTCCCAGAACCGGCGCATAAAGGTGTCGCGCTGGTAGTCCTTCTTCAGAGCCAGGAAGACCGCCTTCTCCTTGGGGCTCATCAGCAGCGCCACGTCCTCCAGCCACGTCCGGTACCGTGGCTCCAGGTCCGCGACGTCCGCGGCCGGCAGGCTGGAAGAGATGGAGAAAAGCAGGGGAAAGGCGAGGAGGAGAAGCGGCCGGAGCGATCGGCGGAGCAGCATCGTGGGCGATCCTACCTTATCTGGTTACGGGTAATAGCCGCGTATCGTCTTGGCTTCCAGGCCCGGCTTGACCACCTTCAGGTCCACCGTGCGGAAGCCGGGGTCCTTGCGGAGGGTGGCGGACTGGTAGGCGATCAGGTACTGGGAACGCAGCTCCTCTTCGATGGCCGAGTAGATGGCCGGCAGCTCGCTCGCGTCCCTGGGGAAGAAGGCCCGGCCGCCGGTCTCCTCGGAGAGGCGTTTGAGCTTTCCCTTCTCCACGTCCTCGCCCAGGCCGATGGTGTAGACGGTGACGCCGGCCCGGCGCGCGAACTCCAGGGTCTCCTCCCAGGTGAAGCGGCTGCCTTCGTCGCGGCCGTCCGAGAGCAGCAGGAGCGCCCGCCGGCCCTTCAAGCCGTTGAAGGTGTAGAAGGAGTAGACCAGGCTGTCGTAGAGGGCCGTGCCGCGCTCGGCCTTGAGCCCGGCGAGCCCGCCCGCCAAGTCCTTGAGGTCGCGGGTGAACTTCACCACCAGGTTCGGATGATCGTTGAAGGTGATGACGGCCGCCCTGTCCCGGGGCTTGACCGTCCCTTCCAGGAACCGCAGGGCCGCCTCCTGCGCCTTGGGCAGGCTCTTCTCCATGGAAGCCGAGATGTCGATCGCCACCGCGGCGTGAATGGGCATGTCGGTGACGCGGTCGCAGCGCACGATCTGCTGGCGGGCGCCGTCCTCGGTGACGCCGAAATCCTTGGCCGCCAGCCCTCCCGTCACGGGATGGCCGTCGCGGTCGAGCACCGTGGTGTAGAGCTCCACCAGATCGACGTTCACCTCCTCCAGGTTCTCGGGCGCGTTGACGAAGACGACGCTCTCCGTGGAGTGGCCGTCGGCGAGATAGGCCACTGCCCGCACGTAGGCGACCGGCTCGCCGCGCGGCAGGACCACGGGATGGACGTAGGGCGGCTGGAAGAGTGTCGCGATCTTCGTTTCGTTGAGGAACAGCTCCACCCGCTCGATCCCCTCCCCCTCCGGCGCCTCGGCCTCGACCCGCGCCAGGAGGCTCGACTCGTAGCGCTTCCCCTTCTGCGGCTCCGCGAGGCGGACGCGGAAGCGGTTGCCGGCGGCGTTGATCTGCAGCTCGTCCGAGGCCAGGACCTCGCCGGCCGCGTCGAAGGCCGTGACGCCCAGCAGCCGGGTGCGGGGCACCTTGCCGAGGTCCAGCTCAACGCTGTAGGGCGGCGCCTTCTTGGTCAGCACCGGCTTGCCGTCGAGGAGGAAGGTGACGCGGGCGATGTTCTTTCCCGTGCTCAGGGTGTCGAAGCGCTGCATGCCGGTCTGGAGCTGCCCCGGGGGAGGCATGAGCTTGATCGTCGTCTCGCCGCTCTTCAGGGCCGCGTTGGCCTCGGCCAGGATGCGGTTCACCTCCTGGGCTTCGGGAGTCGCGGCGGCGGCCGGTTTGTAGGAGACACCGGGCGCGGGGTTCTTCTCCATCTCCGGCACCGCGAGGGCGTGCTCGTCGCGGAAGAGCTTGCCGGAGTTGACGTCCTCCACCTTGACCACCAGGGTGTAGTCACCGGGTCTCAAGGGGCGCTCGAAGGAGAGCGGCAGCGCTTCGGGCGTGGCCGCGGCCGGCAGGTCGAACTTGTAGCGGAAGCTGTCGAACAGGGTGCCGTCGTGCAGCACCTCGCCGGTCAAAAGGAGATTGTAGGAGCGGGCTTCGCCGAGAGCGGCCTGGCCGGCGGCGCCCGCCGGTACCGTGACCAGACCCTGCATCATGGTGCGTCCCTGCCAGCGGCCGGGGAAGCTCACCTCGAGCTTGGCGGGCAGGAGCGTCGCTCCGGCAGGCACGTCCGTCGAGTAGGAGTTGAAGGTCGAGACCCACTCCTTGCCGGGTCCCGGTTGCCGCCCCACCAGCCGCGCCTCGACCATGTCCCAGTGGATTCCCTGGGAATTGACCCAGGAGATGCCGGCGAGGATCTTGCGGGAGTGGTCGTAGTCGCCGCAACCGCCGCTGAAGCTCGCGATCTCCCCCAGGCTGTGCCGGTTGGTACCGGCGCGGGCGGCATCGACAGGTTGGGGCGCCTGCTCCAGAACGCTGAAAGCGAAGAGGACGTCGCTGCCTTCGCTGCCGGGGTTCCACACCCGGAAGGGGCCGGTGCCCCATTTGCGGTAGAGGACGATGGCGAACGGCTCCGAGATCTTGTCGCCGGGCGGATAGAACCAGATCTCCAGGGGCCAGAGGATCAGCGAGCAGTTGGACTCGATCCTCTCGTCCGGAGGACCGTTCAGCAGCAGCACGCGGGAGCGGCCGTCGGTGATGTCGCCGAAGAGGGAGCGGGCCATCTGGACGTTGGCCGTCCAGCGCTCCTTGAAGCCGTTGAGGGCCGTGCGGCGGACGGGATCGCGCACCTGCCAGAACTTCTCGATGAAGGAGTCGCGCTGGTAGTCCTTCTCCAAGGCCAGGAAGGTATTGCGCTCCTCCTCCGTGAGGAGGACGTCCACCTCTTCCCACCACGTGCGGTACTTCTCGGCGAGCTTGGCGACCGCCTCGCGCTCCTGGGGGGAGACGGCGCGGTCGTATGGGTGATAGGCAGCGGCCGGCAGGGGGAGGAGAAGGAGGAGGAACAGCAAGACCCTCATCACCCCGGCCCTCTTCTCCCAGCCTCCCCCCCGCCCGCCGGGAGAAGAGGGAGTGGTTTGCCAGGGAAAAAACAGAGACACGAGCCTCTTTAAGCCCCCTCTCTCCCGGACGGTGGGGGGGAGGCTGGGAGAGAGGGGGTTGGGGGAGTGAGGGTCCGCCCCGGAGGGGCGTTTTTGGCTCACGGGTAATACCCCCGGATCGTCTTGGCCTCCAGGCCGGGCTTGCCGACCTTCAGCTCGACGCTCCGGAAGTTGTTTCCGCCGCTGGTGTTCGTCGATTGGTAGGCGATCAGGTACTGCGAGCGCAGCTCCTGCTCGACGCTTGCGTAGATGCCCGCCAGCTCGTCCACGTTCTTGAGAAAGAAGGAACGCCCGCCCGTCTCCTCGGAGAGCTTGGAGAGCTTGCGCTTGTCCACGTCGTCCCCCAGGCCGATGGTGTAGATCGTGACGCCGGCCCGGCGGGCGTAGTCGAGGGCGTCGTCCCAGGTGAAGCGGCTGCCCTCGTCCTTGCCGTCGGAGATCAGCACCAGAGCCCGCTGCCCCTTGACGCCGGTGAAATAATAGAGGGTGAAGATGACGCTGTCGTAGAGCGCCGTGCCGCGCTCGGCCTTGAGGCCGGCCAAGCCGCCGGCCAGCGCCGGGACGTCGTTGGTGAACTTCACCGTCAGGTTGGGATGATCGTTGAAGGTGATCACCGACGCTCTGTCCTTCGGACGGACGGTGCGCTGGAAGAACTCCAGCGCCGCCTGCTTGGCCTTGTCCAGGCTCTTTTCCATCGACGCCGAGACGTCGAGCGCCACCACGGCGTGGATGGAGAGATTGGTCACCTTCTCGAAGCGGGAGATCTCCTGCTTCGTGCCGTCCTCCATCACCGTGAAGTCCTTCTGCTCCAACCCGTCCACCGGCCGCTTCTGCTTGTCGAGCACCGAGGTGTAGAGCTCGACGAAGTTGATGTTCACCTCCGCCATGTCCTCGGGCGCGTTGACGAAGACCAGGTTCTCCGTCGAGCTGCCGTCCGGCAGGTAGGCGACGGCGCGCACGTAGCCCAGGGCCTCGGCCTTGGGCAGCACGATGGGCTGCTCCCACGGCGGCTGGTAGAGGGTCGCGACCTTGGTCTCGTTGAGGAAGAACTCCACGCGCTCCACGACACCGGCGTCCGGCGCCTGGGGCTCGGCCTTGGCCAGCAGGCTGGTGCTGTAGCGCTTCCCGCGCTTGGGCTCGATGAGGCGCACCTGGAAGCGGTTGGGCGCCGAGTTGACGACCAGCTCGTCCGAGGCCACCTCGGCGCCGGTGGCGTTGTAGGCCTTGGCGGTGAGGGTGCGGGGGCGGGGAAGGTTGCCCAGGTCCAGCTCGACACTGTAGGGCGGCTTCTTCTTGGTGAGCAGCGCCCGGCCGTCGAGCGCGAAAGTCACGCGGTCGATGTCCTTGCCGGTGGTCAGGGTGTCGAAGCGCTGCATGCCGGCCTGGAGCTCGCCGAAGGGGCGGATCAGCTTCAGCGTCGTGTCGCCGTTGGCGATGGCAGCGTTGGCCTCGGCCAGCATCTTGGCGCTGGCCTCGTCGGGATCGTCCGAGGGCGGGGCGGGCGCCGCCTTGTCCGAGGCCGGCACCGAGATCGTGCGCTCCTCGCGGAAGACCTTGTTCGAGTTGAGGTCCACCAGCTTCACCACGAGTTGGTAGTCGCCCGGGCGCAGATAGCGCTGGAAGATGACCGGCAGCGAGTCCGTGGGGTTGGGCGCCGCCGCGGCCGGGAAGTCGAACTTGTAGCGGAAGTTCTCGAACATCCGGCCGTTCTGCAGCACCTCGCCGTTGAGGATCATGTCGTAGGTATGGGCGCCGCCCAGGCTGGACTGCCCGGCGCCAGAGACCGGCACGGTGATGACGCCTTCGACCGCCGTGCGCCCCTGCCACCGGCCGGGGTAGTCCAGCGTCAGCTTCGCCGGCAGCAGCTTGGCCCCGGGATCAATGTCCGTGGAGTAGGAGCTGAAGGAGTTGACCCACTCTCCCTTCTGATCCTCGGGCTTGGACGAGATCCGCGACTGGAGGATGTCGTAGCCCATGCCCTGGCGCAGCACGTAGTTGATGCCGCCGGCGAGCTGATCTCCGCCCTGGCAACTGTTGGCGATCACGGACAGGTTCTGCTCGCCCGTGGAGCCCGCGCCGTTGGAGAAGAGGACTCCGATGCCTTCGTTCGGGCTCCAGATGCGGTACGGCCCGACGCCCCAGTGGCGGTAGAACACGACGATGAACTCGGAGCCGATGCGCTCGGCGTGGGCGTAGAACCAGACCTCGATCGGCCAGATGACGCTGGAGCAATGGGACTCGATGCGGCCGTTGGGCGTGCCGTTGAGCAGCAGGATGCGGGTGCGCTCGTCGTCCAGGTTGCCGAACAGCTCCAGGGACAGCTCCACCCGGGCCTCCCACTGCTCCTGGAAAGAGTTGCGGCCGCCGCCCTTGTAGGGGTTGCGGGCGTCCCAGAACTGGCGGATGAAAGCGTCGCGCTGGTAATCCTTCTCGAGCTCCAGGAAGGTCTTCAGCTCCTGCTGGCTGATCAGGAGGTCCACCACCTTGAGCCACTGCTTGTACTTGTCGGGCAGCTTCTGGCGGGCCTCCTCCATGGCCTTGCGCTCCGCCCGCGTTATTTTGTCGGCCGCGTGGGCCGTGGCGGGTAACAGGGTGCAGAGCGAGAGGAGAAGAAGGGGCAGGACGATCAGCGGACTCAATCGGCGCATTCGTTCACCTTCCAAGTACCTTCCAAGATCCAGAGACAGGAGCCCCTGGGCGAGCCCGAGGGATTCAACAACCGTGCCGGACCCTCGACACCCGTGAGTCCCTCTCGTCGGGCGTCGCGTTCAGCTAAGGGTACAATGCATACCCGGAAACCGTCTCCCCGAGGATCCTTCATGCACCTCGTCTATTTCGACAACAACGCCACCACGCCCCTCCATTCAAGAGTACGCGAGGCCATGCTGCCCTGGATCGGCGAGATTCACGGCAACCCCTCGTCGCTCCACCGTTTCGGCCAGGCGGCGCGCAACGCCGTCGAGGAGGCGCGGGAGAAGGTGGCGGCCTTGCTGGGCGTGCGGCCGCCGGAGCTGGTGTTCACCGCCTCGGGCACCGAGGCCAACAACACCGTTCTCTTCCATCGCGCGCGCCGGCCGGGGCACGTCGTGATCTCCGCCATCGAGCATCCGTCGATCCGCGAAGCCGCGGCGCGGCTGGAGAAAGAAGGCCTGGAGGTGACGCGTGTGTCCCCTGCCGGAGACGGTGTGGTGCCCGCGGCGGAGGTCCTCCGCGCCCTCCGGTCGGACACGCTGCTCGTCGCCCTGATGCTCGCCAATAACGAGCTGGGCACGCTGCAGCCCGTGGCCGAGGTGGCCGCCGCCTGCCGGGAGCGCGGGGTCCCCGTGCTCTGCGACGCCGTGCAGGCGGTGGGCAAGATCCCCGTCGACGCGGCCGCCCTGGGAGTCGACTACCTGGTGCTCGGGGCGCACAAGTTCTACGGCCCGCTGGGCGCCGCCGCGCTCTGGGTGCGCAAGGGCGTCGAGCTCACCGGCTACCTCGTGGGGGGCAGCCAGGAGCGGCGGCGCCGGGCGAGCACGGAGAACGTGCCGGCGATCGTGGGCCTGGGCGAGGCCGCCGCCGCGGCACGGGAGGAGATGGCCGCGCGCGGCGCGCACCTCGCCGCCCTGCGCGACCGCTTCGAGGCCGGGCTCACCCGCCACATGCCGGAGGCGATCTTCCACTGCCAGGCTTCGCCCCGGCTGCCCAACACCTCGCACGTGGCGTTTCCCGGAGTCGAGGGGGAGTCGCTGCTCATCCGCCTCGACCTCGCCGGCTTCGCCGTCTCCACGGGCTCGGCCTGCTCCTCCGGCGCCGTCGAGCCCAGCAAGACGCTCCTCGCCATGGGCCTCTCCCCCGGCGAGGCGCTCTCCTCGCTGCGCATCAGCTTCGGCATCTCCAACACCGCGGAGGAGGTCGACGCCTTCCTGGACGCCCTCGACCGCGAGGTGGCCGCGCTGCGCCGCGTCTCGCCGCTCGCCCGGGCGGTCGCGTCTTGAGCCCACCCCGCATCGCCGTGATCCTCGCGGCCGGCAAAGGCACGCGCATGAAGTCGTCGCTGCCGAAGGTCCTGCACGAGGCCGCGGGCCGGCCGCTGCTCGCCTGGGTGATCGACGCCGCCCGGGCCGCCGGCTGCCAGCGCATCCTCGTCGTGGTGGGCCATGGCGTCGAGCGGGTGCGAGAGACGATCGAAGGCGACGATCTCGGCTGGGTCCTTCAGGCCGAGCAACGGGGAACCGGCCACGCCCTGGCCCAGGCCGAAGCGGAGATCGAAGGCGACGCGACCGTCCTCGTCCTCTCCGGCGACGTGCCGCTGATGAATCCGGCGACCCTGGACCGGCTGGCGCGGGACGCTGAGGAGGGCTGGGGCGCGATGGCGGTGGCGGAGATGGACGAGCCCGGCTCGCTGGGCCGGGTCCTCGTCGACGAGTCCGGTTCTTTTCAGGCGATCGTCGAAGCGCGGGACGCCGTGCCGGACCAACTCGCCGTGCGACGCATCAACGCCGGCCTCTACGCCCTTCCCGCGCCGGACGTCTTCACCTACCTGCGCAACCTCAAGACGGAGAACGCCCAGGGCGAGCTCTACCTGACGGACGCGGTGACGAACGCCGCCAGGGACGGCCATCCCGTGCGTCTCGTCCATCTGGCCGACCCGGACGAAGCCCTGGGCGTCAACGACCGGGTGGAGCTGGCGAAGATCCACCGCCTCCTCCTGGACCGTCACCTCCAGGGGCTGATGAAGGCGGGGGTGACCGTCCTGGAGCCGGCGAGGACGGTGATCGAGCCCGGCGTCCTTGTTGGCGAGGACACGGTCATCCATCCCGGTGTCTCCCTGCTCGGCCGCACCGTGGTGGGCCGCGAGTGCGTCGTCCACCAGGGCGCCTGGCTGCGCGACACGTCGGTCGCCGATGGAACAATCGTCGAGCCCTACAGCGTTCTGGATCGTGCCGAGGTGGGGGAGGGATGCCGCGTGGGACCTTTCGCCCGGTTGCGTCCGGCAGCCCGCTTGCACAGCGGCTCCCGGGTGGGGAACTTCGTCGAGGTGAAGAATTCGGAGATCGGCGCCGGCGCCAAGGTCAACCATCTCGCCTACGTGGGGGATGCGACGGTGGGAGCCGGGGCGAATCTTGGAGCGGGTGTCGTGACCTGCAACTACGACGGCGTGCGCAAGCATCCCACCGAGATCGGCGCCGGCGCCTTCATCGGCAGCGATACGATGCTGGTGGCGCCGGTGAAGGTGGGAGCCGGCGCCTCGACCGCCGCCGGCTCGGTCGTCACCCGCAACGTCCCGGACGGGGCCCTGGCGGTAACCCGGGTCCGGCAGAAGAACCTGGAAGGCTGGGCCGGCGGGCTGCGCCGCCGGCGGGCAGATCCCAAGACAGAAGATCCTTCGAAGAAAGAAGGCTGAGATATGTGCGGAATCGTCGGGTACGTGGGACAGCGAGAGGTCGTGCCGCTCTTGATGGACGGCCTGCGCCGCCTGGAGTACCGGGGGTATGACTCGGCGGGCGTGGTGACGGTGGAGGACGGCGAGTTCCAGACCGCCAAGGCGGAGGGCAAGCTCGACCGGCTCAAGGAGAAGCTGGAGAAGCAGCCGCTCTCGGGCCATTACGGCCTGGGCCACACCCGCTGGGCCACCCACGGCGCCCCCAGCGAGCGCAATGCCCACCCCGTGGTGGACTCGCGCCGGCGGCTGGCGCTCATCCACAACGGCATCATCGAGAACTTCCTGCCGCTCAAGAAACGGCTGATCGCCGACGGCTGGACCTTCACCTCGGACACCGACACCGAGGTGGTGGCAAACCTCATCTCCTCCTATCTCGACGGCACGGGCGACCTGCGGGCGGCGGTGGCCAAGGCCATCTCCGAGCTCGAGGGGATGTACGCCTTCGCCGTGGTGAGCACCGAGACGGACGGCCAGGAGATCGTCGCCGCCCGGCAGGGGCCGCCGCTCGTCATCGGCCTCGCCCAGGAAGAGCAGTTCCTCGCCTCGGACCCGGCGGCCCTCCTGGCCTACACCAAGGACGTCATCTTCCTGGAGAACGGCGACCTGGCGCGGCTGACGCCCGCGGGCGTCGAGATCCAGGACCGCAAAGGGCATTGCGTCGAGCGCCGGGTGCAGCGGCTCAACTGGGATCCCGTCCAGGCCGAGAAGGGGGGCTACAAGCACTTCATGCTCAAGGAGATCCACGAGCAGCCGCAGGCGGTGCAGGACACCTTCGCCGGGCGCGTGGACTTCGAGAGCGCGGAGATCCTCTTCGACACCGTGAAGATCACCGAGGCCGAGCTGGCGAAGGTCGAGCGCCTGCATCTGCTGGCCTGCGGCACCTCGTGGCATTCGGCGCTGGTGGGCAAGTTCCTCATCGAGGACATCGCCCGCCTGCCCGTCGAGGTCGACTACGGCTCCGAGTACCGCTACCGGGACCCGATCGTCTCCGACCGCGTGCTGGCCGTGGGCATCTCGCAGTCCGGCGAGACGGCGGACACCCTCTCGGCCATGGAGGCGGCCAAGGATCGCGGGGCGCGGCTGTTCTCCATCTGCAACGTGATGGGGAGCCAGGCCACCCGCATCAGCGAGGGTGTGATCTACACCAACGCCGGCCCGGAGATCGGCGTCGCCTCCACCAAGGCGTTCACCACGCAGCTCGTGGCCCTCTATCTGCTGGCGCTCTACCTGCGGCAGGTCCGCTTCGGCCACCTGGAAAGAGAGTATCTCGACGCGCTGTCGCGCCTCCCCCAGGCGATGGACGAGGTCATCCGCCGGCAGGAGTCGCACATGGACGAGCTGGCCCGGCGCTATCACCGGTCGCAGAACTTTCTCTACCTGGGCCGCGGCATCAACTACCCCATCGCCCTCGAAGGCGCGCTCAAGCTGAAGGAGATCTCCTACATCCACGCCGAGGGGTATCCGGCGGGAGAGATGAAGCACGGCCCCATCGCCTTGATCGACGAGAACCTGCCGGTGGTGGCGATCGCCACGGGCGACCACGTGGCGGAGAAGGTGAAGGGGAACATGCAGGAGGTAAAAGCGAGGGACGGCGTCGTCCTCGCCCTCACCGATCACGACCCGGAAGAGCTCGGAGGAGTCGCCGACGAAATCATCGAAGTCCCCTCCATCTCGCCGCACCTCCAGCCCATCGTCAACGTCGTCCCCCTCCAGCTCCTCGCCTACTTCATCGGCGTGCGCCGCGGAGCGGACGTGGACCAGCCGCGGAACCTGGCGAAGAGCGTGACGGTGGAGTAGGCCGCCGCAGAAACGCCTTCGCCCGGCGAAGGACAGCCTGGCACGCCTCCTTCCTCGCTTGAGACGCCTCAAGACAAGCCTGCGGCGTCTCGCGTAAGCTTGCCACCTGTCGGCTCAAACTCGCCACGAGCCCGTGCAAGCTTGGCGCGCCTTATCGAACCGTTGACACGGAGGATCGCAAGCTTGGCACGTCCCGCCGCAAGTTTGTGGCGTCTCGCCTCAAGCTTGCGTAGGACGCCGCAAGCTTTGGTCGTCTCTTCTCAAGCTTGATACGAGTCAGACGAAGCTTGCCGCGAGTCGTCGCAAGCTTGGTGAAACTCATGGCAAACACGATACGCCACGGCTCAAGCTTGCCGGCAGGCGTGGCAGGTCTGGAAAACGACGTGGCAAGCTTGCTCAGGCTGTTTCAAGCTTGGATTGTTCCGGACCAAGACTGTGCGATCTCGCCTCAAGCTCATCTCGGCGAGAGAAGAGGGTAACGTTTTCGGCTACAGCACGAGCTCGAAGTAGATCAGCGGCGTTCCCCGGTATGTCACACGTCCGGTCTCCCGATAGCCGCAGCTCGCATAGAAACCGCCGGCGCCCGCCGGGCTGTCAAAGGCGTCGAGACGGATGGCATCGCCCGGCCAGGAGCGGGCGACGCCGGTCGCATACTCGAGGAGGCGCCGCCCAACTCCCTGCCGTTGGCGGTCCGGCGTCACGGCCATGTCGGTGAGGTGGAGGGGGCGGCGGACGGCCGTGAAGTAGGTGGGATCGATGGCCCAGGGCTTCTTGCTGGCGAGGCGCAGAGATCCAAGAAGGACCCCGCCGCTCCGCGCGACGAGCACGCGGGAGTGCGCATGAAGGCCCAGCAGCACACCTCGTTCGGACACCGCGGACGACCACGGCCCGCGCCCATGCTTGGTCGTCAGGTGCGCTCCGACCGCCGTGCGCATCTCAGCGATTGCAGCGGCATCCTCAGCCGCGGCTTCCGCGAAGGAGAGGTCCATGGCGAAGCATGATAAGGCAGGTTGGCGCCTGTCCACGAGCCGTTCCGTTCGTTGCGATACCCATCCGACGGTGGTTTTGCCCCGAAGGGGCAGCGGCATGTAGCCAGGGGCTGGCGCTGTTTGCCAGCCCCTGGAGAATCCACGCCCTCTATTCTCAAAGCCCCGAAGGGGCGACGGCAGTTTTTACTGCGAGGTGAGAGGCTATCTCGGGACGTGTTCAGCGCGCCGTTGCGAATGGGCGAGTACCAATGCCTGTGCTGCGGTGGAATCGAACGCCAATCCGCCGTCGCCCCGTTGGGGCTTGGGGATTTGTTAGGTTGCTTGTTACCTGGGGCTGGCAAACAGCGCCAGCCCCAGGCTACATGCCTTTGCCCCTTCGGGGCACTTTGGTCCGCGATCGATCGCCTCCTCGCGGAGAGGGCATCAAAGCATCGAGCGTTTCCTACAGCGCAGGGCTCACGCAGCCTCTTCGAGGAATGACCAGACCGCGGGCGGCTGGCCCCACCACACCCAGGCGATGTAATCGGTGAGCGGCGGCTCGACTCCGGCTTCGCGCAGGCGAGAGTTCACCTGGCCGCGATGATAGGTACTGTGCATGACAACCTGGAGGGCGGTCTGCCGGAGCGTAGGACTCTTCAGTTGCCGGTTCTGGGCCTGCTCCATCTCCGCCAGCCACGGCAGCCGAAGCTCGCGGGCGAGTGTTTCAGGGCCGGCGCCCGCAAGAAAGGCTTGCAACTGTTGATGCGCTTCCCGAGACCGGCGTGCGAGCGACGCCAGATCAGGAAACTCGGAGAGGGCCGGGACCTTTAGCGGTTCGCCGCGCCAGACCTGAGGAAAGGCAAGTTGCACCACGAGGATGTGGTGCAGACACGTCCGAACTTTGTCATTGCTCCGGCCGGCCTCGGAGCGAAACACGGTCTCCCAGACGAGGGTGTCCGCCCATTCCACGTGGTTCACCAACTCCATCAGCTCTGAAGATGTCTCCATTGCGATTTTCTCCAAGACGCCGCGCGCTGCGGTATGAGCTAGGCTGCCTTCAACAGGAACTCAATCTTCACCGCATCGAACGGAAAGACGATCCCTCCTCCTTCTGCGCGATCGAGCACGCCGGCGTTGAGCAGCGCAGTGACATCGCCATGGACGGCCTTGACGTCACGATGGACGCGCCTGGCGGCCTCGCGAATCGACACGGGCCCGGCTCCGCACAGAGCCTTGAGCAACTGCCAACGCTTGGCAGTCAGTACTTGCCAAAGTAGCTCTGGGGGTGCAAAGCTGATGCGGGCCGATCCTTGCGGCTTGCCCGTCTTCCAAGAGTCGAGAAAGTCACCCATCGATTCGGATGGTGTACGTACATCAAGAATCACGGTTTTCATCGTTCCACCTCGCAATGTCATTCTGGAAATCGGCGACTAGCTGTTCTGGTGTTGTAAAGCTATATGCACTCTCATCGTCGCCGAAGTGTCTATGATCGCCCTTGCCGGCCTCGTTGTCGTACCGGAGAACACAGACTCCGGATCTTGCGGAGAGGGTACCAAGGCAGTGGGCGTTCCGACAAACGCAAGGATCAGCGGCGCTTCGGAAAGGGCGCCGAGCCCTATGCGCCAAGGAGCAGGCGACACACCAAGGCACGCCGCTCGGCGCTGACTGAAGGTGGCGTAGACGGCACCCTTGGCAGGATTGGGGGAGAGGGGTATAGGCCTCCCACCCCCGGGTTCCCACCGGCTCCGCCGGTTCCCACCCGGGGCTATTGGAATGCCGCCCTCTGGGCTCTCTTCGACGCCTTGGGGCGTCAATGGGTGCCGGACCTTGTCGATACCTCACGATGGATATTTGGAATGATTCGGGTTGGGAGCCGACCCCACGACGCGGCGAGCCCGTAGGGCGGCAGTCCCGTAGCCCCGGGTGGGAACCGGCGGAGCCGGTGGGAACCCGGGGGTTGGGAGGGCAATCCCCGAGCTCATATCGCCGGCCGTGGCATCGTCGCCCGCCGAACCGGGTCCCCGACCCTTGAGGGTAGTGCGCCGTTGGCGTAGACTGCTTCTGTGGTCATTGCCGAAACCAAGTCGTTCACGGCGCGGATCGGCGACCTGCTGGATGATGATGACTACCGCGCCCTGCAACTCGAACTGGTCCAGCGGCCGACAGCGGGGAGCGTCATTCCTGGCTCAGGCGGCCTGCGAAAGCTCCGCTGGGCCGTGGCGGGTCGCGGCAAGCGAGGGGGATCTACTTCTGGCACCCGGATTCGGCGAGAATCCTGATGCTCTTTGCCTACGCAAAGAACGAACGAGAGGATCTTACGGTAGCTCAACGCCAAGCCCTGCGGAGAATCGTGGAATCGGAGTACCCATGAAGAAAGAACTCTTTGACGAGCTTCTGGAGAGTGTGCGGGAAGGAGGGGCGATCCTTCGGGGCGAGCGGGAACCGTCACGCCGGTTCACCTTTGAGGAGCCTGACGTGAGGGATCTTCGGGAGAAACATGGCCTGAGTCAGCCGAAGTTCGCGGCGATGATGGGGATCAGCGTCGGGACTCTACGCAACTGGGAGCAGGGACGGCGTAAACCGGAGGGTAGCGCGCGAGTGTTGCTGCGTGTCGTCGAACGGCACCCGGAGGTGGTGTTCGAGGCGGCGAGCGGCGCTTCGGAAAGGACACCGAGCCCAAGGCGCCAAGGAGCGGACGACACACCAAGACGCGCCGCTCGGCGCTGACTGAAGGTGGCGCAGACGGCACCCTTGGCAGGGTTGGAGGAGAGGGGTATAGGCCTCCCACCCCCGGGTTCCCACCGACTCCGCCAGTTCCCACCCGGGGCTATTGGAATGCCGCCCTCTGGGCTCTCTTCGACGTCTTGGGGCGTCAATGGGTAACAAACTCTTGTCGATACCTCACGATGGATATTCAGATGATTCGGGTTGGGGGCCGACCCAACGACGAGGCGAGCCCGTAGGGCGGCAGTCCCGTAGCCCCGGGTGGGAACCGGCGGAGCCGGTGTGAACCCGGGGGTGGGGAGGGCAACCCCGAGCTCATACCGCTGTGGCATCGTCGCCCGCGGGCTCGGAGGCCTGGCCCTCCAAGGCGGCCTGCTCCGCCAGCCTTTTCTTCTTCTTCGACTGGGAGCCTGGCGCGAGGAAATGACGAGAATAGTCCTCTTCGAGTCTGGGGATGCCTGATTTGGAGAAGCGAAGAGGTATCCGTCGTCCCTTGCCCCATTTTACGTAGACCGTGACGGACGGGATCACGTTCAAGTCGTGGACATGCATGCGGAGAATCCGCAGGATCCTTTCGGCCTTCTCCAGATTGCACTGAATAACCTTCTCAAGATAGGGAATCCGTCCGAAGCGCCACGATTCCACATCCTCTTTGCGGAGCAGGTCCATGTGCACGAAGACATCGATCGGTGTCACGACATCGCCCTTGGCGAGGATCGCCTGGACGGCGCGGACTACTCGCGGGTAGTACTTGTCCTTCTGGTAGTTCTCTACGTTGACTCTTTTCATGTGTCAGAGATTCGCGGCCCGATCGGTCCGGGATCATCGACGTTCGGAATTCTTGAGGCTGTCCAGAAAAGCTTGAGCCTGCTCTGGGGTTTCTGTCCAAGTGGCGCGGCCGGCCGCAAAGTCTTCCTCAGACTTCGCGATTCGCGCCTGCATCTCTGGGTGATGAAACCAGGTCTGATCCGTCAGCACCCGAAGAAACACAGCCTTCCCATCCCCCGGAGCGTAGAAGTCCGGAAGCTCGGCCGCGACGTGGTAGCCGCAGGCGAGGTAGAAGGCGCGGGTAGGGTTGTACTGGGGACGAGTAGAGGTCTCGACGTAGACGCGGGGACGGCCGGCGGCGGACATCCAGTCTTCGGCGGCTCCTAGGAGCGTGGCTCCCACTCCTCGGCCCTGGAAGCTCGGGTGGACGACGATCCAGTAGAGGTCGGCGGACTCCTGGCTTCCAGGGATGGGACCCCAGCAGGCATAGCCGCCCACTTCTCCGTCCACCTCTCCCACGAGGAATCTGTAGTGGCTGGCTTCTCCCTGGGCGAGGCGGTCGTCCACCAGCTCCATTGCCACTTCGATCTCCTCGGGATTGAAGAAGCCGGTGGCCCGGATCAGTTCCTCGACGGGGCCACGGTCGGACGCTTCCAGGGTTCGGCGGACGATGACTCCCGGTCGATCTTCAGCCCTTTTTTCTCGGGACGGCAAGGTTGCGACGGAAGGGGCGGGCATCACGGAGTCCTTCAGAATGCGCTCCACGACGTCCTTGGCCGAGAGGCCGGCCCTTCCGGCGGAGGCCATGAAGCCGGCGTCGGCGGCGAGACAGGGGTTGGCGTTGACCTCCAGGATGCACGGCTCGCCCGAGGCGTCCAGCCGAAGGTCGACGCGGGCGTAGCCCTTGAGGCCGAAGATCCTCCATGCGGCTTGCGAAATTTCGCCGGCTCGCGCTAGTAGCCCCTCATCCGCGGGATCGTCCGGAAAATGGCGGACGGTGTGGATGCAGGCGAAGGAGCCTTCGTCCCACTTGGCCTCGTAGCCAAGGACTCGGCTCATCCCCTCGGGGAAGTCCTCGTAGAGGATCTCCGCGATGGGTAGCACCTGGGGGCCGTCGGCTCCTGCGATAAGAGAGACGTTCAGCTCGCGGCCGGGGAGGAAGGTCTCGGCCACCACGGCCTGGCCGGGGAAGCGCGAGGTCAGATCCCGTGCCCGGGCCAATGCCGCTTCGGGCGTCGAGCAGACGGGGTCGCCCTCCAATCCCAGGGAGGCGTCCTCGCAGGCGGGCTTCAGGATCCATGGACCCGGGACTCGGCCGAGAAGGCTCGGACAGTCCGGGTCCAGCCGCCCGCCAGGAGCGACGGGCAATCCCTCGGACTGGAGCACGGCCCGGGTCGCCAGCTTGTCGGTCGTCACCCATAAAACTCCGGACGCGCTGCCGGTGAAAGGCAGTCCCATCAGCTCCAGAGCCGCCGCGGCTCCCAGGAGGGCCTCGGGCCGGCCGGGCGGCGCTTCCATGAGGTTGAAGACGACGGTTCCCGCGACGCTATCGTCGGCCAAAGCGCGCCAGGGGCGCCAATCTGGCACGGCCACGGTCTGGTGCGGAATGCCGAGGGCGTCGAGCCCCGCGGCCACTAGCGCGACCTGCGCCAGCACGTCGGAGGTCGACGGGTCCGCTTCCGCGCCCACCGGGTTGTGGGCGATGACGACCCGGGAGACCTGCGTCAGGTCCAGCTTCAGGTCCACAATCCACACCGCAGCGCGGCGGCCTCGACGATCTGGCCGAGAAGCTCGGTGTAGGAGGTGCCGGCCCGGCCGGCCAGGATGGGCAGGTCCGAGTAGGTCGGGTGCAGGCCGGGAAGCGGATTGACCTCCAGGAACTGAAGCTCGCCGGCATGGTCGCACCGCAGGTCGATGCGCGCCAGGTCCCGGCAGTCCAGGGCGTTGTAGGCGGCGAGAGCCAGGACGCGCGCCCTTTGGGCGAGGGGCTCGCCGTCGAGCAGAAAGTACTCCACGTGGGTCTTGTAGTCTTTTTTGTTCTCCGCCGTGTAGGCGGCGTCGGTGTGAGCGCGGAAGGTCACTTCCATGACGCCGATCACCCGGGCGTCCTTGCCGTTGCCGACGATGCCCACCGTCATCTCCCGGCCCGGCAGGAAGCTCTCGACGAGCACCGGCTGGCGGAAGGCGTCGATCAGCTCGGCGCAGGCGCCCGCGAGATCGTCATGGTGCTCGACGCGGGAGCGCCGCGTGACGCCCTTGCTGCTCCCCTCGGCCACCGGCTTCACGAAGAGGGGCGGCTGGAGATCCACGCCGGCCGCGTCCTCCGGCTTCTCGACGAGGGCGAAGGGCGCGGTGGGCAGGCCGTGATCGCGCACCAACCGCTTGGCGAGCGCCTTGTCGAGGGTGATGGCGCAGGTCAGCGGGTCCGAGAAGGTGTAGGGCTGATCGTACATCTCGCAGATGGCCGGTACCTGCGCCTCGCGCGAACGGCCGCGCACACCCTCGGCGAAGTTGAACACCAGGTCCCACCGCTCGCCGGCCGCCAGCCGCCGGGCGAGCTCCAGGCCGCGGCCCACCCGCTCCGGCTGGTGGCCGAGGCCGGCGAGACCGGCGGCGAGGGCCGCGATGGTCTCTTCCTCGTCGAACTCCATGACCGCTTCGGGGGAGAATCCCGCGGCGAGATAATCCCCCTTGAGGTCGTAGCAAAGGCCGATGCGCAGGGATCGCGAGACCGTCGATTCCGAGGGCATCGTCAGGGCCTGACGTCTTCGTAGGTGTAGGTCCGGCCCTGCCAGTTGCGCAGGCTCCAGATACCGTTCGCGTGGCCGGTCACCGTCTCCTGCTGGACCGGCACCTTGCCGCCGCCGCCCGGCGCGTCGATGACGTAGGTCGGCACGGCGTAGCCCGTGGTGTGGCCGCGGAGCTCAGCCATCAGCTCCATCCCCTTCTCCACCGTCGTCCGCAGGTGGCCGGTGCCCAGCACGGGGTCGCATTGATAGAGGTAGTAGGGGCGCACGCGGAGCTTGAGCAACCCATGGAAGAGGTCGCGCAGGATATCCGCCGAGTCGTTCACGCCCTTGAGGAGCACGGTCTGGCAGCCGAGGGGAATGCCGCCGTCCGCCAGGAGGTCGCAGGCCTCGGTGACTTCCGGGGTCAGCTCCTTGGGATGGCAGAAGTGGAGCGAGAGCCAGACGCGATGCCTTCGCAGCACCTTCACCAGCTCCGGCGTGATGCGCTGGGGCAGGAAGGCCGGGATGCGGGTGCCGATGCGCAGGAACTCGATGTGGGGAATGGCCCGCAGCCGGCCGAGCAGTTGATCCAGCGTGTGATCGGACATGAGCAGCGGATCGCCGCCCGAGAGCAGCACGTCGCGCACCTCGGTGTGGTGCTTGAGGTAGTCAAGAGCGGCTTCGATGCGCCGGCCCAGCGGCTCGAGCTCGCCCTGGCTCACCAGCCGGCTGCGGGTGCAGTAGCGGCAGTAGGCGGCGCAGGTGTCGAGCACGAGGAAGAGGACGCGGTCCGGATAGCGATGGACGAGGCCCTCGACGACGGAGGCGTCGTCCTCGCCGCAGGGGTCCGTCATGTCGCCCGGACTGACCAGCAGCTCGCTCTCCTGGGGAATGACCTGGAGGCGGATGGGACAGCCCGGATCGTCCGGATCGATCAACGTCGCCCACTCGGGAGTGACCGCGACGGAAAATTTCTCGCTTGCCAGCAGCAGACCGCGCCGCTCCGACTCGGTGAGGTTCAGCAGCTTTTCGAGCTGCTCGAGTCGGGTGAGCCGGTGGCGCATCTGCCAGTGCCAGTCGTTCCAATGATCGGGATCGTAGGGCACGTTGAGGACGTCGCAGACGTCCTCGCGCCGGGTGGTCTCGACCGAATACGAGGCGAAAGCCTCCTGCTTCATTTCCAGGCTCCTCTTTGGAAATAAGGTGAACACGGCGGCGCGACGCCGCCTAGGAAGACAGCCCTGCCGGATCGATCATCCGGAGGAAAAGCCCCAGGGGGCTCCTTGCACATGATTTAGTACGTCAACCCGGGGGGGATGACACCGCAACCGGCATGGTTACGGGAAGCTGCGCTGGCAGGGAAAACGGGGAAGGGGTGGGAGCTTCGCGAAAAGCGGTATTTTCGAGAGAGATACCGATGACAGACAGCCCGAGCCGAAGGATTTCCGGGGCCGGACTGTCCCGCGTACTGGGAGGTTGGTCGGGGGGAACGTTTACGTCCACGGCGTTAACGATACCGGACTTCTCCTTGGTGTCAAGAGGAACAGTCACTTCTTTTTGCGATTCGTACACTTCAATGGTGGTCAGCCGGCCGGCGAGGCGATAGGCACGCCGCCACCCGGCGCCCACGCCGCCGCGATAAAGATCGAAACCCGGGCCCCGGAGGGCTGAAACGGCTCCTCGCACGCCGCGATGTAATGCAAGTCTGCTACCAGCTTTTCGGCCTCATCCCCCCTCTCCCGGTGTGGGGGGTGTGTGGGGGCGGGAGAGGGGGCTAGGGGGTGAGGGTTTTATCAGCCAGGGCGATAACCGCCGAAAATCGCGTGGCCGGCCTTCATCCAGTGAACCTCGACGCCGATGAGCCCGGCCTCGGCGAGCCACTGGAGCTGATTGATCAGGGGCGACGGTTGATCGATGGGATCCGGGTCCGGATCGGAGTAGAAATTCCAGCGTTCCTCCTGGAAGACCTTGTAAGGAGCGAGGTCGCCGGCGATCGCGAGCGCCCTGCGGCGCACGGCCTCGTCCCAGGCCTTTGCGGCTACGGCCTGCCCGGTGGAGCTCGCCGGCTGCACCAGATCCGCGATCACCACCGCGCCGCCGGGCGCCAGGGCCGCGGCCAGATCGCAGAAGAGCCGTCGCTTGCCCTCGCCGTCCAGATGGTGAACGGCGAGGGAGCTGACGAAGGCGTGGACGGGCTCCGGAAAGCTCCGCCAGGTCGTGTCCGCGAGATCGAACCGCCGGGTCTGGAGACGGTCGCCCACGCCGGAGACAGCGCCCAGGCTCGTCCGCACGCGCTCCAGCATGGCGGGAGAGAGGTCCATCGCCAGGACGCGGGCGCGGGGGAAGCGCTCCAGCAGCGCCGCCGTCAGCGGTCCGGCGCCGCAGCAGAGGTCGACGAGGAGGCCCTCGCCCGGATCGGGGATCTCTGGAATGAGGTCGAGCACGGTGGCGATCTGCTCTTCGCGGTCGGGCACGAAGAGGTGGCCGGAATCGATGAACTCGCGGCTGTCGGCTTCGTCCCAGCCTGGGGTGCGTTCTGGAATGGACATAGGGGAAGGCTAGCACCACAATAGGCGCCATGAGCGACCATCAGCCCACGATTTTCGACAAGATCCTCTCGGGGGACATCCCCTCCTGGAAGGTGTACGAGGACGAGCACGTCTTCGCGTTCCTGGACATCGGCCCGCTGTCGGACGGCCACACGCTGGTCATTCCGAAGGAGCGCAAGGCGATGCTCCACCAGCTTTCGGACGAATCGGCGGCGGCGATCGGCCGGGTGCTGCCGCGGCTCTGCCGGGCGGTGCTGCGGGCCACCGGCGCCACGGCGTACAACGTGCTCCAGAACAACGGCTCGGAGGCGCACCAGGCCGTGCACCACGTGCACTTCCACATCATCCCGAAGCTCGGCGGCGAAGGCCTGGGAGTCGGCTGGCCGGCGAAGAAGCTTCCGGAGTCCACGGCCCGCGAGCTTCAGGAGAAGATCCGGAAAGCGCTGGAGGGCTGAAGCCATGCGCGCGGTGGAGATTCGCGGCGGCTTCGGGCTGGACCATCTGGAGATCGTCGAACGGCCGGACCCGGTGCCCGGCCCCCGCCAGGCCCTGGTGCGGCTGCGCGCCGCCTCCCTCAACTATCGCGACCTGCTCACCGTCGAAGGCAAGTACAACCCGAAGCTGAAACTGCCGCTCATCCCCTGCTCGGACGGCGCGGGCGAGGTCGTGGCGGTCGGAGACGGCGTGACCCGTGTGCGCCCCGGCGACCGGGTGAGCGGCATCTTCGCTCAAGCGTGGATCGCGGGCGAGCCGGCGCGCGAGCGGCTGCGCTCGACGCTCGGCGGCCCCCTGGACGGCACGCTCGCCGAGCTGGCCGTCTACGATCAGGAAGGCCTGGTGAAGATCCCGGAGCACCTGACGGACGAAGAGGCCGCCACGCTCCCCTGCGCCGGCGTCACGGCCTGGACCTGCCTGCAAGGGATTACGGCGGGCGACACGGTGCTGCTCCAGGGGACCGGCGGCGTCTCGATCTTCGCCCTGCAGCTCGCGAGGCTGCGGGGCGCCCGGGTGATCCTCACTTCATCCAGCGACGAGAAGCTCGCCCGCGCCAAGGAGGTGGGCGGCGGCGGCCCGGAGATCCTCGGAATCAATTATCGGGAGACGCCGGACTGGGGGGCGAAGGCGAAGGAGCTGACGGGCGGCGGCGGGGTCGACCTCGTCGTGGAGGTTGGAGGCGCCGGCACGCTCAAGCAGTCGCTCCACGCGGTGCGCATGGGCGGCACGATCTCGCTGATCGGAAACCTCGCCGGCAATACGGCCGAGCTCTCGCTGCCGCTGATCTTCATGCAGAACGTCCGCGTCCAGGGCATCCTGGTCGGCCCCCGCGACAGCTTCGAAGCCCTGAACCGCGCCATCGCCCTGCACGCTCTAAAGCCGGTGGTCGACCGCGTCTTCCCCCTGGACGACGTCCGCGCCGCCTTCGCGCACATGGCAACGGGGGGGCACTTTGGGAAGATCGCGGTCAGAATCTAAGTCCAACCCGATGCGCCGCCTCATCCATCAATACCTGGAGCACCTCCACGGCGAGAGGCAGGTCTCCCCGGAGACGCTGCGCGCCTATGAGCACGACCTCGCGTCGTTCCTCGAGTTCCTCGCCCGCGATTTTCTCGGTAAAGAGGCAGGCGAAATCCGGCCCGGGGACGTCGACCCGCTCGCCGTGCGCTCGTTTCTGGCGGCGATGACCCGCAAGGGGCTGGCGAAGACGAGCCAGGGGCGGACTCTCTCGGCCGTGCGCAGCCTCTTCCGCTTCGCCTGCCGCGAGGGGGTGCTGACGGCCAATCCGGCCCAGGGTGTGCGCACTCCCAAGGTGCCCAAGACTCTCCCCCGCCACCTGCGGCCCGGGGAGATCGAGAACCTGATCGAGGCTCCGGACGGCGACGAGCCGCTGGTGCGGCGAGACCGGGCCATCCTGGAAATGCTCTACGCGGCGGGGTTGCGGGTCTCCGAGCTGGTGGGGCTCGACTGGCGAGACGTCGACCTGCCGGCTCGCGTGGTGCGGGTGACGGGCAAGGGGAGCAAGGAGCGCATGGTCCCCTTCGGCCGGCCGGCGGCGGAGGCGATGCGGCGCTGGCTGGACGTGTGGGAGGGCGTGAGGGCTGCCCGCAAGACGCTGGACGACGACGAGCCCGTGTTCCTCAACACCTTCGGCACCCGCCTCACCGATCGCTCGGTGCGGCGGGTGATCGACCGCTGGGTGGACGCCGCCGCCGTGGCCCGGGGCGTCCATCCCCACACTCTGCGGCACACCTTCGCCACCCATCTGCTGGAGAATGGCGCCGATCTGCGCGCCATTCAGGAGCTGCTGGGGCACAGCTCGCTCTCCACGACGCAGAAGTACACGCATCTGGAGGTCGACCGGCTGCTCTCGGTGTACCGCGACGCTCATCCGCGGGCGCGGCGGGAGCGGAGCGAGTGACCTCGGTGTTGACGGAGACGCAACGGTTCCCCTGCACGCCGGGGGGCGTCATCCTGCGCGGCCGGCGACGGCTGCGGCTGCTGCTCGTGGGCCTCACCGTGCTGATGCTGGCGGTGGCGCTCGCCGCCGGGATCGCGGGGCGGATCGGCCCGGCGCTCCTGGCGCTCGCCGTGGCACTCATCCCCTGGACGGCGTGGCGGATGAGCGGCGATCTCGATCCGTTCTGGCTGGAGACGGGGGGCGGCTGGCTCGGCGTCCAGATGCGGCGCCGCCGCGAGCGCTTCGCGGCGGCCGGAGCCGAGGGGCGGCGATTGACCGCGGCGGAGATCGCCCACCTGGAGACCCTGGCCAGCAGCGGCGGCGTAGCCGCGGGCACGGGCGGCTTCGAGTCCCACCTGCTGGGGGAGATCGACCTCTACGCCAGCGATCTCGCCCACGCGGTGATGGTCGACCTCGGCGAGCGGCGGCTGATCGTCACGCCGGACGATCCCGAGGGGTTCCTCGAAGCCCTCTCCTCCCCCTGATATACAATCGGTCCCCCATGGATACTTTTGACTCGACAACCGTACTGCTCGTACGCCGCGATGGCCATGTCTGCATGGCGAGCGACGGGCAGGTCACGATGAACAACACCACGATCGTCAAGAGCGGCGCCAAGAAGGTTCGCCGCGCCGGCAAGGGCAAGGTGCTGGTCGGCTTCGCGGGCGGCGGCGCCGACGCCCTGGCGCTCTTCGCTCGCCTGGAAGCGAAGCTCGAAGAGTTCAACGGCAATCTGGAGCGGGCCGTCGTCGAGCTGGCGAAGGACTGGCGCACCGACCGCGCCCTGCGCCAGCTTCAGGCGGTGGTCGTCGTCTCCGACAAGGAGAAGAGCTTCTTCGTCTCCGGCGCCGGCGAGCTGCTGCAGCCCGACGACGAGGACGGCGTGTTCGCCATCGGCTCGGGCGCCAACTACGCTCTTTCGGCGGCGCGGGCCCTGATGCGTCATACTTCCCTCACTGCTACGGAAATCGTGCGCGAGGCGATGAGGATCGCGGCCGAGATCTGCATCTTCACCAACGACCGCCTGACGCTAGAGGAGCTCTGAGGAGCATGTCCACTCCCGCCATCACCGTCGAGGTCCCGGCCGGCCTCGCCATCGAAAATATGACGCCGCGGCAGATCGTCTCCGAGCTCGACAAGTACGTCGTCGGGCAGCGGCAGGCCAAGCGCGCCGTGGCCATCGCCCTGCGCAACCGCTGGCGCCGCCAGCAGCTCGCGCCGGAGCTCGGCGACGAGATCGCGCCGAAGAACATCCTCATGATCGGCCCCACCGGCGTCGGCAAGACGGAGATCGCCCGCCGCCTGGCCCGCCTCGCCAAGGCGCCGTTCCTCAAGGTCGAGGCCAGCAAGTTCACCGAGGTGGGCTACGTCGGCCGCGACGTCGAGTCGATGGTGCGCGACCTGGTGGAGATCGCCGTCACCATGGTCAAGGAGGAGAAGCGGGAGGCGGTGCGCGAGGCCGCGGCGTTGCGCGCCGAGGACCGTCTGCTCCAGCTCCTGGTGCCGCCGCGCCCGGTGAGCAGCTACCTGCGCCACGAGGAGGAGAACGAGGACGAGCTCAACTCGACGCGGGAGAAGTTCCGCGACAAGCTGCGCTCGGGCGCCCTCGACCACCGCAAGGTGGACGTGGAGGTGGACGAGACGTCCTATCCCAGCCTGGAGATGTTCACCCCCCAGGGCGTCGAGGAGGTGGGGATGAACATCAAGGAGATGCTCCCGGGCCTCTTCGGCCGCAAGAAGAAGCAGCAGGTGACGGTGGCCGAGGCGCGGGAGATCCTCATGCAGCAGGAGGCGGAGAAGCTCATCGACCGCACCCAGGTCTCGCGCGAGGCGCGCAGCCGGGTCGAGCAGGGCGGCCTCATCTTCCTCGACGAGATCGACAAGATCGCCGGCCGCGAAGGCAGCCGCGGTCCCGACGTGTCGCGCGAGGGCGTGCAGCGCGACCTGCTGCCCATCGTCGAGGGGACGAACGTCTCCACCAAGTACGGCATGGTGAAGACGGACCACATCCTCTTCATCGCCGCCGGCGCCTTCCACGTCAGCAAGCCCTCGGACCTGATTCCGGAGCTCCAGGGGCGCTTCCCCATCCGGGTGGAGCTGGACGCGCTCACCGAGCAAGACTTCGTGCGCATCCTCACCGAGCCCGAAACCGCGCTGACCAAGCAGTACTCGGCCCTGCTCTCCACCGAGGGCGTGACGCTCGAGTTCTCCACCGATTCGGTCGCCGAGATCGCCCGCCTCGCCGTCGAGGTCAACTCCTCGACCGAGAACATCGGCGCCCGGCGGCTCTCGACGCTCATGGAGCGGCTGCTCGACGAGGTCTCCTTCGAGGCTCCCGACATGGCGGGCCAGGAAGTGAAGGTCGATGGCGAGTACGTGCGCCGGGTGCTCTCGGGCATCGTTCAGGATCAGGATCTCTCCCGCTATGTTCTCTAAGCTCTCCAGACCCGGTGTCCTCGTAATACTCCTCACGGCGGGCGTCCTCGCCGGCTGCGGCAAGCAGGGGCCGCCCCTGCCGCCCCTCAAAGCGGTGCCGGCGACCACCAAGGACCTGGCGGCCACCCAGCAGGGAGGGCAGATCGTGCTGTCGTTCTCCTACCCCAAGACGACGGCCGCCGGTCTCGCGCTACCGGGGATCTCGGCCGTCGAGGTGCTGGAGGCGACCCGCACGGCGGGCTCGGACGGCAAGGCCGCCGCCCTCGACCCGAAGCAGTTCGCGGCCATAGGCAAGGCGCAGATGAAGGTGGCGGGCGCGGACCTGACCGCCGCCACCTCGGGCGACCGGATCGTCATCTCCCTGCCCCTGCCTCCGGCAACGGTGGTATCCGCGACGTCGGCGACTCCAAAGCCGGCGGCCACGCCGGCGCCTGGAATCACCCCGTCGCCCGCGGCCACCCCGCCGCTCGTGGCCCATTACTACGCCGTGCGCACCCTCGGCGACGAAGGCGACCGCTCCGAGATCTCGAACGTCTCCGCGGTGGTGCCCAAGGCGCCGCCCCCGGCGCCCGAGCGGCTCACCGTCACCGCCCGCGCCGACGGCGTGATGGTCGAGTGGGCCGGCGTGACGGGTGCCGCGGGCGGCTACAACATCTACCGGCGCGACGCCCAGGAGCGCTTCCACGGCCAGCCGGTGCACACCGCCGGGCCCGAGGAGCGGAGCTGGCTCGACAACACCGCCCGCTTCGGCCAGAACTACATCTACACCGTCACCGCCCTCGCCCAGCGCGAGCCGGTGGTGGAGAGCGCCGTCGGCAGCGAGCACGAGGTGCGCTATCAGGACCGCTTCCCGCCGGCCGTGCCGGCCGAGCTCGTGGCCCTGGCCGAGCCGGGCCGCATCCGCCTCGTCTGGCGGCCGGTGGACGCCGACGACCTCGCCGGCTACATCCTCTACCGGCGGATCGGCAACGGCTCCTTCGAGCGCCTCACCGCCCAGCCGCTGACGGCGCCGGAGTACAACGACACCACGCTGACCGCGGGCCAGACCTACGGCTACCGCGTGACGGCCATCGACAAGGCGGGCAACGAGAGCGACCCCGGAGCCGAGGTGCGGGCCCAGGCGCCCTGACGCCGATGACGCGTTTCTACAAGCTCTCCGGCAGCGGCAACGACTTCCTGGCGCTGGCGGAGCCTTGGGAAACGCCCACGGCCGAGCGCATCCGCGCCTGGTGCCGGCGCGGCGTGTCGATGGGGGCCGACGGCCTGTTCGTCCTGCGGCGGGCGACCGACGGGGAGACCGGAGCCGCCGGCGCCACCATGGACTACTTCAACGCCGACGGCCTGCCGGCCGACCTCTGCCTCAACGGTACCCGCTGCGCCGCCCAGCTCGCCTTCCACCTCGGCTGGGCCGAGACGACCCGGGGGACGATCAGGCTGCGCACCGGCGCCGGCGACGTCGCGGCCCGTTGGCTCGACGAAAGCCGCACCGCCATGGAGCTTCCCGCTCCGCCCGAGCCGCCACAGGCGCTGACCGTGGAAGCAGGCGGCGACTCCTATGCGGGCTGGCGCATCGTCGTCGGCGTTCCTCACTTCGTGCTGCTCTGGCCGGAAGGGCTGGAGACCGCTCCCGTCCGCGAGCTCGGGCCTCAGCTCCGGCGCCACCCGGTCTTCGGCGCTCCCGGGACCAACGTCGACTTCGTCCGCTTCCCCGCCGTCGACCGGATGGAGATCCGCACCTTCGAGC
>Ga0134121_10000759_pt1 | contig 33869 bp, 25 predicted proteins | sample KB301_FD_96463 | JGI IMG/M metagenome (GOLD analysis project Ga0134121, IMG submission 96463) | Terrestrial soil microbial communities without Nitrogen fertilizer from Kellogg Biological Station, Michigan, USA - KB3-0-1 | ecosystem: Environmental > Terrestrial > Soil > Unclassified ...
CGGAGGCCAGAGCCTATACGACGGCCACGTCTACGGATTCTGCTCGGCGGGCTGCAAGACAAAGTTCGATGCGAATCCCAAGGCGTATGTTCAAAAACACACGGCATAATCTGGTGACCGTCGTGGTATTGGGCGATCACGACGAAGCAGCCGTATTGGCGCTCGCGGCAAGCCTCGCGCTTGCCGCGGGACATCCATTGGGCGCAGCAATCTGTAACCGTTCAGGCGAACCGGAGATCCCGCTACACTGCGTGAATCGATATCAGACGCTCGCGTCCAATGGCATGGCCGGTTTAATTGACGGCCACAATGTAGTGCTTGGGAACTCCATCCTCTTTGCAGAGCTCGGAATTCCCATTGGCGACCTCGGCGACTGGGCCGAGCGCCTCGAACAACAGGGCCAGTTCGTGAGGTTTTTAGCGGTGGATGGCAACGCCGCAGCGTTCTTCGGAACCGTCTTAGCCTCCACTGAGAGACCGTTCACTCCTTCGTCAAATTGAAGATTCCAGTTTGAGGTCGTCGAGGAAACGCTATTCTTTCGCCCACAGGACGAGCCTGGGGAGGATTCGAAATGGCGGTCTGGAAACCGTGCTTCGTGGGGATGTGGCTTGTAATCACCATGGCCGCCCCCCTCGATTTGCGGGCACAGACGACGACGGCAACGCTACGGGGTAAAGCGGTCGACCAGCAAGGAGCCGCTTTGACCGGCGTCACCGTGACCGCGCGACAGGTCGACACCAACACGAGCTTCACCGTCGTATCGAGCGACGTCGGTCCGTACTTCCTCCCGAATCTGCCGCCCGGTCGCTACGAAGTATCGGCGGAGCTGAAGGGTTTCCAGATCGAGCGCCGAACAGATCTCGTACTGCAGCTCGGGCAGCAGCTCTCGATCGAGTTCACGCTGAAGATTGGAGGCATGCAGGAGGTCGTAACAGTCGGCGCGAACGCGCCGATCCTGGAAACCACCAAGAACACGATCGGCACGATTATTACGAAAGACGACATTGACGATCTTCCGACCGTGGAACGTGACTTCAGCTCGCTTGTCCCTCCTCATAACTCTATAACCGACTTCGGAAACTTCCCGACGCGATCCTGGCTCCGCATCCGGCGGGAGAGTCCGGAAGGTGGAGAAGGCTCGGTAGTGTTCGTCGAGGACTGTGGTCCAAACGTACCAGGAATGCGATCGATAGTGACGGTACCCGTGCTCACCACCGACGTGGGGTGACGCGTTCTGCTGTCAGGCAGCGCGTTCGTAACGATGATGACGTCCGCCGACTTGGGGAATGGCAATGATTCGTTCACTTCCAGCCATTATCGAACGCGGGACGGGTGAATCTTTTTCGAGCGAAAGATGCGTGCGCGAACGGTGATAGTACTCGAAGTACGACTTCAGGATCCGCTTCAAGGAGCGTTCACCGCCGATAACGACGTGATCCAGGCATTCGCGGCGGATCGAGCCGATGAGTCGCTCCGCATATGCGTTTTTCCAGGGTGACCGAGGTGCGCTTAGGACCTCTTCAATACTCAACATCGCCATTTGGTTCCGGAACGCACTTCCATAAACTCCGTCTCGGTCTCGGAGTAAGTATTTCGGAGTCGTGTCGAAGGGAAATGCCTCGACGATTTGCTGCGCTGTCCATTCAGCCGTGGGATGTGCCGTCACATTGAAATGGACCACCTGTCGCCGATCATGTCGGAGGACGATGAATCCGAACAGAATTTGAAACCAAACTATCGGCACAGTGAAGAAATCGACGGAAACCAGTTGGCCAACGTGATTATCGAGAAACGTTCGCCATGTCTGCGACGGTGGTTTGGTTTTCTTGCGGATGTAGCGCGAGACAGTGGCCTGCGAAACTTCAATGCCGAGCTTCAATAATTCACCGTGAATTTTCGGGGCGCCCCAGAGCGGATTCGCATCGCTGAGCCTTCTGATAAGCTGCTTAACTTCTGGTTTTAGTGAAGGCCGGCCATTACGAGGCCGACTCTTCCAAGTCCAATACAGGCGAAAGCCCTCCCGGTGCCAACCGATGACGGTTTCAGGCTTCACAATCAAGAGTGCGGACCGCCAATTGGTCCACAAACGTACGAGCAAAATCCACAGCCACCGATCCGTCGAACCCAACTTCGGCCGACGGACACTACGTTGGAGAACGTTCAAGTTGATGACGAAGAGCCAAGATTTCGATTCCCATTTGGGCACGACTTCGGAAGCAAGATCTCAGCGACTGGAGAAGGGAGGATAGGAGGTCGAGCATCTCCGCCGCAGATTAGCGGCACGATCCGATAACTTCAACTATTTCCGGGCGATCCGAGTTTTGAGGATGCACACCCGGTCCCGGGCCTCGAAGGCATCGTCGCGCGCCTCGACGCCCACCCTAAATAACGGACTTCAACACCACTTCGCCCGAGCCCCTTTTCAAATCCGCACCCGCGACCTTCAGCGCCTGCGCCATCAGCCCGCGTATATAAGGATCGTCGAGCACCGCCGCGCCTTCATCCAACCGAATCGATCGCACCTGACTGCCCGCGCCCTCCAGTCGCTTCTCAGGATCCTCGATCGCCACTCCTTCTAGAAAGAAGAATCGCGCCCATCGTGGATACAACACGATCGAAAAAATCGCGCCGCCCTCCGCGGGAGCAAATCCAAACGGCAACGACTGTCTTCTGTCATACACCAACACGCGAGCACCCGGATACCGCTTGCGCATCTTTTTTAGTCCCGAACGAGCAATCTCCGCAACCTCCGGGTTATAACGCGCAATTGCGTTCTTAAGATATAGCTCACCAACTTCAACTGACTTCTTTTTCGCCGTCATTGCGATCATTCTACTGTCAACCACTGCCTGTGACGCGACATTCACTGGATTGCGAACAACGATTGATGTCGCTCCTTTTCCTGAAATCACAATCTGCTACAAGACGACTATTTCAAGACCTCTAAATCGGAATGCGGCGCGAATATTTTCTACGATCCGCTGCCGCGATGCGTCGTACACACCTTCCACTGTCATCCCTTTTTTGATCGAATGTGGATTGAGGACCACACCGCTTGGCCCAGCCAAGACCTCGGAATCGATTTTCATGGATTTGCCGCGGTCAACATACCGAATTCCTGTGCGCCCCAATACCTCGACGGAAAAACCGTCATCGCTCTCGATTACATTTATTCTCGGTATGGTAAACATCGCTTAATGAAACACGCTTATGCGGTGCCGCCATTATCGGCCGATTTCGGGGCTTCGCAGGAATTCGTTTACGGTGAGCATCCTGATCCCCTGATATTCCTTCAGCCGCAGAAGATCCTTGTCGTTGGTGATGATGGCTTCGGATCTGGAATGGACGGCGGTTTCTACGATTTTATTATCGTCTTCATCAGCAGACACTACATGGAGTTTGATCTTCGGCGCGCACCGTACTGTACAGCTTGCGATGTATTCCTTCGCTTCAGCCAGACGCCTGGGGGAATGCTCGAACTTCATCTCCAGAACTTCCAGTATCTCATCCATGATGGCGTCCGAAATGAACAGGCGAACTTTGCCGGCGAGGGCCATTTGCAGCAATTGCTTCGGCTTTCCACCCCACAGCAGTGCGCTGATGTATAGATTTGTATCTGGTGTTATGGACCGCAACTACAGGCCGCGTTTTTCCTGGCGGTGCTTCTTAACGACTGTGGATATGCTTCGCTCGGTCCAGCCCTTCTTGATGGCTTCCTTGCGGTTCCTTGCGACGAAGGAATCCATTTCGGCGATGGCGTGCTGAACGTCCAGGTATTTTCGGGCGGCTTCGTTCATGATCTCATCCGTGGTGCGGTTTTCGGATGATGCCAGCTTCTCGACTTCAGCCAAAAGATCTGGGGCCAGGGCAATGTTTTTGTCGGGTCCGTGCGTGCTCATAATCGGCTCGTTTCAGATTATACGCGAAGGCACACCGGGGTGGGGATTGTGTCAACTGCCGAATCAGGTGGCGTCGTCTTAGTGGGATTGGCAAGCTCCGTTCCCACCCTGCAAGCCTGCGGTTTTCCGGCACCTGCGGACTAAAATGCCGAATTTCAGGGGCTTTAGTTTTGCGACCGACATCGGCGACTCATCTCTAACTTTCCGACGACTGAAACCCGGTCCTGATCTCGATGGGCATGGGCCCAAAATGGGCCCAAAACTTCGGGAAACATCGGTAAAATACGTCAACATACGACCTGAAAAGATTGAAAACGCAAGAGCCGGCAAAGTTAACTAAGTCTCATAACCCAAAGGTCGGAGGTTCAAATCCTTCCCCCGCAATTGAAAGGCAGCTGAATAAGCTGCCTTTTTTATTTGGGTTTTCGGCCGAACGCGTAGCGCAGACGGAGGACGAACCAGTAGTGTGTGTCGCGGGTATGAGCAAAGTCCTCGTCCAGAGTCTCGCTTAGTCTCTTGGGAGGCTTGCCCAACTAAAGATATCGTCGACGGTCTTGAGATGGGACCGGCTCCGCATTTCAAGACAGACTTCGAGGCTGGTTCTCAGTTGGTCAGCGCATGTACGGCGCGACGTTGCCGGCGATTATGCGAAATTCGTCTTCGCTCAGTGGCAGTTGCCGAAAAGCTATCCAAGCTTGGCGGGGAGGCAGGTTCCCACCTGTCGCAGCGTCGGAGCCAAACAAGATTCGTTCGAGCCCGATCTTGCGCATCTGTGCTGCGGCAAGCTTGGCATTCTCGGCAGAAATATTGAGGTCGATGCGTGTCGTGACGTCGAAGAATAGCCGCGACGTTCCAGATGCTTTCGCCGCGATCGCGTCCGCAAGGACAGAAAGAGCTTCGTTGGCGCGCGGATCGTTGTAACCCGGTCCAGAACCGGCAAGATGTGCGATCTGGATCGGGACGTCCGGGGCCGCTGGAACGATCTCGTTCAAAAAAATGCGCGCCTCCTCGGCACCATACGCACGCGGGGGTGATGTTCGAAGGTGCACCACAATCGCCATCCGCCGATCGTTGGCCGCGCGAAACACCTCCCGTAACTTGGCGACATGTTCTGGGTTCTGCAAATCGACACCGGAACTCGCAAAGTGCAGTTTGAGGCCTGTTCGCAAGTGCGGATCTTCAGCACAGCGGGAGAGTTCCGCCAGCGCATAGTCCCTCAATGGATTAAAGCTGCAGAATCCGCGTAGACGTTGCGGGTAGGCAGCTACCTGCTGGCTCGTCCAGTCATTCTCCGCCTTTACTCGCTCGTACTCGTCGCTGAACGCAAAGTCGGGGCTACCGAAAATATACGCGACGGACAGCACCGCTGCCGACTGAATGCCCGCGGCATCCAGAAGCGAGATCAAGGCCGAGGCAGGAATCGCCGGAACGATGTTTGGCCCTGAAGTTCCGAGGGCTTCTGCTGCGATACGCCAGGATGCATCCGGTTGCTTTGCGACAGAGAGAAGAACCTGAGCGACATATTGTGGGGACCTTACTGGGCCAATCGTCACGTATGCCGCGATATGTCCACTTGTTCCGTCGACTGCCGCCGCGATCGGGGTCAACCGGAGCACAGAGGCGCTTCGATTTGCCTTCCACCAGTCTATGATCGACTGTGCACCCCGAATCCAGCTCATGCCGCTCGATCGAAACATGACCGCGTTCGCGGTGTAAAGCTGATCGAGCACCGTGACGTCACGGTTAGCGCGAGCGCGAGCAGTCATGAGTTCTTCCAACTCTCGCGGCGTTGTCACGGGGGACACCGTTCCATCGGACAACAGCGCTGCGATCGAGGGACTAAAGAGATGCTGATGATGGTCGATGAGTGGTCCTGCTTGTTGTGCGTAGGCTCGTGCGTGAAACGCGATTATGAACGGTATCCAAAGGAGATGACGCTTCATTGTGTTTCGGCTCCTTTTTTCTCTGCTTTGGTTACTTGCGTTTTCGGAGATAGAGGCTTCCCGCAAACGATCGAAGTTCGACATCGGGTCCGCCGCCGTTCAAAGTACCTCGAATTGATGGTTCGGATGTGCCTGCACCGAGGTTCCCGACGCCCGCAGGAACTCTCACCGACCTCTGCTGAACGTCGAAGTCTGTAGTCACACTTCCCTGGTGATTAGCCAGAATCACATTTGCTTTGATCGTCGCGGGCAGTGTGACGTCAACACTGCCGGCAAAGGCTGTAAACGCCATCGGACGATCCGGAGTCACACGAGTCAAACTTGCAATGATGTCTCCGGCCATGGAGTGGGCAACCACAGAGCCCGCCACGTCGATCAATCGGATTGGTCCGGCGGCAGTGCTGATCTCCAAGTCACCATCTACACCCTGAATAGTCACAGCGCCGCTTCCGACTTTGTTCACCTTGAGATTGGTTCGCACAGGAACCTGAATGTTCAGATCGACTGCGTCGGCGGGAAGTGCCAGAGTAATCACGTTGTTTCGTTCGTCAGCAGTGATCTCCAGTGGCTTCGGGAATCGGATCAAGCCAGCGTCAGTCGCTGCGTCGGCACGCCCGCCTCTATTCCCACGCCCACCTCGGCCGCCGCGTCCGCCTCGTGATGCACTGTTTGCCGTTGGCCTCGCTTCAATGACGACGTCCTTTCCGGCAAAGGCAGTCACCGTCACACTCCCGAAATTACTGTTCAGATCAAGAGTCCCGGGCCGCGAAGAATCCCTCCAGTTCACCACCACACGCTCCGAGTTGTTCTGAGCGAGAGTCACTAGCTGAAATGGAAGAACAATAGTTGTGATCCCAACGAGCTTTAGATATCTCTTCATCCTAGATCTCGCTTTCCCAGGCGGTTAAGGGCTTGGGCGGCCCGTACACGCACTGCTGCGTCTCTCATCGAGTCGACTGAAACTTCACGAAGAGTCTCAATGGCCGTTTTGTCGTTCGACTCGACGATGAAATCGATGAGCTCGATGCTAACCAGCGGGGACTGCTCAGCGGTCAGAGCCTTGACAACGCCTCGACGAACGAAAGGGTCTTCATTAAGCGGTTCCAAGGCCCGCAGGCACGCCAACCGGACGTTCACATTGGAATCGTGAAGCAAGACATCGAGTAGAGTGGCCACAACATCGGGCTTCGGGTTCTCCGTCCGGGCCGCCCAGCTCGCGCCTTTGATGCGATCACTCGCCAAGGTTTGTTGCATAAGTGACAAGGTGAGCATTTCGCGGACGTCGTGCAGTTCCTGACGCATCGCATTAAGTTCGTGGCTTGGCACGTCACCACCACCCGGGGAGTGCCTTCCCACCAGCACCCCGATGACGAGAGCGGCGACTATCGTGGCCCCAGGGAACGCAGGCCTCCGCCATAGCGACGCGAGTTCGTCGAGCCAGGTCCGGTGTGGCGTTTTCTGTGCAATGGCCGGCCGATACTCTTCTAACGACTCGGCGACTGTGACGCGCATGCTGGACCAGTCCGGAGTTTCTTCAGGAATCTTCGCCAGCAGAGTCCATACACTCCTGGAGCGCAACAGATCGTGGCGGCATCGTTCACATTCCTTGAGATGTTCGCGAACTTCCGGCGCAGTAGACATCAAATCCTCAGAAGTGATGTCGATCAGCCGATGGCGGATATCTTCACATTGCATGACGTCTCTCCCCTGAGAGCTCAAAGAAGATCTCTTCAAGCTGCTTGATGGCGCGGTGAAGGCGAACTCTCATGGCGCCGACATCCGCGTCCATCAGTTTGGCAAGTTGTTCGTAGGTCATGCCCTGGTATCGCGTGAGGATAATGAGTTCGCGCTTTTCTGGAGGAAGTTGCATTAGCGCCTTTCTCAACACGGCGATCGCCTCGCTTTGCTGGAAGTTCGCGTCGTGGCCCTGTGTACTCCTCACCGCGTCCGGCACATCGTCCACGCTGCACATCGAAGGATGTCTTTTGGAGAAGTCGCTGCACGCATTGCGGGTTATCTGAAAAATCCAGGACTCAAACGGTCCGCTGTCTCGATACTTTTGCCGGTATTTCAACACGCGAACAAATACCTCCTGGACAATGTCCTGCGCAGCAAGACGATCGTCCGTCATGCGATAGCAGAAACCGTACAAGCGCCGGTGATAACGCTCGAATAACTCGCTTAGATGATGGAGTTCGCCATCTCGCACTGCGAGCATCAGCGCTTCGTCTGTTACCAGCGTCATAGTAGGGGAACTACGGTTTTCGAAAAACGTTACATCCGAGGATGCGTAGTCTTTCTCCAAGCCACAGGGACTTTCGATGATAATGTTGAGAAACTTGAGACCTTGGCTCTGAAATGTTGCTGGAAATTCCCGTTGTAGCGCAGTCGTCAAGGATAGCCGATCGAGCCTATATGTATATCGAAGGAGGTGGTGTGGCGGGCGAACCGAAGGACGTCCAAATCGCATGTGCGATCGCTGCCGGTCCCGCCCACGGTCAGCGCTGACGCGCGGATTATCGGCGTGGATTCGCAGGGGAAGACCATTGTCCTGCGTGAAGGCAAAAATGGCTTCACTTGTCAGCCCGGCAATCCTAAAGTTGTCGGTCGTCCTGCGTCATGTGCGAATGAAGCGGTTCTACAGTGGAGTGCAGATTTGTCTGCGGGGAAACCCAGCCCTACGAACACAACCGCGGGGTTCGTCTACATGCTCGCCGGTGCGACTGAACGCAGCGAGTCTGGCGCAACCATCAGTACGGGACCGCAATGGATGATCAGGCGGTCCGCAGCTGCACCACGGACTCGCGAGTGAAGAAGCCTCGCCGAACCAGCCTAAGGGCTAGATCTGTTCGATGATTCCCGTGCTATCTCCAATCTTTTCCGCCCGGACGCCTGCCTTGTGCAGGATTGTCAGCAGGAGGTTGGAATGCGTCGTGTTTTTCGGAAGCCGGATATGTCTTCCGCCCTTCATGGCCCCGGACGCACCGCCGGCCAGCAACATCGGCAACGGGTTGTGATTGTGTTCGTTGCTGTTGCTCATGCCACTGCCGAAGAGAATCAGCAAATGATCGAGCAGACTGCCGTCTCCGTCCGAAGTCGTTTTGAGCTTATCGAGGAAATAGACGAGCAGTCCGTGATGGTAGGTATTCAACTCGGCGAATCTGTCCATATTGGCCCGCACACCGGAGTGGTGCGACAGGTTATGGAATCCGTCTTTGATGTTGGTGGCTGGAAAAACTGCGCCGCTGAGTTCGTGAGCCAACATCAGGGTGGAGATGCGGGTAATCTCGGCGCGGAAGGCCAGTACCTCGAGGTCGAAAAGCATTTTGAGGTGATCTTCGATATTTTCCGGAGCGCCTGTCGGCGTGTCGGGCACGTCGAGTTTTGCCGCAGCCATTTGTTTCTCCGACTTTTCGATGCGGCGTTCGATCTCGCGTACGTCATCCAGGTAGGCTGTGAGTCTGCCGCGATCTCCCGCAGGAAGCTGATTCTTCATCGATGCGACCTGATCGATGACCGAATCCAGCAGACTGCGCGACTGTTGGCGCCGTGCTTTGCGTTCCGCTTCATTTGCACCGTCTCCGAAGAGCTTTTCGAAAATGACCTGCGGGTTGCTTTCCATGGGAAGTGGCGACGTTGCCGTCTGCCAGGAAATCGTATTGATGAAAGGACCGCTTCGCTCGCCCCCCTCCCACGACAGTTCGAGAGACGGCATCGGGGTATCCTGGCCAATGGCCTTGGCGGCCATCTGGTCGACGGACTCGCCCAGAACCGGCCTCGGATTTGCATCCTGCTTCGCTCCGGTCAGGAACACCGACGAGGAACTGCTGTGATTGGCAGCGGCGGAAGTGTCGGCGCCGGAGGCGTTCGGCGCATACGTATTGCTGACAATGTTGATGTAATCCCGGAAAGGCTCCAGCGGCTTGAGGATCGGCGAGTACTCAAAACCCGTGCCTTCAGTTGCCGGCAGCCAATGATCCATGGTCACGCCATGCGGATAGAAGATGAAGGACAGGCGGGTCTTCGGGACGGCTCCTGCGGCCTTCGAGGGTGTTTGCGCCGGCAGCATGGACTCCAGGAACGGCAGGGCCAGGGTGACTCCTGTGCCGCGAATAAACGTCCGTCGGGAAAGGTGTTTCTTCGTGATGAAATTCATTGCCTCATCTCCTATTCTTTAATGGCTGCGCCCTACCGAGCTTGCATTCGCAGCCGCTCATCTTGGCTGTTAGCGATCTTTTGTGCGCATTTGAAACGGCTCGCTCTTGACCACGCCAAGAATGAGCGATGAAAGACGATAGTTTGTATTGGACGCGTCGCGAATGGCTTTCCGGACCGCAGGCATGTCGTAGGGCGTTACGGCTCGACCTGTTGCGTAGGTCATCAGCTTTTCCGTAGCCACGCTCACGAACATATTGGACCGGGCCAGCAGCGCCCGCCGTAGACTCGCGGGGCCATCGAGTTTCGTCCCATCGACCATCTCCGCCGTCGGGTCGATGCGCGTCTTCCCGTCGAGATCCCGCCACTTTCCAACAAGGTCGAAATTCTCGAGGCTGAACCCCACCGGATCCATGATGGTGTGACAGGACGCACAGACAGGGTTGCTCCGGTGAAGCTCCAGCCGCTCGCGAAGCGTTGCAGCCCTGGCTGCCTCTGTTTTCCCGTCGAGGTTCGTTTCAACACCGGGTGGGGGAGATGGAGGCTTCATACCGAGCAGGTTTTCAAGAACCCATGCGCCGCGCTGTACTGGCGAAGTGCGGTTCGAAGCCGAAGTCACGAGCAGAATACTTCCCTTTCCGAGGATACCTCTTCGCGGATCGTCCTTCCCGAGGCTCACCCTGCGGAACAGGCTGCCTTTGATGTTGGGAATCCCGTAATGACGCGCCAAACGCTCGTCCACGAACGTGTAATCCGCGTCGAGCAAATCAAGAACACTGCGGTCTTCACGCAGGATACTCTCGAAGAACATCTGCATCTCGCGCCGAAACGCGATGCGCAGATTTCCGTCGAAGTCCGCCGAGGGATCCGGCTCGGCGTTCTCCAGGTCGCGCAGCTTCATCCACTGCGATGCGAAGTTATCGATCAGGGATTTCGCCTTGGGATCGGCCAGCATCCGGCGTGCTTGCTCTTCTAGAACCGCCGGCTTGGACAGTTGTCCGGCGCTGGCGAGATCCATGAGCTTGCCGTCGGGGATGCTGCTCCAGAGGAAGAAAGAAAGCCGTGTGGCCAGTTCCAAATCCGTAAGTCGATAGGTGGCGCCCTGTGGAAGATCGGCGGGCACGTGTTCCAGGCGGAAGATAAAACGCGGATCGACCAGCACGCGGGCGAGCGCGCGTTCGATTCCGTCCTCAAAACCACCCTCGTTGCGTCCTTCCTGATAGAAGCTGAGGAGCGTTTCAACGGAAGGATCCTTGTCCGTAATCGGTTGCCTGAAGGCACGTGTGGCCAACGACTTAACGATCTGCCGTGCGCAGTTTGCCTCGGCATTCTCATTTGCCGGGTAACAGACAAAGATCTTGCGGCGGCTCGGTGTATCTCCGGGGGTCAGGAGCCCGTAAGGACCGGCGATGGTGATGCCCGTGACTCCGCCACCGCGACCTCCCGGCGCACTGAAGCCGCTGTCCATGTTTCCCGCCTCGAACGCCCGCGTGCTGGCGGCGCCGATAGTGTGTAGTCCCGCCCGAATTGGCGCCCGTATCGATCCGCGCCCTCCGGTCGGAATGGGCACGCCGTCGAGGGTCAGGTCCACACGCGTGCCGGCGGCGCGAATTTCGTATTCGGCATCCAGAGGGAAGTTATGGCGCGCGAACATGCCGCCGATGGTGCCGATAGGCATTCCGTCCAGATGAGTGGTTTGGGAAATCCCCTTCGCCGGCCGATAGGTTACCGGCGCCGGCTGCACCGCAAGGTCGCCCACAGCCAGACGGCTGATCTTCATGCCTGCGGACAAGTACGACTGAATGAGGGATGGCGATGTCCCCAAAACGTCCGCGATGTTATCGAAGCCGGCGCTGATGCTGTCGCCGGGCAGCATGGCCGAAACGTCGACTTCCAGATCCAGAAGATCGCGGATTGCATTCGCATACTCATTGCGATTCATGCGCTGAACCGACGGGGATCCCGGGTTCGGATGGAGAGCCGCCTGGCGATCAAGTCCACTTTCAAGCCACGTGGCGAGCCCGTCCAATGTTGCCCGGTCGGGCCGCGCGGCGTTCTTGGGCGGCATCATGCCTGTACGCAGTTTGCGCACGACGGCCTCCCAGGCGACAACATCATTTTCAAGATGCCCCAGATCCTTTGTCTCCAGTTCGAGATTCCCTGTCTTGCTTCGTTGGTTATGACAGGCGGTGCAGTACTTGTTGATGATGGCCTGCGCTTCTTGTGAGGCAACGGGAGCCGTCACGGGTTCCTTCTGGACGCCGCTTGCAGTCACACTCACTCCGATCGCACAGATCGCGATCCATAGAATTCGCTTCATTTCGCGCTCAATTTCTGTATCAGGGTCATCGACGTCGGTTTCGGTACAGGCGCAAGGGTTGCCAGAAACACGCCCTCCGCCCAGTTATAGGGGGTACGGCCTTCGTTGTCCTTGGCATCGAGTTTGGCGCCCTTTGAAACCAGATATTCGATGATCGAATCCGACCCGCGATTGGCAGCTCCCATCAATGATGTCAGCCCCATCGAGTTCTTTGCGTTTACGTCCATTCCCAGTTCCACGCAAAGTTTCACCGCTTCCAGAAGCGCAGGCTCGCCTTCGGAGTAGGTCTGACTGAAGACCCAGTTGACTCCGGCGGCCGCCATCAGCGGCGTTGTGCCGCCATAGGTGGCGATCTTCGGATCTGCTTTGTGTTCCAGGAGAAGGCGCATCGTCGAGACGTCGCCGGAAAGCGAGGCGAGCAGGAAGGGCGTCTGACCGGTGAAATCGACCCAGGCCAGCGATCCTCCAAGAAGATACATCCAGGGTCGCAAAGGAGGGACTTCCGTAACCTGGATGTTGGGATCGACGCCCTTCTCCAGGAGCATCTTAATGAAATCCAGCATCGCCTTGCGATCTTCGGGGCTCTGGAGGAGTTCGAAGGTGCGGTAGTCCATGTCCGCGTTCCGCATTTCCACGGCGGCAAACAACGGCGTACGGCCGTACCAGTCTTTCGCATTGATGTTGGCGCCCTTATCGATAAGGAACCGCGCCATCTCCGGGTGATTGTTGCTAATGGCCATGAACAGCGGGCTGATGTCGTTCGCGTCGACTTCATTCACGCTGGCGCCCGCATTTAGAAGCAGCCGTGCCGCATCGATCTTGCCTTCGCGAGCCGCATACATCAGCGGCGACATATTTCCGGGAATCGGAGCTCGGAGGCCCTTGTCGGGCCAGCCCCCGCGGACAATCCCGATACCATGCGAACCGCACCCCGAAGCCGCCACACAGGGCAACCTTCGCGCGGGCGTCGCGCCGGTCCGGGTTCGCACTTGAATATCGGCACCGCTCTTGATCAGGTCGGCCACGATCTCCGTGTAGCCGCCTTCGGCCGCGAGCATTAAGGGGGTCAATTGAAGCTGCGGTTCCGCAAAATTGGCGCTGGCCTTATGTTCGAGAAGAGCGCGGACGGCATCGGTGCTGCCGGTCCGTATGGCTACCATCAGGATGGATTCCCCGGTCTTCTCGACCTGATTCGCGTTCGCGCCTGCATTGAGAAGCTTGCGCATGATTACGCCATCGCCGTTCATCGCTGCAAGGAACAACGGCGTAATGTCGAGCCGATCTTTTGCCGTAGCATCCGCACCGGCTTTCAGCAGCACATCCACGATGTCGGCTTCACCGGCGCGAATGGCCCAGTGCAGCGCGCGGGTGCCGTCGATGTCGGCGGAATTTGCGGCGGCCTTGTTCGCAGCAACCAACGATCGCACAACGTTCCAATCGCCCGTGCGCGCCGCGTCAACGACCGTTGGAGGAGGCGCTGCGGCAGCGAACGTTGCTAACAGTAAGAAGGTCGTTACAAAACCAATCTTGAACTTCATGGCAGTGATCCTCTCCGTTCAACAATTCCTTAAACGGGCTTCAATTCTACTGTGATGTCATAGTTGTCGGAAAAGCGTAAAACTTCCGGCTCGTCCGGCGATGGAATCACTTTCAAGCCGATTTGGCGAATGCCTGCGGCGACCGCCTCTCGATCGAAAGGCGCGACCTTGATGCAGAAGTGATCGATGCGCGGCTTCTGACCGGCCGGCGCTTTCTGCAGACCGATGCGTGTGTTCGCTTCCAGTTGAATCCACAGCCGATCCGGATTGGTAGTCCTCGTGGTCTTGATGTTGTTGCCGTACACCAGGTGATAGTAGGGCAACGACTTTTCGATATCCGTGACGTGAAGCAACACGTGATCCAGGCCCCGTGGCGTCACCAGTCCGTTAGTCTCGACCGGCAACTCGGAGGGCACTGCTGCCGTGACGACGCCTGCGGGAAGCTGAAAGAGTTGGAGCTCGAGCCCGTCCGGATCCGGCAACATTCCGATCGCGCCGCCCGTACCCGCCGAAAACCCTGCAGCCTGCAACGCCTGTGCAACGCCGGCCCGATCATAGCGTTCGGCCAGCGCGCAGTAATGGCCGATTGCTGTTGGGCGCGTACCGCCTGAAGCGCCAATGGCGATGTATCCCACCTGGCGGTTTTGGGGCAGATCCCCAAGCAATATGAAATAGCGGATGCCGCCCTGAAATGGTTGCTGGTGCAGCTTCGTCTTGAAAACCTGCATGTAGACCTTCGCGGATGCCGCCGTGTCCGGCACGACAATGTCCAGGTGTTCCAGACCTAGATTCTTTAGCGGAAGCGCGGGAACGGCCGGGGCCTGTCCCAATGCCGCCCATTCCATCATGGGGACGCTAGCAGCTGCACCGACGCTTTTCAGGAACTTTCGACGACTGTGGGTTACCTTACTCACCTTCGACCTCGCAGTTTTAAACACCATAAACCCCGCCGACACCGTGCACAAATACATTCGTCTCGGTTGTTTGAAGTATTAGCCTTGGAAATTGCCCCGTGTTAGATGACATCAGAACTCCAGCCGAAGCATACCCTGGAAGGTGCGCACACCTGTCTTTGTGGCGATGTTACCGAAGGCGGTGCTGCTGTTGATATCCAGTGTCGGATTCGCCGGCTGCGGATGGTTGAAGATGTTGGTCGCGTCCATACGGAACTCGACCGTTTTGGATTCTTTTATTTTGAAGCGTTTGCCGAAGGTGCCGTCAAACGTCCAGGTGCCGGGAAGTTCAATGACGTTCTGGCCGAGGTTGCCGCGGACTCCGGGTTGCGGGTTCTGCAGCACGATGTTTCCGGACGCATCCGTTATTGCTCCGAGCGTGCACACGGACCGCAGACTGGCGGCGATAGCGGAGCACTGAGGATCAACGATCTTCTTGTACCGGTCGCCAAAGTAGTTGCCGTTGAGTCCACCGCTCTGCCACTGCACCTTGCCATCGTTGGGATCGAAGGCGCCCACCCGATCCGGGACGCCGTTCGCATACAGTGTGGTGGCGCCCGCGATGTTGGAGGTCGCGCCGCTCGAAAGCTGAATGATCCAGCTCATCTTCCAGCCGCCGATCACTTGAGCCAGAACGCCGGAGCTGTTGCCGGCGAACAACTGGCCAGGCCCGACCGGCACTTCGAAAGTGCCGTTGGTCCGGAAGTCCTGGCGGATGTCGCCGGTTTGGAGCGTGTAGTCTCCACCGCGGTCGACGGGGTTGGTGTAGGGACCGCCGCGGCCGAGCAGCTTGCTCCATGTGTAAGAGGCCTGCATGTCGCGGATGCCCGGCAGACGGCGAATCGTCGACTGCACTTGCAGCGAGTGATAGTTCGTGTTGCCGAAGTTCGTCAGCAAGGTGGCCGCATTAAACTGCGGATTGGTCTTGATGAAGTTTTCGGCGAAACCGTTGTACCGCAACACGGCGCCGAGGTCGCCGGCCGTGATGTCCGGCAGCGTAGCGTTGCCGCTGGAGGTCTTGCTGTAGTTCAGCGTGCTCAGCGTTGCCGCAACGGCCGAATAGTTCGCATTCGCAAGGTTGTTCCGGAGGTTTCCGGACGTGGCTGCGCGCAGATGCATCGCGCCCGTCTGCAGCACGCCATTCGCGGGAGTTGTTCCAACGGGGCCGCACGTCACCGCCGTGCCCGTCGCTGTCTGGCAACCGGTCCCGGCGATGTTAATACCGTTGAACATCTGGTTCAGCAGAGTCGACTCTCCGCCGTTCCGGGCCGCGTCAAATGCTTCTTTCAACCCGTTGTAGAGGAAATTCGGCGAATTGAGGTTCACGCTGTCGTAGAGTTTGCGGGCAAGCGTCCCGATATAGCGTGTGTCGAGCGTAAAGTTCCTGCCGAAATTACGCACTACGGAGAGCGTCAGGTTCTGCACGTACGGCGTGGTGTAATGAGAATCGATGGCTGTGAGACTCACCGTGCGATCGCGCTCGCTGATCGGCACCATCGGCTTCTGAGTGATGGGCACGGGTACGAGCGTCGAGATTTTTGTCAGGTCGAGGTATTCGTTTCCGGTGCCGCCATTGAAGACCGCGTCATAGGAGCTGCCGGGAGGATTGGCCAGCGGGCCGTTCAAGGTGTTGAAGCGGCCGCCGCCAACCAGGTAGCTAACCTGGTAGCCGCCGCGCACCGTCGTCTTGCCCGCGCCGAAGTAGGGAACGTTCCAGGCGAAACCGATGGCCGGACCGATGTTGTTGTAGTCCTTCGGCCAGGCGCTCTGACCGGGATTGGGCGAGTCGGGACCGACAAAGGTGAGCTGCGTGTTGTCGCCGCGTTTCCCGGGCTTCATCCAATTGTCAAAGCCGCGTCCGGAATATCCGAACAGCGCATCGCCGCCGCCCGCGGGGGAGACGGTCAGGCCCTTGGAGACCCATGGCACGCCGTAATAGTCCCAGCGCATGCCGAGGTTGAGAGTCAAGTTCCGGGTTAACTTCCAGTCGTCCTTGAAGAACGCGAGGTATTCCCTCTGATTGAGCTGCCGTTCCCGCTGCACCGCGGTGCGGTAGTCCTCGAACTTGTCGAGTTGCTGGGACGAGCCGAGCCAGTACATCTGATGGATTTCGGACAGCGATCCAGAGAGCAGCGTCAAAAGGCTACGCATCGCCAGAGCGTTACCGGTAGTTGCCGTTCCCTGAAGTCCAGGCATGTTGGCGCTGGTGATGCCCTGAATTGGCGTGTATTGGGTTTCACCTCCGAACGCGCGCGCAAAGGTGCTCCAGGAGTTGTTTTCGACGTCGTCGCGCAGCTGGGAACTGGTGAAACGCGCCTCGACGCCGCCCTTGAAGTTATGCACACCGCGGCTCCACGTCAGCGAGTCCGCGTAGGTGTACAAAGGGGAGTTCTCCGCAATATTGCCGTTGAACAGGTTGCCGGCCTCTGTCTGGAACAGCGGCTGGCCGCCGCACCAGCAGATGACCGGGGCTTGCGTGAGCGCATTCAGTCCGAGATGCATGACTACCGGAATGCCCTGAACTTCCGGAACGAATTTGCGGGCTTCCGGGTCGCTGGCCAGGCCATGGATGGTATTGGTGCCCGTGCGCCGCATACCCCAGCGCGCCTCATTGACGATATGAGAGGACAGCGTCGCCGTGTAATTGAGGCCTAGAACCTGCGGCACCCGCCGCGCCACGCCGTCAAAGCGCGCCGTGTCCCACGGAGTCTGCCCGTAGTCGGCGTGCACGCGTTCATAGGTCCAGGTGCCGTTGATTTTTTGCTTCGGAGAAATGTTATGGTCCAGCTTCAGGTTTATCTGTTTGCGGGCGTCCGTGAACCCAAAGCCAAACCGGTTCTGGGTGCCTTCCGTGGGACGTACCCAGCGGTGGCCGGCGGTGTTGAGACCTTCGCCGATGTCGTAGTTGTTCGCGGTCGGCATCACACTCAGGACCTTGGCCACATAGCCGGTCGGGTCCATTCCCTTGCGATTGGAATCCCAGGGTGCGCCCGTGACCACCGCATCCGAACAATCGGGCTTCGTTGGATTGCTCGCGAGCCGGCCAAACACGCTGGCGTAGCGAAGCTGTCCACTAAACGGCGTTCCGTCCGGGTTCTTCGCCGGAGTCTTGGGATTGCCGAGAAAGTCCACTACGGCCGTACGCGGCGTTGCGCCCGCAACGTCGATCTGCTGAGCGTTGCCGTTACTCCAGCCATCGAAGTAGCGGAAGATGCCGCGCGCGGCGCACGGAGTCAAAACAGTCGCATTCACTTCGGTGCGGGACAACGGGATGAGACCGTCAAACAGGGCGAAGAAGAAGGTCTTGTTCCGAATGACGGGGCCGCCCATATTGATCGAGTACTCGTTGATGTTGGTCCAGGACCGGGTCGGCGGTGTAGGTTGCACGCGATTGTTCGCCCACGTATTGCCGTCGAGCGCGCTGTTGCGGATGTTCCAGACGGCCGCTCCGCGGAAACGATTGGTCCCCGAACGCGTCTGAATCTGGACTTGGGCGTTGCCTCCACCGATTTCCGCATCGACGGGAGCTATCACCATCCGGATCTCGCCGACAAGATCCGGATTCACTACGGTTGCGCCTTGAAACCCGGCAGGCCACCGGCCGGCGCCGCTGGCATCCACGCCATCGCGCTGCACGACCAGGTTGGCGGCGCTGATGCCCGCCAGTTTCGTGTCATTCGCGGTGTTGATCAGATCGCTCGACAGATTGACGCCGGGCAACGTGCGGACCAACCCCATCGCATCGTTTCCCATCACGCCCACGATGGGCAGGCTTCGGACGGCATCCTGCGGCAGCACGGCGCCAACGGACGACGTCGACTCCAGCAACAGACGGTCGGCGGAAGTCGTGACTTCTACCGCAGTGGCCACGCTCGCGACTTGAAGGGTGAAATTAAGTCGAACCTGCGCTGCGTTACCGATGTGAACATCGGTGAAGGTTTGTGTTTGGAACCCCGGCAGGACCGCGCTGACCGCGTAGGTGCCCGGGAGCAGCCCTGGCATGGTATAAGCCCCGCTTTCATTCGTGACGCCCGTCGACACAATCCCGGTCTCGGTATTTGTTGCCTTGATTGTGACGCCTGGAATCAATGCTCGGGAACTGTCGGTGACGGTGCCACTTAGTGTTCCGTTGCTGGATTGTCCGAAAGCCGATGCTGCCAGCAAGAGGCATGCCAGCAGGCACGCTCCCGCCCCAAGTGTCTTCATTACTTAATTATCCCCCCACATTGAAATCGTTCAGAGCGCGCCCACGATAGTAAACGCCAGACACAAGGGCCAATACTTTCGAGTGAGACTTTTCGCGTATAACTCGGACACACCGTCGTCAGATATCGTGCGGGCTAGACGCCGCACAACGGGTTCGATACGTTTCGCGTCTTAGTGCAATGTATTGGAATATTGGCGGTCAGCCTACTAATCTCCATCGACTTTAGCGAACGCCCGCAGGCTGGCAAAGCCGGTAATTGAAACGGACTGGAGCTCGCGGCGAACCCTCAAGAATACGCGATAGACTGCAGCGCGCTCCCCCCGTCGCGCTCATGAGCATTGGACGTTCACAGGGCAGTTGAGAACTTTGAATCCGACCGAGAGCCAGCTTGGAACTCCCGGCCTTGATGCTTACTGAAAGGCAAATCTGATGAAGATATTTGGTGTACGTGTAATGACTGCAGGGTTTCTGTGCCTGCTGCTGGCCGCGAGCGCGGCGGCGCAGGTGAACTCGGCGATTGGCGGGACCGTAGAAGATGCCAGCAAGGCTTTGATTCCCGGTGTTTCGGTAACAGCTCTCAACACCCAGACTGGAGTGTCAACCAAGACCGTAAGCAATGAGTCGGGTGTATACAATTTCCCAGTCCTTGTCCCGGGACGGTATGACGTCCGGGCAGACCTGCCCGGTTTCCGCGCCAAGAGTTTCTCAGGCGTAGAGTTGGGAGCCGGCGTCGCGGTCCGGCTGAATTTTGTTCTCGAGGTGGGAACTGTCAGCACGTCAGTAGACGTCACCGTTGCCTCTGACAGCCTCCTGGCATCCTCGTCAGCATCCGTTGGAGAAGTCCTCAGCTCAACCCGCGTGACAAATCTGCCTATTGTCGGCAACGATGTACTGGACCTGGTACGGATCATGCCGGGCTATCGGGAGAGCCCACAGGGCGCCGCATTCGATACCTTTGCCGGCACCTCCGCAGCTACGGTGAATACAACGCGAGACGGCGTCAGCGTGACCGACGGACGGTTCAACAACGGCGTTTATTCCACGACGACGATCAATCCGGACCTCGTCGGAGAAATCCGGCTCATCCTGACTCCCGTCGATGCGGAATTGGGCCGGGGTAACGCTCAGGTTCAGATTCAAACCCGATCCGGGACGAACCGCTACACCGGCACCGCCGCGTGGTATGTTCGGAACACCGCGCTGAACCCCAATTCCTGGGCCAACAACAGAACCGGGACTGCGCCAAACTGGTTCAACAACCACGAGTATTCCGTCAGCTATGGAGGCCCGATCATCAAGAACAAGACGTTCTTTTATGCCCTGTGGGATCAGAACATCCATCGGGAAAGGAGTTCTGTTGACGGCTCCGTGCTGACCGACACGGCGCGCCTCGGCATCTTCAGATACTGGGACGGCTGGAATCCATCGACGTATGACCGGGCAATGACAACGACTCCGAGCACGTCCACAACGCGCACGGCTCCGGCCGCAGACATCAACGGCAACCCCCTGGCTCCAACGTTGAACGCGAACGGTACGCCGTACTCCGGTGCCGGCCTGATGTGCTACAGCGTCTTTGGCACGCAGAGGCTGGATGCAAGTGGGAAGATGGTGCCCTTTACTTCCGCGGACTGCCCCGGAGGCACGATCCTTACGCCACCCGCCGGAACTGCCGCGTGGGACCCGCTTCGGCCGGCAGTGGACTCCACAGGATATGTCTATTCGGCTCTCTTAAAGAACATGCCAAAGGCAAACTATTTTGGGATTCCATCTGGAGCGTTGACGCCTGACGGATTGAACACAGCGTCCGTGCGTTGGCTCCGCGGTACAGGCGGCAACGCCGGAGCCCTGACAACTCAGGGCACGGGCGATTCATGGGCCCGCAAGCAAATCAACGTCAAGATCGATCATAACTTCAACTCCAATCACAAACTTAGCGGTAGCTATACCCTGGAACGGAATTTCGCCGAAGCCGGTTTAACGAACTGGCCGAATGGCTATAACGGCGACATCATCCGGAATCCCCATGTGCTTGCCACGAATTTCACCTCTACATTGGGGTCAAACCTCATCAATGAGGCAAAAGTTGGTCTGCGCTACAACAATACAGAAGGCAGAATGGCCTTCGAAGGTTCGAACGCGGATAAAGTGCAGGACATTCTGAAGATGGTGACGGGCGGCGCCGACCCGGGCTACACCCGGGACACCGGCGCGATCTACCCGGCCGTCTTCCGGGCGGGAGTGCCGGGTACATCCTCCTACAACTTCAGCGGGGCAAGCTCGCTATTCAACATGGACGGTTCGCACAATGGCAACAGGAGCATTCTCTATAACTACGCCGACACCTTGAGCTGGACCCGCGGCAAGCACGCTTTCAAATTCGGCACGGAGATCCGCCCCACCACGAGCCGGGGCTTCACCAACGTCCCGCAGTTTTCGATGCCGCGCGTCAACGGCGGTTCCGGTCCGAACCTCTCGCCCCTTGCGAGCGGAGGCACGGCAGCACTCCCCGCCGGCGCATTGGTCACCGTCAGAAATAACGCTGCCAACCTGGCCTACACCCTGGCGGGATCCGTGGACAGCGTGGACATGGTGTACTGGATGGACTCCTTCAAAGATGTCCAGGAGAAAAAATGGCACAGCATCGTCACCGCAAAGGACTATTACCGGACCATCATCATCAACGAAGCTTCCGGGTTCGTTAAAGACGACTGGAAACTAAGCCGGAACTTCACTCTCAATCTCGGTGTCCGCTGGGAATATTACGGCTCGCCGTATATCCAGGAAGGGTTTACCACGACACCGCTCGATCAAGGTCTGGGATTGTTCGGAATTGGCCGCAGCACGACCGCCGGACTCTTCGATGGGTGGCTGTTGCCGTCCACGAACCCCGTATATCTGAGCGGATACGGAACTACGGCCACTGCAGCAAACGCCCTTCAATGCACGACCGGTGCAGCCCAGGCCAACCTGCCGAGTTCATCCTGCAATCCCAATTTCATGACAGCTCTGGAGTTCATCGGTCCGAACAGCCCCAATCCGAAGAAGAGCGCCATTCGGAACGACTGGAACAACTTCGGGCCCGCCATCGGCTTCGCCTGGCAGGTACCCTGGTTTGGCGAGGGCAAGACGTCCATCCGCGGCGGCTACCAGCTCACCTATGGCGCGGCGGGTCGCAACACGTCGACGATCGGAGGGGGAACGGGGGCCGTCCTCGGCTCAAGTCCCGGCGCCCTTAGCAACGTCACAGGACAGGCCCAGTTAGCCGCCCAGTTTCCCGGCGAGACTCTCTTCATCAAGGACATCCCAAGGATCGTTCCACTGCTGCCCACCAATCCCGCAGTTCCGGGAGGAACCCTCCCTATCTACGCCCGGAGCGCCACGGTCTATGCCTACGGCGCCGATTACGCCACGCCGTATACAGAGAATTTCACACTCTCCGTCACAAACAACGTGCGCCGTAATATGACGGTGGACATCCGGTATATCGGCACTCAAAGTAAGAAGCAGGACGCCGATATCAACCTCAATCTTGCGAATGTTTACAACAACCCGGAACTCTATAACGCGCTGGATCAGGCACGCCAGGGCGGAAACCCGCTGTTGTTGACTCAAATGCTGGCAGGATTGAACCTCAACTCCGGAGTTAGTGGCTATGGAACGATCGGAACCGTGGTCAACGGAGTGTACCAAACCGGGGCAATGCATCTGCGCCGCAGTTCCACGTTCAATACAAATCTGATCAACGGGAATTACCTGGCGATCGCAAACTCCCTGGCTACATCCACGACCGGCGTGGGCTACATCTCGACGACCGCCCTGCCTTCGACTCCCAGCGGCCGATTGCTCCGAAACGGCTGCGACCGCATCGCCTCAACGGGATCGGCCACGTTCGGGACGGGCTCGACCGCAATCCAGCTACGGTGCTTCCCCGAGAACTACTTGTTCCCCAATCCGCAGTTGAGCGTGGCCAACTACCGGACGAACGCCGCCTCGTCGAACTATCATTCGATGCAGGCGCAGTTCACCCTCCGGCCCACGCAGGGTTTCAATGTCCAGACCACCTATACATGGTCCAAATCTCTGGGAACGGCCGGCAGCGGCAATGCGGATCCCCTCAATCGCAGAGCCGACTATACGAAACCATTCAGCTCCCTAACGCACGACCTCCGGACCAACGGCACCATCGAACTGCCGTTCGGCCCGAACAAACTACTGTTCGGCAACGCCTCGGGATGGATCGCGCGGGCGATCGAACGGTGGCAGACCAGCATCATCATGAATCTGTCCAGCGGGCGCCCCGAGAGCATCTCTGCCGGCACGTTGAACTATGCCGCGACGTCGGTCCCGGACGTGGTCGGACCTTGGGATATTCGCAGTGGGGCCGTGCAGTGGGACGGCTCGAAAAACCAGGGATTCTACTTCGGCAATCCGAGTGAGCTCGTAGTCGTGCCGGATCCCCAGTGTGCGCTGTCAGGTAGCGTCAGCGACCCACTGAATACGAGCACTACCCCCTCCAGCTTCGCCCTGAACACGGTGACCTGCGGACTCAATGCCATTGCGCGCATTGTTCCCGCAGGCACTGCCGGCGCCGTCACTCTGGCGGACGGGCGGATTGTTCAATACGCCCTCGTGAACCCCAAACCGGGAAAGCAGGGTACCCTTGGGCAGGCTACCATCGAATCGCCGGGCGTCATCCGGTTCGACGCGAACCTCACCAAGTCCTTCCGCATCAGCGAGAGCAAGTCGATGCAGATCCGGATCGATGCGACGAACGTCCTGAACCATCCCACCGTTGGGTCGCCAACGTACTCCATCAACAGCGCGAACTTCGGGCTTTTCACAGCCGGCAAGACCGGAAATCGCGAGTTCCAGGGAACGTTGCGACTGACCTTCTGATATGGAGCGACCCTGTCAGGGTGCTAACGTTTGGCTGTTTTCTTTTCCGGCCTTCCTCGAATAGAGGAAGGCCGGCGTTATGTCCGGTCTTGCCTTCGCAGCTCCGTTATGCTGAACCGCCCGGCTTCACCGACGCCCGCACAGCGGTTGCCGCCCGCCGTGCTGCTGTATAATACGTCCCCAGCACCTCACTGGGATACTTGGGAAGGAGCTCTCAAAAATTGGAAGAGATGTTTGGCAGCCTCTCGAATCATGCCTCAACGCTGCTTCGTCGCGAGCTCGATGGTTTTTCCCGTGAGGTATCCCTGTTCCCGGATGACGCCAGCTTGTGGAAAACAGTTCCGGGCATCGCCAACTCCGCAGGCAATCTGACGCTCCATGTAGCGGGCAACCTTCGATATTTTGTCGGAAAGGTGCTCGGCAGTGAGCCCTATGCTCGCGACCGGGACGCCGAGTTCGGCCGCCGTTCCGGAACCCGCCAAGAGCTCCTTTCAGAGCTCCAGAAGACCTCCGATGTGGTGCGAAAAGTCCTCAACGGGTTTCCGGAAAGTCGGCTGATCGAAGAGTTCCCTGAATCCGTCATGGGCTTGCGCCTACGCACCGATCTGTTCCTCCTCCATCTGTGCGTTCATGCGGGGTTTCATTTGGGGCAGGCTGGCTATCTCCGTCGGATGGTCACCGGTGATCTCCTGTCCAGCGGTCCGCTTCCCCTGAAATCCTTGAGCTTCTGAAAGGGTACCGCCGGCCTCACTTCTCATTGTCTTGTGTCCGACTGAAGTTGCCGGACGCTCTTCGCATAATCCAAGCTGCTTCAGCGAAATTCCAATCGTCTTAGAAAAACTCGCTGTTTGATTGGGTATGTAACACGCAACAGATATCGTGTCACGATATTTAAATCTAGCTAAAGATTGCGTCTAAAAGAAGAGGGTCTTTTCTGGCGGAATGATGACCGACGGCCTATCTACTTTTCAGAGGCTGCTCTGAACCTGTTAAATGTTGAAGCGCCTTGACGAGAACTGGCGCTGCCGCACGCAATTCCGGCAGCCGCTGCTCCACAGCAGACGCCAAAACACGTTCGCCTTTTTTTGTCAGACGAACGAAGACATGAGTCCCGGCGCGCGACCGCTTCACGAGCCCGTTTGTCTCGGCACGATTGACAAGTTCTCCAGCACTGTGGTGGCGCACATGCAACTGCTCGGCAAGAACACCGACCGTGGGTTCACGATCTAGCGGAAGGCCTCGAATCGCCAATAGCAGTTGATACTGCTTCGGCTCAATACCTTCCGTCCTCGCTACCCGATCGCTGAATTGGAGGTATTGGCGAATGTGATACCGGAATTCCGCTAGTGCTCTATAATCCGCGTCCCTTCTTGCTGCCCTGGCCGTTCGCTGTTTCGTGCTCACCTAATAAACCTCCTAATGCGCCATGCACTTCCAGGCGAATGCGACTGCATTCTACGCCGCGGCTGTATTCCGTGGCATACTGATATCGTGACACGATATCTGATTGAAATCCGTCGAGGCAGTCATGGAACCACCACTTTGCTATAAATGCCGGAGTCCTCTGTCGCCGTCGGGCAACTGCGAGTATTGCCAGAAGAGTCCCTTGCTCTTGATTTTTCGTAGGGAACTGTTCTTGCTGTTCGTTCTCTGCGCAGTGAGTGCCGTCCTTTTTCTATTTACTCGATCGATGGCCGCAAGAAACCGTTCGATGAACGTTCAAATCGCCACCGGCTGGTACGAAAAGGGCCAACAGGAATTAAAGAACCACGCAGTCCCCGACGCAATCAATTCTTTTCGAAAGGCAGCGACGAACGATCACGATAACTCACAATACGTTCTCGCGCTCGCAACATCGCTGGCGTCGGCCGGTCGTTCCGATGAGGCCCGGCAGACCCTGATGCAGCTTCGCGTCGCCTCCCCGGAAAGTGGGGAAATCAACCTGGAACTCGCGCGATTGTCCGCAAAAGATGGATCGACGCCTGAGGCTATTCGTTACTACCATAACGCGCTCTATGGTGTTTGGCCTTCCAATGAACTGGTAGCCCAACGGCGAAGCATTCGTGCCGAGTTGATTCGGTTCCTTCTCATGTCCTCCGACAGCAAGCGAGCGCTCTCAGAACTATTGATCCTGAGCTCAGACATCCCGGACACCGAACAGGCCCACAACGAAGTCGGGCAGATGTTTTTTGCAGCGGGCGATTGGCGACGAGCGTCGGAGCAGTTCCTGGCAACCCTGCGGTTAAATGCAGAGAATGCCGACGCGCTCGATGGGGCAGGTCGGTCCGCATTCAATGTTGGGGACTACAAGAAAGCAAGCGACTATCTTGGTGCAGCCATCTCCTATGGAAAGAAGGACGTGGAGACGTCCGATCGCTTGGAGACTGCAAGACTTGTGCTAATGGGCGATCCCCTGGCGCCGAGGCTATCTTCGGATGAGCGCGTTAGACGCCTGCTCACAGATCTGGATTCTGCGTCGGAAGCACTGCAGGCATGCGCATCGGACGCACAGGGCGATGCGGATAGGTCGGCCCTTCATGATGTCCTAATGGAACTCGCCGAAGGTAAAAACTCTCGTTATAGACCTGCGGATTTGAAACGGGATGCGGACGAGTTTAGGGCCGCACTCACCTTGATTTACCGAATCGAGCTCATGGCAGAGCACATCTGCCATGAATCCTCGGCGAGACATCGCGCATTCTTGCTCATTGCGCAAAGAAATGGACTTGCAGAGCAGTGACGCCCGAGAGTGTCATCCAACGACTACGCCTTCGTGAAGGCCAGATCTTCCTTGCCCTTACGATTATCATTGCCGTCATTGCCGGACTAGCTGCAGTCCTCTTTACGCTGGCGATTCAGGGAACGCAACACTTGCTGTTTGGGCTGTTCCCGTCGCCACTGCGCCTGATTCTGATTCCGACGCTCGTGAGTCTGGCAACAGGCTTCCTTCTCGTAAGATTTTTTCCTGAAGCGCGAGGAAGTGGTGTTCCGCAGACGAAAGCGGCGTTCCATCTCGACAACGGTAAGATTCGGCCGATTGTTCCTTTCGGAAAGTTTCTGACGGGCGTGCTTTGTGTGGGCTCCGGTCATTCGATGGGACGAGAAGGGCCGTCGGTGCAAATCGGTGCCGGGCTGGCTTCGGCCATTGGGCAGTGGTTTCGTCTGTCGCCCGAGCGCATCCAGGATCTCGTTCCTGTGGGTGCTGCCGCTGCGTTATCGGCTGCGTTCAACACGCCTGTTGCGGCCGTCCTTTTTGCGCTCGAGGAGATCATCGGCAACATGAATGCCGGACTGATTGGGTCAACCGTCGTCGCCTCCGTAACCGCAGTCATCGTCGAACGGTCGATCCTGGGTGATGAAGTACTCTTCCGGGTGCCGGCATACCAGCTGGTTCATCCAGCGGAACTGCTTGCCTATGCCGCCTTGGGTGTAATCGGAGGCCTGATCTCGCTCCTATTTTGTAAAGGACTGCTGAAACTCCGCGGCTTTTTTCTTGCGATGCCGCGCCAGACGGTCGTCTTTCAGCCGGCGATCGGTGGCCTGATCGTTGGAGTGATTCTGATATTCGTCCCACAAGTCATGGGGGTCGGATACGAGTATGTGGACCAGGCGCTTAACGGCGGGATGCTGCTGAGAGTGATGCTGCTGCTATGCGCCGTCAAGTTGGCAGCAACGATCATTTCCTATGCGTCGGGAAATGCCGGTGGGATTTTTGCACCGAGCCTCTATCTCGGCGCAACGGCCGGGGGAGTCGTTGGGATGCTCGTCCACCAATGGGCTCCATTTCCCACTGGCGCGCCGGGTGCGTACGCGCTCGTCGGTATGGGCACGCTGTTTGCCGGAATCATTCGAGCTCCAATGACCTCGGTGTTCATGATTTTCGAACTCACTCAAGACTACAAAATCCTGGTGCCCCTGATGATTGCGAATATGTTGAGTTTCGTCATCTCGCGCCGGTTTCAGCCACAGCCTGTGTACAGCGCACTTCTCGAACAAAACCACATCTATCTTCCCGAACCGGGGGCACCGACCGGGAAGACGTCGTGGAAAGTCAAAGACGTGATGACCCGGAACCTAGAATTTCTCGGGGAGCATTCGTCAGTCCAGGAGGCCTGGCAGGCGGTCACCAACACAACGACAACAACTTTTCTCGTCGGCGCGCAAGGACATGTCGTTGGCTCAATCGCGCGAAAGACCATTGAGCAAGCACTGCGATCCGGACACGGGCCCGAGCCCCTTTCATCGTTTGCGACCCGGCAACTGACCTATATCCGTCCGGAGGAGCCGCTCGAACTCGCGCTAAAGCGATTTGACGCCAACTCGGGTATCGCTGCAGTACTCAGTAGCAGCGAAAACGGACGCATCGATGGTGCCGTAACGATCGACACAATTCTGGAATTTATTCACAAGAAACCTGCGTAGGAGGTGTGCTGTGAGCGTTCAGCTTAGCGAAACAAGAGATGGCAGGATGCTGGAGGTGCGCGCCAGTCATACGCTGACGCATTCCGATTATAAGAACTTCATTCCCATCGTGGAAAAACTGATCAAAAAGCACGGCAAGATCCGGCTCCTTTTCGAGATGGCCGACTTCCATGGATGGAGCGGGACCGCCCTTTGGGACGACATTAAATTCGACTTCAAACACTTTGGGGACATTGATCGGCTGGCGATGGTGGGCGAGAACACGTGGGAAAAGGGGATGAGCATGTTCTGCAAGCCATTCACGTCAGCCGAAATTCGCTATTTCGAAAAATCAAGAATCGAGGAAGCACGCAGTTGGCTGCAAAGAGACTAAGCCAAACACTTCTCCTCGGGGGGTGGGGGGCTTCCGCCCCCGTACTCTGAGGATATCCCGCGCATCCAGCCTTGGTGCGAAACCAAGGCTGGGGTTCGAATCACTCAAGGCTTAGGCGCCAACAATCGGCGGGTGGAGTATGGAAATCCGGTAGACTCTTCTGGTCGTTCATGGAAAGAAAGCCTCGGCTTAACAAAAAACATCAATTTCGAATGATGCTCTGCGGCCACAAGGCGGTGGAAACCGGTGCGGCATGTCTTTTCCTCATGGTTCAGGGTCAACTTGCACAGGCCACTGCCAGCCATTTCCTCATTGCGTCTGAAACCGGACTACTCGCAGTATTTCCATTGGTGGGAATAACCTGGACACGGCATGCCCGTCACTTTACGAACCGCTGGATGTCGGCACTCTTTGTCGGAATGTGCGGGTTTCTTGCCGATGCTCTGATCCATCACTCGCACTATCCTGGCGAGTATACCGAAGCTGCTCTAACAGCGCTTGCGGCAGCTGCGTTGTCGCTGATCGTTTCCTTCACACCCATTGGCCGACGCATCGACCATCTCGCAGAGACTTTCGATGATCCCGCCAACCCCTGAAGCTCTAATGCAAAGGGCACAGGGAGGGGATACAGCGGCCTATGTGCAATTGCTAAACGAAATTACTCCGATTCTGCGCCGGGTGATTCGGCGTCAGCGTGCCTTCCTGAGCTCCGAGGACATTGAGGATCTCGTGCAGGAAGTCCTGCTGTCGCTACATGCGGTCCGCGCGACATACGATTCAAATCGGCCGTTTATGCCCTGGCTGTTTGCGATCACCAGAAATCGGCTTGTAGATGGAGTGCGCCGATATTCGCGTCAGGGCGCGAGGGAAATTTCATTTGACGAAACAGAAGTAACTTTTGCAGCCATCGCAGCGAATACGATACAGGAGGACTTTGGAGAAAGACGGGACCTGCTTCGCGCTATTGAAGATTTACCGCAAACTCAACGAGATGCCATAGAAATGCTAAAGCTGAAAGAAATGTCCCTGAAGGAAGCGTCAGCGGCCTCGGGAATGACGACAGGCGCTCTCAAAGTTGCGACCCATCGCGCCATGACTTCCCTTCGAAAGATGTTCAAAAATCGATGACGCGCAAAACGGATAACCTGATCGACGCTCTCAGTCGCGATTTGAAGGCCGTCACGCCTTTGCCGCAGCCATGGATTCGTACGCTCCGCTGGCTCGGCATTCTCATCCCGTATTGCATCATCGCAGTACTCCTTCTGCACTTCATCGGGAAACTCCCGTCCCCGCTCGTGGATTCCCAGTTTCTAATGGAACAGAGTTTCGCAATTCTGACTGGGATCACTGCGGCCATGGCTGCCTTTGCGTCAACAATACCGGGACGCGGGCGAAGCTATTTTGCATGGCCGCTGATTCCGCTCCTCGGATGGCTGGCGACTCTGGGTCAGGCATGCTTTCGCAATACCTCCGGCGGAATTTCCCTCCAGCATAATCTGCTGTGCCTTCCGTTCATCATCATCTTAGGTACTCCCCCCGCCATAATCCTCTGGATGATGCTGCGTCGTGGCGCGCCTCTGACGCCATCAGGGACTGCAGCTTTGGGGGCACTTGCCGCCGCAGGATTCGGCAATTTCTGTGTCCGGCTCGTGCATGCGGAGGATGTATCTCTGATGCTGATTGTCTGGCACATTGGCGGAATCTTCCTTCTGACGGCGGCCACATCGGCTTTCGGCCGATTCCTGCTGAACTGGCGCTCGGTAAAAAAAGTCTCCGCGTAACCTTTTCGCCGCATCCTCCGAATCCCACTTTCGGAGGACACATGAAAAAGACACTTTTTACATTACTCACTGTCGGTTTATTTCTGACAACGGCCGGATTGCTGGTCGCCCGAGATCTCCAGAAAACACTGGTCATTACGATGACGAACGATCCGGATTCGAATGCTCTGATCGTCGTGGATGCCAAAACGAATCAACGCCTGCAGACGGTCTCCACTGGCGGAAAAGGCGGAGTCACTGGAAATGCGCGCGGGGTAAAACAATACGACGGCCAACTTCTGGCCGCTGTGAACTACAAATCCGGAACAGTCGCAATCTTCAAGCGTGAAGATGATCGACTTTCGTTAGATCAACTCGTTGTGCCGACAAGTCTGCCGGTAAGCGTAGATTTCTCGAATGATCATTTGTATGTGGCGGGTGACACGACCGTGGACTCGTTTGAAATTCATGGCCATCACGTCGGCAGACTGGATGGCACGACTCGTCTTGCACTGGCAGGCGGAGGTGTCGTTAATCCGGGTGCGACTGCTCAGATCGGCGTCGTGAGTCCAGAGAGCCTACTGGTGACGATCAAGACGGATCCCATACCGGGAACAGTGGACGTGATTCGCCTCAGAGACGGTGCGGTCTTCGGTACGGCCGATGCGGTCTCTGCGCCATCGGGAACATTGACCCCGTTCGGATTTTCCGTATATCCGGATGGCTCTGCCGTGATCACGCTGGCTCATTCCGGTCACGATGGATTGTTCAGAAACGGTGCGTTCCAGTCCACGATACCGAGCGGCGGTCAGGCGGGAAACTGCTGGACGACGCGGGTGGGAAAGTACGTCTTTATTGTCAACACCGGAGCCAGGTCGATCAGCCGGGTTGTGGGTACCGGAAGCAATATATTCATTGATGCTGTCGTCGCGGCAAATGTGACCGCAGGTGGATCGCCAACGGATACCGATGCTGCAGATGGGTATCTCGGAGTCATCGATCACACGTCGGGTCCGGGCGCCGATTCTCATCTGAGTTTGTTCAAGTACAACCGGTCCGGAGAATTGTCCGTGAGTGGCAACGTTGTGGATCTGAAAGCTCCGATCGCCAACGGGGTGGCCGTGATGGCACCCAAACACGAGAACTAACTGAGGCGATTTAAAGAGACTGCCGGTTCAATCGAGGAAGGCATAAGGAGGTCACTATGTTTCGAGTAGCAACGATTTTGCTGGCGACTATTGTCATTTCAATTGTCCTGATTGCGCAACAGCCCGGTTTTGCGCAGTCAGGGCAAACGACAACAACGAATAAGGCCGGAGCTGTGATGCCCGCTTCCGCCGCGACGAAAATGACGGACGCGCAGAAAATTACGAACGCGATGACCGCAGCGCCTCAGGGATTATCCAAAAACGCCACGATCATGGATTGGCCAGATACACCCAACGGCAAACCCAGGCAGTTGAGGGCGGGTTCGAACGGATGGGTTTGTTATCCGAGCACGCCGGAAATGCACCCCGGCGTCTCCGGCGACGATCCCATGTGTCTCGATAAATCGTGGCAAGCCTGGGCGGAGGCATGGATGAACAAGAGCCAGCCGAAAATCAGCTCTACCGGAATTGCCTATATGCTCAAAGGCGACGCGGGTGCCAGTAACACGGATCCTTTCGCTATGGCTCCCACCGCCACGAATCAGTGGGTGACATCGCCACCCCACATGATGGTGTTGTATCCGGACACAAAGATGCTCGACAACTTTCCAACCGATCCCAAGAATGGCGGTCCCTGGGTGATGTGGAAGGGTACACCATACGCGCATCTCATGGTGCCAGTGTCGACCACGAAAGATGCCGTGATGCCGTCAAAATAGGTTAAATGCCGCGGAGTTCTCTTCTGAGAATTTCGCCAGTAGAAGATGAACGGCGTCTCACTCCCCGGGAGATAGACGCCGTTTTGTCCAGCAGCACCTGGTACACCGGCACTCCCACACCGACGAGAGCGGTCAAGCTGATCGAAACTCCGTCGAAATGGACCCTCGCGGGCAGGCCATCTAAGGCGCCTGTCGGCATCTCGATTCATCGATACTCTGATTGCTATCGCGCAGGCGTTTTGACTGGACAACCGGGCATGTATGCTCCTGCCGCCTTGGTCCGATCGCAAAGCTCCTGCGCGGCTTTCGTCATCCGCTGGATATCTTGCAAGACCTGCGTCATAGGCAAAACTCGTCCGTGGACCGGTACGTCTGTGTCCACTTCAAGATTCCAGTGCCGGATGTTGTCAATATAGGTGTTTTGCCAGAAATAGAGTTCCCAGCCGACGTCGAAGAAGTCGCCTTGAACAAGAAGCTTGTCGCGCGGAACGTAGGCGAACACGCCTTCGGCCATGTGACTTTGAGAGACGGCGTGATAGATGTGCAATTCCATGGCGCTGTCTTTCATCTCCAGATGTTCATCGACAGCTTTGAATTTCAGCGGCTTCGGATTGGCGCCAATCGCATCGGGGCCGATCGTTCCTTTGCGCGCGGCAATTTCGCGGAACAGCCCCTCGGTTCCTTTGTGAGCAATGAGAGTCAGGCCTTCCGCCATTGCTTGCCGGATACCTCCAGTGTGATCGAAGTGGTGATGCGAAACGATCACTTCGGTAAGCGGTTTGCCGGGAACGGTCGCCCGCACACGCTCCATGATTGCTTTCGCCCAGGCCTGGCTTGACGGTGCCTCGAAGATCGTCAAGTGGTCGGCAAATTCGAACAGAATCGAGTTCGCTCCGCCGCCACCGCCGGGTGACTGAAGCAGCCAGACACCCTTGGCAACCGGGGTGACCTGTGGCACAGGTGTAGGAGGCTGCGCGGGAACGGGAGCCGATCGCACGTCGGACGGAGCCGCGAGGTCATCGATCGAATCGTCGACCGCGTACTTGTCGACGTAGATCTTCATGGCCGTTACGTTCCTGAAGTCCATTGTGGTGTTGTACCCCATCGGCAGGCGAACGCCCTTGAACGGCAGGTATCCGGTATAGGCGGTCCGCAAAGTGACATCTCCGAGGTTTTCATTCCGTTCCATCCAACTCACCCACGCCGGCAAGTGCGAAGCGCTATCGATCGCAAGGGTCAATTTGTCTTCAGTCGCGGTGACCACATCGACGAGTTGGACGTTTCCTTGACTGCGAACATTGCTCAGCTTCGTCGACGGGTCCAGGGCGATTCGCACGATCGCCACAGGATTGTTTAACATGTCCAATCTCCGGGCGCTCGCCGCAGCCTCAGTGCCGCGGACGGCGCGTCCGTTCTGCCCGGCGTTGTACGCAATTTGTCCATCGAGATAGACAGTGTTGGGATTAGCGGCGCCGAGATAGCCGGCAGCTGACGCAAAGACAAAATTCTGATGATTACGCTGCCGCACACGCA
>Ga0134121_10000761_pt1 | contig 33831 bp, 16 predicted proteins | sample KB301_FD_96463 | JGI IMG/M metagenome (GOLD analysis project Ga0134121, IMG submission 96463) | Terrestrial soil microbial communities without Nitrogen fertilizer from Kellogg Biological Station, Michigan, USA - KB3-0-1 | ecosystem: Environmental > Terrestrial > Soil > Unclassified ...
AGCCACTTCCCTTCTTTCGTGATAGCGATCGGAACTACGTCAAACTTCTTCCGATCGATCGCTTCAACGATCGCGCGCGCCGACCTGATCGAAACCTCGTGTTCACCTGAACGTCCGCCGAAGATCACTCCGACGCGAAGCTTTTTGGGCACTCTTCTTAGTCCAGCCTTTTACAGAATTGTCTTGCCTAACGCGGAAAGAATCAGCTCGACACCGAGCTCAGCAGTCTTGTTGTTAACGTCGAGCGCGGTATTGATCTCTACGATCTCGAGTGAGCGCATGCCGCCTGTCTCAGCAATTTTCTCCATGGCGAGGTGCGCTTCACGATACGTCAGCCCGCCGCGAACGAGTGTGCCGGAGCCAGGCGCATCACCAGGATCGAGAACATCAACATCGAACGTGACTGCATACCCAGCCGTGCCGCGTGAAGCGATCTTGATCGCATCGTCCATGACGCTTTTCATGCCGCGCTCGTCGATCTCGCGCATCGTGAAGAAACGTATGCCGAGTTTCTTGATCATTTCTCTCTCGCCGGGATCGACGTCACGTGCGCCGACGTGAGCACACAGTTTCGGATCGAGTTTCGGTGCGAAGCCTCCGACATTCGTGAGCTCCGGCGTGCCGTAACCGAGCAAAGCTGCGAGTGGCATGCCGTGAATGTTGCCTGAAGGCGTCGACTCAGGCGTGTTCATGTCGGCGTGCGCGTCAAACCAGATCAGTCCGAGCGTCTCGTTTTGTTTTCTGTAGTAAGAGGCTGCACCAGCGAATGATCCGATAGCGATTGAGTGATCGCCGCCGAGGATCAGCGGTAGTTGACCCGCTTTAAGTATTCCTTCAACTTCAACGGCGAGCTGCTCGCAGACATTGCTGATCTCACGAACGTATTTGAGTTTCTCATCGGTTTCAGGATGTGTCTGAGGTCGTTCGAGACGCAGGTCGCCGAGATCGTGAACTGAATAGCCGAGACGTGCGATACGCTGGGTTATGCGCGCGACGCGGAGCGCGGCTGGGCCGATATCGACGCCGGCCATGCTCGCGCCGTAACCGAGTGGTACACCAAGGAGGCTTAAAGATCTTTTTACTTCCGTGGACATCAGCCACCTAAATTGAGGTTGAATCCACCACCGCCGCCGCCCTGGCTTGGAAAGAAGGGCTTCAACAATCCCGCGAGCGCGGCGAGATTTCGTGTTTGAATCAACAACTCACCCGGCCCCGTAAACTCCGCGACGATACCTTCGCCGCTCATCATGCTGCGGAAGAATCCCGACGCCGCTTTGCGCAGCGTGTATTGCGTCGTGCCTTCCCACGCCACGAGATGTCCGGTATCAACCACGTAACGCTCACCCGGTTGCAATCGTTTGCGATGAATCGCGCCGAACGAAGAGACGAGCAGTAGCCCCTGTCCCTGCACCATCAACACAAACAATCCTTCGCCTGCGAAGAACGATTTCGCGCCGCCCCATTTCGTGTCGACCGTCAGACTCGCATCACCCGCCAGATACGAACTTGACTGTACAAAGAACGGCTGGCCCGTGAGCTCAATCGCAGCGACGTCGCCCGGTGCGCCTGGCGCGAGTGTGACTTCACCTGGTCCACCGCGCGCCGTGAACGTCGAGATGAATGCCGACTCGCCGCCGGCCGCGCGTTTGATCGCGCCGAACAGTCCGCCTTTCATCTGTGATTGAAGTTCTATATTAGCCGACATCGAAACCATCGCGCCTGATTCAGCCTGGATTGACTGTTCCGCCTGCAGGCGAAGCACTGCGAGCGAGAACGACGGTTGATGTAAAACTTCATAGTCGTAACCACGACCACGGCCGCGCGAGTCTTCATCGATCTGAATCCCGTGCCCGATCGGTTGCGTTTGCGCCGGCGTCAATCGATGACCACACGCTCCGCAGAAAGTCGATCCTTCAAGTAACTGCGCCCCACACTTCGGACAAGTCATAAACTACACTCCCAATCCATGTAATCTGTGGCTAAAATTTTTATCAGGGCCTGATCCGGTACAACATCCTCGGAAACGGTATCGTCTCGCGAATGTGCTCGATACCACACATCCACGCCGTACAACGCTCAATTCCCATCCCAAACCCGCCATGCGGCACGCTGCCATACCGCCGCAAATCGAGATACCACTCAAACGCTTCCTGCGGCAATTGATGCAACGCGATCTGCTCTTTCAAGAAATCGAGCGACGTCGCACGCTCACCACCACCAATCACTTCGCCATAACCTTCGGGCGCCAGCACGTCAACACCAAGCGCGAGCTCAGGTCTTTCAGGATCGCGCGCCATATAAAATGCCTTCACCTCAGCCGGATAGTGATGCACCATCACCGGCTTATCAAACTGGCTCGAGATGTACGTCTCATCCGGCGCTCCGAAATCACCACCCCATTCAAACTTCGCTTCCATCGCACCCTTCTCGAATCCCTCGTGCAGAAGCTTCACCGCATCATCGTAATGAACACGCGGAAACGGCGGCATGATCGCTTCGAGTTTCGACGTATCGCGCTCCAGCACTTTCAACTCTTCACTTCTGGTCTCGAGCACGCGCGCCGCGATGTACGACAAAAACCGTTCCGACAAACTCATCACGTCGTCGAGCGTCGCGTACGACATCTCAGGCTCAACCATCCAGAACTCAGTCAGGTGCCGGCGCGTTTTTGACTTCTCAGCCCTGAACGTCGGACCGAAACAGTAAACCTTCCCGAACGCCGCCGCTGTCGCTTCGTTGTAAAGCTGGCCAGACTGCGTGAGATACGCTTTTTCACCATCGAAGTAATCGACTTCGAAAAGCGTCGTCGTGCCTTCACAAGCCGCGGGCGTGAAGATCGGCGAATCCATGAGGGTAAAACCGTCGTTGTCGAGGAAGTCTCGCACCGCCTTAACAACTGTGTGACGAACTTTCAGCACCGCGTGTTGGCGTCGCGAGCGCAGCCACAGGTGCCTGTGGTCCATCAAAAATTCCGTGCCGTGTTCTTTCGGAGTGATCGGATAATCGTGGACCTCCTGCAACACTTCAGCATTCGTGACATCGATCTCGTAGCCACCGGGCGCGCGACTGTCAGCGCGAACGGTTCCTTTGATCATCAACGCGGATTCCTGACCGAGTCCCTTTAATTGTTCCCACAGCTCGGGCGAGATCGCAGTCTTCAAAACGACGCACTGAACCACCCCCGTGCCGTCGCGCAATTGCGGAAAGGCGATCTTGCCGCTCGAGCGCAGGTTATAAAGCCATCCTTTAAGGATTACTTCAGCACCGACGTGGTTTGAAAGCTGGTTGATGTAGGTGTGCTTATCGGAAGCAATTTCGTGTAATTGAGTTGTCATTGAAAAACCGAAGCGTGCAAATCAGTTGATACGTTCCTTTAACATCCGGCGTAGAGTGGGGAATCTTTCAAGCCATTCAGCGGCCTGCAAAACGATTTCGAGTGTGGGTTGAATGAAGTGCTGATAGACCGCGCCTCTGCCGCAGACTGCTGTCTGGTAAGAGAAGGTCCCGGTAGCTTTCAAGCCGCGCTGAATCGTCATCAGTCTAAACTCGAGCGCAAAGTCGTCGGGGTCGATCGCGCCCAGACCGAGTAGACGACGCTGTTCGAGAAAGAACAGTCTATACGCGCGCAACTCAGCGAGTGACGGCGGACACGGTTGGCGATCCAGCAGAAACGAAACGAGATCATAACTGGCCGGACCCATACGCGCGTCCTGGTGGTCTACAACCCTGAGGCGCTTCTTGTTATCGATCATCAAATTTGAAGCGTGATAGTCGCGATGACAAAGCACGCGTGGTGCGGCTGCAAGCTCGGCAGCGATGTCATTCAGCTCAGCTTTCAACTCAGCGACTTCCGCGTGGCGCAAATTCTCACCGCGCAGGCTGCCGAAGTAATGGTCGAAGAAGAAGTCGAGCTCCCAGGAGAGTTTTGGTTCGTCAAACGCGAGACGACTCGAGATCGACTGCGTCTCGTAAGCGTGAGCCGTCGCCTTTTGAATCTTCGCGATCAGCACGATCGCCTTTTCCTTGTACTCGTCGCAAAGCTCTTCCGACTCGTCGTAAATGTGAAACAACTGCCGATCGCCGAGATCCTCCTGCACGATGATGCCTGCGTTGCCGTCGACTGCGTAGATCTCCGGCACCGGAATGTCGCAGTCGAGAAAGAGGCGCGTGACGTCGAGATAAGGATGGAATTCGGGATCGAACGGCTCGGGGTAAACCGCGGCTACGGCGGTGCTCTTTTTCCAGCGGATTCGAAAATAGTTTCGCGTCGACGCGTCGGGCGTAAGCGCGATGACTTCCGAACCTGCGATTCCCTGCTCAGTGATGAACCTCGCAAGTCTATCTGACGCGGAGGATTCAAATACGTTAGAAATCACCGGTTTTGGAGCACTCATTATGTAGTTGATCAAAAAGGCAAACGCCCTGGATGCGGCGCGATTGTATCACAGTGGAACGATAAAGTTTTCACCCTGAAATTGTCCGGTAAGCGCCTTTTCCGGGGGCTTTTTGCCTTCGACGAGCGTTCTTGGAACCACGACGGCGTTCTCGATCACTTCATCAGCGCCGATCTTCACGTTGTCAGCCAACACTGCACGGTCAACACGCGCACCCGCCCCGATTGCCACGTTGTCCCAAAGCACAGAGTCATTAACCGTAGCTGACGATGCGATTTTGGAATTGGCGCCGGCGACAAAGTTCTCCCCTTCTTCTTTCAACAGCTCGACACTGATGTCGAGATATCGTTTCAACGTCGAGAGCTCACGCCACTTCCCCGACGCAACATGCGCGGCCACGATCTCGCCGTTCGCCATCGCGGGCGGGTAGACGTGGATCACTGAATCTGAAAACACACCGCGCGGAACGTATTCGAAGATACGTGGCTCGAGTATGTGGATGCCGGTGAACATCAGTGGCGCCTCACCACCACCATCCGCGACAGGCATGCCACCAAATCCCGTGATTCGACCGGCTTCAGTTTCAACGACACTGAAGCGCTCGCGTCGAGTGTTGGGTAGAAGAACGAGTGTCGCAATCGCGTTTGCCTTGCGATGTGTCTCGATCGCGGCTTTCAGATCGATGTCAGTAATGATCTTTCCGTTGACGACGACAAACGTTTCCTGTTCGAAGAACGCGCGCGTGTTGTCGAGCGCGCCGCTCGTGCCGAGTATGACCGGCTCTTCAACGTAATGAAGCCGCACACCGAAACGACTGCCATCACCGAGTGCTCGTCGCACAGACTCAGGACGATGATGCAGGTTCACCACGATCTCATCGATGCCATAGCCGGCAAGATATTCGGCGACATAACCGACCAGCGGTTTTCCGAGGATCGGTATCGCGGGTTTGGTGCGGTCTTCAGTGAGTGGCCAAAGGCGTGTGCCGTAGCCGGCAGAAAGAACGATCGCGCGCATCGCGAGACATTCTATCGATTATGGCTTTGGCTCAAAAGCAGAAATCATTGTTGGACGCTACGGGAGGTTGATCTTTATCTCTTCAGTGACTGCCGTCTTGTCGGGAGCCTTTCTCGCGATATCAACCAGCTTACCGTCGTTGCTTAACTGTCCGATGGCTCGAACAGTCATTCGCTTTCCGTCCACGGTGACTAACAGAAAATGATAGAAGGCGGCCCATGACTTAGTATGCGCTTCGGCGAATTTATTAGGAGTTCCGGTACTTACCTTACCTGCCCCGCCGGTCACCAGATAATCAATGTTATTTGCACGGCTGTGCTGAAACTGGTGCTGGTGGCCACTGAGAACGAGCCGTACTCCAGCCTGCTCGAACCGTTTAACTAAATCGCTCATTTCTTTCGTGTTGTGATGATCCGGTCCCGCACAAAACGGCGGGTGATGGCAAAAAGGTATACGCCACGTAGGGCTCTGGCCTGCGGTTGCGGTGGGTAAAGCCGACTTCAGAAATTCCTGATGTTTCGGATGATCGAAAAATCGGTTTTTGAAGACTTCCGGTTCTTTCGACGTGTCAATACAAATGAACTCGACGTCGGAGCTGTAGCGAAAGCGGTAAAACAGTCCCGGATCGATCGAAGCTCGTCCGGCTGCTTCCTCGCCGGCAATGCGCTCAGTCACGTAAAAGTTATCAATTAACTGTTCGCGATCATCACGGCTTTCAGTTTCGCCTGCATCGTGATTGCCGATGGTTGGATAGGTCGGCACTCGGTTGATCACATAACGGTATGGTTGATAATAAGTGAAGTACCAATCGTCGTCCTCGTCGCCGTTGCGATAAATGTTGTCGCCAGTCGTCAAGATCAACCTTACGCCGAATTCGTCAACAGCCTTTTCCAACGCTTCAGCGATTTGCCGTTGTCCCCGGTCTGTATCGTTTTTAATCCCCACGCCAAAGTCTCCGAGCACGGCAAAGGTGAACGGCGCAGTCGCTGGCTTCGTCGGATCGGGATGCGTGCGGAAGCGATTTTGATAAGGACGATTTTTCGGTCCGAGCCCCATCTTGTTGCCAACTCGTTGCCAATTGCGACGATCGCCGCTCGCCCATTCTTCGTCATTGACGATCACGCGATAGGTATATTCGGTGTCAGGCTCAAGCCCCGACACCCAGCAATGGTTGGCTGAATCTGTGAAGCTGGAGGCGACTACATCACCAGCCAGATTCATAACTTCAACTTTCGCTTTTCCATAGGGCTCGGATCTTGCGCCGACGGTTTCGTGACGCGGCGGATGCACATGCTTGAGGTCGTCGTCATCGACCAGTTTGAAATCCTTGTCGTTGTTCTTGACGCGAAAGTAAAAAGCCCCCCAGGCGATCAGTGCGGATTTGTGAGTCAGACCTGCGAGATTCAAAAATGGCTCGGAATAGTAATCAGGCATTATGCACTCCCCCCTTAATGTATTTCTGACGTCGCGACTAAAAATCAGTCGCAGCGCTCTATCAACTCCAGCTCACACGATGCTATGAATGAATATGAGTAGTAAGCGTGCGAGGAACTTCGAGTTCGAAAAACGAGTGCGCAGTATTGATCAGATCTATTTCTTATTCAACAGTTTTCACATCGCACGAAGTTGTAAGTCGAGATACATGCACTTAAACATGAGAAGATCAGTGCGCTAAAAAAATTTTTTGACTGCTACGAAGAAAACGTTTAAGCTCCGCACCACTCAGAACTATCACGACTCCACCGCAAAGAGTTCCCGACCTCTTCCGCAGTTGTCGTCATTAGCGGGTGCAGCCTGACTTCGCCCGCATCTCCCAGACACTAAACGAGGTGTTACGTGTATCCCGAGCGCGATAATCTTGTCTCTACGACTCACCAATCCGATCACAGTGTGAATAACAACGATGCAGCGATGCGTGTTCCTTCGATTTCGCTTCCCAAAGGCGGCGGTGCGATCAGAGGAATCGGTGAGAAATTTGTGGCGAATCCGGTTACGGGTAGCGGATCGATGTCAGTGCCGTTATCGATTACTCCAGGACGCGCGGGCTTCGGTCCGCAGCTTTCACTTTCTTACGACTCAGGCGCAGGCAACGGAGCATTCGGTTTTGGCTGGAACCTCGCGCTGCCTTCAATTAATCGAAAAACGGACAAAGGTCTGCCGCAATATCATGACGCTGCTGAATCCGATGTTTTCATTCTCTCAGGCGCTGAAGATCTCGTTCCGGAGCTGACCGCAAGCGGCGGCAGGTTCGAAGACAGCACGAGTGTTGCTGATTACACGGTGCACCGTTACCGTCCACGTATCGAAGGACTGTTTGCTCGCATCGAGCGTTGGACGAATAAGACAGACGCGAGCGACACATTCTGGCGCTCCATCTCGCGCGACAACATCACTACCTGGTACGGCAAGACTGCCGAAAGCCGCATCGTCGATCCGAATGATGCAAAACGAATTTTCACTTGGTTTATCTGTGAGAGTTACGACGATAAAGGCAATGCGATCCGCTACGAATACAAACGTGAAAATTCAGACGGCGTCGATCTCGCCGCTACCAACGAGAAGAACCGCAATCGGGCGGCCCAGCGGTATCTGAAGCACGTTAAATACGGCAACAGTACTCCGCGCCGGACAAATGAAGACCTCGCGCAACGCCGCGATTGGCTGTTTGAGCTCGTTTTTGACTACGGCGAGCACGATGAACTCGATCCGAAACCGAGCGACACCCGCGCATGGCTCTGCCGTCACGATCCGTTTTCCACGTACCGTGCGGGGTTCGAAGTGCGCAGCTATCGCCTTTGCCGGCGTGTGTTGATGTTTCATCACTTCCAGGAAGAAGAGATCGGTCGTGACTGCCTCGTTAAATCCACTGACATTGCTTATCACGAAGGACCGATCGCTTCGTTCGTAGATTCGATCCGGCAAACCGGCTACAAGCGTAAGGCTGGCGGCGGTTATCTCAAGAAGTCGCTGCCGCCGCTCGAATTCCAGTACAGCGAAGCCGTCATCGACGAGACCATTCGCGAAGTTGATAGCGATAGTCTGGAAAACCTTCCAATTGGATCGAATGGCGGCTACCAGTGGGTGGATCTCGATGGTGAAGGCGTTCCCGGCATTCTCACTGAACAAGCGAATGCGTGGTTTTACAAACGGAACCTCAGCCCGATCTTCATCGCACAGGAGAACGGCGAGAAACACAATGTCGCGACCTTCGCCCCGGTGGAATTGGTTGCGGAAAAACCTACTGTTGCCGGCCTGGGAACTCTCTGGCAGATACAGGATCTCGACGGCGATGGCAGTCCTGATCTCGCTTGCTTCAATGGTCCGATTGCAGGCTTCTTCGAACGGAACAACGATACAGACACGTGGGAGTCGTTCATGCCGTTTCGCGCTTTGCCAAATGTCGACTTCCACGATCCCAACCTGCGTTTCATCGATCTCACCGGCGACGGCCGGGCCGACATTCTGATTACCGAAGACGACGCGTTCACATGGTACGCATCACTGGGAGAGACTGGTTTCGCAGCCTCGGAGCGGACGCGGCAAGCATTCGACGAAGAGCGGGGACCACAACTCGTGTTCGCGGATCGCGAACAGACGATCTATCTCGCGGATTTGTCAGGCGATGGCTTGACCGATCTCGTGCGTATCCGCAACGGCGAAGTGTGTTACTGGCCCAATCTTGGTTACGGCCGCTTCGGCGCTAAGGTGACGATGGACGGCGCACCGTGGTTTGACGAACCGGATCAGTTTGACCGGCGCCGCATTCATCTCGCAGATATCGACGGCTCAGGCGTGGTCGACATCATTTACGTTGCGGCCGGTGAAGTGCGCTTGTACTTCAACCGATCGGGAAATCGCTGGAGCGACGCGCGCGTGCTTGCCAACTTCCCCGCGCTCGACAGTTTGAGCTCAGTGCAGGTTGTCGATCTGCTCGGCAACGGCACTGCGTGTCTCGTGTGGTCTTCGCAGTTGCCTGGCGCCGAGAAACGTCAGTTGCGTTACATCGATTTGATGGGAGGCCAAAAACCTCACCTGCTCGTCAAGACGGTGAACAATCTAGGCGCCGAGACTGAAGTGCATTACGCACCGAGCACGAAGTTTTATCTTGCAGACAAATTTGCGGGCCGGCCGTGGATCACGAAGTTGTCGTTCCCCGTGCACGTCGTTGAGAAGGCAACGATGCGCGATAAATGGCGACAGACGGAGTTCTCGAGCACGTACAGTTATCACCACGGTTACTTCGATGGTATCGAGCGTGAGTTTCGCGGGTTCGGCCGAGTCGAGCGGGTTGACGTTGAGTCGTTTGGCACGTTTGCGGCGGGCAATGTTGATAGTCCTTACATCGCAGACGACAAAACGCTTTACCAGCCGCCGGTCAAAACGATCACGTGGTTTCACACCGGCGCCGCACTCGATCGCAAGCGCATCCTTACGCAGCTCAGCAATGAATATTTTCCAACCTCGCTCGCAGCAATGCCGGGTTATTCCGCAGTGCTCTCCGGCTTCAATGAAAAGCTGCTGCCTGAGCCGGATCTCGACAGTGAAGATCTCAGCACTGACGAATGGCGGCAGGCATTGCGTGCGTGCAAGGGTATGGTGCTACGCCAGGAAGTCTACGAGCTCGACGTCGATCAACTAGAAGCGGGTAAGCACGCTCCGGTGCGACTCTTCTCAACCGCGACTCATAACTGTCACGTTCGTCGTCTGCAACCGAACGGTCAAAATCGTCACGCAGTTTTTCTGGTAACGGAGAGTGAAGCGCTCACTTATAACTACGAGCTCGATCTGCATCCGGTCACGTTCCCCGGCGATCCGCGAAACATTCCTGCGCTGACTCCTGATCCGCGCGTCGCACACAAGTTGAATCTCTCGATTGACGAGTTAGGAAACGTTCAGCAGTTGATCGCGATCGGTTACAAGCGCGCGCGGCAGTTCAGCGATCCGGAGTTTACGGCAGATCAGGTTGCACTGATTCGCGAGGTGCAAAACGAGCAACACCTTGTCTACACCGAGACGCGCTACACGAATGATGCGATCGAGCCGGCCGCGGGTTCGTCGAGAATTCAGCACTATCGCTTACGTGTGCCTGCGGAAGTGCAAACCTACCAGCTCACTGGTTTCACTCCGGCGACGGGCTTCTATTTCGATCTCGAGGATCTACGCAGTTATGCGTTAAGCGACACGCTTCCGAATCAAGGTCCGCTGCCGGTCAAGACGATCGAATACCACGAGCTTCCGAGTCTCAACATACCGGAGCAACGTAAAGTCGAACACGCGCTGACGCTCTTTTTCGACGAAGACCTGAAGACACCACTGGCTCACGGACGGCTGAACCATCTCGGTCTCACGTACGAGTCGTACAAACTTGCACTTACTACATCGCTGCTCAAGTCTGTGCTGCGTGACAAGTTTGATGGTGATGTTCTGAATGCTCTTGACGCGCCGGCCGCGTGTGGTTACCTGCCCGGTACAAACCTACTGGGTGCTGCTGGAAACGAGCAGTGGTGGCAGCGCTCCGGTGTGGCGGGTTTTGCTGACGACGCGGCGGATCATTTCTATTTGCCGGAACGTTACACGGATCCATTCGGTAACGAGACGACACTCAGCTACGACGGCAAATACGATTTATTCATTCAATCGAGCACGGATGCACTCGGAAATCAGACGCGGATATTTGCGGATCCACAGCTCGGTGTGCGCTTCGACTATCGTGTGCTCTCTCCAATTGAGTTGGAAGACATCAACGGCAATCGCAGTGAAGTTTGGTATGACGTGCTCGGGATGGTGATTGCTGCTGCTGTCAAAGGCAAAGGCAACGAAGCCGACAACCTGAACGGCTACACCGACGAGCTGGCGAATCCGGATCTCGCAGAACTTCTCTCGCACTTCGATCTCCCGCCAATGACGGCTGATGATCTGAGCGACCATTTCAACCGGGTGCTCGGCAATGCGACCACGCGATTTCTCTATCACTTCGGCGAGGAGATCGAAGACGGAAGAACTGTTTTCGCCGCTCGCCCCGCAGGCGCGTGCACGATCGTGCGCGAGCAACACGTCGCACAGCTCGCTCCGCGTGCGAACAGTCGCCTGCAAATCGGGTTCGAGTGTTCGGATGGTCAGGGCAACGTCTTGATGAAGCGCAGCCAGGCTGAACCGGAAGCCGCCGGTGGTTCATTGCGCTGGGTCGTGAACGGCAAGACGGTACTCAACAACAAAGGAAAGCCGGTCAAACAGTACGAACCATATTTCAGCCGCCAATCATCGTGTCGCGCCGAGGGTGATCCGCACGAAGAAGCCGGCGTCACGCCGTTGATGTACTACGACGCGGCCGGACGATTAGTACGAACCGAGATGCCGGATGGAACTTTCAGTCGCGTCGAGTTCTCGCCGTGGCATAGCAAAGCGTTCGACGCGAACGACACAGTCGTCGAAAGCCATTGGTATCGCGAACGCAACCCACCACCACTTGAACGGCCATTGCCGCGCGATCCGATTACGGGCGAGCTGACCGTCACTCCGGCACAACGTGCAGCATGGCTTGCCGGACAACACTTCAACACACCCGCTCAAATGGTATTCGATAGTCTCGGACGTGAAGCCGTCGCCATCGTCAACAATCGTGTCAAAGATCCAAATGGACCATACGTGTTCGGTGGCGAGCGTTATCGCGACGAACGCTATTTCACTTTCACGAAACTGGACGCAGAAGGCAAGCCGCTCTGGATCCGCGACGCGCGAGGCAATCTCGTGATGCAGTTCATCACACCCGTGAAAGCCACGCGTTGGACCGATGAGTCTAACGAACACGTACCATCAGGCAGCGTGCCCGCTTACGATATTGCCGGCAATACCCTCTTTCAGCACAGCATGGACGCGGGTGATCGTTGGATGCTGAATGATGCTGGGGGTAAACCAGTATTCGCATGGGATTTCAACGCACGACAGGATGACGCGGGGACAGTCATCGATGAGGAGCGACTCTTCTTCACTCGCTACGATGCATTACATCGGCCCACCGAGCATTGGCTCACCATCAATAAGGGGACGCCGAATCTTATCGAGCGCTACACGTATGGCGAGCAGTTACCAGACCCGGATGACGCACGAGCCCGTAACCTGCGGGGCCAACTCTACCAGCATCATGACCAGAGTGGATTGAGCCAGCCCGAGCGATTGGACTTCAAAGGCAATCTGCTGGAATTACACCGCACGCTGGGCAGCCAATACAACGCACCGGTCATCGACTGGCAATCGAAATTACTGCCGCCACGGCTCGAGGCCGAGACCTTTGTCCGAATCAGCGAATTCGACGCGCTCAACCGGATGACGCGTCTCTACAACTGGCATCGCGGTGTCGGAAGCCGCGTGGCCGTATATGTGCCCGGTTATAACGAGCGCGGCGCGTTGGTGAGCGAAACGATTGATGTCGGCGCGATCAAAACCGCAAAGGGTCACACACCTTCTGCCAATGGACCAACTAACGCACTGGTTGAAATTCGTTACGACGCAAAGGGACAAAAGGAATTCATTCGTTATGGTAACGAAACGATAACTCGCTATCATTACGACCCGCAAAGGTTTCGGTTGGCCCAGTTGCGCACGACACGCCCGGCATTCGATCCTCCATTCCCAAACCCACCTTCCTCGCTGAAGGATCCAAAAGTTTTACAAAACCTTCACTACACGTACGACCCGGTGGGAAATATCACTGAGATCCGCGATGACGCTTACGAGCCGGCATTCTTCAATAACCAGCGAGTTGAGGCTGTCAGCCGTCATGCATACAACGCGCTTTATCGGCTAATCGAAAGTACTGGCAGAGAGAATGCTCAGGCGGGTAGTGCGCCGGGAGAGTTTGAAGACCCACCATTCGCTGTCCAGTTTCCAGTTGAGGATGCGAATGCGTTGCGCAATTACACGCAAACCTTCAACTACGATCCAGTCGGCAACGTCGAACAGGTGCAGCATACGGCGATCAATGGTTCCTGGACTCGTCATTACGAAAATGCTGCGGATAGCAACCGCCTGCTGCGGAGCTGGGAAGGCAATAACACAATCGGCGCCACGCAGTATCGCTATGACATTCACGGCAACACGCTGAATCTGGCGAACGTTGCCGCGGCGCAATCAATCCGTTGGGACTATCGCGATATGATCCGCGCCTTCAATATGCAGGGCGGAGGCTGGGCGTACTATAACTACGACTCCGTCAAGCAACGCACAAGAAAGGTAATTGAGAATCAAAGCGGGACGAAGCAATGGGAACGCATCTATCTCGATGGCCTTGAAATCTATCGCCGTTACACCGCCGGCAACGTCGTCGAAGAAATTGAATCGCTCCATCTCTTTGCCGGTGACCAGCGACTCTTGTTAATCGACGATGTGTTGCTGACCGACAACAGCAATTTACCAGTGGGTGCTCTCTTCCGTTACCACTACAGCAATCAACTTGGTTCGACTTGCCTGCAAGTAAACGATCGGGCCGAGCTGATCTCCTACGAGGAGTATCACCCGTATGGAACAACGGCATATCGCGCGCGCAACAGCCGTATCGAGGCGCCGCCGAGCCGGTATCGTTACACGGGGATGGAGCGAGATGAAGAGACGGGCTTGTCTTATCACGGCGCGAGGTATTACGCGAGTTGGCTGTGCCGCTGGCTTTCCCCTGATCCAACTGGAATAGCTGATGGCGTCAATTTGTTCAGAGCCTTTGGATCCAATCCTATCGGGTTGACGGATACTTCGGGAAAGCAAGCTCAACCTGCACGAAGCCGCCCAGGTGGTCCACTATCTCTCGACTTGGCCAAGGGCTTGATGAGAGCCGATGTTTGCTACGATACACCTATTCCGAGCGCGCCCTATTATGGGCCATCAATCTCTCAAGCCAGTCCCAATTACAGGCCGATGCCTGTGCGACAGCAGATGGATCCCGGGGTTGCTGCGACAAAAGCAGCAAACAGTATTTTCCCGCCGGTAACCCAGGAGATTTTCGAAGGAACGATTAGAGGCCCGGCGCTTGGAGCGGCGGCCCCGGCCGTCGCGACAGGAATGGGCGCAGTGGGCCTGGGCGCCGGAACCTACCACCTTAGCCAGGGAAACTACGCGCAAGCACAAGCAGCCTTTTCATTCTCGCTGGAAGTTTTGAGCAATGTAAGTCCGAACTACGTTCTCACTCCCAGCCAAAAGATGTCGCTGGCGATTAGGGAGGAAGCTGCTTTGGCTGAGAAAGCCACGCCTGCCAAACCTCCAGCACCGGCCGAACCTGCAGCGCCCGCCGCACCAGCCGTGGCTCCGGCTCCGCCTGCTCCCGCTGTGGCTGCCCCGGTACTGCCCGTGCCCCCTCCACCGCCAACCCCCGTCACGCTCATATCCAGGATGACGGAAATTGTCGAAAGAGAAAAAGCGCTGCTGGATCGAGCAGTGCGTGATCTTGACCCGGAGGCGTTGCGTCAGTTGGGAGCCTCGGAAGGCCAGATCAAGCAGTTCTTTGAGATCTCGCCTAAGGGCAAGGACTACTACGCGAATGCCTATGGCCAGGTGCTTGAAGCCAGAGTCAGGGCTGCTTTCATCGCCGATGCCGAACTGAGCCCTTTTATCACAGGTACGCAGACAACGCTGCTGCGGCAAACCGCGGCGGGGAGGATGGTGAAAGGCAATCCCGATTGGGCCGGGACACCCGGTGGACCGCTGCAGGGATATCTATTCGATCTCACCACTAAGCGGGATGTAACTAAACATCTCGAGCGCTTTTATGGTGAAAACATGGTGGTCTTCAGTTATGAAGCGCCGCCGCAGACCTGGCAATTACTTTCGCAGTGAAACACGAGTTATCAACGGCTGGGCACTAGACCCCGACGCCTAATCGTAAGCAATCATTTGTTGGAGGAATCATGCAAGAAAACCAAACACCGGGACGCGACCTCTCACGAGGTATGAGCGGCGCCGACGTCGCCTCACTTCACAACTCACTCTTCCAGATCGGCTACACGATCGCCGACAAAGAATTGAGTGACAAATTCTTCGGTAATACCACGCACGCTGCTGTTGTCGATTTTCAGAAAAAGGTCAAGCTCGTGCCTAATGGCATCTTCGATGCCAAAGCATCCTGGCTCATAGAGGACGACCACCAACATCCCAACAAGTTTATTGTCATCGGCCAGGTGTTCCAGGCGAATGGCACTCCGTTGGAAGGTGCGACTGTAAAAGCCTTCGACAAAGATCTGCGTTCAGAGCAGCAGTTCACCAAGACAGACACGACCAAAAGAAATGGCGAATACTCAATCTTTTATCGTGCTGATGAGTTTGCGCGGGCCGAAAAGGACAGCGCGGATCTGATCGTCCGTGTTTTCGACAGCGCCGGAAGAGTGCTCACCACTTCGGTAATCATCTTCAATGCCGGCAAAGTTGAAGTTGTGAATTTGACCATCGGAGGAGGGGCTCGCGGTCTCTCGGAGTTTGACAAGCTTGTGAGTGACCTTACACCCCTTCTCGAAGGTGTCACGCAACTGCAGTTGACGGCGAACGACATTGCCTTTCTCAACGGTGAGACACAGATTGACGCCGGGCTCCTCAACCTGCTCGTGGAAAGTGCGCGCCGGAATAACGAAGCGAACACGATTCCGCAGTTCGCCTTTTACGGCCTCTTCCGGCAGAGCCTGCCTACTGTCCTGACCGAGCTGCTGCAAAATGAGATCGCGTTGTTACGCGCAGCGCTGGAAACGTCGTCAAACCAGGGAATCATTGCTCAGCTTTCCGCCGCCCAGTTGGACCAGATTGCCGATCAGTTGCGCATATTGAAAGCCAGCCTGTTGTTGCAACCGGGCGCACCAGGCGAAACATCGTCACTCGGTGATCTTCTCAGAACGTCGAACCTGGCTGCTGCAAAGCAGCGCATTGTCGCTGAATTGTACATACAACACGGCGGCACGACTGATCCCTTCTGGGAGGCGATCAATCAAAGGGCCGACTTCACGGCCGCAGAAAAGAACGATGTGCGCTTCACGTTGCAGGTAGGCGCTCTTACTACAAATCACATTCCTCTGGTGGTCGAGCTGCGTAGCACCGCGCCCGCAGGTCTAATCGTGGCGCCAAAGCAGAATGCCCCAGTCGCGCCTACGGCTCTCAGCGAAGATGCGACTGCATTGCGTCCGTTCGTTGTGAAGGACGTCGCCGGCTGGAAGACCACCCTTCAGAAACAACAACCTAACGGCCAACCGATCGGCGCACCGCCATCGATTCCAGGCGCCACTCCCCAGGAGAAGATCGACAACTACGCTGTCGCTTTGAACGCATACATGGAGAAGGCGCTGCCCACGCCGGTCGTTGCCGCACGTGTGCAACAGGACACTGCCGGCGATAACCCCTTCAATCCGGTTCGAGCCGACCTGCGAACGTTCTTCACTAACAATCCACTGTATGAGTTCAAGAAGACTCCAATCGATGCGTACCTGAGTGAAGGACGCGATGAAAAACTGCGCGGTGTAACCAATCCGACGGCCCTCATTGCCGAGCTCAAAAACATGCAGCGCCTTTTCAATATCGCACCTCGCTACGCCGAGATGCGTTCGCTGCGCAAGGACGACGTGCACTCCGCACTCTCGATGGTGAAGTTGGGCCAACGGCGATTCACTGAAAAGTATGCTGCGGTGCTGGGCGGAGCTGATAAGGCAATTGAAGCTTACCGCAACGCACAGCATAGACACGCGACTGCACTGAATTTTTATTTGAATAACGCGCTCGCGTCTAACCTGCCTTCGCCGTCTGTCGTCGGCAACGGAGCCATGAAGGCGCCTGCGAAAACATTGGCGGCTGCTTCTGCGACACCCACTTTGCCCACGCTGTTTGGCTCACTCGATCTCTGCGATTGCTCGCAGTGCCAATCGCTTTACAGCCCGGCAGCTTACTTCGTCGACATACTGCGGTTCCTCGGTGAAGGTCCTTTTAAAAACAATTTCACGCCGCTCCAGGTGTTGTTTAGTCGTCGTCCCGACCTCGAACATATCGAGTTGACATGTGAGAACACGACCACGCCATTACCGTATGTCGATCTAGCCAGGGAGATTCTCGAACGCGCTGTGAGCAAGCGCGAATTCAATATCGCCGAAGGCACAGACATCAATGAGGTGCTTGCCGATCTGGATAGGGAAAAAATTCGGGAAACTTTAGCGACGGCGTTTTCCGGTAAGAGTTATCCACTTACCGCCAGCGCTTCAGTCAGAAACGACTTTGTCGAAGGCCAACCGCGCGCGTGGTTGATTCTGGATAGCGGCTGGGCGTTTCGTTTGCAATATCTCGGAACTGGACAAGGCTTCAAAGCTGAAGCTTGGCCACAAACGAGCTGGACCGCGGGCGAGCTACGCGCAAATCCCGAACACGTGCACGAAGACGCTTACATAAAGCTGCGCGATGCTGTGTACCCGTGGGACCTGCCCTTGAATCGGCCCGTCGAAGAAGCACGTGTTTATCTCGGACATTTCGGGGTGAAGCGACAGCACGTGATGGAAACGTTCTTTCGTGGCGCGTCCCCTGCCGCTTTAACAGACAAGAGTATTGCCAATGAGTATCTCGGGTTGACCAAACAGGAAGCCGACATCATCACCGGCAACACGGCGGGGAAAAACGCCTGGGACTTCTGGGGACTCAAGCAAACCGGAAATGACATCGAAGACCCGAGTGACGGTACGGCGCCGCATGCCCAGGGCGATTGGGACATCGTACTCAAGCGCGTGTCGATCTTCCTGCAACAGTCCGGGCTCAGCTACAGAGATATGCTGGAGCTCCTGGGATCGTATTTCATCAATCCAACCGCCCGAAGCACCAGAACGCTCGGAATTGTTTCGACGGATTCAGGAAACCCGGCAACCTGCAATTTGAGCAGGTTGGAAATACAAGTTATCGATCCGCAGATTCCGGACGCAAACAAGCGAGCAGCACTGATTGCAGCCTGGAACCGGATGCATCGCTTCGCGCGTCTCTGGAGCAAGCTTGGCTGGACCATGCGCGATTTGGACAAAGCCATCGTCGCATTGCAGCCAAAGACTACCGTCGGCACTCTCGATCTCACAGCGGACTTTCTGGTCCAACTCTCGCATATTCAACGACTGCGCGCCCAGTTTGGTCTGCCGGTCGTCAATTTGCTGAGCTTCTGGGCGACAATCGACACCGGACGTTACTTCGATCAATTTGCTGAGGGCGCACCGCCGGTTCCGACCCTCTACGCACAGCTCTTCAACAACAAATCGACAGCGGGCCAGTCGCTGCTTGAAGACCCGTCGAAGCTCACCGGCGAGCTCTCAAAGAACGCATCGATAATTGCGGCCACTCTGCAAGTCACAATCGATGAGCTTAACCTGCTGATTGGTGATCCGAATGTCGTTCCGGAAGATAAACTGACGCTCGCTAACCTTTCGCGGCTGTATCGTCACGCGACGTTTGCAAGGGCGCTCAAGTATTCCATACGAAATTACTTGGCAGCACTCAGGCTGATCAGTGCAACGCCGTTTGCGGCAACGGACGAGACCATCAGGTTTACACAACATACCGAGAAGATCGTCGCGTCAGGATTCAGCATTGCGGAGCTCAATTACCTCCTGCGTCACGAATTTTCAGCAACGTCGAACGTCGCGCTCACTGACGACGCGATCGCCGTGGTGTTGAGTTCGGTTCGTGATGAAGTGCGAAAGATCACGACGGAAAACAGCTTCGTTGAGGCGTCGACAAACGACCCTAACGGCGATCTGACCCAACGAAAACTTGCATTGCTCAACTGGGACACCAGCTTAATCGAGCAGCTTGTGGCGGTGCTCAACGGCACATTCAGTCATCGAGCGGATCTCACTACTCTGCCGCAGAACGTTGCTTTTCCTGAGTCTCTGAAAAGCCGTGTGAGCTATGACACTGTGGCAAAGCAACTGCGTTTCACGGGTGTGATGACGGCTAACGAAAAGTCGCAACTGCTGGCCCTATCGACTGACTCGAATTATCAGCGGGCGGTAAATTCCCTGTTCGACGCGCCGCGCGCAATTGTAAGCCGTCACATGAGCAGGTTCTCGGTGCCGGTCTTTGCGACGCGTCTCGATTCATTCCCGTCAACCGTCGTGATTCCCACTGCGTTGAAGAGCAAGATTTATTACGACGCGGTCGCGAAGAAATTGAACTTTGTCGGCATCATGACTGATAGTGAGCGTAAGGTCCTGCTCGCGACCGACCCAACGTCCACTTTCGGTCAGGCTGTCGAATCACTTTTCAACGCCCCGAACGATCCCGGTAATGCCCCCGCAGCCGCGGACGTCTTCCTGACAAATTCGGACATCTCTGCACTCTTCGACGATGCTGCCACCACGCCGCCGGCCAGGTTCGTCGTTGTATTGAGGAAGTTATTGCCTTACCTGAGTTTGACGTTGAGCGAGCGTATCGTCATTCAGCGTCTGGGTGAATACCTGCAACTCGACGCAAAAGCAGCCAACGATTTGCTAACAACATGGGCCAACTCGCCTGCGCATCCGGCACAGAAGGCCATCAGCGAATTTCTCACGCCTTCGTTTGCTGAAAGCAGTGCAAATGTCGAGGTGAGCCGCGAGGCTTTTCCCGACCAGTTCAAGACCTTCTTACGGCTCTACAAGATCGCAATTCTGGGGCTGAAGTTCCGGCTGACTGCGGAGCAGATGCGATGGTTGTTTGAGTTTGGACCAGGCAATGGCTGGCTCGATTTGAATGCGCTGCCGTTGAGCGCGACCGGCGCGGCACATTCGTTTTACCAGGGCTGGGCACGACTCGCCGATCTGTTTGACTTGCGTGATGCGTTGCCGGTCAGAGAAACATTGCTCTCGGATATTTTCACATCCGCGCGCGACACCAACACACAGCTCAGCGCATTGCTCGACAAACTCAGCAAAGGCTCGGGCTGGAAGCTCGAGAACCTCACGGCTTTGAGCAGTGCCTTCAGCTTTGAAGTTAGCGCGTTCAAAGACGAAGTCGCATTGCGACGGCTCCGTGCCGCGTTCGCGATGCTGAGTCAGTTTGGTGCGTCTGCCGAGCAGTGCCTGTTCTGGACCGAACGTAATCCTGCGGCGAACAGGGATCCCGAGCAAGAGTGTGCCCGGGATGTAAAGAGTCTGGTACGAGCGAGGCTCGACGATTGGCAGTGGCTGGAAATCGCGCGAGTGCTCAACGATCCATTGCGTGAAAAACAACGTGCCGCCCTCGTGTCTTATCTCACGCAGACGCTTGGTGCGCACAACGCCAACGAGCTTTACGACAATTTCCTCATCGACGTTGAAATGAGCCCATGCATGATGACGACCCGCATCAAGCAGGCCATCGCTTCAGTCCAGCTTTTCATTCAACGTTCGCTTATGAATTTGGAAGCAGACGTTTCGCTGACGCCGCAAGAGGCGCGCGAGTGGGCGCAGTGGCGCAAGCAGTACCGCGTCTGGGAAGCCAATCGTAAGGTGCTTCTCTACCCCGAAAACTGGATCGAGCCGGAATTGCGCGACGGGAAATCGTCGTTCTTCAAAGATCTCGAAAACGAGTTGTTACAAGCTGACGTAACGATGGATACGGCAGAGACGGCGTTTGTGAACTACCTCGAAAAACTTCAGGAGGTCGCACGGCTCGAGATCGTCGGCATGTACCGCGAGCGAGAAATTGTGAACTTTACGCCCACGCTCGATGTGCTGCACGTGATCGGTCGCACGTTCTCGGCGCCGCACGTCTATTACTATCGCAAGCAGATCAATTCTTCATGGACGCCGTGGGAGAAGGTGGAGGCCGATATCCAGGGCGACCACCTGATCCCCGTGATCTGGAATCGACGACTGTATGTCTTCTGGGCCACCTTCAGCCTCAAGCAGCAGGAGAAAAAAATAACTCTGCCGGCCGAAGGGGAAGCAATACCACGTGGAGATAAGACCGTCGAGGTCAAACTCGAGTGGACCGAATACAAGAACGGCAAGTGGTCTGCAAAAAAACTCAGCGCTCCGTTCCTCAGCGAGTTGAAGCATCCGGAGATGTCCGTCAATAAGATCGACTTCAATCGCTTCTCCTTCAAGAGCCGCGTGCAGAATTCGCCCGAGGGCGAACAGCAGTTGTTCATCGACTGCTACGGACCGGTGGAGACTATCACCACCATTACGGTGCCGGCGACGGGTGCGAATCCAGTTCAGGAGACCCACCTGTTCACCGTAACGTCATCTACACAACGTAAGAAGGTGCTTGCTACCGTGAATGGCAATGCATTCCAGCCTGCGGACGTTAACAAAGTGGAAATTGTGGGACGCGATGCTCAAACTGCGGAGGAGGTGAGCAGAACCCGGCTTACAGCTTCCGGCACACTCACGATAGATCATTCCGAGGAAATGGGTAGTGTCAAATACTACCTGTCGTCCGCCGACTACCGTGCCGAGAACGTCGAGAACAGAACTCAAGAGCAGTTCTGCTGGTTCACGAACGAGGCCTCACTAATAGGCGGCAATGGCGATGCACCGGCGCGCGCATTGGCAGCCGGTGCGGATGCGATACAGTCTCCGGCTTTAGGCACAATAGGGGCTGCCGCGCCGCGCATGCTCGCCACGAACACTGGTCCTGTAAAGGTTTGCACAACCATTAGCCGGTGTGAGTTTAATCTCGTTACTGTCCCACCCACGACTACTACAACAACCCAACCGAACATATCGGTAGAGCCGATGCGGGCAATCGCATCGTTCCATTTCGACGATGGCCAGCAAAGCGTGGCGCCACTCTTCGGCTCGACTGAGATCTCGAATCTCCAGCCGATTCTCGGGACGCGCTTTGAGAACATGATGATGGTTGAGGAGTACGACAACCCGAACAACGATGGGTTGGGCGAATCCCGGATGCTGCAAACCACACCGGGAATATTTCGTTTGTTAGGCATGCACCAAAGCTACCTGCCCAAGGCGCTGGCGGTGCCGATCTTCTTCCAGGACGAGGCCCGCACTTACTTCGTTGTTGCCGCCACTGGCACAGCCAAAGTTCGTTTCAACACGTTCTTCCATCCGACGGTCCGTAGTTTCTTCAAGGCGCTCAACCGTACGGGTATAAATGGAATGTTGACTCTGCCCAATCAGCTAGTAAGCGACCAGCCACCTGCATTCGACGTTTATCAACCGAAGGACACGAGAGTTGATTTGAATGCGAAGCCACGTGAGGACGTTGACTTCAGTTACAACGGCGCTTACTCGATCTACAACTGGGAGCTCTTCTTCCACGCACCGTTTTTGATTGCGACGCAATTGAGTAAGAACCAACGATTCGAAGAGGCGCAAAAGTGGTTCCATTACATCTTCGATCCGACAGCAACCGACTCACCGGAGCAGCCTGGTAATCCGGGCGCCGAGCGTTTCTGGCGCGTGAAGCCACTCTACAAAGAAGCGTTACAGGGCGCGCCAACGCTCGAAGAGTTGTTTGCAGACGCGGAGACACTGGAAGCGCAAGTCAGAGAGTGGCAAGCCAATCCGTTCAAGCCTCATGTCATCGCGCGATTGCGTTTGGTGACTTATATGAAGGCTGTCGTCATGCGCTATCTCGACAATCTGATTGCCTGGGGCGATCAGTTGTTCCGTCGCGACACGATCGAATCGATCAACGAAGCGACGCAGCTTTATATTCTGGCAGCACAGATCCTCGGCAAACGTCCGGAACAGATTCCGGCACGTGCGAAAGCAAAGGTGCAGACGTTCCGCACGCTCGACGATGAGGGAGCGTTCAACGGCCTCGCCAATGCCGCCGTGGAGATCGAAGCCTTCCTGCCTCCGTCAACCGCGCCGGTTTCAGATGGAGACTCGGAGGACGGTGGCGGCGGCCTGCCGTTAATGCCGTTCTTCGGGATTCCTGGAAACGAGAAACTGCTCGGTTACTGGACCACTGTGGCTGATCGGTTGTTCAAGATCCGCCATTGCCAGAACATCGAAGGCGTTGTTCGTTCACTGCCGACGTTCGAGCCGCCGATCGATCCCGGCTTGCTGGTTAAAGCGGCCGGCGTGGGAGTGGACGTTGCGAGCGCGCTCAGCGATATCAACGTCGCGCTGCCACACTATCGCTTCAGCGTCATGCTGCAAAAAGCGTCGGACCTGTGTGAAGAAGTGAAGGCGTTGGGTAGTGCGTTGCTCTCCGCGCTCGAGAGGCGTGATGCCGAGGCGCTGGCCCTACTGCGTTCAACGCACGAGCTGAAGGTGCTGAAGGCGGTGCGAACCATCAAGGAGAAACAGGTCGAGGATGCCGTGGAAATGCGCGCAGGACTGGACCGAGCGAAAGAGCTGACGACACTGCGGCGTGATTACTATCGCGACATCGCGTTCATGAATCCGTGGGAGATAACCCAACTGTCGTTAGCGGGTTTAAGCCTGGGTATGCAAGCTACGGAAGTCGCCACTCATGCTTTAGCCGGCACCATGTTTTTGATTCCGAATTTGAAAGTAGGTGCCCCTACATCTGTCGGTGTGACATACGGCGGAGAGAATGTTGGACCGTCAATCAGAGAATTCAGTGAATCCGTCGGGAAAGTCGTGTCGCTCTTGAACAGCAGTGCTGGAATGGCGGCTACCATGGGCAGCCACCAGCGTCGCTTCGACGACTGGAAGCTCCAGGAACGACTGGCGGAAAAGGAACTCGAGCAGATCGAGAGGCAGATCGCAGCCGCCGATATTCGCATCGCGATTGCCGAGAAAGATTTGAGCAATCAGGATCTGCAAGTCCAGAACTCGACTGAAGTGGACGAGTTCATGCGCAGCAAGTTCACCAATCGCGAGCTCTACGATTGGATGGTCGGGCAGATCTCCGGCATTTACTTCCAGAGCTATCAGCTTGCCTACGACGTGGCGAAACGTGCCGAACGTGCGTATCGCTACGAGTTGAGCCTGAGAGAATCCGGATTCATTCAGTTCGGTTACTGGGATAGCTTGAGGAAGGGGCTACTCGCCGGCGAGCGACTCTCCTACGATCTCAAGCGCATGGAAATCGCTTATCTCGATCAAAACAAGCGCGAGTATGAAATCGTCAAACACGTTTCACTGATGTCGATCGATCCGATCAGCCTGGTGAAGTTGAAACAGACAGGCGAGTGTTTTGTGACGCTGCCCGAGGCGTTGTTCGACGTCGATTATTCGGGTCATTACATGCGGAGAATCAAATCGGTCGGCATCACAGTGCCGGCTGTTGCTGGTCCATACAACGGGATTAATTGCACGCTCACGTTGCAAAGCAGCACCATCCGCCACGCAAACACACTTGCTAACGGCAAGTATGGTCGCCAGGCAGATGATCCGCGCTTTGTTGACAGTTTCGGAACCGTGCAATCAATCGTGACCAGTGGTGCGCAGAATGATAGCGGCCTGTTTGAAACAAACCTGCGTGATGAGCGTTACCTGCCGTTTGAAGGACAGGGCGCGATCAGCACGTGGCGTATCGAGATGCCGAAGAATTTCAAATCATTCGACTACAACACCATTTCTGATGTGGTGCTGCACGTGCGTTACACCGCACGCGAAGGCGGAGTACAGCTCAAAGCACAGGCTGAGCAGGAGTTGCAAACCGCGCTCAACGACTTCATTCGCGTTGAAGGCGCACGTGGTCTGGCGCAGATGTTAAGCTTGCGTCACGACTTCTCGACGGAGTGGTCACGTTTTCTGGATGCGCCGGACGGGGTTGTTCAGAGTCTGACGGCAGCTATCACGAAAGAGCGATTCCCGTTGCTTTTCCGAGGCAAGAACATCTCGGTTAAAGTGATAGAGGTGTATGTGAAAGTGAAACCGGAGTTTGCCGATCACAACAAAGACACGATCAAGATCGCACTGGCGGCGGGTACAACCGCACCGACGCCACCAAGTGGGGAAACCTTGACGCTTGATTTGTGGAATGGTTTGGTGCGCGGCTCGAAGGACCTCAATAACGCACCCGGCGCCTTCACGCTCAACGCGTGGCGTAACAACGGTGAGCATTTGGATCCAAATGCAATCCAGGACATTGTGATCGTTTGCCGGTACACAGTGAGCAACTAAAGCTCACACCGCTTCTCAGGAAGCCTTGGAGGCGTCGCGCATGACGAGGTCGAAGGTGCCGGGGGCGACTTTGCGAAAGCGGGTGTTGCGGTTGAGGGAGACGGCAACGCTGATGGTCGGGTTTTGACCGGTGAACTTGAAGCCACCTTCGAGCAGGCGGTTGTAGAGCTCGTTGACGTGCAGTGGTCCACCTTCTTCGCGAAGCAGGAGCGTGACGGCTTGTGGGATCGTGCGGTCCATGAAGCGATCGCTGAGAGCTTCGACGTTGCTGCGGACTGTCGGGATTTGAGGGCGACGCTCCACCGGGATTTGTGAGCGCAGAGGCGGCTGCGATTGGCGCATGGCCGCTTCGAGCTCAGCGTCTGACGGCAATCCCAGGTTGATGTTTCCCGACGCCAGGACCGAGGAAAGAAGGCGGTAGATCGCGGCCTCCGTTTGACTCGCGAGCGTGTCCATCTCGGCGAGTTCAGCGCGCACGCTGTCCGCCTCGGCCTCGAGCTCGCGCAGACGGGCAGCCAAATGCATCCTCGCCGCACGCGACTGTCGCAGGCTCTGTTCCAGACGTGACAGCAGGTTCTCGCTCATCGGCGGAGATTTTGCCACAGATCCGTGTAATCCGTGGCTAAATTTTATCGATCCCGGTGGAGAATGTAGGTTGGAAGCGATTTTAGAGAATCAGAATATTCGGATTCCGGGAGGACTTCGAGCGCAGCGCAGGCTTCTTCGGCATATGCATTGGCCCGTGCGCGCGCCTGTTCCAGGGCGCCGCTTCGTTCGATTGCGTCGAGCAGATCCTGTGGTTTGACGCTGCTGTACTTCCCTTCACGCAGCACGGTCTCGACCATCTCGCGCGCGTTTGGCTCCGTGTCACGCAAGTAGATCAGCGGCAGCGTGACCTTCCCGCCGAGCAGGTCCGCGCCCGCTGCTTTCCCGAGCGCTTCCTCACTCGAGGTGAAATCGAGCAGGTCGTCGATCAACTGAAACGCAGTTCCGAGGTATAGCCCGTAATCACGCAATGCCGTCTGTTGCTGCTCACTCGCGCCGCCGAGTATCGAGCCAATCTCACAACTCGCACTGAACAGATACGCCGTCTTGCGCTTCAGCACATCGAAGTACTGCGCTTCCGAGATGTCTGCTTCATTCAACAACGTCAACTGCAAAATCTCTCCCTCGGTCATCTTGCGCGTGACGCTGGTCAGGATATCGAGCACCGGCAGCGATCGTTCAGCCAGGCTCGTCTCGAACGCTGACATGTAAAGCCAGTCGCCCATCAACACCGCGGTCTCATTTCCATAGAGCGCGTTGACGGTGGGCCGCTTCCGGCGCGTGTCGGCCTTGTCGATGATGTCGTCATGGACGAGGGTGGCCGTGTGCAAAAACTCCATCACCGTCGCCATGCGGATCGAGTTGTAACGTGAACCATCGCCACCGACCGCGTAATTAGCAAGGATCGTGAGCGCGGGTCGCACACGTTTCCCGCCCGACGCGCGCAAGTACTCGCCGAGATAGTCGATCACCTGCACGTTGGAACGCGCCTGGCGTTCGAACTCAAGCTCGACTTGCGTCAACTCGTTGGCGATGACACTGAAGATCCGGCGCGCAGAAATCCTTGCCTCTTCGTCGAGCGCGATAGTGTTGCCTGACGTTGTCATTCAGTTTGAGCGATAGTTTGTAAACTGCATGTGAATGCCGAAGTCTTTATCCTTCAGCTTTGCGATAATGTCCTGAAGCGTGTCGCGATCGCGGCCGGATACGCGTACGATGTCACCCTGAATGGAAGCCTGAACCTTTGCTTTACTGTCCTTGATGAACTTGACGACCTCTTTGGCTTTCTCCTGCGGGATACCTTCCTGGATCGCGGCACGCTGTCGCACTGTGCCACCCGCAGCCGGTTCGATCTTGCCGTAACTGAATGCCTTCAACGGCACGTTACGGCGGACAAGTTTCTGCTGGAGAATATCGTTCATGTTGCGCAGCTTAGTTTCGTCCTCGGCAGTGAGCACGAGCTCGTTCTTCTCGTGCACGACGTTGGCCGAGCTGCCCTTGAAGTCGAAACGCTGGCGCACCTCTTTGATCGTTTGATTGAGAGCGTTTGCGATCTCGGCCGAGTCAACCTGCGAGACGATGTCGAAGGAGTTCTGCTGCGCCATTTGCTGCTGAGAATAACATCAAAGCGGTAGCATGTGAAACTTGCCACAAGAGGTAAAAACCGCGCAAAGTACCTTATAATCCGAAGAACCTGTTGAAGTTCTCGCTGGTGATGCGGGCCAGCTTTTCGATATCCACGTCATGAAGCATCGAGAGGCAGCGTGCGACTTCAACAACGTATGCGGGCTCGTTGCGTTTGCCGCGATACGGGATTGGAGTCAGGTATGGACAGTCGGTTTCGATCAGTAATCGATCGAGCGGAACGTGCTTCGCGACCGCGCGCAATTCATCAGCCTTCTTGAATGTAACGATGCCTGAGAACGAGATCATGAAACCGATCTCGATCGCACGCTGCGCGAGTTCCATGCTGCCGCTGAAACAGTGAAATACACCACTTCCGTCGTATTCATTTCTTAGGATCTCGATCGTCTCTGATTCAGCTTCACGCGTGTGGATCACTACCGGTAGATCGCATTCACGCGCTGCGCGAAGCTGTCGTTTGAAGACTTCGACTTGTACGTCGCGTGGTGAATTGTCGTAATGAAAGTCTAGCCCGATCTCACCCCAGGCGATCACGTGTTCGTTGTTGATGAGAGTTTTGATCTTTTCTTCGGCCGCATCGTCGTAAAGGCGAGCGTCGTGAGGATGAGTGCCGATCGCTGTGTAAATGGATTCGTGAGTTTTACCTAACTCAACTGCGCGCTCGAACGCGCCACTGTGCGGATCGCCAGTCCCAACATTCAAGATTACTGAAACACCCGCCGAGTGCGCGCGTTGAATTACTTCTTCACGATCGGCGTCAAACTCGTGACCATCAATATGCGCGTGCGAGTCGATGAACATTAGCCACAAAAAGGCACAAAAAGCACAAAAGAGAATTTAATTTTTTTGCGCCTTTTGTGCCTTTTTGCGGCTCATTTAAGGCGCGCGCCGTTCGGGACATCTTCGGTGAATGTGGCGATCACAGGCCGGCCTTCTTCACCATAAGAGGCCGCGACGACCATTCCCTGCGATTCCAAACCACGCAGCTTGCGCGGCTTGAGATTCGCGACGATCACGACTTTGCGACCGATCAATTTCTCCGGCTCGTAATACTGCGCGATGCCGGCGAGTATTTGCCGCGGCTGCTCTTCGCCGATATCGACTTTCATCAGCAGAAGCTTATCGGCTTTTGGGATACGCTCGGCGGAAAGAACCTGGCCCACGCGCAGATCGACTTTCGCGAAGTCGTCGATCTCAATGAAGCTTGTCACACCGACTGCATCGGCTTGAGTCGCGTGTACCACTGGAGCGCTCGGTTCAGACGGACCCGGCGCTACCGCGCTCGGTTCTGTTGGGACCGCGGCTGAGTTGATGTCTCCCATGATCTTGGCTTTGTCCATGCGCGGGAACACGGGCTGCACTTCCCCAATCTTCGCGCCTTGCTTGAGATCACCCCATTTGAGCTGGGTCGGATCGATCTGCGCCGGCGAGCCGTCGAGTCCTAACTGCCGCCAGATCGCGCGGCTCGCTTCCGGCATCACCGGATAAAGCAGCACACTCAACCAGCGCAACGATTCCGCCGCGCGATACAACACGACACCGAGCGTCTGCTTCTGATTCTCATCCTTCGCGAGATCCCATGGCTTCGCGTCAGTGATCATCTTGTCGACACGCGCCACGACCGACCACGCCGTCTCCAGCGCTTTGCTAAACGCAAGATTATCGAAGTGATGCAGAAACTGATCGCGTGCGAGCTCGATGAATCCGGCGACAGTCGTCTCATCAGTATCGACACCGGTGCGCTTCGCCAGTAAAAGCTTGTCTTCCGGAATCAGCCCCGACGGAATACGCGAGTCGCAGTAACGCGCAATCATCGTGAGCGTGCGGCTCGAGAGATTCCCCCAACCACTCGCGAGGTCGCTGTTGGCGCGATCGATCAATCCCTCATAACCAAAACGACCATCCTGCCCGAACACCATCTCGCGCAGACAGAAATAACGGATCGCATCGATCGAAAAGTGCTTTTGCAGAACGTCGAGCTCGATCGTGTTGCCGAGCGTCTTCGACATCTTGCGCCCGTTCGGATCGAGCCACATGCCGTGCGCCACGATCGCGCGCGGTAACTCGATGCCGGCCGCGAGCAGAAACGCCGGCCAGTAGACTGCATGAAAACGGAGTATGTCTTTTCCGACGAGATGGAGCGCCGGCCAGTACTTCTCAAAGCCGACTGCTTTCTCTCGTTCCTCATTTCCGAAACCGATCGCGGTGATGTAATTCGTGAGCGCGTCAAACCAGACGTACATCGTGTGGGCCGGATCACCGGGCACGGGCACGCCCCAGCTCACCGAAGTCTTCAAACGACTGACTGACAAATCCTGAAGCCCGCCGCGCACAAAGCTGGCGACTTCGTTTCGCCTGTAATCAGGTCGCACGAAATCCGGCCGTTCCTCGAGCACTGACAGGAGCGCTTCGTCATAATCGGAAAGTCGAAAGAAGTAACTCTCTTCCGAGACGCGATCGAGCGGCGTGTCGTGAATGAGGCACGTCGGCGGATCGCCTTCGTTCTTCGGCTTCTCATACTCGTCTTCAGTCTTGTACTCAGCGCACGCGGCGCAGAACCAGCCTTCGTAGTGGCCCTTGTAAAGCGCGTCGTTGCCCTTGGGCGTTTTTGCTTTCGCGATGCGACGCCAGAGCTCGCTGACTCCCTGGTAATGAAACGGCTCGGTGGTGCGCATGAAGATGTCGTAGCCGCCGTGTGCGGTGTCGAGCCCAAACTCGCTCGTCATCTTCTTGTAGTAAGAGACAACGAAATCGGCCTGTTCTTTCGGCGTGCGTCCGGCCTTCTGTGCGGCGCGCTCGATGTTGATGCCGTGTTCGTCGGTGCCGGTCAGGAAGTAAGTGTCGACGCCGCGCTGACGTTTCGAACGCGCGATCGTGTCGCCCACGATCATCGTGTACAGATGACCGAGGTGCGGAACACTGTTGGCGTAGTAGATTGGTGTAGTGACGTAGAAAGTGTTCATCTGTTAACGGTAGTTTCTCACGCGGCGGCGCAGCGGCGCAGCGAAAACGCTAACGTTGCGCCGTTGCGCCGCCGCGTGAGAAATATTCTTTATGGCTTCTTAGCGAACTCGCATTAGTCTCTTCCTTTTATAAGCGCCATTGCCTCGGCGCGGGTGCGCGGGTCGGAACGGAAGCCGCCCAGCACTGCGGAAGTCACCGTCTTCGCGTCAGCCTTTCGCACGCCACGCAAGGTCATGCACGTGTGCTCAGCTTCGATCACGACCATCACGCCGAGTGGCTTGAGACCTTCGAACAACGTGTTTGCGATGTCAGTAGTCAATCTCTCCTGCAGTTGCAAGCGCCGCGAGAAAGTCTCTGCGAGCCGCGCCAGCTTCGAGATTCCGAGTATCCTGCCGCCCTTCGGAATGTAGGCGATATGACAGCGACCGACAAACGGCGCGAGGTGATGCTCGCACAACGAAGCGATGCTGATGTCTTTCACGATCACCATCTCGTCGTGCTTGTCACCCGGCAGCGGTATCACGTGCTGCGTCGGATCCTCGCGCATACCCGACGTCAGCTCCGCGTACATCTCGGCGACGCGCTGCGGCGTCTCCTTCAACCCCGGACGCTCGGGATCTTCGCCGATGCCTTCGAGAATTAACCGTACACCATTCTTAATCTGTTCTAAATCGACTTCTTTCATCCGTGTTATCCGTGGCGAAATTTTGCTAACGCTAATCGAGCAGCCTCTTCCACGATCTTCAGCGGCACGTTCGCAGTGGTCGCAGCTTGCCGGCACTGCTCAAACTCCGGCATCTCGTTAACGACGCGCCCATCCAGGTGCGCTACTTTAACATCGATCGGTCCATACTGCGTTTCCACCCGCACGACACTGCGCTGCAACGCCCGTCTTGCGACTTCATAACTACGCACGCCGAGCGTCGTCGTCTCGGTGAATAACACCTTCATCACCGTTTCTTTCTCATTGCGCCCACAAAGGACGGACAGCAGCACGCCGGGACGATTTTTCTTCATTTGCACGGGCGTGAAGAAGCAGTCGAGCGCGCCGAGCTCGAGTACGCGGTCCATTACGTAACCGATGATCTGTGGCGACGCGTCGTCGAGGTTTGTTTCGAGCATCCAAAGTCGCTCGTCAGTTTCGCCGTGTGCTTCAGTCTCGCCAAGCAACACGCGCAGGACGTTAGGAAAGTCTGGATACTCACGTGTGCCCGCGCCGTAGCCAGTCGCGTCAGTCTTCATCTCCGGAATCGGACCATATTCACTGCAAACAGTCGTGATGATCGCCGCGCCTGTCGGTGTCAGCAGCTCGCCTTTGATCCCGGTTGCGTAAAACGGAACGCCTTTCAACAACTCGGTGACAGCCGGCGGCGGAATCGGAAACTGCCCGTGCGCCATCTTCACCATGCCGCTGCCGACGTGCAGTGGTGAGCTGACGAAGCGCTCAATCTTTAGAGCATCAAAACAGATTGCAGCGCCGACGACATCCACGATGGCATCGAGCGCGCCGACCTCATGAAAGTGAACGTGATCTACTGGCTCGTTATGAACACGCGCTTCCGCTTCTGCCAGTCGCGTGAAGATCTGGACCGCGCGTTGTTTCACCGCATCAGACAATCCCGACCCTTCGATGATCTGTTTGATATCTGAAAGATGCCGGTGCTTATGCTCATGAGCCGTCTCGACGCGCGCGTACGTCGCACTCAAGCCTGAGCGATTAACTGTCTCGAAGTCGAGGCTGAAGCCCGTGACTGGAAGCAGCGACAGTTGCTCGCGCAGCAAGTTTGCATCGACGCCTGCTGCCACCATGGCGCCAAGTATCATGTCGCCGCTCGCACCGGCGAAACAGTCGAAATAAAGTGTCTTCATCTTCCAATCAACGGCAAGACTTCGCCGGCTTTGCCCATCAACACTTCGTCACACAGATCCGAAAGCGGCGTCAGTTCCGGGTTAACCTCACAAACGTACGCGCCCGCCCTTTTTGCGATCTCGGGCAGTCCGGCCGCCGGATAGACCAACGCCGACGTGCCGATCACAAAACAAAGATCACATTCGGCTGCTCGTTCCACAGCAAACTCAAACGCGCCCGGCGGCAGCATCTCTCCGAACAGGACCACATCGGGCCGCAATCGATCGCCACACTCCAGACACCCATCCGGACGTGGTCCTTGTGACATATCGTAAGACGACCGGCAAGCAGTGCATCGTGCGCGCCAGATGTTTCCGTGCAGCTCGATCACATTGCGCGAGCCGGCTTTCTGGTGCAGGCCGTCGATGTTCTGCGTCGCAAGTGTCAGCGTGGAAAACTGTTCCTGCCAGCGCGCGATCTCGTAGTGCGCCGGGTTGGGCAGGATTGAGTCCATAAAGTCGCGCCGGTAATCAAACCACTCCCAGACTGCGGGCAGATCGCGCTCGACCATCTCCGCCGACGAGATGACGTCGAAACGCATTCCCTTCCAAACGGCTGTATTTCCGCCGCCGCGAAACGTCGGCACGCCCGATTCCGCAGAAATACCAGCGCCCGTCAATACGAGCACGCGCTGCGCTTCAGCGAAGCGACGCCGCAATTCTTCGGAGATCTGCATTCCCGCGATGGTAGCAGATAGATCTTTAGCCACAAAAAAGCACAAAAGCTTATCCACAGATTACGCAGATTCTATAAATAAGTCTGTGCAATCTGTGAATAAGCTTTTGTGCTTTTTTGTGGCAATAAAATATACTCTCGCCTTTTGCCGCATGACCCTTATCGAGCTACAGCAAAAACTCAAAGACCGCATCCGCAGCGCAGCGCGTGAGATGTTTGGCGTCGAGGTGCAACAACCGGCTGCCGAGGCGCCGCCGCGTCCGGATCTCGGCGATCTCGCTTTCCCAGTCTCATTCGAGTTGGCGAAACTGATCAAACAGGCCACGGGCGAGAAACAAAACCCGCGCGCTATTGCCGAGAAACTCAAGTCTCAACTCGAAGACATCGAAGAAGTTTCGCGCGTCGAGATCGCCGGCGCGGGTTACATCAACGTCTTCTACGACCGCGCGAAGCTGCTCGCCCTGTTTGCCGGCCCATCCAAATCGTCCGACACGCAAGACATCGATCGACCAAAGAAGATGGTCGAGCACACAAGCATCAACCCAAACAAAGCCGCGCACATCGGTCACGTCCGCAACGCCGTGCTGGGCGACACGTTCGTGCGCATCCTGCAAGCCGCGGGCGACCGCGTCGAAGTCCAAAACTACATCGACAACACGGGCGTGCA
>Ga0134121_10000762_pt1 | contig 33794 bp, 23 predicted proteins | sample KB301_FD_96463 | JGI IMG/M metagenome (GOLD analysis project Ga0134121, IMG submission 96463) | Terrestrial soil microbial communities without Nitrogen fertilizer from Kellogg Biological Station, Michigan, USA - KB3-0-1 | ecosystem: Environmental > Terrestrial > Soil > Unclassified ...
CGTCACCGTCGCCGTATTGCTCAGCGTGCCCGTGGCCGCTGCCGAGATCGTGCAGCTCGCCGTGTAGGTCACGCTGCCGCCGGAAGGCAGGTTGACCGTGCCGTTGATGTTGCCCGAGCCCGACGCCGTGCAGGTGCCGCCACCCGCTCCAACGCAGGTCCAGGTGCAGGTGAGCGAGGCCGGGAACGTGTCCGCCACCGTCGCGCCCGTGGCATTGCTCGGACCCGCGTTGCTGGCGGTGATCGTGTAGGTCACCGAGCCGCCCGCGGTCGCCGTGGTCACGCCGTCGGTCTTGGTGATCGCCAAGTCGGCGGTGGCCCCCAGCCCGTCGCTGTCGGTCGCCGAGTTGTTGCCCGGCGTTGGATCGGTGACGCCGGCCGGAGCCGTTACCGTCGCCGTGTTGGAGAGCGTGCCCGTGGCCGCCGCCGAGATCGTGCAGCTCGCCGTGTAGGTCACGCTGCCGCCGGAAGGCAGGTTGACCGAGTCGTTGAGGTTGCCCGAGCCCGACGCCGTGCAGGTGCCGCCGCCGGCTCCAACGCAAGTCCAGGTGCAGGTCAGCGAGCCCGGGAAGGTATCCGCCACCGTGGCGCCCGTGGCGTTGCTCGGGCCGGCGTTGCTGGCGGTGATCGTGTAGGTCACCGAGCCGCCCGGCGTCGCCGTGGTGACGCCGTCGGTCTTGGTGATGGACAGGTCGGCGCTCCCCGCCAGCGTGTCGCTGTCGGTCGCCGAGTTGTTGCCGGGAGTCGGATCGGTGACGCCGCCTGGAGTCGAGACCGTCGCCGTGTTGCTCAGCGTGCCGGTGGCCGCCGCCGAAATCGTGCAGCTCGCCGTGTAGATCACGCTGCCGCCGACGGGCAGGTTGACGGTGTCTCCAATGTTGCCCGAGCCCGACGCCGTGCAGGTGCCGCCGCCCGCTCCCACGCAGGTCCAGGTGCAGGTCAGCGAGGCCGGGAACGTGTCCGCCACCGTCGCCCCCGTCGCAGTGCTCGGACCGGCGTTGCTGGCCGTGATCGCGTAGGTCACCGAGCCGCCGGGAGTCGCAGTGGTCACACCATCCGTCTTGGCGATCGCGAGGTCGGCTTGGGGCGTCAGGGTGTCGGTGTCGGTCGCGCTGTTGTTGGCGGTATTTGGATCGCTGGCGAACGCCACCGTCGCGGTGTTGCTCAGCGAGCCGGTGGCCGAGGGCGCGACGGCGCAGGTCGCGGTGTAGGTGACGCTGGCGCTCGCGGGCAGGTTGACCGTGTCGTTGATGTTGCCCACGCCCGACGCCGTGCAGGTGCCGCCCCCCGCCCCGGTGCAGGTCCAGGTGCAGGTGAGGGCCGCCGGGAAGGTATCCGCCACCGTGGCGCCGGTCGCCGTAACGCCGCCGCCGTTCGAGACCGCGATGGTGTACACCACGGATCCGCCGGGCACCGCCGTCGCGACCCCGTCGCTCTTGGTGATCGCCAGATCCGGCAGGGCTACGACGTTGAAGCAGACGGTGGCGTCGTTGAGGGTCGGCGTGACCGCACCGGAGCTCGTCGCAAGGAACGCCTTGTACTGAAGGTAACGCTTGCCGTTGAACTGGCTCAAGGAGGCGCCGCTGGTGGTGAAGAACGTCGCCGCTGTGCCATCGGGGCCGACGAAGTTGAACGGACCCGAAGCCGAGTTGCTGGCGGCAGCCTGGAACTGGAGCGTCGTGTTGGCCGGAGTCGAAGCCGTCCAGGAGAGCGTCGTCCAAAGCGTCGTGAAGCCGGCCGCCGGGTTGCTGTCCTTGAGCGACGAGACCTGGTTGCCGGAGAGCGTGAAGCCCTGATCGACGAAAGTCTTGAACCCGTGGTCGTTGTTGGCGTTGCCAGCCGCACCCGCCCACGTGCCGCCACTGTTGGCCGAGCTCGCCCGGCGCCCGCCGGCGTAGGGGTTCTGCAGAGCCACACTCCCTGTGTTGGTGCTGACCGTGGCGAAATAGCCCGGAGCGGGGGTTCCTCCGGGAATCGCCGCTGCGGCGCGCCACACGATGGCGTACTGCGTCCCCGCGGTGAGTGTCACAGGCGTCGCGAAGGTGGCGGTGAAGAACCCGCCGGCACCGTTGCAGAAGCCAGGAATCGTCGCCACGGCAAGATCAGCACCCGTCGGCAGATTCGCGGCAGCGTTGCGGATCGAGACGGTTACGTTCGGCATGGTGACCGACGCGCAATTGAGGCTGAAGAGGTTCACGTCGACACGAACCACCGGCCCCGTCACCGCAGGTGTGAAGGTCTGCCCGAGCCAGGTCGTGGTGGTGAAGCCGGCGCCCTGATTGCCCAGCGTGGTGTTCTGCTGATCGATCACTAGCGGATGGGCGAGTTTGACGTCGCCGGGGCTCACCGTCAAATCGACGTTCGTCGGCACGCCGGTCTGAAAATCCGCCTGGGTCGTATCGGTCGGGCAGCCGCTGGCCGGCGCGGTTCCCAGCGAGAAGTCCTGCGTCGTCGTCCCGCCGGAGGTCACCACGATATTCGTGGCGGTGCTGGAGATGTAGCCCGGAAAACTGGCCGTAATGCTGGGATAGGTGCCGGCCGGAATGTTCAGGAACTGATAGAACCCGCTGCCGTTGGTGATCGCCGTCCTGGCGCCGAAGGCCACGGTCGCGCCGCTGATCGGAGCCCCGCCCACCGTGGCCGTGACCGTGCCCTGCACCGTGCCGTTTCCAATCGGGGTGCAGGAAGGAAACGCGAACGAGCCGATACGCGTGAGGTCGTTCAGACCGTTGACGGCGTAGTACATGTTCGTGTACCAGAACGTGCACCCGTCGGGGTCCAGCGACATGGCGCTGTAGTCGCCCCACCGGGTACACGTGCCGCCGCCGCAGGTTCCTTGTTGCGATCCGGTCCCTGCGATGAGTGAAGTTTCGGTCTGGCTGATGGTGTTGACCGGATCCGCCGCGAGCCGTCCCGCATAGCGGATCGACGGGTTCACCGTCGCGCTCGATGCGCTGTAGCCGATGGCCATGTCCCCGATGCTGTCGACCGCGACACTGGGCATGAAACGATGGATCGTCGCATCGGGACTCCACGTGAAGGCCTGGCTGGCGTTCGCCTCGACGGTACCGCCCGTGACCTTCACCTGGTAGTAACGAACCGCGGCCTGGGCGGAGGTGGCGCCCGCCGCGCCCACCGTGTGGCTGTCCCACAGCGATTCGACCCCGCCGATATTGGTGTATTGGTTCTGCATCATCAGCCGCGGATACAGGCTGTCGAGGTTGTTCACCGGCGACGGGACGACGCCGCCCGCGCCCGTGAACTGGCTCCAATTGGTGGCGGTGAGGGAGGTGAACGGTCCCGTGAAGGAGGAGGTCGAAATGCTGTTCCAGTCCACGTGGAACTTGTACACGCTCACCACGTTCAGGAACTGCCACACCACCGAGTAGTAGTTCGGACTTCCCGTTGGAGGCGTGCCGGTCTGCAGCCTGGCGTTGGCGGGAAGGAGGGTGAATTCAGCTGACGGAGCGTTGAACGTGACGACTTGAACGGTGGGGTTGCCGGCGTACATCTGAGCCTTGTTGAACGCATAGACCCGGGGATTCTGGAACGAGCCGCCCGCGGCGAAATTGAACATGTTGGTGGACATGTAGATGCCGTCGGGCCAGACGCCGAACTTGGGATAGTCGCCCAGTCCGCCTGCGGTATTGATCGAGTAGAAGTTCCAGCCGCCCGAGACCGGATCACCCGTCTTGGAGACCGCGAAGCATTGAAAGGAACCGGGCGGATTGATGACGTTGCCCGAGCCGTCAACCGTGAACGCGAAGTCGGTGATCACCCAGCGATCCTCGAAGGTGTCGTAGAGGACTACGGGATCGCCGAAATTGTTGGTATCGCAGAGATTGCCGAAGGCGCCCTGGCTCATGAAGGTATTGAAGGTGAACGCGGCGACGCGAACGCCGGTCGACTTCAAATAAACGCCGATCGAGGTGTTGACGGTCTGAATGAAGTAGGTCGGGCCGACGTCGCCATTGGTGTCCGGCGGATGCCCGGCGCCCCAGTTGGCGAAGTCGAGACCGTCGAAGTTGGCGATCGTCGGAGGCGCGGGTGCGTTCAGCACGGGCCCTCCGATGCCAGCGCCGACCGGGGGCGGCCCTCCCGGGAGCTCCACCGGGGTGGCCTCCGGCTCTTCCCGCTCCTCCCGCTCTATCTTCTCGGGAGGAGTCTGGGGCAGGGTGCGCAGGTCTCGCGTCGAGCTCCCGGCCTTCGTCAGTTGAAGCTCGATGGGTGGGCCGACCGGACGCGGATCCGGTCGGGAGACCCTCTGGCCCTCGGAAACGGGCTCCTGTGCCGCAACGCTGCCAGACATGACGAAGAAGAGCAACGGTAGCAGTGCGTAGAGAGCGCCGCGGGCGGTCGCGCCGATTCGGGAGGTAGCCATGGTCGGATCCCTTGCCCCTATCCGGGGGCGGAAAGCTCGAGATGTCGGATGCCTGATCGCACCGTTCATATCAGAAACACCGCGGGGTGTCCACCAAGCGTTGTGGCATGTACATGCTCTGCCGACGCCCAGGGACGCGTTGACAAGATGCCTCCAGTGCCGAGCTTCGCGAGCTGCGAATGCCGGCGTTCCATGGAGGCAGGAAATGCGACTCAACAGACTCTTACTCGCGGCAACTTGTCTGGCAGCCTTCGGACTGGCCGGCTGTGACGCCCTTCGATCGCTGACGGAACCGCCGGACGGGTTGACGGGACCCTTCACCTTCAGTTTCTCGACCACCCTGAGCAACACTTCGGGCGCGGCCACGATCCTCGAAGCCCAAGTCATCATCGACAACGACGTCGTGGCGGACTCCTGTCCGCCGGAGGACCTCTTTCCCGAAACCGATGCCGATGGCAATATCCTCTCTTACTCCTGTTCGGCGCCGGCGGTTGCTACAGTCGCCTTCAGCCCCGGAGGCCACATCGGCCCCGGCACGCACCGTGTGCGGTTCTTCCTGAATTCCCAGACGACGACCTCCACGCCCACCTCCTATGCCGTGATGGCGTTCACCCTTCAGGTGAACGACGCCAAGGGCAACCCCCTCAAGAGCATCAGCCTGCCCGCCCAGACGGGCCGCATCGGCAGCACCGGTCAGGACAGCATCGACTACACGATCACCCTGTAAAAGGGATTGGAGACGCCGCTTTACAACAGGCCGGCCCGCATGGCCTTGCTGACGGCTGCGGACTTGGTGTGGACCTGGAGCTTCTCGTAAATGTTGCGGATGTAGTTGCGTACGGTGTTGATGCTGATCCTGAGCTGATCGCCCGCGACTTGATAACTGCAACCTTCGGCCAGCAGACGCAAAAGGTGGACCTCCTGCGGCGTGAGCGCTTCCTCCAACGCCACCGGCGGCGGATTGCGGCGGAAGAGCTCCACCACTTTGCGCGCGATCTCGGGCGACATGGGCGCGCCGCCGAGACGCGCCTCGCGGACCGCTTCTAGAATCCGCGCCGGCGGCGTGGATTTGAGCAGATAACCGATGGCGCCGTTGCACAGCGATTCGAAAACCTTATCTTCGTCGGTGAAGGCGGTGAGCATGAGGATCGCCGCCTCCGGCCACTTCTCGCGCAGCGAGCCAACGCCCTCCGAGCCCGGCATTCCCGGCAGCTTGATGTCGAGCAGCACGACGTCCGGCGGCTCGCCGCCGCGCGTGGCAATCGCCTGCTCGAGCGAGCCGAAAGCCGCGTTGCAACGGTAGCCCGGCGTGCCGTCCACCAGCATCCGGAGACCCTCGCGAGTGATCCGGTCGTCTTCCACGATCACGACGCGGATGCGGTCTGGCTCATTCATGATCCCTCCTCCAACTTTCATGGTGCTAGTGTCCACCGTAACGCTCACACCGGCCAGACATGATCATGTCTACAATCGCAGGCTCAGGCGCACACGGGTGCCCTCGCCAGGCGCCGAATCCACTGCCAGCGTGCCTCCCAGCCTCGCCGCTCGCTCCCTGAGGTTGCGCAGTCCATTGCCGGAGTGACCGTTTCCAGAGCAGCCGTCGCCCGCGAATCCGACGCCGTCGTCCCGCACCTCGGCCACCAGCTCGCGGCCGGTCGCCGCGACCTCGATCCATACCTTTTTGGCCTGGGCATGCTTGCCCGCGTTGTGGAGCGCTTCCTTGAGCACCAGATACAGCTCCCGTTTCAACTCGGGGCGCAAAGCGATCTCGGCGGCCCGCGGCGGAGAGGCAAAAAGAACGCTGATGCCGCGAGCCTCCAGCAGATCCCCCGCGAAACGCCGGATGCGGGCCAGCAGACTTTCGAGATCGCCCCGCCGCGTGTCGATCGCCCAGACGATGTCGCCGGTCATCTCGATGAGCTCGCGCGCGGTTTCGCCGATCTGATCGAGAATCGTGGCCTCCATCGCTTCCGGGTCGGTCATCCGCCTCCGGCCCACCTCGGAAAGAATGGAGATGCGCGACAGGCTGGAGCTCAGATCGTCGTGCAGATCGGCGGCGATGCGGGTGCGCACGCGCTCGAGCTCCAGCAGGCGCGCCACCTGGACATGGTGAAGCGCCCAGCCCACCACGGCGGCGGCCAAGCCGACGAGAAGCACGAACCACCAGCGCTGCCAGAACGGTGGCAGCAAGGTGAACGAAAGCGAGGCCGGCGCGGGACTGACCACGTTGTCGGGCGTCACCGCGCGGAATAGAAAGCGATAAGTGCCTGGCGCGAGATTGCCCAACAGCACCGAGCGTTCCGCCCGCGGCTCGCTCCAGGCGGCCGGCGAACCGTCCTGTTTATATTGATACCGCAACCCCGTGCCGTACGCGAAGCTGATGCCGATGAATCGAACCTCCACCTGGTTGCGTTCCGGCGGCAGCTCGAGACCCGAAAAGTCATGCAGGCCGAGGGGCGGCAGCGCCGTGGGCACTCCGCCGATTCGCACGGCGCTCAGGAAGATGGGCGGCGGCGCTTCGATGCGCGACACGTCCGGCAGATAGCGCGACGGCCCTGAGGGAGTGCCGAACCAGAGGCTGCCGTCATGGGCGCGAAACGCCACGTTGACGACTCTCGATGGCAAACCGTCGGCCGCGGTCAAGGTGCGGATACGGCCGGTCCGGGGATCGAGCTGATCGATTCCCCGGCCGTGGCCGAGATAGATGATTCCACGGCGATCTTCCGTCACGCAAAGGACGCGGTCGCTCGACAAGCCTTGAAATCCCGTGTAGGCGATCGACCGCGGCTGCGAAGCGTTGAGATCCTCCATCCGAATCACTCCGCCGTTGGACGAGGCGACCCAGAGGCGCTGACGGCTATCGACGAAAAGGTCGTTGATCGAGCCCATCGGCAAGCCGCCTCCGCTCAGGAAGAGCTCGGCCGCGATTTCATGATCCCCGCGGGCGCCGTGCATTCGCACCACCCCACCGGCGGAAAACCCGATCCAGAGATTGCCGTAGGAGTCCTCGGCGAACGCCGACGGCGCGCCGCGGCACAGGCGCTCGACAACAGCAACAGGACTGAAACGCCCCGTGCCTCGATCCCAACGGGAGAAAAAGGTTTTTGGCCCGGCGCCAGCCGCTCGAGCTTGTTGATCGCCCAGCGAGGCCACCCAGAGGCCGCCGTGCGAGTCCTCGAAAAGGCGAGAGATCTCCCCCATCTCGCCGGAAGCCTTCCAGAAAGCCTTCGGCGCCCGCTTGAGGGCGGCGGGCTTGTCGACCTTGGGAAGGCGCCAGATTCCCGCGGCACTACCCAACCAGATCTCGCCGCTGGCGTCCGGCATCAAAATCTGATGACGGCCCCTCCCCAAGGAGCCGGCGCGCTCGACCACGGACGGCGTCACGTCCTGCAATTGCTCGCCATCGAAATAAAACAGTTTTGAATGCAGCCGGTCGCCGCCCCAGACGTAGAGGTTGGATTGGCTGTCCTCAAAAATCTCGCTGACTCCCGGCCCCGCGGTTTCCTCGGCGGTGTTGTAGGTGAGAAAGCCATTGTGCGCGAGGCGCATCAGACCGTGGGACCGGGTGCCCACCCACAGGTTGCCGTCGCGGTCCTCCGCCAGTCCGATCAGCTCGTCCGCCAGCAGCCCGTGCCTGCGGGTGTAGGTGTGAAAACTCTCGCCATCGAACACACTGAGACCGGCGGTGGTCGTCAGCCAGATCTTGCCGTCGCGGGTTTGCAACATCCCACCTGAGCGCCGCATACCGGCATATCCCGAGGCCGCGTCGAAACGGCGCTCGAAAAGCGAGGCGCCCGGGGCTGAGCCGGACTTGAGCACGTACAGCTCCTCGGCGGTGGCGATCCATAGGCGGCGCTGGGTGTCGAGAAGCAACGCCATGATTCCCAGGAACCTCGGCGGCGGGAGCAGCGGAACCTCGAGCCAATGGCCATCGGCGAGGTGATGCAGGAGGCCGCCCGGCCCCCCCGCCCATTGTCCGCCCATGCCATCGAGAGCAAGCGAAGTGGCTCCCAGAACCGGTCTGCCGGACTCTCGTTTCACCTCTTCGAACCCGAGGCGATCGCCGGCCGGATGGAGGCGGAAGAGGCCGCCGCTCGCCGAGGAATCCGCCAGCCAGACGGAGTCGCCGTCGGCGAGCAGCTCCGAGATTCGCCCCGGCCGCTTGGCGATATTTGGAGTGTTGGGCAAATCCGGAGCCGGCTTGAAGATCCGGTTTGCCGGAGTGGGCGCGAGATCGAGTCGCGCCAATCCGCCGGTCGTGCCCGCCAGCAGGCCGCCGCTCGCAGTCTCCAGCAGCGCGGTGACGTGCGGGCTCGGCAAGCCCTGCCGCGGGTCGTAGCTGACGAACCTGGAGCCGTCGAAGCGGCTGAGCCCGGTGTCGGTGCCGATCCACAAGAAACCGCGGGAATCTTGCAGGATCGTGTTGATCTCGTCGCCTGCCAGTCCGTCGTCGACGGTGTAGACCCGGATCGGCAGACGCTCCGCCAGCGCCGCGGTGCTCAGAGCGAGCGCCGCCGCCAGCAGAGTTGGAATCCAGACCCGCAGCCCTGAAACCTCTCGATGCGGCATGAATTCCCAGTGTACCGCGAAGACCGGGCCTCTTTCCTCCGCGCCGGCCCGGGGCCAACCCGCATGTTCATGCTCTGCCGGACCTTTTCGGCGCCGGTTAGTCTAGGTTTCAGCTTGGCCCGCCGGCGCCGACGATCTCGTCAAGCCATGGCAGGCTGATCGAAAAGGAGATGACGATGAGACTACAAATACAAAGTCTGCTGCTGGCCCTGGCGATGCTGGGGATCGCGACAGCGGCCTTCGCGCAAGATCAGGACCCTGAGAATTCCCCGGACCTCCCGGCCGCTGCCATCGGCCTGCAAAGCCCCAGCCGTTTCACCGAGGCGCACGTGTGGATCGGCCTCCAGAGGCTCAACGCCGAAAGCGACTTCTGGGACGACAACTTCGCGAACTTCAAGGCCAGCCCCAGCCAGCTCGATAGCTTCACCCTCGGCGTCGATTTCATCAAGCACCTCGATCTCCACAACGCCGTCATGCTGTCGGGCAATCTCTACATGAATTCGTTCAGCGAGCCCTCTCGCAACGTGCTCAACCGATCCGGCAATCCGCTCGAGCACCACCTGGATCTCAACACCTTCTCGTTGACCGCCGGCTACCTGTTCTATCCCGCCGGCACCCTAAAACCCGTCATTCCGTACCTGGGCGCCGGCGGCGGGCTTTACGCGGGGCAGGTGCGGTCGTACCGCCGCTCGTTCACGACCGACGACTGCGATGAGGATGGTAACTGCACAACCAGATTCATCGACAGCACAGACTCCTCGTTTCTCACCTTCGGCTACTTCGCCCTCGCCGGGCTGGAGGTGCCGGTGAGCTCCCACATGGCATTCCTCGTGGAGGGCCGCTACACCGAGGCGCACGCCAATCTCGGAGGCGATTTCAAGGACAACAGACACCTCGACCTTTCCGGCGAGCAGTACATCGCCGGCTTGGCGGTTCGGTTCTGATCGGGTTCAGAAGGCTTGGAAAGTGTTTGGAAAATTCGGTCGCAACGGCCCGCCTCCGACCGGGCATGAAGGCCCGGGCGGAGGTGGGCGAAAACGGGCTTTACGCCATCGCCGGCACGGCTTCCGGTTCCGCCACCGGCTCAGGTTGCGGCTGCGGAGCCAGCTTGCCGAGCACCGACGGATCAAAGTCGAACATGCGGGCGATCGATGGCGGCGCCGCGGTCATGCCCCAGCCGACCATCTGCCCGAGCTTCTCGGGCAGGAAGTCGAGGTGGCAGGCCGTGGGGTCCCCCCAGGCATGGATGGGCGGCAAGTTGGTCTCGCCCAGCATCTGGAAGATGGCTGCGGCCGCCTCCTGGGCGGAGATCTCGCCGGCCTCCCAGCGGTTGTACGTCTCGTCGCCGAAGCGGTAGAGGTCCTCCATCAGGCTCTCCCCCGGCGCGGTGGCCGTCGGCAACGGATCGTCGTCCAGGCGCGCGAATTCGGCCTTGTCGCCCGTCATGAGATACCGGAGGCAGATCCGGAACATGCGCAGGTCGCCGAAGATGATGTTGATCAGCCAGAGCCGCAGCCAGGCGTTCCAGGTGTCGAAGTTGGCAAAGGAGCGGAAGGAGTTGAAGACCATCCGGTCGTTGTCCTGGATCATCGACTGCTGGAGCCGCCGCGGATAGTCGAAGCGCTCGGGCGAGAAGTCGTCGTCGCGCAGCGCCTGCATGAGGCGTGGCGCCAGGGCGTGGATCTGCTCGAAGGTGTTGATCATGCCGCGCGAATAGAGCGCGTCGATGAAACCGTGGGCATGGGACATGAGGAAGCAGCGCGGGGCCACGCTGTCCGTGGCCGAGAACTGCAGCCGGCCCGTGCCGACCCAGGGCCGCACGGCCACGCCCCCTTCCAGATGTCTGGCGATGCTCGGGTAGCGGGCCACGATCTCGTAGAACTCCTGCTCGGGAGTGATGTCGTTGCGCTGCGGGTACTTCCGCATGTCGAGGGTCAAGCCGACGCTGGTGATCTTGCTCTCGGAGCCGGGAACGTTGTCGAAGCGGATGATCCAGAACCAGCCGCCGTCGATCATGTGATGCAGCGTGCCCTCGTACCAGCCGCGGGAAAGGCCGGGCCTCTCCTCCGGCGGGATCGTATCGTCGTAGCGATCAAACCCGACCATGTGGGTGAAGATGGTCCGCGACTGGGTGCGCAGGTCCGGCACTGCCGGGCGCAGGCCGAACTTGTTGGCCACCACCGACTTGTGGCCGGAGCCGTCCACCAGGTAACGGGCGTGGAATTCCTCGCCGGCGGCGGTGCGCAGGACGACGCCGTCGTCGTTGATCTCGAAGTCCTCGACGTCGGTCTTGTCGCGATAGTCCGCGCCGTATTTAATGGCAGCCTTGCACAGGTAGTGGTCGATATCCTCGCGAAACAGGTGGCTCTCGGAAACCAGCGGCGTGGCGGGCGGAATCAGCAGATGCGCCTGCGCCGGGTCCTGCCGCTTCCCCTCCTCATGATAGAGGAAGCCGAAGGTCTTCTTGACGCCGCAGTTCTTCGTGACGTTCTGCAAAATCCTGTCGGTGCTGCTGATGTTCCCGATCTCCGGCACGTCGAACCGCTCGCCGAGAATCCACATCAGCATCGAGCTCTGCGGCTGCATGGCCTCGCCGACAGCGAAGCGGGGGTGGGTTCCCTTCTCGATCAACAGCACGCGAAAACCCTGACGGCCAAGAATGGCGGCCAGCGTAGAACCGGCGATGCCCGAACCGAGCACAGCTACATCGTACTTTTCCTGTTTCATTGAATTATCCCCCCTGAAGCGACAAGCGCCCCAAAAATGACGCGGCCAGGAGACCGCGAGTCAACAGAATTGCAGGTACTCCAAGCGGGGAGTGCGCGAGACCCCCCGGAGCGGGACAAAGTTCTTGAAGAAATTTTTGGGGAGGGGCCGGGGGGCGAAAGGGTGGAGACTTGAGGGGTACCTGGTCAAGGTAGAATTCGGCGTGCTTCTCGGCAACTTGCCCCCGCCGCCCACATCGCCTTTAAGTCAAGCTCGCCGTGAGGGTTAGGCTCATGCCGGAGGCAGGAGAGCCTCGGATGGTTCGCTATACTTCTGCCCAGGGGGATTGGAAGCATGCGAACCAAACTCATCGCGGTCGTCTTCGCAGTCGTCTCGATGATCGCCTTGCCTGGCCATCCTCTTCAGTCGGCCACCGGATTGCCGCCGGGCCGATTCATTTCAGATTGTGCGGCTTCCCGATCCGGAGACGCCCCGCGGGGTTCCCCGCAGGGCGTCTCTACATTGGGGGGGTACCTACGAAGGAATTTGGAACGATGGCGCCTTTCCCGATCGTCAAAGACTGCGTCAAGGCATCAAAACCTCCTACGGGCGCTACTCTCCCGAATCACGTCACCAGTTCCAGCCAATGTAGAGACGCCCACGGGGAACCCCGTGGGGCGTCTCAGAAAGCGGCGATATTGGCTGCGATCTTACAAACACCGAGCGGGCACCCGATTGCCGCCGGGCCGATTCATTTCAGATTGTGCGGCTTCCCGATCCGGAGACGCCCCGCGGGGTTCCCCGCGGGGCGTCTCAGAAGCGGCGATATTGGCTGCGCTCTTACAAACACCGCGCGGGCACCCGATTGCCGCCGGGCCGATTCATTTCAGATTGTGCGGCTTCCCGATCCGGAGACGCCCCGCGGGGTTCCCCGCAGGGCGTCTCTACATTGGGGGGGGTACCTACGAAGGAATTTGGAACGATGGCGCCTTTCTCGATCGTCAAAGACCTGCGTCAAGGCACCAAAACCTCCTACGGGCGCTACCCTCCCGAATCGCGTCACCGGTTCCAGCCAATGTAGAGACGCCCACGGGGAACCCCGTGGGGCGTCTCAGAACCTTCGCTGCGCTAATAGGCTTGCGTATCTCATCCACGCCGATACTCTAGTCGCCACCTAGCTGAATCGCCATAAGGAAGAGGAGCCCAACGGTGGCGACCGCGCACATCAAGCCAAAAATCGTGCATAGGGACCTGAGAGGATTCATGTTGACCTCTGGCACGCCAAGCTCCCTGGATGCCTCGATGTGAATCTGCGCCATTCGTTTGACCTGGGGAATGCTATAGAAGAACAAAACTGTGAATCCGGCATTTACTATGGCGGGGAAACCTAGGGCAACACTGATTATCTTATTGCCAGGTTTGGATAGAACATACGACGCGATAGCCCCGGTAACGGCCATCAAAAAGACGGCGGCCTTGACCGATACATCCAGATAGAATTTGTACAGCTCAAGGTCCTTGTCGATGTTCCAACGCAAGGTTGTCTCTCTCTCAGCTTCTGCCATATGAGACCTCATCTTCTTGGCAACGTGATGAACTCACGCGCATCTCACATGACGCTCAAGCCTACCGGTAAATCGTATTCGCGTCAACGCTATGCGGAGTGTCGCATAAGCAACTGGATGTGCTTCATGATGCATCCCCCTTCACAGCTCGCGGATCTCGGGGTAACGCGGAGATGAGAGCTTGAGCCGCGCAACGCCTGGCCCCTTGAGGTACGCGTCGAAAAAACTGCGCAAGCAGTACGCCGAAACGGCAAGCTGGCGACGTCCGTCGATACCGAGCCTACCAAACATCCGCAGCATCCCCCGCACGATATGGCTTTTCAGCAGGGCTCCGTCGTCACTGAAGGTAAAATGGTTCGCGCCACGGATCGTGATGGACAACCTTCCATTCGGAGGCAGACGATCATAAATGGATTGGATGTTGGCCTGGATCTGCCGGCTGTCCGGGTCGGACTCATGGCTATGGTCGCTGAGAAGGAACATGAACGGTTGATGCAAGCCTTCCTGAATGACGCTGCCGTGTGGAGCACCGTCCACGTCGATCCCGGCCTTGCACCGAGAGTCGTCGTGGCAGAATTGCGCGGCAGTCGCTCCGCCCAGGGAGTGACCAAAGACTCCCACTCGAGCCATGTCGAGCCGTCCCGTGAACCTGCCCGACGAGTCCGAGCTGTTCAATTGCTCCAACCGATCGAGCACGAACGCGATGTCGGCGGTCCACGCGGTGATAATTCTGTCCACGCAACTCTCTTGGTAAGCCTGAGCCCCGCCCAGGCAGAGCTCCGGGTTATTCTTCGGCGTCCTGCTCATCACTCGGCCGTCAGGAAACACGACTCGTCCAGTGCGATAGGGGGCATCGAAGCCCACGACGACGTACCCGTGACTGGCCAGGTCCTCGGCCAGAGTCGAGTAATTCAGCACCTCGGCAGACGCTCCCGCTCTCATGATCACCACAGGGTACGTTCGCTGTTGCGGTGACACCTCGGCGTCACGGGTAGCGTGATCGTGAACCTTTGACAGATCTCGGGTCAGCAGTCTCCAGATCAGCGAACCGCCCGCGTCATCACCCTTTGGCCGCAGCTGAGCCGGCAAGTAGTCATCCGCCATCGCCGCTGACGGCCCCGCCGACGGATACCAGATCCAGACCAGGAGCTCGCGCTTCGTTCCCGGCATCGGCGCCAGCGTGTCCAATGCCGTATCGTCGGTCCAATCGAGGATGGAGCGGCCGACCGAGAAGGGCCCCGTGGGAGTCGGGAGCGCGATCCCTGTTCTGTGTTCCAGCCAGAGCGACCCCAACAAGGCCACGACTCCGAGAACACCCAATAACACCAGTCCTGCGCAGCCTTTGAGTATCCGACGCTTCATCCTTTGGACGTTCATCAAACCTCCGGTGAGCCAGACAGTCAGCAGAAAGTACTTTGCAGAGTAAAGTACTTGCGGCTTCTTGTCAAGGGGGCCGGAGAGGATCCAAGCTCTTGGAGCTGAACCGGAAGAGGGCGCCCCGTTTCATCGTGTCGGCAGATCGCCCCTTGGCCCGGGCAGCGTCCCGTCGTACGCGGTCGATGCTCCGGCGTACGCGGTCAGCGCCTTTTTGTACGCGGTCGATGTTCCGTTGACCGCGGTCGACGTCGCATCGCGCGCGGTCTATGCCACGTTGAACGCGGTCGATTTCACTTTGACCGCAGTCCAAGTCACGTTGAACGCGGTCTACGTCACGTCGTACGCGGTCGATGTCACGTCGTATGCGGTCTACGTTACGTTGACCGCGGTCGATGTTCCGTTGAACGCAGTCTATGTCACGTTGGACGCGGTCGAAGTTCCGTTGTACGCGGTCGATGTCACTTTGACCGCGGTCGATCTTCCGTCGTACGCGGTCTACGTCATGTCGAACGTGGTCGATTTCACTTTGACCGCGGTCTACGTCATGTCGAACGCGGTCGATGCCACGTTGAACGCGGTCTGCGTCACGTTGAACGCAGTCGAAGTTCCGTTGTACGCGGTCGATGTCACTCCGTACGCGGTCAAAAGTTTTTTGACCGCGGTCGATTTAGTTTTGTACGCGGTCAATTTTTTGTTGCACGCGGCCGGCGGCACGCCGGACCTGGAGCGTTTTTGTCGTGACGCGGCGCATTCCCGTCGTCCTCACCCGGAAGCCTCGCGGAGGTTTGGCCAGGCTCTTGCACAGGGTGACGGCCAGGAGGAAACCCCAATGCCAATGCCCGAACCTACCAACCCATTGCCACCCCCGCCTCCGCCGCCTTACGATGACGATGATTCGGTGGACGAGGCTTCGGAGAAGAGCTTTCCCGCCAGTGACCCACCCTCTTGGAGTCCCCGTCAGCCCGATTCGCCAGGGCATTCCGAGGAAACTAACTGAGGACCTACCTCCCGCCGTAGAATGGGAAGGCTCGAGACAAAGGGAGGAACCCGAATGCCCGACGAGACCGCAGAACCCTCTCCCTCCCCGGCTCCCGAGCCGCCTGACCCGGTGGACGAGGCCTCCGAGGAGAGCTTTCCCGCCAGCGACCCACCCTCCTGGGCGCCTCTTCACTCGGGGCCGCCAAGGGAACATCCGGAGAACGACGAGGGCTGAACGCCCTGGGTCGCCGGACGGCAGACCTTGGAAGGACTCGGCCCTTCAAGAGGTGAATTTATGCTTGAGACAAAGGCAAACAAGCGTAGATTGCGCGAGCTCTCCGGCTTGGCGTACAGGCGCGAGCTCGGCCATGAATTGGCGAAGCTCGAAGTGGACTTTTCTCGGTGGCGAGGCGGGGAGATCGATCCCTTCGAGCTCAGCGACTGCATTCATCAGTTTCACGACGGCGTTTCTCGGGATCTCTACGTCGCCTACCTGGGCCGCAATCCAAGCCTGGAGGTTGCGCGGGCAATCGCTCTTCATGTGCTCGATCGCAACGAAGTCCCCTCCGAGATCCTCGCGGAGCTGGAGCCATTAATTCAGCTTTTTGAGCCAGACAAGCAATCCGACCAAGCCCCCGAAGGAGTCCGTGACCATGTTTGAGGGCATCACCCCGATTCTTCGAGCTGAAAATCTTGCGGCCAGCCTTGACTACTATGTGAAGGTGCTCGGGTTCAAGGTGAATTGGCACGAACCCAACATCATGGCGGGGATCTCGCGGGACCGCTGCGCCATCATGATCTGCGAAGGAGACCAGGGCAATCCTGGTACGTGGGTCTGGATCGGCGTCGAAGACGTCGAGGCGCTATTCGAGGAATATAAAAGCAAGGGAGCCAAGATCCGGCATCCGCCGACCAACTACTCGTGGGCCTACGAGATGCAGATCGAGGATCCCGATCGACACGTGCTTCGGTTCGGCTCGGAGCCGAAGACGGATCAACCCTTCGGCGAATGGCGCGACTCGGAAGGCGATCTCTGGATGAAGTCGCCCGATGGTCGATGGATACGCGTCGAACGTGGACAAGAATGAGAAGGCTTCTCCCGGCTCTCCTGGTGGTCCTGAGCTGCGGTGCGGCTCATGGTCTTCCGGTTGTCCAGGATGGCGATATCATCTTTCAGACCTCACGGTCCTCACAGAGCGTAGCTGTCCAGCGGGCCACCGGCTCGCCTTTCAGCCATATGGGGCTTATCCTCTATCAACACGGAAAACCCTACGTATTCGAGGCCATCAACAGAGTCCAATACACTCCGCTCGATCGCTGGATTGCCCGTGGGAACGGCGGGCATTTCGTCGTCAAGCGCCTCAAGGATGCGGGCCGGGTGCTCAACGCTCAGGCACTGCAGAAACTTCGGGCAGCCACCGTTCAGTTTCAAGGACGGCCCTATGATCTCACGTTCGAGTGGTCGGACGACCAGGTGTACTGCTCCGAGCTGGTGTGGAAACTCTACGATCGAGCCTTGGGCGTTCGCATCGGCGAGTTACAGCGGATCAAGGACTTCAATCTCAAAGATCCGTCCGTCCGCACCAAGCTGCGTGAGCGCTACGGCGATCAAATCCCTCTCGAGGAACTGGTCATATCTCCGGACGCCATGTTCCGGTCGCCTCTCCTGGTCACGGTGGCCGAGAAGTAAGAGATGGGCAGGCTGATCTCACCCTGCCTCAGTATAAGGCTGGAGAATTCGTGCACTTTTTCTGGTAATCACCCTCGCGAGGTCCTTCTCGGTAGCCCCCAACGTGAGCAGAGATCGGATGAGAAGGTCCAACGAGACGGATTCATCCGCGGCTTCGACCTTTGCGATTCGACTCTGGCTCGAATGCAGTAACTCGGCAAGCTCAAGTTGGGTTAAGCGCTTCTTTTTCCGAAAGTCTCGCACGGCATCGCTGAGCTTGAGGCGAAGCTCAACGTAGGCGGCCTCGTCAGGAGTCAAGCCCAGAAACTCTTCAGCTGATCCAAACTTCCAACCCTTCGCTTCCAGGCGCGCCTTCTTCTCTTTGTCCATATTCGCAGATCCTATACCAAGTCATACTCAGCGAGTCGGCGCTTGCAAGTCTCGATCACGGTCTTCGGAGTCCAAGCAAGGTTATATGTCACTTTCGACATAAGTCAACCTCCCCCCGCCGCCACCATCCCCAAAATCTCCTGCCCATATTTCTGCACGATCGTCGGACCGATTCCCGGGACGTTGAGGAGATCGGACTCGCTTCGCGGCAGGTTGAGGGCGATGGCGTGGACGGCGCGGTCGGTGAGGATGCGGAAGGCGGGGACGCGGCGGCGCTTGGCTTCGGCCCGGCGCCAGACCTTGAGGGCTTCGACGAGCTGCGGCGAGACCAGATCGGAAACTGATGCGGGCTCGATCCCCTGGGCGGCCTGGGCGGCAAGCCGCTTACGAATTGATCTCGGTTCTCCCTTGTCCGGGCGTTCTCGCTTCTTCCGCGTTCTGGGTATTTCCTGGGCCATTTCCAACCGGCCGACGGCCGCCGGATCGCCGTTATAGCCCTCGGCCGTAAGGATGGCGCGCTGGAACCGGATGATCTTGCCGTCCTTTTCGAAGGAGTCTTCCTGGAGCTTGAGCAGGCCAGCTCGCACCATGCCGCCGAGAAGATGCTCGAATGACTTGCGATCGGAGAGATCGTCCGGGCAGATCTCTTTATAAAGCTGGCCGGTGGTCTGGGCGTCGCGCCGGCGCAGGGTCTTGAGGACCTTCGTCAGCAGCTCGCGCTCCAGCGGGTTGGCCTCCCGGAAACGGCGGATCGTGCAGGCGTCGGGAGCGCAGACGTCGCAAAGGCCGCACGGTTCGCCGGAATCCTCCTGGTCGCCGAAGTGACGCACGAGGTGGAGCATGCGGCAGCCGTGGGACTCGGCGTAACGCACCATTTTTTCGAGCTGCTCGAGTTTATGGTCGCGCTGCGCCTGATAGGCCCGCTGCCAGCCGTTGGCCGTGGTACTGCCAAGGGCAACATTGCCGTCCGCGTCCACTTGGGCGCCGCCGTGAATCCACAGCTTCTCCAGAGCGCGCTCGAAAAGCTCCTCGTCCATTCCCAGCCGCTTGCGGATCTGGCCGTCCACCTGCGACTGAGCGGCGAGGGCGCGGAAGATGCGGTCGAGCTCGGCCACCTCGGGGTAATCCCGATTATGAAACCACTCGTGGCTGCGGCGATCGTTGTAGGAATAAAGGAGGATGGCGCGCGAGAGCAGACCGTCGCGGCCGGCGCGGCCGATCTCCTGGTAGTAACCCTCGACGCTTCCCGGCAGGCCGGTGTGGATCACGGTGCGGATGTTCGCTTTGTCGACGCCCATGCCGAAGGCGATGGTGGCGACGATCACCTCCAGGCGGCCGGAAAGGAACGCCGTCTGCACGCGGTCGCGCTCGTGAGTGGTCAGGCCCGCGTGATAGGTGGCGGCGGGGAAATCGTTGTGCAACAGCGTGCCCAGGAGATCCGCCTCTTTGCGGGTGGGCGCGTAGACGATCGCCGGCCGGCGCTCCGCGGCGCCCAGCAGCCGGCGGACGGTTTCGACGCGATCCGAGGGGAGCATCTCCACCGCCTCGACGGCGATGTTGGTGCGCCGGAAACCGTGGATGAAGCGCTCTTCGCGGGCCAGGCCAAGCTGGGCGGCGATGTCGTCCTGCACCAGCGGCGTGGCGGTGGCCGTCAAGGCGATGACCGGCGCCGGCCGGAGCAGCGGCAGGCGGCCGCCCAGCAGCCGGTAGTCGGGCCTGAAGTCATGTCCCCACTGGGAGATGCAGTGCGCTTCGTCGACCGCGATGAGAGCCGGCGTGCGTTTGGCCAGCATCTCGGGAAAACCGGGCACGGCGAGACGCTCGGGAGCAATGAAGAGATAGTCGAGCCGGCCCGCCAGGTAGTCGATACACGCCTGCCGCGACGCCGACCGCTCCCGCCCCGAGTGGATGCGCTCGGCCCGCAGGCCCAGCTCGCGAAGCTTGCCAACCTGATCTTCCATGAGCGCGATCAGCGGCGAAACGACCAGCGTCGTGCCTCCCCGCGCGAGGCCGGGAAGCTGATAGCACAACGACTTGCCGGCGCCGGTGGGCATCACCAGCAGGACGTCTCTCCCCGCCGTCACCGCTTTGCAGACCGCCTCCTGGTAGGGACGGAAGGCGGTGAGGTGGAAGGCGGTACGGAGGAGGGTGGCGAGGTCGCGGGGACCCTCGGCCGTGGCGCCCCTCCGCCCAAGACCCTCATCACCCCGGCCCTCTTCTCCCATCGCCCTCCCCCCGACCGGGAGAAGAGGGAGAACGGCAGGGCTCCTAGACGCTGACTTTGCCTCAAGGCTCCCCCGCCCAGGACCCTCACCCCTGCCCCTCTCCCAACCACCCCATCCCCCTCCCCGGGAAAGGGGAACCCGGTTGGGGCCGTCTTGCTGTTCTCCCTCTTCTCCCGGTGAGGGGGGTGGCGAGGGGGCGGGAGAAGAGGGCCGGGGTGATGAGGGTCCTCGGGGTGGGCGCTCCGAGAAGAGACCCGGCTGAGAGATCTCGCCGGTGTTTCTCCCTCCTCTCCCGTCGGGAAGGGGGGGAGGCTGGGAGAGGAGGGTCGGGGAGGTGAGGGCCCCGGCGGCACGGTCGAAGCGCGGAGTTGGAGAGGCCGACCGGATCGGCGGTATTGCTTCGCCCCCTCTTCTCCCGGTCGGGGGGAGGGCGATGGGAGAAGAGGGCCGGGGTGATGAGGGGCTTGGCCCCGGCGGCGTTGCCGACCGGCTCGGCCCATGCCCATTCCCCACCACCGCCCGCACATACTCCTCAATCCCCTTCATGAAAACCGCAAGGTCCCCTTGTCCCCGCTGAATGCGCTGGAGCTGCGCCTCCCACTGGCCGGTAATGGCCGGACTTTTGACGTGGGGGTGGACGACCTCAATGAGACGGACGCCCTTGTCCGTCGCCTCCAGGGTCTTGCCCTCGCGCACGATGTACTCGCGGCGGAGGAGGGTCTCGATGATCTCCGCCCGGGTGGCCGGCGTGCCCAGGCCCGACTCTTTCATGGCCTCGGAGAGCTCTTTGTCGTCCAGGGTCTTGCCGGCCGTCTCCATGGCGGTGAGGAGCGTCGCCTCGGTGAAGCGCTTGGGCGGCCGGGTCTGCTTGGCCACGGCGCGGACGTCCAAGACGTCCTGCGCCTGACCTTGGACGAGGCCCGACGGCAGATCCTGGTTCTCCTCGACGGGCGCGGGATCGGCGTTTCCGTCGTCCTTCTTCTCGTCTCTGCTGTCCTTCTCGTCCTTTCCCCTCTTTTTCCTCTCGATATCGAGCACTTTCCAGCCCACCTGATCCACCAGGGTGCCGGTGCTGTGATAGCGGTCTACGACCGGCTCGCCGATGCCCGAGGGCGGCGGATTGCTGATGCCCGTGATCACGGTGGTGACGGACCAGATGTGGTCGTCGTGCCAGGCGGACAGGAGACGCCGGCAGATGAGGTCGTAGATCTTGCGCTCGTCGTCGAGAAGGTCGGAGCCGGAGGGCGAGGTCGGCGTTGGGATGATGGCGTGGTGATCCGTGACCTTGGCGTCATCCACGAAACGCTTGCTGAGAGGACGCTCGCCGGTGCCGGGAGCCATCTTGTTGAGGTAGGGCCCTTCGATGGCGCGGACGATCTCGCCCAAGGTGGCGGCGACGTCGGCCGACAGGTGGCGGCTGTCGGTGCGCGGATAACTGATGAGCTTCTTCTGCTCGTAGAGGACCTGGGCGAGACCCAGCGTCTTCTTGGCGCTGAAGCCGTAGAGGCGGTTGGCGTGGCGCTGCAGCTCCGTGAGGTCGTAGAGGAGCGGCGGCGGCATGCGCTTGGTCTCGGCGCGAATCGACTCGATTTCCGCGTGGCCCGTGCGGGCGCGGCCGACGATCCGCATCGCCTCCTCGAGATCCGAGCCGGGCTTTCCCCCCGGCGTCGTCTTGATTCGCTTCGCCTCCGGATTCGGAGAGTCGCCCCGGAACCAGGTGCCCTTATATCCAGGACGGGAAGTTTCGTCGGTCCCACGGAGGCCGGCAGGCGAAAAGGTGGCCAGCACTTCGAGATAGTCCTCGGGAACGAAGGCGCGGATGGCGAGCTCGCGCTCGACCAGCATGGCGAGCGTCGGGGTCTGGACGCGGCCTACGGAGAGATCCTCGTTGAAGTCCAGGGTGTAGGCGCGGGAGAGGTTCATCCCCACCAGCCAGTCCGCCCGGCTACGGCCGCGGGCGGCGTCGGCCAATGGATCGAACTCTCGGCCGTCGCGCAACTTGCGAAAGCCCTGGCGGATGGCATCGGCGGTGAGGGAGGAGATCCACAGCCGCTGCACCGGCTTGGAGCAGCCCGCCGCCTCGTAGATGTAGCGGAAGATCAGCTCGCCCTCGCGGCCGGCGTCCGTGGCGCAGACGATGCGCTCGACGCCCGGGGCGGTGATCACCCGGCGGACGGCCTCGAACTGCTCCTTGGTGTCCTCGGAGACGACGAGCGGCCAGTCGCGGGGGAGCATCGGCAGGTGGTCCCGCCGCCACCGCCGCCACTCGGGATTGACCTCGTGCGGCTGGGCGAGGGTGACCAGGTGGCCGATCGCCCAGGTCACGACGTAGCCGTTGCCCTGGAGAAATCCATTGCCCCGCTGATCCGCGCCGAGCACGCGGGCGATGTCCCGAGCCACGGCGGGCTTCTCGGCGACGACGGCGATGGAGTGGGCGGCGGCGGGCATCTCCAGCAAAAGGCTCAGGGTATCGGCAGACCGCCGCGGGTACACGTCAACTCGCGGCCGACCGAAGAACCAGTCTTCAACGGAGTCTACAGGGAGTCTGGAGAATGTGGCAGACCTTGGCGAAACAGGAGGAACCCCGCCGCCAGCTCCAACCCTAGGAGAAGGACCGGCGGCGGGGCCCGGGCACAACTACAGCGCCTTTGACATAAGAGGACTTCAAAAGAACTTGGATTGCTGTCTAAGTAGTGTGGCGAGCACCATGGACCGGGACAGTGTTCGTCGCGAGATTCGAAATCTCACATCTCCGCCGGAGACCGCCGCGCTCATTTCGCCGGCGGCCGGCCCAGCTTCGTCGCGTTGAAGGCGGCGCTGCCGCCCCGCGGCACGGAGAGGGTCTGCCAGTGAGCCGAGGCGAAATGCTTGGCCAGGAAGACGATCTGGCCGATGTGGTAGCCGTAGTGGGTAAGCTGCCGGTTGATGGCCTTGATGACGCTGTGCGGCTCGGCCCGGATGAGCACCGTCATCGCCAGGTCCTCCTCCGAGAGGGCGGCCACCGCCTGGAAGAGGCAGCGCCATCCCTCCTCCCAGCGCGCCAGCAGCTCTTCCCGGGTCTTGCTGACCAGCACGAACTCGGAATCGCGGTCGCGGCTGGGCTTCTCGCCGTCCGAATTGAGGAAGTCGGTCCACCGGGAGAGCAGGTTCCCGGCCATGTGCTGAATGAGGATCGCCAGACTGTTGGACTCGGGATCGAGGCCGACGAACAGGTCCTCGTCGCGCACCTGGGCCAAGGCCTTGTCTCCCAGGCCCTTGAGCTTGCGAAACTGGTCGACCACATCCTTCAGATAGAGCGATTCGGGAGATTCGGTCACGGGTCAGCCTCCCAATGTGTGTCGGGAAAGGGTATCACCGGCAAGGGTGATTGGCGGGGGGATCGGGCAACGGGGCTGGCCCGGTCCAGCCGCGCCGGGAGGGGACAGGCGCGACCGGACCAGGGACCCAAGCCGCGGTCCGGGAGGAGGCCCCCGGGCAGCAGCCTGCCGTGATTACGGCCGGATTGGTACCTTCAAACGGTATCGAAGTCGCCGCGCATTCGCTGTGAAGAGCTTCACAAACCCGCCGCGATGTATCTCACAGCGATTTCCTCCCTCCAGAAGCGATATATAATCCCCCGGCTCCGAATCAGGTCCGTCTCTTCGAGTCATGTCCGGATGCCGCACTTTTGGTGGAGGAGGAAGCCGCCCCGGCGCGGAGTTGGATGCAGAACGACGACATCTTCCGCCTGATCGCCGATAGCCTGCCGGACGGGCTCGGGGTCAGTGACGCCGAGGGACGTCTGGTCTACGTCAACGACCGCTATTGCGCGATGCTGGGCTACTCGCGCGAGGAGATGCTCGGGCGGCGTTGCGTCGACTTCCTCGACGACGCCAACCGCAAGCGGCTGGAGCTCGAGCTCGACCGCCGCCGGCAGGGCGACAACTCCAGCTATGAGCTGGAGGCGATCAGGCGCGACGGCAGCCGCATCACCACGCTCCTTTTCCCGCGCGGGTTGTTCGATGCCGACGGACAGTTCAAGGGGTCTTATGCCGTCGTCGCCGACGTCGCCGAGCGTAAGCAGGCGGAGCGCGCCCTGCGCGAATCCGAGGCGCGCTACCATGGCCTGTTCGAAGGCGTGCCCGTCGGCCTCTACCGCACCACTCCGGCGGGCGTCATGCTCGACGCCAACAGCACGTTGGTGAAAATCCTCGGGTATCCCGACGTTCAGTCACTGCTGAAAACCCACGTCGGCGATCTCTATCAGAACCCGGAAGACCGGAGCCGCTGGCAGCGCGTCCTCCTCGGCGCCAGCTCGGCGCAGAGCTTCGAGGCGCGGGTGCGCCGCTTCGACGGCACGGTCATCTGGGTGCGTTTCACCGTGCGCGCCGTACGCGCCGACGACGGCGAGATCCTGCGCTACGACGGCGCCCTGGAGGACATCACCGCCCGCCACCGGGCCGAAGAGGCCCTGCGGTCGAGTGAGGAGCGCTTCCGCTCGCTGGTGCAGAACGCCTCGGACCTCATCTGCATCCTCGACGCCCAGGGAATCGTGCGCTACGAGAGCCCTTCGCACCGCCGGGTGCTGGGCACGGAGCCGGAGCAGCACGTGGGCCGCAGCCTGCCGGAGCTGGTCCATCCGGAGGACCGGCCGGTGCTGGAGAACGCCTTGCGCCGGCTCGTCGAGGAGCCGCGGGAGATCGTCACCTTCGAGTACCGCCTTCTCCACGGCGACGACGGCGGCTGGCGGACCTTGGAGTCCACGGCCTCGAATCTCCTGAGTCAGCCCGCCGTGGCCGGCATCGTGCTCAACGCCCACGACATCACCGACCACAAACGGGCCGAGGCGAAGCTCCTCCACGACGCCCTGCACGACGAGCTCACGGGCCTGGCCAACCGCGCCCTGTTCATGGACCGCCTGCGCCACTCAATGGCGCGCTCGCGCCGCGAGCCGGAGCTGCTCACCGCCGTTCTCTTCCTCGACCTCGACCGCTTCAAGATCGTCAACGACAGCCTCGGCCACCTGGTGGGCGACGAACTGCTCATCCAGATCTCCGCCTCGCTCGCCGCCGCCCTGCGACCCTCGGACACCATCGCCCGGGTGGGTGGCGACGAGTTCGCCGTCCTGGTCGAAGGCGGGCGCGACGTCAGCGACGCCGTGCGCGTCGCCGAACGCATCCACGACCGTCTGACGACCGCCATCAATCTCGGCGGTCACGAGGTCTTCGTCACCGCCTCGATCGGCATCGCCGTTCACACGCCGGAGTACGACCGGCCGGAGGACCTGCTGCGCGACGCCGACACCGCCATGTATCGGGCCAAGTCCTCGGGCCGCGCCTGCCACGTGGTGTTCAACCGCGTGATGCACCGCTTCGTGATGGCCCGCCTGCAGCTCGAGACCGACCTGCGGCGGGCGGTCGAGCGGGGCCAGCTTCGCGTGCACTACCAACCTTTCGTGGATCTCGCCACGGACGAAGTGGCGGGCTTCGAGACCCTCGTGCGCTGGCAACATCCGCGGCGGGGGCTGTTGCCGCCGGACGAGTTCCTTTCCGTGGCCGAGGAGACGGGGCTCATCGTGCCCATCGGCCGCTTCGTGCTCATGGAGGGCTGCCGGCAGATCCGCGAGCTGCAACGCAAACATCCGGAGAATAGATCCCTCCGGCTCACGGTCAACCTCTCGAACAAACAGTTTTTTCAGGCCGACCTCTTCGATCAAATCGCCGAGGCCCTCGCCGCCTCCGGCCTCGATCCCGCGTGCCTCGGATTGGAGATCACCGAGGGCGTCATCATCCGCCAGGCCGACTCGGCGAGCAGCCGTTTCTCGCGCCTCAAGAGCCTCGGGGTGCAGCTCTATCTGGACGACTTCGGCAAAGGCTACTCCTCGCTCAACTACCTCCACCGCTTCCCGATGGATATCCTCAAGATCGATCGTTCGTTCGTCTCCCGCATCGAAGAAGCGGAAGGAAACTTCGCGATCGTCAAAGCCATCGTCACCCTCGCCCACCAGCTCGGCATGGAAGTAGTGGCCGAGGGAATCCAGACCGCTGAGCAGCGCGCCCGCCTCCGCGGCCTGGGCTGCGAATACGGCCAAGGCTACTTCCTCTCCCCGCCCGTGCCCGCTGATGAAATCGAGCAGTTGCTGTTGCGGCGGGTGCGGACGGTAGTGCCGTAAGGCCTGTTGCGAATTGTGGAATGGACCTTGCAGTCAACTCCTTTCGCCTGGCAGTCACTGCCTCGTACCCCATGATGGGTACGTCAAGCCAAAGGAGAAGCTCCCATGTTCAACATTTCAGGTAAGAAGGCGGCGCTGCCATTGCTACTGAGCGCGGCGCTGTTAACTGTCGCCGCGACCGGCTGCAAGGTCACCAAGACACAGGAAGGCAAGTTGCCCGAAGTGCAAGTGAAAGGCGGCCAGATTCCCAAGTACGAGGTCAAGGGACCGACGGTGGATGTGAGAACCACGACCAAAGAGATCAACGTCCCCACCGACGTGACGGTGAAGACCAAGAAAAAGGAAATCAAGGTTCCTGAGGTCTCCATTACGCCGCCGAAGTGAGTCGACCTGGATCGGGAAGGACCGCGCCAGCGCGAAAGAGCGCGGGCGGCGCGGAGACAAGGCGGGGAGTCCCGCCTTTTTCGTTTTCAGGATGATTCTTCAGAAGCAGCGGCGAAACCCTGCATCGCTTTCCACGTATAAGCCTCTGGGATTTGTGTATCCGTCGTCCAATTTTTCACGGATTCGAGGAGGTGCTCTTGAACAGTTCGTTCTCCGGCTGGCGGACCGCCGCGACGGCCGCCGCTCTGGGCCTTTTGGCCCTGGGTGGAAACGCCGGCGCCGCAGATCGCTACCAGGACTATCACTCCTTCGCCAAGGTCGAGCAGCAGCTCCAGGCCTGGGGGAAGGACCACCCGCAAGAGGTGAAGCTGCTCACCGCCGGTAAATCTGCCGGCGGCCGGCCGATCTACGTGCTCCGCATCGCCGGCCCGGGTCAGGATCCCGACAGCCGGCCGGCGGTTTTCGTCGGCGCCAACATCGCCGGCTACCACAACGCCGGCACCGAGGCGGCGCTCGATCTCATCCAGACCCTGGTGGCCTCGCAGGCCGGCAGCCCGGCGGCAAAGCTCCTCGCGACCACCACGTTCTATGTCGGCCCGTCATTGAATCCTGACGCTCACGACGCCATCTTCGCCACTCCCCGCGTCCGCCGCGGTGGCAACGCCCAGAAGGTGGACCACGACGTCGACGGCCTGATCGGCGAGGACGGACCGGACGATCTCAACGGCGACGGCGTCATTACCAAGATGCGCATTCCCGACCCCACCGGAGCTTGGCTGCCGGACGCGACCGACCCGCGAGTGCTGGTGAAAGCCGACTCCCTGGAGCGGCGGGCCGGCGCCTATCGGGTAGAAATCGAGGGCAAGGACGACGACGGCGACGGCGAATACAACGAGGACGCGGCTGAAGGCATCTGGCCCGACAAGAACTTTCCCCACACCTTTCCGGCTACCCCCGACAGCGGTCCGTGGGCTGGATACGCACCGGAAACCCGCTCATTGCTTGACTTCCTCTTCGCCCATAAGAACATTGCCTTGGCCGTGGTCTATGGCCCGGCCAACAACCTGCTCGCCGCGCCGCAGAGCCTCGGCGGCGGCGGCGACCTGGGGACTCAGAAGTTCAAGGTACCGCCCCAGGCGGCCAAGTTACTGGGCTTCGATCCCGAGCAGGAGTACACCATCGATCAAGTTTGGGAAGTGGCACAGAACCTGCCGATCGTCAAGCAGAACAACATTACCAAAGAGCAGCTGGGGCAGTTCCTCGGTGCCGGCGCCGCCACCAAGGTGGACCCGGACGACCAGGCATTTCTCGACAAATTCGCCGAGGGCTACAAGGAGCGCTTGAAGAAAGCCGGCCTTTCCTCAGATCGGCCCGGCGCCCAGTATGGCCGCGGCGGCTTCTCTCCCTGGCTCTATTATCAATACGGGGCCATGGCCCTGGAGCTCGACGTCTGGGGCATTCCCAAGGCCGAAAAGAAAGCGGAGGCCAAACCGGGAGAGGAGCCTCTCACGCAAGAGAAAGTGGCGGCGATGACTTCGGACGCGTTCGTCGCCTTGGGTAAGGAGAAGATCGAGGCCTTCCTCAAGGAGAACAAAGTGCCGCCCCAGTTCAACGCCGACATGGTGATCGGCGCCATGAAAGGCGGCCAGATCACGCCCAAAGCGATGATCGATCGCATGAAGCAGATGGGCGGCGGTGGTGGCGGTGGCGCTGCCGGCGGCGGCAAGGCAAGCGAAGCTGGCGCACGCGAGCGCGAAGTGCTGGCCTGGGTGGACGCCAACGCCCCCGGCGCCTTCACTCCCTGGACTCCGGTCACCCTGCCCGACGGCACCAAGGCCGAGGTGGGCGGGCTCGATCCGTTCGTCGAGCTCAACCCGCCGCTGTCGATCCTCAAGCCCGCACTTGGCGTTCACACCGAAACGGTGCTCGACCTCGCCGGCAAGCTCGCCCACGTCGAGATCCTCTCCCTCGAAGCCACGGATCTCGGCGCCGGCGTTTGGCGCGTCAAGGCGGTGGCGGGGAATCGCGGCTTTCTTCCCAGCCACACCAAACAGGCGGCCCGCGCCCGCGCTCACATTCCCGTTCGCCTCGTGCTCGAAACCGGGAAGGGCGTGGAGCTGGTGACCGGCTATCCAGCGGCCACCTCCGACCGCCTCGAAGGCACTTCCGGCACCCTGGCCGGGGAATGGCTCGTCAAAGCCAAGCCGGGCACCAGGATCGTCGTCGACCTGACGACCGACAACGCCGGCCGCGACCAGAAGTCCACCACCGCCGGGAAGGGAGCTTGAACATGAGATCGCGTACAGCAGTCCTTCCCCTGTCCACCCTGACGCTTGTCGCTCTCATGGCCGTCATCGCGGTCCTGACGACCGTTGCGCCGGCCTCGGCCTCCCCCATCCAGCCGGTGGGCTCACCGCCCCCGGCGACCTTCAACCGCCTCCATACCTACGAGGAGATCACCGATCTGCTCAAGGGTTACGCCGCGGCCTATCCCAAGTGGACGAAGCTCGAAAGCCTCGGCAAGAGCATCCAAGGCCGCGACCTCTGGCTGATCACCATCAACAACCCGGCCACCGGACCGGAGCTTTCAAAGCCGGCGATGTACATCGACGGCAACATCCACGCCAACGAGGTTCAGGGCGGCGAGACGGCGCTGTACACCGTCGACTACCTCCTGAAGAACTATGGCGTGCTGTCGCGGGTGACCGAGATGATGGACCGCTCGGTTTTCTACGTCCTTCCGATGGTCAACCCCGACGGCCGTGCACTCTGGTTCAAGGGTCCTTCCGACGCCGACTTTCCCCGTACCGTGATGATGCCGGTCGACGACGACCGCGACGGCAAGGTGGACGAGGACGGCCCGGACGACCTGGACGGCGACGGTTACATCACCACCATGCGCAAGAAGGTGCCGCTGGGCCAGGGCACGCACAAGCTCGACCCCAAAGATCCGCGCCTGCTGGTTCCCGTCCAACCTGGCGAGCTTGGCGACTATCTCCTGCTGGGCAGCGAGGGGATCGACAACGACGGCGACGGCCTGGTCAACGAGGATGCGATCGGCTACGTCGATCCCAACCGCACCTGGGGCTACTCCTGGGAACCCGAGTACGTGCAGTCGGGGGCCGGCAAGTATCCGTTTTCCATTCCCGAGACGCGATCCATCGCCAACTGGGCCCTCCAGCATCCCAACATCGCGGCCGTGCAGAGCTACCACAACAACGGCCAGATGATCCTCCGCGGCCCCGGTGCGAAAGCCGATCCGCCCTACCCGCCGCAGGATCTCAAGGTTTACGACCTGATGGGCAAAGAGGGCGAGAAGCTGCTGCCCGGCTATCACTATTACATCTCGTGGAAGGATCTCTACACCGTCCACGGCGCCACTACCGATCACTTTTACGGCATCATGGGCGTGCTGGCGTTCACCAACGAGATGTACAACCCGCCGGCCGACTTCGACAAGAACGGCGAGGTCACGCAGGAAGAGCTGATGAAGTTCAACGACCTCCTCACCCTGGGCCGCCAGTTCGTGGATTGGCATCCATTTCATCATCCGCAATATGGCGACATCGAGATCGGCGGCTTCAAGCGCGACGTCGGCCGCGTGCCCGAAGGCTGGGCGCTGGAGGACGAAACGCACCGCAACAACGTCTTCGTGCTGTTCAACGCCTATCACCTGCCGCATCTCTCGATCGGCGACGCGGTGGTGAAGAAGATGGGCGACCACCTGTGGAAAATCGAGGTGCCGGTGCTCAACGACCGGGGGATACCTTCGATGACGGCGATGGCGTTGAACAACAAGCTCCATCGCAAAGACCTCGCCACCGTCACCGGCGGCAAGGTGATTTCGAGCGGCATCGTGAACGATCAGTATCTCGACAAGATCGACGTCCAGGAGCATCGCCCCGAGCGCCTGATGGTGCCCGGCGTCGAGGGCGTCTCGACGCGCATCCTGTTCTTCCTGGTGCAGGGCGACGGCGACGTCACCGTGAACTACGACAGCCTGAAGGGTGGGAAGCTTTCGAAGAAGATCGCTCTCAAGGAGACGGGAACGCAGACGGCCGCGAAATAGTTTGTAGGCTGGAGGCCTTGTCCCCGAAGGATCGCTTGGTCCTTCGGGGTTTTTCTCGCCATTTCACATCCGGAAATGGTCCGCCCGCCAGTTCCGTATCCGCTTCTTGATGTCGTTCTGGCTGGTGATCTTCTGCTCCACGACCGCGCGGGTCAGCTCCGGCACCTCGGCGTCGCTGGCGAAACGCAGGGCGATGAGCTGGCCGGTGCTGAGCTCGCCGATCCGGGCTTGCAGATCCGCCGGCAGCAGCCTCGCCAGACGTTGCCTCTCCTCCAGCCGGATGACGCGGTCCTGTGCCCGTAGCGGGAAGACTCGGAGATACCAGGCGATCAGTCCCAAGGCAGCCGCCACCAGGACCGCCAGCAGGCGGTCGAAGAGTGGCGAGGCGGGTTCGAACGGCCGAAACACTCGATAGACCGACCAGAGAAGGTTGATGATGAGGATTCCAAGGGTCAGGTAGTGATATCCGGGAACGAACTTCCGGTGTGTGGCAAAGGACTGGTCAGGCATGGCTCCCTCCAGGAGGTTGGGGTCCGTTTTCGAGGACATGGTACTCCAAACGGGCCATTTCCATTCGAGGGTCTCTGATCGCTTTTCCTGGGGAGCTGGAGCCGTTTTCGCGGAAATTGTCCTCGACAAGGATCGCCGGAGGCCACGCCAAAGGACACTTGGAGCCTGATGAACGGTTGCTACTGAAGACAGGTCTCTTAGAAGTCCGGTTGGCACGGCCGATGCAACTATCTGGTAGTGACACGTTCCGGTGCACTTTTGTCCGGGACCAGGAGGAACTTCTCATGAGCTCGAAACGGACTTTCCACAAGCTGCTGGCCCTCATCGGCCTGTTGGGTATTTTCGCCACCGGCTGCTTCTACGATCCGTACTATCGCCACCATCGCGGCCATCGCCGCATCAGCGTCGATCTCAACGTTGGGGCGCCGTCGACCCAGGTGGATGCAGCCTCCCGCTGACAAATCACTGAAGCTGCGCGGCCCAAAAAGGCCGCGCAGCTTTTATCCTTTCAAATTTTGAGCCTCTGACGACCGCGAGTCATCGCCGCGGACGCTAACATTCAGCCCAAGAACACCACTGCCGGCCTTCTCTTTTCCCTTGCTCGCCGAGGTCGGGTATGCTCTTTGCTAGACAGCTTGGAATTACTGTCCTTTGTTCAGTCTCTCAGGAGGAACCGTCATGTCTCGCCGCCCTTGCTTCGGCTCCATCGTCGCCTTCGGTCTTCTCGCGCTCTGTGCCACTCCACTCTTTGCCCAGGCGCCGGTGCGTGACGACAGCTTCGGCGAGGAGATTCAGGTCAACGTGGTCAACCTGGACGTCTTCGTCAGCGACAAGGCGGGCAAGCCGATCGAGGGGCTTCAGGCGGGGGACTTCACGGTCACCGAGGACGGCAAGCCGGTCAAGATCACCAACTTCTACACGGAGAAGCGCGGGCCGGCGACTCCGGCGGCGGCCGTCGAAGGTACCAAGGCCGCGGCGGAACGCCCGCAGGACCAGCGGCTCCGGCTGGTGGTATTCGTCGATGACGTGAACATCGCGCCGGGGACGCGGGGCTTGATCCTCGACCGGATCAGCCCGTTCCTGCGCCAGGAGCTTTTGCCCGGAGACGAGGTGATGCTGGTGCGCTATGCCCAGAAGCTCGACATCCGGCGATCGTTCACCTCCGATATCGGCCAGATCGAGACCGACATCGTCAAGCTCCGAGGGGAGTCGAGCGACATGCGGAAGTACGAGGCGAGCGTGGACCACGCCTACGAAGAGATTTTCGACCTTCTCGAGACGATGGGTAGCTTCAACACGATCGAGGATCGCGTCCGGTCCTGGGCGGAGCAGGAGAGCGCTTACGTGAGAGGTACCCTCCAGAGCCTGGACGGAGTGATCGGCTGGCTTGCCGGCGTTCCCGGCCGCAAGGCCATCCTCTATGTGAGCGACGGCTTGCCGCTTCAGCCGGGCGACGATCTTTTCCAGTGGGCGGCTGCGCGCTCACGCTATACGACCGGCGAACGGATCTCGGGCCTCAACAGCCAGAGCATGAACCTTTCCAAACAGTTTCGCGAGGTAACCTCCCACGCCAGCCGCAACCGGATCACCATCTACCCCATCGAGGCCTACGGCTCGCGGTCCGTCCGCGGCACCCAAATCCAGGAGGTCCTGGTCAGCAATCGCCAGAACGGCCTGCGTTTCCTCGCCCAGGACACGGGGGGCCGGGCGATGCTCAACGCGGCCGACCCCAAGGCCGCTCTGCACCTGATGGCAGAGGATCTCTCCAGCTACTACTCTCTGGGCTACACGCCGGACCGCCCTGGCGACGAGGCGGAGCACAAGATCGAGGTGAAGGTAAAGACCCGGAACGCACAGGTGCGCCACCGGCAGTGGTATCGCGACAAGCCTACCGGCGAATCCGTGGCCGAGCGCACGCTGGCGGTGATGCGCTTCGGACCCGAGGACAATCCCCTTGGCGCTTCGCTGGAGATCGAGCCGGCCAAGCAGCAGAACGGCGCCACCCTGGTGCCGGTGCGGGTGAAGGTGCCCCTTGCGAAGCTCTACCTTCAAGTCAAGGACAAGAGCCGCACTGGCCGTCTGCGCCTCTATCTGGTGGCGAGCACGGCCGGCAGCACCACACCGGTCAAAGAGACCAAGGTGGTGACGGTGGAGCTGCCGGAGGCCGAAGCCGCGGCCGGCTCCAAGCGGGAGTACGTCCACGACGTGGGAATTCCCCTCCAGTCCGGAAACTGGTCGATCGGCGTCGCCGTGCGCGACGAGCTGGCGGCCACGACGTCCTATCTGCGGAAGGACTTCACGGTTCCGGAGGTCGAGAAAGGGAAGTGACCGGCTCGAACAGCGCGGGCTGGACCTCCGCCGGTTCCAGGTCTTCTTGACCTTCTTCCTCCGGCGGCATTTCCATCTCCCTTTCTTCCTCGGCGTGCGGCTCGACGAGGTCGAGCAGCGGCTCGGCTGGCCGCTCTTCCAAAGGTGGCAGGTAGACGAAGCGGCCTAGGCCGCGGTGGAATTGCATGCCGGGCGTGGCTTCGCGGGACGCGCGGAGCTGGTTGAGCTTCGAGTCCAGATCGTCGATGAAGTGGAGCGCCACGGCCTCGGCGGTCATCGGCTCGACGGGAGAGGAGAACTCCTTCTTCCCCTGGTGCGAGAGGATCATGTGTTCGAGCAGCAGCCGCAGGTCCGCGGGGAACTCCTCGATGGCGGCACAGCGCTCCAGCAACAGGTCGCGGCCGATGATCACGTGGCCGACGAGCCGCCCCTCGATCGTGTAGTCGTTGACCGGCATGGCCCCCAGCTCGCGGAGCTTGCCGAGGTCGTGAAA
>Ga0134121_10000765_pt1 | contig 33727 bp, 32 predicted proteins | sample KB301_FD_96463 | JGI IMG/M metagenome (GOLD analysis project Ga0134121, IMG submission 96463) | Terrestrial soil microbial communities without Nitrogen fertilizer from Kellogg Biological Station, Michigan, USA - KB3-0-1 | ecosystem: Environmental > Terrestrial > Soil > Unclassified ...
ACGGCGAGCCTGACCTCCGTCAGCGATGCGGCGACGGTCGCCGACCATGCCACCGGGTACGTCTACGTCCCCCAGACGGGCGGCTGGCGGGCCGTGCCGCCGCCGGCCGGTATGCAGGCGCTCACTCCTGCCGGCAGCATCGCGTCCACGGCCCGCGACATGGCGCAATGGCTGCGGCTCCTCACCGGCGGCGGCCGGATCGGGGATCGCCAGATCGTGTCCGCGGCGACTCTCCAGGAGCTCTTCGCGCCTCAGATCCCCATCGACGCCAAGATGTCGTACGCCCTCGGCTGGGTGACGTACACCTGGGATGGAAAGCAGGTCGTCGAGCACAACGGCGGCTCCGAGGGAATCAGCGCTCTCGTCAGCTTCATTCCGTCGGAAGAGGTCGGCTTCGTCTTCCTGGCCAACACCTCCCCCAACTTTCTCACCACGATCGGCAACGCTGGCTCCCTGCTGTGGCCCCTGATCCTCGGGCAGGGAGGCGCCTGCCGCTGCTCCGGCCGACGAGCGCCTGCCGAGTGTGCAGACCCTTCTCTCGCGGATGACCGAGGCCATGGGGGGAGAGGACGTTCTGCGCCGGCACAGGACCCTCGAGATCCACGCGCACAAGACGTACGAGAACCAGGGGATCCGTGCGGCGTTCACGGTGAAGGCAAAAGCACCTGCGAGCCGGGTGGAGGAGGAGGTGTGGACAGCGGCCGGTCGGGAAATCGGTCGGTTGCGAATCTATTTCGATGGCCGGCATGGCGGCCAGGAGACCACGTTCGGGCAGGACGCCATCAATGACGATGCTGCCAACGATCGGGCCCGGCGGGACGACGACCTGCATCCACTTCTGCACCTCACCGACCTCTATCAGGAAGTGCGCGTCGAGTCGAAAGGCAGGGTCGGAGCGGAAAGCGCCTTCATCCTGACCCTCGTGCCCAAGGCAGGACCCAAGGTGCTGCTCTCCGTTTCGACGTCCACGGGTCTCATCCTCAAGCGGGAAACGGAGGGCGAGGCCGTCGTGTTTTCCGACTACCGGCTGGTCGACGGCGAGCGCATACCCTTCCGGAGCACGATCTCGGATGCGCTCGGCGAAACGACGGTGGAGGTGGAGCAGGCCCGGTTCGGGGTGTCGATCGAGGACACCGATTTCGCCGCCAAGACGCTTCGGCGTCAGGCACCGCTGTGATCGCCTGCCGAATTACAGGACCTGAGTCTTTTGGGTCATCCCCCCGCCGCCTCCCGCCCCTTCACCAACTGTCCGCACGCCCCCTGCACGTCGCGGCTGCGGCTGCGGCGCACGGTGACGAAGCAGCCGTGCTCGTGGAGGCGGGTGGCGAAGGCTTGGAGGCGTTGCTCGCCGGGCTCGTGGAAGGGTGCAAGGCCGTGCTCGTTCATGGGGATGAGGTTGAGGTTGTGGCGCAGGCGCAGGTCGCCCAGCCAATCCACCAGGCGGTCCGCGTCCTCCAGGGAGTCGTTTACCCCGGCGAGGAGCACGTACTGGAAGATGAAGCGCTCGTGCCGCTTGAGGGTCCAGGTGTCTAGGGCCTGGCGTAGGCGGGCTAGGTTCCAGGCGCGGTTGACCGGCATCGTGGCGCTGCGGGCCGCGTCGGTGGTGGCATTGACCGAGACCGCGAGCTGCGGCCGCGGCACCATCCGCGCCAGCCGCTCGATCCCCGAGACGAGGCCGGCCGTGCTCACCGTGATGCGCCAAGGCGAGAGACCGGCGCCCTCCGGATGGCAGAGCACGGTCACGGCGCGGTGCACGTGGTCAAGGTTGTGGAGCGGCTCGCCCATGCCCATGAAGACGATGTGAACCGACTCGCCGCATTTCGGCCCGAGGTCGCGCATCAGAGCCAGGACCTGCCCCACGATCTCGCCGGCCGTGAGGTTACGCACGATGCCCATGGCGCCGGTAGCGCAGAAAGTACAACCCAGGGCGCAGCCCACCTGGCTCGAAATGCAGTACGTCACTCGATGGTCCGCCTCGTGCCGCGGCATGTGGACGGCCTCGACGCGATGGCCGTCCGCAAGGCCGATCACCAGCTTCGTGGAGCCGTCATAGGAGGGGTGCCGCTCCAGGATCGCGGGCAGCGACTGATCGGTGTGCTCGTCGAGCCAGGCGCGGATCGGCCGCTTCAGGAAGAGCTGGTCCGGCAGCCAGGTGCGAACGCGCTGGAGCCGGGCGAAGACGTGCGCCGGCCGGCCCGGGCAGCCTTGTGCTTCAAGATCCTCCGGCAGGAGCGACCACGCGGAGGGAGGTCCCTCCCGCTCGGGAGCCCGGCGGTCCCAGGGCATCACGGTCGTGGCAGCAGGGGAGACTGGTAGCATCCAGGGGAGTTTAGCCGATCGGGGGCATGAGGTGTGCAAGAGGCTGGGCGACTCTCAGGGAAGCCGTTGTCTCCCTGATAGACTCTCCCAATCCGGGAAGGAGACAAGCATGCGGTGGACGCCAGGTGGGCCTAGCGCGGATCTGGAGGACGAACGGGGCAGCTCTGGAGGTGGCGGAGGTGGCAACTTCGGGAAGCTGGGGATCGGCGGTTTCCTCGTGCTGCTCGTCCTGAGCTTCGTTTTCAAGCGAGACTTTTTTGCGCTGATCGGCGGCGGCTCGGCCGGCGGGCCGGCGGGCCAGACCGTGCCGCGCGCCTCCTCTCCGGAGGAGGACAAGCTCGTCCAGTTCGTCTCGTTCGTCCTCGACGACGACCAGAAGACCTGGACCGAGATCTTCGCGAAGTCGGGCAAGACCTACCGCCATGCCAAGCTGGTGCTCTTCACCGACCAGGTGCGCTCGGGTTGCGGCTTCGCCGAGACGGCCATGGGGCCCTTCTACTGCCCGGCGGACGAGAAGGTCTACATCGACCTCGGCTTCTACCGCGAGCTCCGCGACCGTTTCGGCGCGCCGGGTGAGTTCGCGGAGGCCTACGTCATCGCTCACGAGCTCGGCCATCACGTGCAGAAGCTGCTGGGGATCAGCGACCAGGTTGGGAACTTGCAGCAGCAGAGACCCGGCAGCGCCAACAAGCTCTCCGTGAACCTGGAGCTTCAAGCCGACTGCCTGGCCGGCGTCTGGGGGCACACGGCCGCCCAGCGCAACCTTCTCAACCCGGGGGAGCTCGACGACGGCCTGCGAGCCGCCGCCGCCGTGGGCGACGACCGCATTCAGAAGCAGGCGACCGGCCGAGTGAACCCCGAAACCTGGACCCACGGCTCCTCGGAGCAACGCGCCCAGTGGTTCCGCACCGGCTTCGACTCCGGCGACATGGGGCGTTGCGACACCTTCAACAGCCGGTAGCGCCGCTCAGAAGGCGGCGCACCGTGCGTGCTAAGCTGCGGCAACTTCAGACCCCGCCGAAAAGGCCTGAGAAGGAGATTGCCATGCTTGGGAGCCGTGGTCCCCGTACGCTGTCGTGGATGGTCCTGTCGCTCTTGGTGCTGCTGCTCCCGCTGGCCTGCAAGCCGCACAGCAAGCCCGCCGAGGAATCCTCCAGCTCCAACCCCTCCACCGAGAACGCGGAGCTCACCCGCAAGATGGAGGAGAAGGCCGCGGACATCCGCTCCAAGGAGGAGGAGATTCGCAACATGCAGGGCACCGATGAGGAGAAGGCCGAAGCCGTCAAGAAGCTGGACGCGGAGCGGCAGGAGCTCATCGAGATGCAGGACAAAGCGAAGTAGGGCAGTGAACCGGCCGTAGCCTCGGCCTTTGCCTCTGAAGGAGCTTGGAAATGGATATCCTGACCTGGATCATCGTCGGCCTGGTGGCCGGAGTTCTGGCGTCGCTGGTCGCCAAGGGTGGGTTTGGCATCGTCGGCGACATCATCATCGGCATCGTCGGCGCCTTCGTGGGCGGCTGGATCTTCCGCCAGATGCATTGGCACACCCCCTTCCCCGGCCTGGCTGGCGTGATCTTCGTGGCCTTCATAGGAGCCGTCGTGCTCATCTTCCTCCTGAGGCTCATCCGCCGAGCCTGAAGCCCTTAGCTGTGGTAGTCGTAGGCTTCGAGGAGGTCTCCCGCGATCTCCTCGAAGCGGCGGCACTCTTCCGCGGAGAGGAGTCGCCTCCAGATACCGATCTTCTCAGGGTCCGGGCGCTGGCGGCTTTGAGCTTGCTGTTGGCGCCGGTCGGCTTGGGAGACAATCAGACCGCCGTCCATCGCATAGCGGGCGCCATGCTCCTCCAAGCGCTGAGGGGCCCGCTCGTCGTGGTGAAGCATCTCCGGCCGGAAATCGAGGGCGATGAAATCACAGATCCGGCGCAGAACCGTCTCCGGCTCACGGACGAGGTCCTCGAAGCGGATCTCCAGGAAGTGGCGGCAGGCAGCGCCTTCCCGGCGGGCGGCCTGAACGTTGTCTCGCCAGAAGGCCGCCTGAACGGCGATGTCGCGGCCCGGCGAGAACCAGCGCTCGCGCAACGAGACGGCGGCGTCGCGGCCATCGCGGACGAGATGGATGAACCTCGCCTCCGGCAGCAGCGTCTCGATGGCGCGGAGGTGGTGCGAGTAAAGCGGCGTCTTGTCGCCCCAGCGCGGCTTGCCGAAGCGGTCGGCGTAGAGGCGGTAGAAGAGGCGGACGCCGGCCGCCGCGGTGAAGGGACGGATCGCGCCGAGCCGCGAGCGGAACGTCTCGGCGGAGATCCTGAAGTCTTCCCAGGCCGGAGCGTTCGCCGGGAAGGTCACGATCGTTTCGAAGAGCCTCTTCTGAAGCGTCTCACCGTTCCCCTCGAGCTCCCTCACGGCGGGCAGAAACCCGGTCTCGGGCGGGATGGCGAGGTCAGGATGAGAGTCCAGCATCAGCCGCAGCAGCGTGGTGCCGGACCGCGGTGAGCCCACGATGAACGGCGCCGGCAGCTCGCGGGAGGCCAGCCGGCTTCGGAGACGGGTTACGAAGGACAAGGTGGAGATATTCGGCAAAGAGCCTGGGTTCTAAAGCTTATTGGTGAGCGGACCGCGAGAGCTGCTCCAGGCCGCGCAGAAACCCCGACAGCTCGATGGCGTCTTCCAAGCGCGGGCAATGCTCGTGGAAGACGAAGCCGACGGTGCGACCCGGCGCCGGCTCGCGGAAGGAGACGTATCGCACGAGCCCCGAACAGTCGGCGCCGGGCACCAGCGTCATCTGTGGCACCATGGCGCAACCGTTTCCCGCGGCGACCAGATGCCGGAGGGTCTCGACGCTGGCCGCTTGCAACGGGCTCAGCGCCGACTCCGGCGTGACGCCGCAGGTCTCCAGGGTTTGCTCCCGCAGACAGTGTCCTCGTTCCATCAACAGCATCTCCCGGAGATCGAGCTGGTCGAGGCCGATCTCCTTCATCGCGGCCAGCGGGTGACTGGCCGGCACTGCGAGCACAAACGGCTCCCGGAAGAGCGGCGTCTCGGTCAGCCCCCGCTCCCCGCTCGGCAGGCAGAGGACAGCGGCGTCCAGCGAGCGCTGCCGGAGCATCTGGAGCAGGCCCTCGGTGAGCGCCTCGGTCAGCACCAGTTCCAGCTTCGGATAGCGTTCCCGCAGGCCGGCGAGGAAACGCGGCGCGTAATAGGGGCCGATCGTTGGCACGAGACCGAGCCGAAACCGCCCCGTGAGCAGAGCCTTGCCGCTGGCGCCCCGCCCGATCTCCGCGATCTCCTCCAGCGCCGAGCGGATACGCTGCACCGCGACCTGCCCGGTGGGAGTCAGGGACACCTGCCGGGAGGTGCGGTCGAACAATCGCTCCCTCAGCACCTCCTCGACCTTCTTCACCGCGGCGCTGAGCGACGGCTGGGTGATCGACAGATCCTCCGCCGCCCGCCCGAAGTGCAGTCGCTCCGCGAGGGCAATCACCGCCCGCAAGTCCCGGATCGACAAACTGTCGAACTGATCCATAGACAAATCCGATCGCATGGATAGATGGCCTCCTCTTGTGTTATGCAATGTGCGCCCTTAGAGTAGCGCGAGTCAAGCCTGATGAGATGCGGTACCTGAGGTGAGCCTGCCGGTGATGCCGGTCAACGCATGAAGCTCTGTATTGCCTTTATCGGACTCTGATGCAATCAATGCCCGGGGAAACCCGGGCGCATTTTTTCCCTCCTTCTAGATCTTCGGACGCGATCCCGCCGGCGCCGCGGGAGGATCTGCTCGATCTTCTTCGGATCGTTCGGCAGCAACTCGGCGGCGGGGAGGCGGGGAGCTAGGCGCGCCCAGCGGTCCTCGGAAAAGAAAAGCTGGCCGAGCCTTGCAGAAATCCCCGCCCGGCGCAATGTGTTGGGGGTTCCAGCCTCCAGGCCTAGGATCACCCATGCTTGGCACGCGTCATGCTGTAATCTCTGGGCTGGCTTCCCGATGATGCGCGTAGCTTCGGGCTGCCGGTCGTAAGGGAGCGACAACTACTTGTTGACCAGGGCCGGCTCGTGACCCGGCCCAGAGGAGAGCGGATCATGGCGAAGAATCAAGGGAAGAAGAGCCAGGCGCTGGCCAAGGCTTCGGCGAAGAAGGTCGAGGTGCTGGACCGGGCCCGGCCGCTGGTGGGGCAGAAGTCCATGGAGATCCAGCCTTTCGGCTCGATCATCAAGCTGCCGATCGCGCTCAGCGAGAAGGCCTGCCGCCAGAGCGTCGAGAATCTGAACCAGGTTCTGGCGGATACGATTACGATCCGGGATCTCTACAAGAAGCATCACTGGCAGGTCGCCGGTCACACTTTCTATCAACTTCATCTCCTTTTCGACAAGCACTACGAAGAGCAGAACGAGCTCGTCGACCAGATCGCGGAGCGCATCCAACTGTTGGGCGGGGTCAGCCTGGCGATGGCGCCCGACATCGCGGAGACGACGCTCATCCCGCGTCCCCCGCGGGGCAGGGAAGAGGTTCCGGTCCAGATCTCGCGGCTTCTGCACGCCCACGAGATCATCCTGGAAGAGTCGCACTCGATGGCCGGACAGGCCGACGACTCGGGCGACGACGGCACCAACGACCTCCTGGTGAGCGACGTGATCCGGCTCAACGAGCTTCAGGTCTGGTTCCTCTCGCAGCACCTCGTGGACGTGCCACTCGTCAGGGCCGACTGAACGCTCTTTGAGCGAGATTCCGGCGGCTGACACGTCAGCCGCCGGGACCTGACGCGTCAGATCGCCGGAGATGACCGGTACCCGGCAAGTCGGCGTCCGCATCGATTCATCTCTAAATCCAACATTCCACGAGGTTTCCACTTGAGCCGGCTGTGGCCTTCCGGCTTGGCATAGCCGTTGCCTTAAGGGCTTTCATAGGCTCTCGCGAAGGTCATGTCCTGGAAACCTGTCTTCAGATGGAAAGGAAGAGGTGAACCATGAAACTTCGATTCGTTGTGCTGGTCCTGGTCCTTGCTGCAACCGCACTGTGGCTGGCTGGCGTGGGAGGTACGAGCTCCGTGATGGCCGCGGCCGCCAAGGCGCCCTCGGTGGCGGGCGCCTGCACTTTTCCCACCGCGGTGACGGGTTCGATGGAGCAGACCGCATGGCAGCTTTTCGTCGCGGCGAACTGCCCCACGAACAAGAATCAGGTCGTCTGGGAGAATTGGATCGAACAGTCGAATTTCTATCCCGCGGGCGCCAGGCTCGAAGCGGTCAAAGGCAAGCGCCTGCACGGCAGCCCGCTGGCCCAGGCGCTGGCCCGGAAAGCCGGCGCGGCCCCCGAGCTGGTCCCCAGCACGGACTGCAACAAGATGAGCGCTCCGCCCTCCAACGTCGTTCCGGGTGCCATCGTCTGCGAGGAAGCCAGGATCAACCCGTCGGCTCAGGCTTTCATGCTGAGCAAGGGGTACCAGGGCCGCGCCGGTCAGACCAAGGCCGCCCAGGCCGGAACGAACATCCAGTTCCCGACTCCCGCGGTCGAGGTGAAGGTGGACTGGATTCCCGGCACTGATTTCAACCCGCCGTTCACCTGTGCCAAGCCGCCCCAGGGCGTGCACGTGGAGAGCATCGACGGCGTCTGCTATGCGATGGCCGGCATCCACATCGAGTCCAAGCTCATCTCGGACTGGATCTGGGCGACGTTCGAGCCGCAGAACCTGCAGACGAATCCCAACCGTTGCATCACGTTTGGGCCTTGCACTGACTCATGGGGCTCCGTTCCGCCGGTGAGCAACGGCGGCTCGGGCGGGTTCACGAAGCTGACTCCCGCGCTTCAGGCCCTGATGACGAGCGCGCATCTCGCTCCGGAGTTCTTCAACTACCGCATGGACGGCGTCCAGACCACCTTCGTCACCGCTTCCGGCAGCCCGACGCTGCTCGGGAACTCGATCATCGAGGGCGAGAACGTCGGCATGACGAAGGGCACCGCGTCCTGCATCACGTGCCATTCGGTCTCTTCCATCAAGAATGACGGCACCGATGGAATCACCGTCCTGGGCTCGATGCCGACTCCACCGGTGGGACCGAAGTACGTCGTTCCCAAGGGCTGGATCGCGCGCGACTTCGTCTGGTCCATGATGCTCGCCTGCCCGGGCTCGCCGACGGGACGTTGCTCGTCCGCGCCCACAGCGAAGAAGCCCAAGGGCAAGTGACCTGAAGGTCCTCGAATTTTCGCCAAGGCGGGATCGGAGCGCCGGTCCCGCCCTTTTCTATGTCGCCGCCGCCTCCCGGGCGCAGGCCGCCGCGCGTTCGAGCAGCAGATCGCGCTCGCGGGCATTGCGGGTGAGCGAGGCGGCGCGCTCGTGCTCGGTGCGGGCTTCGTCGAAGCGGCCGAGCTTGGCGAGGAGGTCACCGCGCACGCTCGGCAGGAGATGGTACTCCTTGAGCGAGGGCTCGGAGGTCAGAGCGTCCACGATTTCGAGGCCTGCCTGGGGACCGAACGCCATCGAGAAAGCGACCGCGCGGTTCAGCTCCACGACGGGCGAGGGAACGAGCCGGGCGAGCTCCTCGTACAGCGCCGCGATCCGTGTCCAGTCCGTCTCCTCCGGGGTGCGCGCCCTCGCGTGGCAGGCGGCGATGGCGGCCTGGAGCGCGTAGGGGCCTCGGGCGCCGCCGAGCTTCCCGGCGCGTTCGAGCGCCGTGAGCCCCCGGCGGATGAGCAGTTGATCCCAGCGCGCACGGTTCTGGTCGAGGAGCAGGACGGGCTCTCCCGACGGGCCGACGCGGGCCCGGGAGCGCGAGGCCTGGATCTCCAGGAGCGCGACGAGGCCGTGGACCTCGGGCTCCCGTGGCACCAGCTCGGCCAGGATGCGGCCGAGCCGGAGAGCGTCCTCGCAGAGCGCCGGGCGCATCCAGTCGTCGCCGGCCGTCGCCGAGTAGCCCTCGTTGAAGATGAGGTAGATCACTTCGAGGACCGAGGAGAGACGGGCTGCCAGCTCGGCGCCTCGGGGGACCTCGAAGGGGACGTGGGCCTCGGTGAGAGTCCGCTTGGCGCGGACGATGCGCTGGCCGAGGGTCGGGGTGGGAGCGAGAAACGCGCGCGCGATCTCCTCGGTCGTCAACCCGCCGAGCAGGCGAAGGGTGAGCGCCACCCGGGCCTCGGTCGAGAGGACCGGATGGCAGGCCGTGAACATGAGGCGCAGAAGATCGTCGCCGATGTCATCGTCGATCGCCGCGTCGAGATCCAGAACGGCCATTTCCTGCCGGTTTTCGATCTCGTGGCCCAGCTCTTCGTGCTTGCTTTCGAGCCGCTTGCCGCGGCGGAAGCTGTCGATGGCGCGATGCTTCGCGGTGGCCATGAGCCAGGCGCCCGGATTGTCCGGGACGCCCGATTCCGGCCACTTTTCGAGGGCGACGACGAGAGCGTCCTGCGCGAGGTCCTCGGCGATTCCGACGTCGTGGACGATCCGCGCGAGACCGGCGATGAGCTTGGCGGATTCGATCCGCCAGACCGCATCGATGGCGCGATGGGTCTCGCGATGGGAGTCGGTAGCCGTCACGGCTACCGATCAGACCATCTTCAATCCGCCGGTGCAAGGCGCGGGGCCGCGCCTGGTTTTTGGCGGTTAGTTCTTGGCGGCGAGCTGCGCGCGCAAGCGCTCTTCCTGCTCCCGGGCCTCGGGCGTGAGCTCAGGGCCGAAGTCGTCCGTCTCGAACACCTGGCGGATTTCGATCTCGGACTCCCCGTCGAAGGGGTTGGGGCAACGCTTGACCCACTCGATCGCCTCTTCCTTCGACCTCACTTGCCACAGCCAGAAGCCGGCGATCAGCTCCTTGGTCTCGGCGAAGGGTCCGTCGATGACGGTCCGGCTGGTTCCGGAGAACTTGACGCGGGCGCCTTTGGAGCTCGGCTGGAGCCCTTCGCCCGCGAGCATCACGCCGGCCTTCACCAGCTCTTCGTTGAAGTTCCCCATAGCGGTCAGGAGCTCTTCGCTCGGCATCACGCCCGCTTCGCTGTCCTTGTTGGCCTTGACGATCACCATGAATCTCATCGTTGGTTCTCCTTGTGGTTTCGGGTTCGGGGAGCCGGGGTCTCCGGACCGTTTCGGCCGGCTGCAACCCTGTCTCTACTGGGACGACGAACGAGGGACGGCGAAATCGACACGCTGGACAAACTTTTTTCGAGACGGGGGAGAAAAGCAAACCCTCATCACCCCGGCCCTCTTCTCCCAGCCTCCCCCCCGCCCACCGGGAGAAGAGGGAGCAAGGCAAGAACGCCCCAGCGGTACCCCTCTCCCGGTGAGGGGGGGTTGGGAGGGGGCGGGAGAGGGGCAGGGGTGAGGGTCTTGGGCGGGGGGACCTCTCAGACACGTTAAGTTGACCCCTATAGGGTTACTGGGCAGTCTGATTCTTGACGACCTTCCCGCCCTGCATGACGAAGCTGACTTTCTCAGTTTGGCGGATGTCCTGCAAGGGATCGCCCGGAACGGCCACGAGGTCGGCGAGCTTGCCGGGCTCCAGGGTGCCGATCTTGTCGGCGAGGCCCAGAAGGTCGGCGCCGCTCGCGGTGGCGGAGATCAGCGCCTGGGCCGGGGTCATGCCGTTCTTCACCATGAGGTCGAACTCGCGGGCGTCGAGGCCGTGCGGCTCGACCGCCGAGTCGGTGCCGAAGGCCACCTTGACCCCGATCTTCATCGCCCGCTGAAACATCGACTGCATCTGGGCCGCCGCCGCCCGCGCCTTGACGGCGATGGCGGGCGGGAAGCGGTCCGCCTTCTCGCCTACCCAATACCCGGCGAAGAGTGTCGGCACCAGGTAGACGCCCTTCTGCTTCATCAGCCGCAGGGTGTCGTCCTGAAGGAAGGAGCCGTGCTCGATGGAGTCGACCCCGGCGGCGATGGCGATCCTGGCGGCTTCGTCGCCGTGGCAGTGGGCGGCGACCTTGCGGTGCCAGGCGTGGGCCTCGGAGACGATGGCGTCCATCTCCTCCCGGGTCAGCTCGGGGACGTCCACCGGATCGGAAAGCGAAAGCACGCCGCCGGAGGGCATGCACTTGATGACGTCGGCGCCGAACTTGATCTGGAAGCGCACGGCCTCGCGGCACTGCGCGGGGCCGTTGCAGACCCCCTGGATCGTGCCCGCCGGCTTGATCCTCTCCGGCGGATAGGGGGCATCGTCGGCATGCCCGCCCGTCGAGCCGATGCCGTGATTGGCGATCATCATGCGAGGGCCGACGGCGACTCCGGCGTTGATGGCGTTGCGCAGGCCGAGGGACACGTAGTCCTGCGAGCCGAGGTCGCGCACGGTGGTGAAGCCGGCCTCCAGGGTCAGCCGGGCGTACTTGGCGGCGTAGAGCGCCTGCTCGGCGGGGAAGCGCAGGGCGCCCTGATAGAAGTCGCGGTACCAGTCGTCGGACATCTCCATCGCCATGTGGACGTGAGCGTCGATGAAACCGGGCAGGAGCGTCGCGTCCCCGAGGTCGATGACCTTCGCGCCCGGCGGCACCGTCAGGTTCTGGCCGACCTGTTTGATGTGGTCTCCCTCGACGACGACCATTCCGGGCACCAGCGGGCGCTCCGAGGTGGAGGTGAAGACGCGGGCCGCCTTGAGCACGACCGAAACGGCGGGCTGGCCGGCGGGCTGCCCAACGGCGGGAGCCGCGAAGGGCAGCGCCATCCCTGCAAACATCAGCATTCCTGTGAGACCGACGAGCTTTCTCATCCAAACTCTCCTTTGCACGACGGGGAACCTCCGAGAGTTGGGGAGTTTAGCAGGAGGGGATGGGGACCTCTCGTTCTGTGCGATACTTCGTCACCGAGCCCTTTTCTGGATGGAGTTCCTGGTATGCCTCCCGGTACCCGTTGGGAGCGGCGATGAAGCTGGATGAGCGGACGCCGCCCGCGTTGGACGACGGCCCGCACGCCGGGCCGGAGGACGTCGGCCGCGCGGTGCTCGACTTCCAGCGCGGCACTGACCGCGAGAAGAGCTTCGAGCTGCTCTTCCGCCGCTTCCGGCCGCGGGTCGAGCGCTTCCTGGCGCCGCGGGTTTTTTCTCCCGAGGAGCGGCTCGACCTAACCCAAGCGATCTTCCTGCGGATCTATAAAGGATTAGAAGGCTACCGAGGGGAAGGGTCGCTGGAGGGCTGGGTGCTGCAAATCGCCTGCAACGTCTATCGGCATTGGCGCGACCGGCAACCGGGAGGCCGGCATGCAACTCCGGAGATCCCCTTCGACGACTCGTCCGGGGCTCCGGAGTCGTCGTCGGCCGACTTCTCGTCACCTTCCACCGCGACTTCGCCGCTCGACCGCGTCGTGCGCCAGGAGCGGCTGAAGGCCCTGCGGGACGCGATCGGCGAGTTGGCTCCCAAGCAGCGCCTGTGCATGGAGCTGCGCGTCTATCAGGATCGCAGCATGCAGGAGATCGCCGCGGCCCTCCGGATCTCTCCGGAGACCGTCAAGGCCCACCTCTTCCAGGCGCGCCAGCGGTTGTGGGACAAGCTGCACCAAACGTTGGGGACGATAGACTTCTGAGCGGGGGCATAAGAAAAGTGAGCTCATCCGAATTTCGCGACACCCTCGTGGAGCTGATCGATACGTCCCCGGAAGCCATGGACCATCCCACCCCCGATCAGTGGCTCGCCTACCAGCGCGGCGAGCTTGCCGCCGGTGAGGAAGAGAGACTCCAGGAGCATCTGGCGCGCTGCCGCGACTGCTTCGACCTGGCGGCGGCCGCGGCGGCGTTCGCCGAACCGGACGAGGCGCCGGGCGCGAGTCAGGACGTGGAGACGGCCGCGCTCTGGCGCCTGCTCCGCCCGCGGCTCGATCCGTCCGAGCCTGTGCGCCGGAACGTCCGCGAGATCTCCGATCGTCCGCGGCGGTCCTCCTGGAGATTTCGCCTGCCCATGTATATGGCCGCGTCGTTCTTCGTGGCGCTGGTGGCTTTGAGCGTTTCCAACCTTCAGCAGCGGAAAGAGCTGAAAACGCTGAAGGCACCGAAGGCCAATCTCCCCATCTCCGAGTTTTTCGGCGGCGAGCGCCTCGCCACCTTGGGCACCGCCGAAAAGACGATGACCGCGCCGGCCGGGCCGTGGCTTCTCGTTCTACATCCCGGGGAGGAGTTGCAGGTCTACCGGCTGGTTATCCGCGATGCCGCGACGGGCCGGGAGCAGTCTTCCGCCGAGCTGCGACCGAATAAAGATCTCGCGTTGACCCTCTATTTCCCCGAAGGGATCCGGCCGGGCCGCTATCGCCTGGAGCTTTCGGTAGGCTCCGGTGGGGGAGCGGGGAAGGTGCTCGAGACGCATCGCCTGCACGTGAAAGAGGCGGGTAAGGGAGACTGAAACGGCGAGGTCGCTGATTCCGGGTCTAGTCCTGCTCTTGCTTCTCAGCCTCGGCTGCCGTGGCGAGAAGAAGGCTGTGCCCGCCGCGGACCGGCCAATCCACGCCCCTGTAGCCGCCGCTCCTACACCCTCCTGCGAGGGGCTGAATCTCACTGTTCGACCCGGTGACTATATCCATGCGGTGGCCGACCAGAATGACCGAGAGGTCGTCCTGACCCTGCTCGATCCCCACGGCAGGCAGCTCCTCCAGGTCGACGGCCTCAATGCCGCGAAATCCCCTCCCCACCCGGCCGCAGAGATCCACTGGGTGGCGGACGCCCCCGGCGAGCTGCGCATCGAGCTGACCGTATCCTCCGGCTCCCGGGGACCCTGCGGTCTACGCCTGGCAGAGCATCGACGGGCCACGGCGGCGGACCGCCGGCGGGCGCTGGCGGAGGCGGAGCTGGCCCGCGGCCACGAGCTGCGCCGGACCCGCAAGCCGGATCTGTGCCGCGCCGGCATCACTCCCTATGAGAGCGCGCAAGGCCACTTTTCGGAGTTGGGCCTGCCGCGGCGCCGGGCCGAGGCCCTGCTTGGCCTCGGCCAGCTCCAGTACAAATGCCTGCACGATGACAAAGCCGCCCTGCAGGCCTTCACTCGGGCCGAGCCCCTGTCCGCGGGAGACCCTGCCTTCGAGGCTCTGGTCTGGCAACATACCGGCGAGCTGCGTTGCAACCTCGGCGACCTCGACGGCGCCATTGCCGCCGACCGGCGAGCCTTGGCTCTGAGCCGGGATCTCGGCGACCGAGCCGGAGAGGCCTTGACGGCCAATAACCTCGGCCTCGCCCTCCACCTGCGCGGGCGCTACGACGAGGCGGCGGCCTCCTTCGACCGCGCGCTCGCCCTTTGGAAGCCGGATGACGACCCAGCCAAGCGGTCTCTCACCCTGCGCAACCGCGGCCATCTCCACAGGCAATTGGGAGAAGCGAACCAGGCTCGCGAGCGGTTCAATGACGCGCTCGCGATCTCCCGCCAGGCGAAGGACCGCGGCGGCGAGGCTGCCGCCTTACATGCTCTCGGGCTTCTTGCCCAGGATGCGGGTCGGTCCGGCGACGCCTTGGAGCCCCTCCAAGAGGCTTTGGCGTTGCGCGCACCCGGGACTCGCGGCCGGGCCGTTACGCTGACGGCGCTCGGCGTGGCCTACCGCCAGCTCGACCGGCTGGACGACGCCCGCCGGGCCTATGGGGAAGCGCTGCCGATCTTCCACAGCCTCGGCGATTCCCGCGAGGAGGCCCGTAGTCTCGGCGATCTCGGCTGGCTGGAGGCCGCCGCCGGCCATGACGCGGCTGCGCTCGACGATTTCGACCGCGCCCTCGGCCTGTTTCGAGCGCTCACCGCCCAGCCCGAGATGGCCTGGACCCTGGAGGGAAAGGCCTGGGTGCTGCGCCGCGGCGGCGACCTCGAAGCGGCCCACGGGGTGATGGAAGAGGCCTTGGCGGCGGTCGAGCGGCACCGCTTCGTCCAGACGAGCTACACCACCCGCGCGGTCTTCTTCGCCACCCAGCAGGGCTCCTATGACTTTCTGATCGACCTGTTGATGGAGCAGCAGCGGAAGGCGCCCGCCGCCGGCTATGCCGCCGCGGCCCTGGAGGTCAGCGAGCGGTCGCTGGCGCGCTCTCTGCTCGACGAGCTGGCCGCCGGCGGCACGGACTTCCGCCCCGGCGCGGCCGCCCCGGAGCTCGCTGCTCGCGAGCGGGAGCTCGAGAGCGAGATCGACGTGCTGGTTTCCCGCCAGACCCGCTTGGCCCAGAGCCCCGACGCCGCGGCGCTGCTACGACCGGTCGAGGCGGAGCTCGGGCATCGTTGGGACGATCTCGACCGGGTGCGGGCCGAACTGCGTGCTGGCGATCCCCGCTTCACCGCCCTCACCCAGCCGAAGCGGTGGAGCGCCACCGAGATCCGGCGCAAGTTGCTCGACCGCGACACGATGCTGCTGGAGTACCGGCTGGGGGAAAAGCGGAGCTTCCTGTGGGCCGTCACGACCGATTCATTGAAGAGCTTCGAGCTGCCGGGGCGAACTGAAATCGAGTCCGTGGCGCGCCCTGTCTGCGATCTTCTCGCCCGCAGTCGCAGCCCCATGGCCGCCGGGCCGCAAGTCGCCAAACTGAGCCGGCTACTCCTCGCGCCGGTAGCACAGCTCCTGCCGGGAAAGCGCCTGCTGGTGGTCGGCGACGGGATCCTCCAAAGCATTCCCTTCGCGGCCTTGCTGGAGCCGGGTGGCAATGAGCCGCTGGTGGCTCACCACGAGATCGTCGCCTTGCCGTCCGCGTCGGTGCTGGGAGAGATCCGACGGGAGGTCGCAGGCCGGCCGCGGGCTCGCAAAGGCCTCTGGGTGCTGGCAAATCCTGAAGTCGGCAATGCCTTCGAGAAGCTCCCTCACTCCCAGGAGGAGGCTGATGCGATTCTGGCGCTCGCACCTGCTCCAAAACGCGAGGTCCTGGGCCGGGACGCGAACCGTGCGGCGGTCCTGAACGGCGGCCTTCGGGACTACCGTCTCCTACATTTCGCCACCCACGGCTCGTTCGGCACGGCCGATTCGGATGGCGGCCGGCTGGTGCTCGCCCAGGTCGACCCGCAGGGCCGGCCTGTGGCGAACGGCTTTCTCCACCTCGCCGATATCTACAAGCTGAACCTGCGGGCCGACCTCGTGGTGCTGAGCGCCTGCGAGTCGGCCCTGGGGCGCGAGGTGCGAGGTGAGGGGATGATGGGAATGACCCGGGGGTTTTTCTACGCCGGTGCGGAGCGCGTGCTGGTCAGCCTATGGAACGTCAACGACCGGGTGACAGTCGAGTTGATGCGGCGCTTCTACCGGGGGATGCTGGTGGAGGGGCTCTCGCCCGCGGCGGCCTTGCGGAAGGCCCAGGACGAGATCCGGCGCCAGGCGCACTCGCAGGCTCCCTACTACTGGGCCGGCTTCACGCTCCAGGGAGAATGGCTGGGGGAGCACTCTCGGTGACACGGGGCGGTCGTGGACAGGTCTCGCCTTCGAGCAGCCTGCCCACGACATTGTCTCTGACATCAAACGAGGCCGCTGAGGTCGAAATCTTCGACGCCCGGCGGCTTGTTGTCCGTTCCGCCCGGGTCGTTGCCGTTGCCGTTCCCCGTAGCCGCCGTCTCGATGGGCGAGTGCGGGTCCAGGGCTTCGACCTGAGCCTTGGCCGTGCCGGCCTTGGCCCCGGAGGGCTGGTAAGCTTGCGGTTGGAGGGGCTTATTGGCGGGTTCGTTGCTGAGCATTGTGTTCTCCTTTTGGTTGTTGGTGCTGCTCGACAAATCTGATAGATCTCTGATCCGCGAGAAGAGTTTAGTCAGTCAATCGTTCAAGTTGTCTCCGCCTTCGACCGCGAAGAGCCGGCCGTCCGTGGCGCGCAGATAGAGCACCGGCGTGCCCCATTCCGGATTGCGCTCGGCGGCGAGCGCCCTGCGCACCTCGCCGACGCAGGCGTCGATGGGCAGGCCGGCGGCGAGCGCCTGGTAGAACTTTTCGGCGAAGCGGCAGGACGTCTCATCCATGACCTCCGACTGCATGGCGATCACCGCCGGCAGGCCGCGCTGCACGAGCACCTGGGCCGTGCCGGCGAAGGGGTTCTCGTGGGAGGAGCGGGCACCGTTGCAGGCGTTGAGCACGGCCAGGCGCAGCGACGGGTGGTCCTGAAGGAGGTAGGCGAGGCTCGGCCCGCCCATGGGAACGCCCTTGCCGGCCTCGTCCTCGAACACCAGCACGCCTTCCCCTCGCAGCTCGCTGAAACCGCCGTGGCCCACGAAGTGGAGAACGTGGACCGGTTGGCCCGTCCGCAAGCGCGACTCCAGGGCCCCGGCGGTGGGCCGCTCCAGCCGTTCGACCTCGATCAGCCCGCTACGCCGTAGCGGCTCCAGGACCGCGACGAGCCGCCGCCACTCCTCGTCGGCCTCGGCAAGCTCGCGGTACCCCTCCGGAGTCGAGATCACAGCCAGGATCCGCAGCGGCGGCTCGACCAGCAGCGTATCGAGCCCCTCGCTCAGCTCCAGATACCGCACCACCGGGGTACGGCCGGAGAGCGCCAGGAAGCCACGGCCCTCGGCGTCGTACAGGTACTCCCAGGGCAGGCCTGCCAGTTGGGGGACGTCGTTGAGGCGCAGACGGATGCGCAGTCCGGGTCCGCTCCGGGCCTTGGCGAGACAGCCTTGGAAGGCCTTCAGCAGCTCGCCTTGCAAGACGGCTCGGAACAGCTCGTCGCCGGCCTGCTGCGGGCTGGCGCCGTCCGCGATGTCCGCTGCGTCGGCCGTACCGGGACCGCCTCGGAGGGCGCCTCCTCCAGCGAGGCTGAGCCCTCCATCCGTGAGCCCGGCGGGAAGAGCGAAGTGCTCCGTCGCCTCGAACCCCGCGGTGCCGCTCCAGGCCTTGGCGCGGTAGAGACCGTTGGATTTCTGATCGATCCAGACGTCGAAGTCGAGATAGCCCGGCGGGGGTTGCGGGGCAGCCGGGGCCTGGGGGTGCTTGGCCGGGGTCATAAACAAACCTGCGATCGCTCCAAGGCTTCCCAGGGTCAGTAGAAAGGAGAGCGCCAACGCGAGCTGGACGAACCAGATACCGTTCCAGCACGCCCTGAGCTTGCTGGGGTCGAGTCCCATGTTATTGATGCAACCTTCGTCGTCGCCCTGGACACAATTGCAACGCCCTGACTGTGACCAGCCTACGAGAAAGGCGTCGCTCTGGGTGTGACCTTTCTCGTCGGGATGGCTGATTCGCCGCGCAAATCCCAGGTACAGCCCGAGCAGAAGGGTGATGCCGAGCCCGAGCACGGCGAGCGTGATCCGCAGACGCCTTCTTCGGACCACATCCCGGGCCGTGTCGGCGAGGCTGGCGAAGTGTGTGGAGGCGCCCAGGGCCGCCACACCGCCGGCGAGGGTTGACATCGGAATAAAGAGATATTGCACCGCGTGGAGCTCGCGGTCGAGCAGCGTACCGGCGATCCGAGCCAGGGCTAAGCCCAGCCCCGCGCCGGCCAGAAAGACCCACCAGCGGCGGCGCGTCTCAGGGGTGGCACTCTTCTTGTTTGGCGACATGGCCGCAGTAGCCTTCTTTGAACTGGCAGCAGAAGAAGCTGGTGCCTTTGACCAGGTCCAGCCGCTCGCTCGGGGTCTGGCCCGCCGGAGCCTCGACCGGGGTGGGATATTGGATCGACTGGGCCACCGCTCCCTGACCCCAGGTGGCCTTGTAGGCGTAGAGGCCGCGTAGGATATGGTCCTGCTTGCCGTCGGTCCGGATGATCTTCGGCGCCGGCGTAGCCCCTTTGATCTGCCCCTGCGACCAGAAGCTGAATGCGGTGTGCGGTGCCGTGCTGCCAACCCAGAGCTTCACCTCGAGATCGTCGTGGTCAGCAAGGAAAAAAATTCGGCTGAGCACGTTCTCCACCTGATCCAGAAGCCGGTCGGACGTGTCGGCGGGAACCGTGTTCTGTTGCGGGCCGGCGGTCACGCTCGCGAGCGAGAGATTTCCAAGGCTGGCCACCACGGCGACCGCACGGGGCGTGGAGGCGCCATGGAACGAGACGGTCGTCTGGCCTGCCGGCGTCGCGAGCTGAGCCTGAACGCTGTCGATCGCATCGGCCGTCCAGGCGACCAAAGGCCCCATTTTTCCGGGTTTGGTCTGGTCGATGGCTGTGGAGAGATCCGCTTCGGTGCGAGCGATCAGGTTCACCACCTCCTGGCGGGGGTGGGCCGGCTTGCCGTTTGCCGTCACCGTCGGCAGTGCCTTGCGGCCCGCCGTGAACGCCTGCTGAACCGCCTGCACCTGGGCGGCGAGCTGCTTGCTGGGGTTCTTCTTGGCGAACAACTTTCCGAGATCAACGTTGATCGAGATCTGGCCGCCGGCCGGCCGGCCGGCGGCGAGCACGAGGAAGCCGGCCAGCACGGCGGCGGCTGCCCGAGTGAACCATCGATCAGTTTTCACAGCACACCTCCTGGTTGGATGGAGCGGCGATCCGCACCGCGGGATCGCCGACGATCGTGTAGTTGCGGGCGTCGTGGCTGGCGGTCCAGAGATCGGCGATCACCGCCTCGTCGAGCTTCTTGCCGAACCCGACAGCCTCCACCTCCGCCGCGAGGTCGGAGGCCAGCTCGGCGTACCGCTGATTGAAGATCTCCATCGCCCAGCCCACCGGCTTGCCGTCGAGCAGGCGCCGGAGGGTGCTCTCGAAGGCGGCGATCTGCGGCCCGGCACCGGGCCACACCAGCGAGAAACCCCACGCCCGGTCCACGTGGCCCACGACCGCCAGCGCGCCCCCTCCCGGGTGGCCGAGCAGGCGCTGCGGTAGGCGTCCCATGAACGATCCGGACGACAAGAGCTCCCGGCGCCCCTGGCTCTTGCGGGTGAATTCGTCCCAGCGCGGCGTGCCGGCGCCGAAGCAGGCGAAGCAGAAGGCGATGAGGCCGTGCACGTCGGCCTCCTTGCCCACGTCCTCCGCCGCAAAGTAGTGCTCACGGTCGATCCGGCCGGATCCCGGTCCTGCCCAGTCCTGGCAGACGAGGGCGCCCTGCCGGTCCCGCTGGTCGGAATCGCCGGAGGCGAAGCCCAGACCGTGGCAGGCGGCGAAGAGAAACGCCGGCGCCTCGTCGAGCAGATTGCCGAGCCGGTCCCGGGTCGCCTCGTCCCCGAGAAGGGTATCGACCTCCCAGCCGGGCTGATGGCGCCGTACCGCGTCCGCCACCGGCTGTGCCAGATGGGCGTTCATCGAAGCGGTCACCGGGTCGCCCGTATTTGCAGGGGCGAAGAAGCAGGCCCGCGGGCGCCGGACGCTTTTGCCGGTCTCGGCCAACACCACGCTCTCGGCGTAGCTCCGATATTCGTCGAGCGAGTCGAAGAACAGGCGGCCGACGGCGTACTGCACGTCGAGCTGGTACTGGAAGGAGAAGGGGATCGCCTCCGGATCTCCGACCAGAAGGAGGTAATAGGGCACCTTCGCCGGATCGGCGGGTCCGGGCCCGGCGCCGTGGCGGGCGAGGAACGCGACCTTGCTCTCACCTTCCCGATAGCCGTCCTCGCCCGAGAGCTCGCGAAAGAAGCGCTCCTGCTTCTTTCCGGCCTGAGCCCGCCGGAGATCGAGCAACGGCGCGAGGGCCTTCCGTAGCGGCTCGGAGTCTACCGAGCAGGGGAAGATCACGCCCCAGCCGGCCTCGTCGAGCTTGCTGGGGTCGAGCCCCTCCTTGAGCCCTCGCCGCGCCTTGCCCTCGCCACAGGCCACCCACGCCTGAAGCTCGCGGGCTCGCGCCAGGTCGACCGAGGTGCCGAGGGCGAAGTCGGCGATCTGCCCCGCGGACACAGGTGGCGTCAGATAGCCCCCCTGCCGGCCGTCGAGGCCGTTGAACCAGAGCAGAGGCTCTTCAGGTCGGGCGTTGCTCAGTGCTCCATTGGACATCGGCAATTCCTTTCATTCCTCCTAGATCCTCGATCGCGACAACTGGTGTAGCGCGACCGGTACTCAAACTGGCGAGGCTTGTTGGCGGATTGTTACACAGGGATTGAGCGTGATCGTTTTCATGAGCGCTGCTGCATATCTAAATAACGACGTTCGAAACGATCTACGAACAGCACTAAACCGGAGTGCCGTCAGTGAGATCTAGATGCGTCAGGACAGGACCGCACGAGCCTGCGTCTCGGGCTCGCTGGATATGGATTACGGATCTGCCTGCGGATCATCCGCCAACTGAATACCTCAAAGGAGAAGAACCATGCCAAAGGCGTCAGTTCCCAAATCGATCACGCAAACCCCAGCGGCTCCCCCCGAAAGCGTCTCATTGGCTAAAGTCGAGAGTGTCCGGGATATTCACGATCTAGCGAAGCGTCGGCGGCCGACCTGTGAACGGCTCGAGCAGTCGGTGAACGAGTACCTGCATGGCCAGTGGGGCAAGAAGCACAACTCGCTGAGTCACTGCGATGACTCGCATAAAGACTGTCCCTGCGGCAGGCCCCCGGGAGGAGCGACGACGAAGGTCGTCGATCTCGTTATCCTGCTGGACTCGAGCGGTTCGATGAACAGCGCGGCAACAGCCGTATCGAATGCGGCCGTGGATGCGCTTGCCGCGGCGGCGGAGGAGTGTCCCTCAGACTTGCGTACCGCTTGGCTTGTGGTCGATTCGACCAAGGCCGGAGCCGATCCCGCGGGTTATCTCGGCGACATTACCGCGGTACTCACCGGCACTCCGTTCACGCAATCCCACCAGCAGTATCTCGCGAACTTTAGTACCGGTCCCTTCAAGCAGGATGAGGCGCAGCCGCTGGGAGACAACACGTACCCCGGGGAAGAAGGGGCGGACGCCATCGCGGACCTCTGCAATTTCTTCGACTGGCGCAGCAACGCCTGCAAGGCGATCTTCTACATCAGCGACACGAAGCTCGACGGCTATTCCGCGTTCGCTTCCGCGGCGGCCGCGAATGCGCAGGCCGCGGCTTCGGCTCAAGGCGTCGTGCTGTTCGCGCATCACATCGGCCCGGCAACGCCGATCACGCCGGAGATGCAGGACTATCTCGACATGTGCAACCCGACCGGAGGAAGTGTCTACTTCGGCCCGGTCGATATCAATCAATACAAGGTTCTGCTTCGAAACGCGATTTGCAACGCCTGCGGCTCCGAGTGCAAGGAGCTAGATCTGCCGAAGATCGAACCGTGCGTCTCCATCACCTGGGGCGACAGCGACTGTGACTGTTTCGAGACCGACGACGTCGAGACGGCCATCGTCACGATCTGCAATTGTTACTCGAACGTCTCGTTCGCGAACGTGCACGTGGCGTACTTCAACGTCACGATGTTTGACGGCTCGCCCGTTCCTCTGCTGCCTGACGGTACGCCGTCCGTGTCAATTCATCCGGTAGGTCCGGTCTGCTTCGGCGACATCAGCCCATGCAGGCCTGGCGCCGTGAACTGCATCTCAAGAGAGATCGTGATTCGAACGCGCGGTGCGAAGAGCGGTAACTACAAGCTTTTCGTCAGCGGGATCTGCTATCAGGTCGTGCTCGGTCAACTGCAGGAGGAATGCTTTACACTGACGCTCTGCGCGGACTGAGACAAGAACGCAAACAATCACTCCGGACCCTGCAGCCAAGCGAAGTCCGAACACAAATGGACCGTGCTACGCACGGCTGTCGCAAGCACTAGTGGATGATTCGATCGACACTCGCAACAAGCAGCTAAAAAGGAGAGAACCATGGCCGACGTAAAGACAGACAAAGCGGACACTGCCCCGACCGACCTGCTTTCGAAATTTCTTGGGGACCTTGCGCAGCTTCCCAAAATCATGGTGGATGGGATGCTCAAGCAAGCGGATAGCGAAGACGAGAAGGAGGTGATCCGAGCCCTCGGTGGGACTCTGAACAGCCAATTCTCCGAGCTCACCGTGTACATCCGGGAGCGAGCCGGCAAACTCTCAGTGCAGCAAAAGCAGGAGTCCGAACAGGTTCTCCGGCTGTCTTCGGCTGGGTCTTTGATAGCGAACGGTTCCAGCTTGGCAGCCAACCTGACGTCTCAGGTGGCAAAGATCGGCCTGGTGGGCATCGTCATGGAGATCAAGAAGATCATTCGGATGCTGCTAGAGGCATTCGGAATCAAGATTCCCAAGTGGCTTGAAGTCCTATTCCTTCTGATCGACGAGATCGTAAAACTATTCTTTTCAACGGGATCTCCAAGTCTCGCTAGCATTCTGTCGAGAATGGAACAGGACTACCTAGCGGAGCTGACTCAAGTGTCCCGCCTGCAGCGAGAGAACGATCTCCGGTCCGAGCTCGACAATGAGGAGAATACCTGACCCGAACGCGCCAGCGACGATTGTTCACCTGGAACTTTTGGACCCTGCGCTCGGCCGAGGGCATGGAGGCTCGGCCGAGAGTTTTCTACACCAATTCAAACGCCTGAACATGCAGCTCAAGACCGAGCCGAGAAGGCTCATTGAGCCCGGCTCCTGAAGCCCCGGGCTCAATCAGGGCCGAAGCACTCACGGGCCGGCCGGCAGCGAAGCCCTCTGGCCTGCTGCTCGGCCGCGCTCGTCAGCGGACTCCGGCTCGACGCCGGTAGATCGCAGCAGAGCTCGCGGGGGCCGCAGGCGGGGCCATTGCCGCACCGGCATTCGCACGTGATGGGATCGATCGTTCCCGAGCAGCAGGTGCCTTCCTGGCAGAGCGAGAAAGGCGGCGCGCACTGCCCGTCGCTTACGCATTTCGAAGGCTTGCCGAAGCAGCGGCCGGGCGAGGCGAAGGGCTTCGCCAGATGCTGGCCCTTGGCGATTTCCTCTTTCGTGAGCTCTCGCTGGTGCCCACGCGCACAGCCGGCAACGACGAGGAGAATCAGCAGGAGGGGGAGCAGGAGCGGGACCGCGAAGCGTCGTAGCGTCATGTTGGCCTCATCCCTTCATTTCGCGCGGACGGCGCCGGCCCAGACGTGGTGATGTTTCGTCGTCGCGCTCTGATCCGTGCACCCTTCGCGCGAATCGCCCCAGGCTGCCACGATGGCGTCCGGCCCCGGCGCGTTGAACTGGAACGCGCCGCTCAAATATTCGCCGAAGTAGCCGGTGCAGATGAGCTGGCAGGGATAGAAATACACGCCGATGTCGGGGTCCACGGGCGGGTTGTCTTCCTTCTGATCGCGTTTCGCCGTGAGATTGAACGGTCCGCTGAAAGTGAGGCCGGTGTCGGTGCTCACCGCGGCTTCGACGATGGTGCGCGCGCGCATCTCGTCGGTCACCGTCATCCGGCCTTTGTAGGGCTGCGAGTACCACACCACGCCCACGCGTTCGTCGGCCGTGCCGTCCGGCACTTTGCCGGTGAACAGCGTGGGCTTGGATTCCCAGATGCCGGCGCGGTTCGCAACGGTTTCCATGTCGCCGGGCTTGGCCAGCGAATCGATCGTCTGCCCCGTGAGCTTCAGCCCGCAACTGTCGAGATCGCCCTTGTGATTGCGGGCGTCGCAGGTGTCGGCCCGCGGCACGCGGAAGAGCACGACTTTTTCAGTCGTGGCCTCGTCGGGCAACGTGCCCGCCTGGATCTGAAGGTCGGCGGCGATCACGAATTCGCCGTCCTTGCCTTGGCCCACGGCGAGCTCGGGCAGACTGCTGCCGCGATCGGTCCGCGTGCCGAAGCGGGGCGTGCCCGCGGCGTCCTGGGCGTTGAGGATGCCAAGCCCGCCCGAGACCGATGGGGGAGGAAGAGCTGAGAGGATGCGCTGCCAGGGGGCTCCGAACGCGAGACCGATGGCGGAGTTCCGGTACACCTCGAGGCGCTGCTGCCCGCCCGTGGGGCAGGAGTAGGAGGTCAGGGCGGCCACGTAGAAAGTATTTCGGCCCGCCACCCGCGGGTGCGCCGTCGCCCCCGAGTAGGTGCAGGAGGGATCGGGAGGATTGGCGACCGAGACGGGATTGACCTGGCCCGTGGCGCCGGTCGCGAGCGGTCCGTCGAGATTCCAGACCAGACGGTAGGGCAGGGCGAGACCCGGCTCGTTCCATACCACCACCGCCAGGGTGCCGTCGCCGTCGATCGCCACCTTCGGACCGTCGGGGATGCCCCCCTGCGGCCCGAGCAGGACGAAGGAGTCCCCGAAGCTCTTGCCGTTGTCGAGCGACCGCGAGAGCAGGAGGAACCAGGGAGGGCCATACCGGTCGAGGCCAGCCTGGGCCACGCTCACGTAGAGCACGATGCCGGGCACTTTCGGATCCTTGCTGCTCCACGCGGCGAGCCACGGATCGCCGTGCCGCGCATTGATGCCACGGCCCCGGAGCGCGGCCGAGACCGGCAACTGATCGTGCCGCGCCCAGTTGCCGCCGAAATCGTCGGAGCTCGCCCAGCCGTCCGTGCTGGCGCGCTCCTGGGTGAAGGTCCAGCACGTGGTGGAGTGGGTGTCGACGATGGAGGAGGTCTCGTCGTTGTAGCCGACGAGGAAGCGCGACGCCGGCTCGCCCTCCGGCCGGTCCCCCGTCTGATCGACGCGGACCATCGAGGTCTCACTCTGCACGAACGAGCGGTGCGCGCCTCCGGGATCGTTGGGCGGCGACGAGACGGGATAGTCCACCGACTTGCAGCCGTTGCAGCCGTTGAGCGCGAGGATGACGGCAAGGGGCCAGCATCTCAGGAGGTCCGGCAGCTTTCGGTCGATCGTTCCTCGCGGATCGTCGCTCATCGCTTGCACCTCTCTCCTATCTTACCTCCCGGAGGATCGACAGGGCTCCGGGGTCCTCGGATACGATGGGCGACATGAGCTCGGGATTCGTTACAGCGGCCGGCCTTCGCCTCGAAACCCGCTGGATCGGCCCGGAGCCGGAGGAGGCGCCGACGCTCGTCTTCCTGCACGAGGGGCTCGGTTCCGTCTCCATGTGGCGGGATTTTCCGGACAAGCTGGCGGAGCGGACGGGCTGCGGCGCGCTGATCTACTCGCGCGCCGGGTACGGAAAATCCGATCCGGCGCCCTTGCCGAAGCCCGTCCGCTTCATGCACGACGAGGCCGAAGTCCTCCGCGAGGTGCTCACCCAGACGAAGATCCGCGATTGTATTCTGGTAGGTCACAGCGACGGCGCATCGATCGCATTGATCTACTCCGGCAGTCACCCGGCCGCGGGATTGCGCGGTCTCATCCTGGAAGCGCCGCACGTCTTCCCCGAGCTTCACGGCCTCGCGAGCATCACGGAGATCGGGGAGCAGTACCGGGCCTCGGACCTGCGCGACCGTCTCGCCCGACACCATGGCGCGAACGTGGATATCGCCTTCCGTGGATGGCACGAGGTCTGGCTCCATCCGAAGTTCCGCGCCTGGAACATCGAGGAGTACCTGCCCAGGATCACGGTCCCCATCCTCATTCTTCAGGGAGAGGACGACGAGTACGGCACTTGGAAGCAGGTCGAGGCGATCGAAAGGCAGGCCGGCGGCCCGGTGGAAGCGGTCGGTCTCGCCAATTGCGGACATTCGCCACACCGCGAACAGCCGGAGACGGCGCTTCAGGCGATGGCGGAGTTTACCGGGCGGCTTGTGCGATGAAATTCACCTCATCCGCGGTACGCGCCTACTATCGCCGCGTCCTCCCGTTCTACGACCTCGAGCTGGCCGATCGCGGGGACGAGAAGCTATGGACGTGGGCGGCATCGGTTCCCACGGGCTGCCGCGTCCTGGAGTTGGGAGCAGGAAGCGGGAGAGCCACCGCCTTCCTCGCTCGCTCGGCAGGGTTCGTCGTGGCTCTGGATCTCTCGCCGGAGATGATCGCGGTGGCCCGGCGGCGGCTCGCCGGAGCCGCGAATGTTGTGCTGGCCGTGGCTGATATGCGGGAGACCGAGCTGCGGACCCGCTTCGATCTGGTCGCCGCGGTGGACGATCCGTTCGTCCACCTGGTCGAGGATGAGGACCGGCAACGGGCTTTCGCCACCGTGGCCCGACACCTGACTCCCGGCGGGCGGTTCATCCTCGACGCGGCGTGGTTCCCACCGGATCAGCGCTGGGCGGCTGGCGGCGAGGACGGTCTGGTCCAGGAGCACGCGGGGGAGGGGGGCCTGGAGTTCCGAGAGACCTGGCACTGCGATCCCCAGGCTCGGCTCTGCACCGCGTCCTACGCCTACAGTCGCCAGGGAGAGGTGGTGGAGCGGGTATCCTTCCCGGCCCGGCTCTGGTCGCGCGAGGAACTGGAGCGTAGGGCCGTCGTCACCGGCCTCCGGGTGTCCCACCTCTGGGGCGGCTACGACCGCCGCCCCTGGAACCGGACGACCTCGCCGCGGATGATCGCCGAGCTGCGAGCGGCGCGCTGAAGCTATGCCAAATCGGCGCGCCACTTTGTCCCCAGGTACCAGCCTCGGAAAGCCTTTACATTAGGCTTACAAGCGTTAAGCCCCGTCCCTCTGGCGCGACTTTACAATTGCTTCCTGGCACACTCATTGCTGTCAAAGGTTTAATATCGCCGCCTTGGAGTCGCGGCGATGCCACCTAAATAGGTGACCTGCAGTTCAACTGTGGAGGAAATATGAGCAAACTAATGATACTTCTGGCTTTGTCGATCGTAGTCGCCGCCCCTTCCTACTCGCAGGTCCGAGGTGAAGACCCGCCGCGTCCGCACGAAAGTGTTCGCGCGATGGCCAGTCGGCATATTCCGGCCCGAGGCCCGCGAAAATTTTCCGGCCGGCCTGTGGCGCCACCAGACGTTGAGGCGATCCGAGCTCCCCACGTGGACGCGAGGGATCGCTGGTTTGGGCACGACTCAGGTCCGGCCGATTCGAACCTCAAGCTCGATCACCCCTGGGAGCACGGCCGATTTACGGGTGGTTTTGGGCCGCGCCACGTATTTCGACTCGCGGGCGGTGACCGGGAGCGTTTCTGGTTCGACGGTTTCGCTTTCAGCGTCGCGCCGTTCGAGTACGGCTTCTGCGCCGATTGGCTCTGGGATAGTGACCAAGTGGTGATCTACCTGGATCCCGATCACGTCGGCTGGTACCTCGCGTTCAACGTCAGGCTTGGCACATTCGTGCACGTCATGTACCTTGGGGCTCCTTAAGAACCACAACCCGGCACCAGCCACATCGCCGGTTATTATAGGAGAAATAGTATGACTACCTTGGGTCGGATCGCAGCGGTTGCTGGATTCGCGATGTTCGCGAGCCTCTCGAGTGCTCAGGCTCAGCTCGCGGAATCGTTCAAGTTCACTACGGCGTTTCCCTTTATCCTCGGCCATGAGATGCTTCCCGCGGGGGCCTACACCATCACGGCGGACGAAGACGCGCCCACGGCTTTTTGTACTCTCCGTGGGGAAGGCGTCAAAATGTTCTTCGCAATCCACTCTGCCGAATCCGTTGAGCCAGCCTCCAAGTCGGAAGTTGTCTTCACGCGTTTTGGTCCAGAGTACGTCCTGAAGAGCGTGTGGGTCCAGGGTTCTGTCGATGGCATCGCAACCGCCGTAACGGAGCCGGAGCGGAATCATGTCAAGAGCGGAGGTGAAACACGCGTACCCGCAGCCAGGGTATCCAAAGGAACCTGAGAGCTCGCTCGGGCGAACGAGACTGTTGCCGATGCTGCCGGCTTCGAAGGCGTTGCGAGCCTCGCTGATCCTTCTCGGGGGGCTCGTTTTAATTGCTGTGATTGGAGTCATCGACCACGACACCGGCGAAGACCTCTCCATCGTGCTGTTCTATCTGCTCCCGGTCTTTCTCGTCGCCTGGTACCTCGGACTCGGAGCGGGATTGGTGACCGCGCTCTCGGCGACGGTCACCTGGTATCTTGCGAACTCGTTGCCTCATCTCTGGACGTGGCGGATCGGCTGGAACGTGGGCGAGAAGCTGACCGTCTTCACGCTGTTCGCCGTCATGGCGGTTCGCTTGAAGCGATCGGCAGTCGCGGTTTACCAGCGCGAGTTCGAAATCGGGAGCGAGGTACAACGCGGGCTTTTTCCTCGCAGCCTGCCTGCCACAGCAGGGCTAGAGATCGCAGCTCGGCTGATTCCCAACCAGGCACTCTCCGGCGACTATTACGATTTCTTTCCACGAGACCGCTGCGTTGGTTTTGCCATGGCGGACGTGATGGGCAAGGGGCTGGCGGCCAGTCTCCTGACGGCCAACCTCCATGCTCTCCTCCATTTCAACGAGTTGCAGTCGTCTTCTTCGCCTATGGCGGCACTGCTCGGCACCATTCACCGGCACTTGAGACAGCACAGCCCTGGCCGCTACGTTACGATGGTGCTGGCTTCGATCGCAGCCGGCGGCGAGGATCTGACCTATGCCGTAGCGGGGCACCCTCCGCCACTTCTATGGAACGGTACCGCGGCGGTACGCCTCGAAGCCACCGGCCTGCCGGTGGGGCTGTTGGCTGCGAGTCATTGGGGCACTCGGCAGATTGGTTTCCCTCCCGGCGCGCTTTTCGTGGCCTATACGGATGGCGTTTCGGAGGCCGTCGACGCCGGAGGGCGCGAGTACGGGATCGGGCGACTCGAACACGTTGTGGAGTCCCTCGGGCGATCCGGCGCGACGGCGGAGGAGGCGGTCGAGGTGCTGCTGGCCAATCTTCGTACCTGGACGGGTGAAAATGAGTGGGCCGACGACGTCGCCGTCGTCGCGGTGCGGAATTGCAAAACTTCATGATGGGCTTGATTCCGCGTCCACCGCGGCCCAACAAGCTTATACGATCGACATCACCACCGCCGTAACGATGAGCCCAACACCGCACAGAGTCAGGACGGATAGGATGACCCACGGGGTCACGGTTCCCGCTGCCCATGCGTTAGTAGGGTCTGGAGGTTAATAGGTCACCCGCACGATCGTGCCCAAGGCTGGCTTCGAGCCATCCGAAGGGCGAGTGATCTCGTAGGTCCGACCGGTCCCATCCTCAAAAGCTACGACCGGAAAGATGGGATCTCCATCCAGATCATCCGCGTAGCGGACAACTCTTCCATCGGTATCGATACAGCGGTCTACGAATCGCCGGGTTTTGATGAACAAGATCGCGCTCAGCACGACAAGCGCCGTACCGATCGCCGCCAGGAGATACACCAACAGGTTGTCCACAAGCCTCCTGTGTGCTTCAGCCGATCTTCGGATCTGGCTGCATGGTTCCGGCTCGTATTTTAACATGCCTTCGAACCAGCCGGCCATCGCCCTGAACAAGCCCTGACCCCCGGCGTCACGAAGTCCAGGGGCCCTGACACGGCCGGGGCGCAGCCGTCGAAGTCAGGACGGCCAAAGGGGCGTGATTCCTAAGCCCAGGGCATCGCCCTGGGTACCAGGCCGGATAAGGAGATGCGGCCTGAAGGGCCGTGATACAGTGGGGCGCAGACTTGGGCCCTGGCACCTGTCCCGGCTGAAGCCGCATACTGCACGGTTTCGCCGCTGAGGCTCACACCGTTTATACGAGTGAGAAGAAGGTGACTATGAGACCACCACATGAAGCATCCCGGCTTCAGGAGGAAGTTTTAACTATCTCCCCTGAAGAGCTAGAGAAGTTCGCGTCGTGGGATGGAGTTAGATTGTCATCGCCGGCTGAGGGGCGGCGATTTACACGACAAGATGTCGAAGCTATCGTCGCCATTTGGCGAGAGAGGAGAGGCCCTTCTGAGAAGCCGCGATCGGTGTATTGGCAAAAAATTCCGTGGAGACAAGGGCCAAACCTCAATGGTGTGGACTTGGCCGGCCGTCGACTTCGTAAGCTTGATTTGGCTGGAGCAGTCTTACCGGATGCTCAATTTAATAATTCGCACCTGCACGACTCAGACCTTTCTGGTGCTTGGCTTTGGCGGGCAAATCTAAGTAAGGCCAGGTTAAGTAGAGCGGATCTCTCCAGGGCAGTTCTTTACGAAGCAGATCTTACAGAGGCCGAGTTTTTTCGTGCTGATTTACGCGATGCTTATTTTACCGGTGCCAATCTAGAAAAAACTCGGCTTCTAGATGCAGATTTGCGAGGTGCTTATTTTTACCGGGCACGGCTTAGCGAGACGGAAATGATGGCAAGCCAGATAGGTGGCGCTATTGGAGAGGAAAAGGCAAAGTGGTTCAAAGGCGCTATGGAAGCCTATTCTAGGCTGAAGGCTAATTTTGAATCGATTGGTCGCTATGCCGATGCAGGGTGGGCGTACTGTAAAGAGCGCCGCATGGCAAAAAGGTGGGCGGCGGAGCAGGCGTTGGCCCTTCACAAGGAGAGAAAGCACCAACAGGCAATGGCGCACTGGATGAAGTGGCTCAAGGATTGGTCAGTTGAGCTGCTCTGTGACTATGGTGAGAGCGTCTGGAGAATCCTTGGCTGGGCTATAGCCCTGTTTTGTATTGGCGGGCCGCTACTCCTGCATTTACTTGGTGGAATAAAAGATTCGAAAGGGAACTTGCTTCTACCTCAATACCGTAGCTACCTCTTGTATATGGTGGATGTATTCACCACATCCAATTATTCGAGCTTTGGTGCCGGCAATGACGCCGTGAAGCTGGCCGCAGGGATTATGTCGCTGATTGTCATCTTTCTGGTCGGCCTGCTGGGATTCGTCGCTGGTAATCGCATTCGAAATGTCTGAGGAGTGGTGGCTTAGGATACCGCCTTTGAGGCACATCGGCGTCTGATGATGGCCATGGGGGCTTCAATCTCGTAGTGGTCTGCAAATAGGCGTCTCGGCAATGGCAAATGTTTCGACGGGGAAGGAGGCGGTCCGTTACCGGTCTTCGTTACCGGCAGACGTGGCGCTACGTGTCATCTTATCGCGAGGAATGTCTAGCTTTTGGGGTAGGTCCTCGTGATAGAGCCCAAGATCCGTGTGCAATTCAGCCTAATTGAGTCCTGCCAGGGTGAATGGACGGACGCATCATAAAGTTTGGAGCCGCATCGTAAAGTTTGGAGGGACGTCGTAATGTTTGGAGAGGCGTCGTAATGTTTGGAGCCACGCCGTAAAGTTTGGAGCGGCTCCGTAATGTTTGGAGCGACATCGTAAAGTTTGGAGGGGCTTCGTAATGTTAGGAGCCGCGCCGTAAAGTTTTGAGCGGCTCCATAAAGTTAGGGAGCGGCATCGTAAAGTTTGGAGAGACTCCGTAAAGTTTGGAGCCGCATCGTAAAGTTTGGAGCCGCGCCATAAAGTTTGGAGGGGCTTCGTAATGTTAGGAGCCGCGCCGTAAAGTTTTGAGCGGCTCCATAAAGTTGGGAGCGGCATCGTAAAGTTTGGAGAGACTCCGTAAAGTTTGGAGCCGCATCGTAAAGTTTGGAGCCGCGCCATAAAGTTTGGAGGGGCTCCGTAAAGTTTGGAGCGACGTCGTAAAGTTTGGAGGGGCTTCGTAATGTTAGGAGCCGCGCCGTAAAGTTTTGAGCGGCTCCATAAAGTTAGGAGCGGCGTCGTAATGTTTGGAGCGGCGTCGTAAAGTTAGGAGCGGCCTCATAAAGTTAGGACAGCCGGCCCTGAGGGCGCAGGGGGACAAAAAGGAGGAGCCGCGCCACGGCGCGCCCCTCTGCTTGATGCTTCGGAGGATCTACGGATTGGAGTTGGCGCCCGCCGCAAGATGGGCGCGATCGGCGGCGCCTACGTCGGCGAGGGAGCGGGCGGCTCGGAGGGCGTCGGAGACTTCGGGGTCCGGAGCTTCCGGCCGCGGAAGCCGCTCGCCGGCCGCTGGCCCTCCATCAGCAGCCTTTGGAGATGCCTGGCAGCCTCCGGCTGGCTGACCGTGAGCGCCGCCTGCTGGCGGGCAGTCAGGATGTCCATCACGAGATTCGCAAGGTGGAGGCGCTCCCCAGCCCCAGGAGCCAGGGCTGCGATCTTCGCGGTCATTGCGAAGCCCAAGCAGCCCAGCCCGACCATCACTACTGAATATACGGTCTCGATTCCCACGCCCCTTCTCCTTTTACCCTTTGAGAGCTACCTCACGGATGCGCATACCCTACATTGGACTCAGGCGGCTGTCAAGCACGTCTCCGGGACGGGCTTTGCCGCCGGCTCAACCGTCGGGGGCTCGGGTGTTCTTCTACGAGTCGTTCATCATGTTCGGGGACTTCCGGTTCGAGCCACACCTGTTCGTCGGCTACCGGTTGTCAAAGATCGCGCCGGCGGATCGTCTCTGTGTTTGTGCTACGGCAGATTGAGTCGCGGTGCATCGCTTCCGTACGGAGTGATGCCGAAGGTGGGGGTACCCTCAGGGGCAAGACAGATCATAGGGTTATCGGTTCCGTAGCATGAATTCGTCGAGACTGGCAAATCTTTGGAATGATGAGTAGTGAGAACAACCGTTGATGTCGCATCGGTGCTCAGTACGAAGACGAGTTGATGCCAGAGCATGGCGACCATGCTCTCCTTCGTGGGGACGGATTGTGCAACCGCAGGCGCGAAGCTCCCGATAGCGAACGTGAGAACAAGTGCGAGGCCAATGGTGAAGCGAAGTCGTCGAGACATGGGGTGCTCCTTTCGAGGAATTCAGTTCTTTGATCCAAGTTTCCCACGAACTTGGGTGGTTGGTCCAGACCCCCCAAGTTGGAGTCGTCGGCTGGCATGGTGTGACGGGTGAGCCCGCCCTGCAACGACATGGCCGCATACAGAGGCGGTTCAGCCGATTTCGCGCCGCTTTGGCAGGAGCTAGCGTGGCGCCGTGGACATCGCGACAGACTCCCGCGCCCTCCCTCTTGTGCTACCGTACGG
>Ga0134121_10000767_pt1 | contig 33687 bp, 26 predicted proteins | sample KB301_FD_96463 | JGI IMG/M metagenome (GOLD analysis project Ga0134121, IMG submission 96463) | Terrestrial soil microbial communities without Nitrogen fertilizer from Kellogg Biological Station, Michigan, USA - KB3-0-1 | ecosystem: Environmental > Terrestrial > Soil > Unclassified ...
GGTCCCGTCGTAGGCCCGCGCGTCGCTCCAGGATTCCAGGACATGGGCCTCAGGGACATGCCAATGGCACTGCCAGGACGTCTCGTTCACCGAAGGCGCCAGGTGGATGCGGAAGGGGACGCGACTCAGGGCTTCCACGAATCCGGAATCCGCGGGGGCCGTGTAGGCCGGGTTCCCGCCCAGGATCAGGAGGACGCCGACCTTCCCGCCGGCCATGTCGGCCGTGAGTTCCCGGAAAGACGCGCGGCCCTCGGTCGCCGGAGGATCGATGTAGACGAGCGTCCGGCCGACATTGCCGAGCGCGTGATTCATCGCCGCGGTCAGCGCATGGACGGCCGGAGATTGCTCGCGGCCGGCCACCACGAGAGACTTCCCGGCGCGGCTCTTCAGATCGCGCGCGACCGCCGGGACCCATTCCTGGCGCGATCGCTCCCCTTCTCTCCGAGGAAGGACGCCGCATTCGCCCGCGAGTTCCCTCGCCACGGCCTCGATTTCCGACGGCCGGACCGGCCAGCGGTGGTCGGCCATCGCCCCGGTCGACGACGGCATCGACTCGACCGCGTAAAGGCGATTCAGGCGGGCCCGCCGACGGCCGGCAAAGTCGTGCGAGTAGCGCGGGCAGGAGAGGAAGTCGGCGTCGAGCGCGAAGACGGCGTCGGCATTCTCCAGGCGGTAGAGGGGCTCCACGTCCGTCCCGAACGCGATCAGGCTGCCCGAGCGGACGTGTTCCCGCCCGACCGGCTCGTAGGAGGTCCAGCGTGCGGCCGGGAGGTCGCGCAGGAGGGCGTCGAGCTGAGCCGCGAGCGTGGGTGAAAGCACGCCTTCGGTCAGGATCCGAAGGCCCTCGCCCTTCCGTTCCCGGACGGGCTGCAGGCCGCCCGCGAGGGCGCCCAGGAAGGCGGGCCACGTCGAGGGATCGCCCGCCTTGGTGATCGCCTGGGAGCGGTCGGGGTCCCAGAAGGAAAAGATCTCGGCCTGCGCGAAGGGATCGGTGGCGCCGAGGCTGGCCGGGTGGAGCGGATTCCCTTCGATTTTCGTGGGTCGTCCCGAATCCGTGCGAACGAGCACCCCGGTGGCGCCGCCCGGAAACGGCAGGGCGGTCGCGTAGAAGAGCGATCGCCCCGGCAGAGTCCCCTCGGGCTGCCGTGTCGTAGGCACGATCTTCTCCGCGGGAGGCTTTCCGCATCCGGAGAGTCCGCCCAGGGCGATCATCGCCCCCAGAAGGGTCACGAACTCGCGCCGAGGGATCGGGCCGTCGAGCGAGGCCGCCTCGCGCGGGAGTTCGCGGCGCATCTGCTCGAGGAATTCCGCGGATCCGGCGAGCTCCTCCAGCCTTCGCCAGTACTCCGAGCCGCCGGCGCCACGGAGGCGATCGCGAAGACGGTCCAGGGACGTCGGGAGGCTCATCGATGACAATCCACGCAGTCGGTCCGCGTCCGGACCTGGTACTCCGCGACGAGCTGTTCGCCCGCCCCCGCTGCGGGGAGCCAGTTCAGGTCGAAGACCTTCTCGCGCGGCCGGATCGCCCGTTCGGGGTGGCGGTGGCAGTCCAGGCACCATTCCATGTAGAGCGTGGCCTGCTGCGCGACGAGGGGCATCTCGTCGACCCGGCCATGACAGCTCCCGCAACCGATCCCTTTGGCGACGTGGATGCTGTGATCGAAGTAGGCGTAGCCGGGAAGCCGATGGACGCGGTTCCACAGGATCGGCGTCCCCTCATTGAAGCTGCGGCGCACGGGCTCGAGGACCGGGCTGCTCGCCCAGATCTGCCGGTGGCAGTTCATGCAGGTCTTCGCGGGCGGAATGCCCGCGAACGAGCTGTCCTCCACCGAGGTGTGGCAGTAGCGGCAATCGATGCCGAGCCCGCCGACGTGGTGCTTGTGGCTGAACTGAACCGGCTGGTCGCGGACGACCTGGGCTTCCGTCACGTAGGACGATCGGTAGATCAGCCCGCTGACCCACACGACCGCCGCCAGCACGAGCACCCCCCCGAAGATCGTGACTCGCGAAATGGTATTGAACGCCGGATGGAAGACCTGTGCCATGGTCGCTCACGGACTCCAGCGGGGCCGGAATGCGCTGGACGCCGCCGCCGGAGCGCGCAATCCCGAGCGCATCGAAGATCCGGAGGACGGCAAAATGTTACGCGTGCCTTCGGTTCGCGCAAAGATCGATAACGTCGAACGATCCTCGCGTCTCTACCGGACAGAGGAGGCCCGCACGTGAACTCCGCCTGGTCGAGAGTCGCTCTTCTGATTCTCGCGGCGCTCTTCGGACATCTCCCGGGGCCGGTGGTCGTCCGCATGACGAAGGACCATCGCTTCGACCCTCAAGTGATCACCCTTCGCGCCGGCGAAGAGGTCGTCTGGAAGAACGAGGACGACACAGTTCATTCGGTGGTCGCCGATCCTCTGCTCGTGGCGCACCGGAGCGACGTCGAACCGCCGGCGCCGCCCGAGCCCTTTCACTCGGAGGACGTCGAGCCGGGCAAGAGTTACCGCCGCGGCTTTTCGCTCGACGGCGTCTACCGCTACGTCTGCGTCCACCACGAAGAACAGGGCATGAACGGCACGGTGATCGTCACTCCGCGCCGGTAGTGCGGTCGACCTTGGGAACTCCTCGTCCGTAGAGCTCGTTCACATGGGGTCGCTCGATGAGCCCGTGGAACGCCAGCATCGCCGCCTGGTCGAAGAGCGCGGCCAGGAGTCCGGGCCAGGACAGGAAGAAGAGCGCGACGCCGTAGGCGTGCGCGTACCCCACCGTGTACATGGGGTTCCGGAGCCATCGGTACGGCCCTACCGCCCGGCCCGCCGAGGTCTCGGGGGGCACGAAGAAATCATGCCAGTAGTACGCCTTGGCCCCCAGCGTCCGCGCGGCCCATGCTTTGGTCCCCACCCCGAGGGCGATCAACGCCAGGCCGATGGCCCGGACCCCCAACGCCGGCAGGAGCGGATCGAAACTCTCCAACGTGACCAGGACGAGGGCCCCGAAGCTGAAGGCGTCGTTCTCCATGAGGACCGACGCGACCGACCGGAACTGCGTGAAGGCCCGCTCCCGCGCTCTCCGCGGTTCGACCTCCCGTCCCTTCCTCGAGCGAAGCAGCCAGCCGACAAAGCCCACGTAGGCCAGGCGCGAGAGGACGTGGTAGACGGCCCCCAAAGTCGCCGACTGCGCGACCACGACGAGGACGGCCGCAAGCGCGAGCGCCGTCCGCGCGAGGGATCTCCCGAGCCGCCGCGAGACGCCCGGGCGGGGTCGGGTCCCCTCCTGGATCAGCACTTCGGTTCGAGGCATCGTCTCTTGAGGATAAGGCCTTCGAACACTCCTTCGCCAGCGCGCGCGATCGCGACCCCCTCATTTCTTTTGCAACACGGCGTGACCCTCCGGGGTTTGACCTCGTAAATAGAAGGCGTAAGCCCGGAGGAAGCCATGAAGAAACTGATGATTCTGGCGATCCTGGCCGTGGCCACGGCGGCCGCGGGCGGATGCATCGTGGAAGCCCACCCGCACCATCACCGCGTGTACGGACCCGCCGTCGTGATCGGCGCCGGCCACGTCCACTCGGAGATGTGCGGCCACTTCTACTACGGGGGCCACTGGTATTACTCCAGCGGCCATCGCCACGTCGTCGGCTGCGGCCACGTGTGGCGCGACGGCATGTGGGTCGTGGTCGACTGATCCGAATCCACCCAGGCGGGCCCGGCCGCGCGGCCGGGCTCGCCTTCTATCGGGGCCCCCCTCCCGCTTCCCAACCGCCTCCGAGAGCTTTGTAAACGGCGATCAGCGACGTCACCGTCTTCGTTCGGCTGTCCGCCAGATCGATCTGCAGCCGCAAGACCGTCCGCTGCGCCACCAGCGATGCCAGGAAATCGGCGGCGCCCGCCTGGTAGCGCGCGTCCGCCAGCGACGCCGCCCGCTCGCTCGCCGCGACCGCCTCGATCAGCGAATCGCGCCGCGCCCGCTCGCGGCCGTACTGCACCAGCGCATTCTCCGTCTCTTCCAGCGCCTGGAGCACCGTCTGCTCGTAATAGTGCAGCTCCGCCTCCGCTCGCGCGTCCGCAGCGCGGATCCGCGCCGCCACCCGGCCCAGATCGAGCGCCGCCCAGCTGATGCTCGGGCCGAAGCTGTACTGCATCGCGCCCGACTTGAATAGCCCGGGAATCGTCGGCGCCTGCGGGCCGATGTTCCCGCTGAACGTCACCCGCGGAAACAGGTCCGCCGTCTCGACCCCGATGCGCGCCGTCGCCGCCGCCAGCTTCCGCTCCGCCTGGCGGATGTCCGGACGCCGACGCAGCAGGTCCTCGGGCTTGCCGATCGCCACCAGCTTGGGCAGCAGATCGCGCGGACTCGCGTCCCCCGCATTCAGCGCGAACCCCGTGGGCTGCTCGCCGAGCAGCACCGCCAGCCGGTTCTTCGCCCGCGCCGCGTCCGTCTCGATCGGCGGCAGGAGCGCCAGCGTCGCGTGCAGGTCCGCGCGGGCGCTCGACACGTCGAGCTCCGTCCCGCGCCCGCCTTCGTACCGCGCCACCGTCAGCTTCACCGTCTCTTCCTGCACCTGAACGTTCTTGCGGGTCACCTCGAGACGGTACCGCGCGCCCTGGTACTCGAAGTAGTTCCGAGCGACCTCCGCCATCACGGAAAGCAGGATGTCGCGCCGCATCGCCTCCGACGCGCCGACCTCCGCATCCGCCGCTTCCATCGACCGCCGCACCTTGCCCCAGAGGTCGATCTCCCACGTCGCGTCGAATCCCGCCGCGAAGAAGCCGAACGTCCGCGCCGCCCGCGGCACGCCGTTCAGGAAGGTCGCGTTCGACAGCATCTGCCGCGTGTACGACCCGCCCGCCGTCACCGTCGGCGCCAGATCGTAGGTCTCGAGTCCGTAGAGCGCCCTCGCTTCGCGGATCAGCGCCGCCGTCGCCGCGACGCTCCGGTTGCCGCTCGCCGCCCGGTCGATCAGCCCGTTCAGCGTCTCGTCGCCGAACTCGCGCCACCAGGCGATGAGCACCGGATCGCTCGAGAAACCCTCTTTGGGCGTCCCGTCGAATGCGGCCGCCGTCTTGGTTTCCGGTTGCTGATAGTCCGGACCCACCGAGCAGCCGAGCGCGAGCAGGAGGAAGACGGGCGCGAGCCTAATCCCCATGGGGTTTCGCCTCCTGGATGTTCAACACCACTCCGTGCTTGTGGCGGGCCGCGCGGAAGAACGACGTCTTGTCCAGGACGTGCTCCTGGAACCACTCGGCGTAGAGATAGAGCCCCGGGGTAACGAACAGCGTGAGGAACTGCGAGACGACCAGGCCGCCGACGATGACCAGTCCCAGCGGCCGGCGCGACGCGCCGTCGGCGCCGAACCCGAGCGCGATCGGCAGCGCGCCGAACACCGCGGCCAGCGTCGTCATCAGGATCGGACGGAAGCGGTCGAGGCTCGCGTCGTGGATCGCCTGGTCCGCCTTCTCGCCGTCCGCGCGGCGCTGGATCGCGAAGTCGACGATCAGGATGCCGTTCTTCTTCACGATGCCCATCAGCATGAAGGCGCCGACGAACGCGTAGAGCGAGGCCTGCTCGCCGAACACCAGCAGCGCCGCCACGCCGCCCACCAGCGCCGTGGGGAGCGTCGACAGCACCGTGATCGGGTGGAGGTAGCTCTCGTACAGGATCGCGAGGATGACGTACATGACGAACACCGCCAGCGCCGCGAGCCAGAGCAGGTCGCGGAACGTCTCCTGGAAGATCAGCGCCTCGCCCTGGAAGGTGGACCTCACCGTCGGCGGCATCACTTCCGCCGCCGAGTTCTTGATGAAGTCCATCGCCGTCCCGAGCGGGAAGCCCGGCACGAGGTTGAAGCCGAAGGTCACGCTCGTGAACTGGTTCACGTGGTTCACGGATTGCGGACCGATCCCCTCGGTCCACGTGGCGAGCTCGTTGAGCGGAACGAGGTTCTTCCCGTCGTCCGAGCGGATGTAGAGCAGCCCGAGATCGTCGGGCGACGTGCGGGCCTGGTCCTCGACTTCGAGGATGACCTGGTACTGGTCGGTCGGCTTCTTGATCAGGTAGACGAAGTTCTGCGAGTAGGCGTTGCGGAGCAGGTTGAGGATCCGCGCCTCCGAGACGTTCCGCGCGCGGGCCTGCTCGCGCTGGATCTTGATGTCCAGGTTGGGCGTGTTGTGGTACATGTCCGTCTGCATGTTCATGAAGCCGGAATAGCCCTGGAGCTTGCCCGCGAGTTTGGCGGCCGCCTCGTAGACCTGAGGCGCGTCCACGCCCGAGATCGAGAACACCACCTTGCCCATGGTCTGCTGGGTCGCGCCCGCGGAGATCTCGAGCACCGGGAACGGCTGCAGGCCGGGAAACAGGCCCGGCACGGTCATCATCATCTGGCCCATCAGCTGCCCTGCAACTCCCTCGATGGGCCCCCGCTGGTCCGGATCCTTGAGCATGATGAACGTCAGGCCCATGTTCGACGGCAGGAAGTTGCCGCCGGTCATCGTGAACGCGGCCAGGATATTGGGATTCGCGTGGATGACCGCCTCCGCGCCGTCCTGAAGCTTTCTCATCTGCGCCGGCGAAGAGCCTTCCTTCCCGATGAGGACGCCCCAGACGGTGCTCGAATCGCCCATCGGGAGGAACGTGGTCGGCACGATCTTGGCCATGTACCCGGTGCCGACCAGGCAGGCGACCCAGGCCACCGCGGAGATCCACTTATGCCTCAGGAAGAACCAGAGCGCCTTCGAATAGACGCCCAGGAACCGTTTCTCGAGTCCGCCCATCACCCGCTCCATCCAGGTGTGCGTCGCGCCGGGACCGCGATCCCTGAGCAGCCGCGCGCACATCAGCGGGGTGAGGGTCAGCGACACGATGCCCGACGCGAGGATCGAGACCACGATCGTGACCGCGAACTCGCGGAAGATGCGGCCCATGAGGCCCGACATGAACACGAGCGGGATGAACACCGCCGCGAGCGAGATCGTCATCGAAAAGATCGTGAAGCTGATCTCCTTCGCGCTGTTCATCGTCGCCTCGAACGCCTTCTCGCCCCGCTCCATGCGGCGAACGGTGTTCTCGAGGAAGACGATGGCGTCGTCGACGAGGAACCCGATCGCGAGCGTGAGGGCCATCAGCGAGAGGTTGTCCAGGCTGTAGCCCAGCATCTTCATCGAGATGAAGGTCATGAGCAGCGACAGCGGCAGCGCGACCGCGGGGATCAGGGTGTCCGCCGCGCGGCCCAGGAAGACGAAGATGACGATGACGACGAGGCCGAACGCGATGAGCAGCGTTTCCTGGACGTCGAGGACCGAACGGACGATCGTGCGCGACCGGTCGTAGACGGGGGTGATCCGGACCGACCCGGGGACTTCGCGGTTGACGATCGGCAGGACTTCGCGGACCGACTTGGCGACCTCGACCGCGTTGGCGCCCGCCTGGCGGAAGACGGCGACGATGACGGTCGCGGTCGGGACGTCGTAGCCCCGCGCCCAGAACCTCATGTTGAGCCGCTCGTCCTGGACGGAGTCGGTGACCTTCGCGAGGTCCTTCACGTAGACCGGCGCGCCGTTGCGCGTGGCGACGACGATGTTCGCGTACGACTCCGCGTCCTCGAGCTGGCCCGCGGGGCGGAGGACCGAAGTCCGGGCGGGGCCGTCGAGCTGTCCGGCGCCGGTCATGCTGGTGCCGTTGCGGACCGCGGCGGCGACGTCGTCCACCGAGATGTTCCGGACCGCGAGCGCGGAAGGATCGGCCTTGATGCGGACCGCCGACTTTGTGCCAAAGACCAGGATCTTGCTGACGCCGGGCAGGATGCTCAGGCGCTGGCCGACCTGGGTGTTGGCGTAGTCGTAGATCTGCCCGAGCGTCACCGAGTCGCTCGTCATCGCGATGTAGAGGATCGGCTGGTCGTTGGGGTTGGTTTTCGAGAACGTCGGCGGCGACGGCAGGTCCGACGGGAGGAAGCCGGTCGCCTGGGTGATCGCGGTCTGGACGTCGGTCGCGGCCGCGTCGATGCTCTTGTTCAGGTCGAACTGGAGCGTGAGGGTCGCCTGGCCCTGGGTCGACCTCGACGTCACCAGCTCCAGGCCGTTGATCTGCATGAACTGCCGCTCGAGGGGCGTCGCGATCGTGTTCGCCACGGTTTCCGGCGACGCGCCGGGGTAGGCGACGGTCACCTGGATGACCGGGTAGTCGACGGCCGGCAGGTCGTTCACCGGCAGCCGGAAGTACGACATGAATCCGAAGAAGATGACCGACACCGTAAGAACGGCCGTCATCACCGGCCGCTTGATGAAGGGCTCCGAGATATTCATGGCCTAATGCCCGCCCGCGCCCGGGGGCGCCTTCGGTTCGTCGATCCGGACTTTTCCGTTGGGGAAGACGGCGATGTGGCCCTGGGTCACCACGCGCTCGCCGGCTTTGAGTCCTTCCAGAACGACGACCTTGTCGCCCTGCTTCTGGCCGAGCTTCACGGGGCGGAGCTCCGCCGTCAGGGTGTCCGTGACGACGTAGACAAACGATCCCATCGCCGAGAGCTGGGGCGCTTCGCCGGGAATCAGGATGGCGCCCTTGAGGACGTCGAGGATGAGCCGCGCCTTCACGAACCGGCCGGGCCAGAGGCGGAGGTCGCGGTTCTCGACAGTCGCCCGCAGTTTCACGGTGCCGGTCGATTCCTGGACCGCATTGTCGAGGAACGTCAGCGCGCCGACGCGCGGCGGGCCGGACTCGTCGGGAATGCGAATCTCGACCTGAAGGCTCTTCCCGGCCATGTTCTTCTGAACGGCGGCGAGCGCGCCCTCGGTCACGGAGAAGTCGGCGTAGATCGGATCGAGCCGCTGGATGAGCAGCAGCGCGGTCGAGTTCGCCGTCACGGTGTTGCCGACGTCGACCAGGCGGTGGCCGGTCCGGCCGTCGATGGGCGACTTGAGCGTGCAGTACTCAAGATTGAGGCGGGTCGTCTCGATTGCGGCCTGGTGCTGGCGCATGCGCGCTTCGGCGACGTCGACCGCATTGCGGGCGGTGTCGACTTCCTGCTGCGCGATCGCCTTCTTCTCCAGCAGGCCCGTCGCGCGGCTCAGTTCGAGCTTCGCGAGGTCGCGCTCGGCTTTCGACTGGGCGAGGTTCGCTTCGGCCGCCGCGACCTGCGCCTGGAACGGACGCGGGTCGATCGTGAAGAGCAGCTCGCCGGCCTTGACGTCGGCGCCGTCTTTGAAATGGATCTCCGTGATGCGGCCCGAGACCTGGGGCGTGAGCGTGACCGATTCCCGGGCGACGCAGCGACCGATCTCCTCCTTGTAGACGGGGACGTCGACGGCGGTCGAAGAGGCGACGGCGACCAGCGCCGGCGGCATCTCGTGCTTCTGGGGAGGCCCCCCGCCCGGCTTGCAGCCGGCCAGGAGAGCCAGGAGGATCGCGAGGCGTCTCATGTCGTTCACCCTTCCCTGATCCGATCCCGAATAACGCGCGACGCGGGGGAAAACTCCCTGCCGCGAGGACGACCCTTCGAACCCAGGATTCCCCGGAAGATCACGTCGAGGATCTCCCGGGCCTGCACCTCGGGTTTCTGCCGCCGGCCTTCGAAGTAGTTCGTGAAGATCGTCCCGTAGAGGGCCGCGTTGAAGACGTCGGTGATGCGGTCGACCGGCATCCGGCGGATCCGGCCGGCGTCCATCAGCGACCGGAGCAGCGCGCGCCACGGCCCGAGGTTCGCGTCGCGGTGGGCGAAGTACGTCGGCCGCGACCGGTCGCGGAACTGCGCCCGCTCCTGGACGAAGAGCTCGACGAACTCGGGATATTCGTCGAAGAACTCCAGGTACTCGTGGGTCGCGCGGATGATCCGGTCGAGCGGATCGAGCGCCCGCGCCGCGGCGTCGTTGGTCCGCTGGGTGAGGAGCCGCATGCCCCGGTCGACCGCCGCCAGGAAGAGCGCCTCCTTGGTGCGGAAGTACCGGTAGACGGTCCCCTTCCCCAGGTCGAGCCGGTTCGCCACGACCTGGAGATCGGTGCCCGCGAACCCGCGCCGGGCGAACTCCTCCGTCGCGGCCGCCAGGATCTGCTCCCGGCGGAGCTCGGCGAGCCCCTTGACCTTGGGCCGGCCCGGCTTCCGGTGCTGAATTAACGGACTCATGGGTCAGTTAAATATAAGGAACGCCCCGGAGGATGCAAGAAGTCCTTGGAAAGGGTTTGCCCGTAACGAACCTTCGCCGGGCCGATCACCCCCTTGGATGAGTCTCTTGCTGATCGTTGCGGCGATCCTCCAGGATCGCTACGTCGTCGATGCCGGCGAAAGCAGGTTCACCGCGAAAGTGGAGGTCGGCGGCCTGCTGTCGATGTTCGGCCACGACCACCTCGTCGCCCTGCGGGAGTTCAGGGGCGACGCCCGGTTCGATCCGGAACACCCGGACCAGGCTTCCTTGAGGCTGACGATCCGGGCCGGGTCCATCGAAGAAGCGAGCCGGGACTTCAGCGCGGAGGATCGGAAAGCGATCACGCGGGAGATCCACGACAAGGCGCTCGACGTCGCCCGCTTTCCCGAGATCCATTTCCAGAGTACCGGCCTTTCCGTCGCGAGGAAAGGCGACGCCGAATTCCAGATCGCCCTTCGCGGCCGGCTGACCCTGCACGGCGAGACGCGGCCGGTCTCGATTCCGGTACGGCTGAGGCTGGAGGGCGACCGCTTCACCGCCGACGGGACGTTCCGGGTGCGCCACACCGACTACGGGATCGAGCGACTTTCGGCCGCGGCAGGCACCGTCAAGGCGAAGGACGAGATCACGCTCTCCTTCCACTTGGTTGGCCGAAGGAGTAACCGGTAACCCGTAACCGGCCACCGGAAGGGATCCACGGAGTACGGGTTACCGGTTACTCATGACGCAGGGCGGGGACAACCGGAGCGCGGAGGGCTAAGCCGGTCGCGATCCGGATCCAGGCGATCGAGAGAAGCGCCGTCCCGAAGAGGAAGACCGCCAGCAGGCCGAACGGGATGTGATTCTGCGGCTGGAGCGCGCTCGGGCCGACCGCAAGCGCCGAGGCAATCGTCCCCGTCGCCAGGCCGATGAAGACCAGGAAATGGTGCTCCGCGCGGACCACGCCCGCCGCCTGGTCCTTCGAGTAGCCGACGGCGCGCAGGAGCGCCAGCTCGCCGCGCCGCTCCATCACGTGGCGGAGCACCAGGACGCCCATGCCGGCGGTGCCCAGCAGCAGCCCCAACCCGCCCAGCACCATGAACATCTGGAGATACGAGCTCTCGACGACGTAGAACTCCTTCAGCCGGTCGACCGACGGAACCAGGTCGAATCCCTTCGACTCGAGGCGCTGCGAGAGATACGAGATCACCGCCTCCTCGCGGCCTGCGGGCGCGTCGATCAGGAACGTCCGATACCCGCCCTCCCCCGGATAGAGCCGGGTGAAGTGGGTGTGCGAGATCAGGAGCCGGCCCTGGAGCACCGACAGGCGCGACGGCAGCGCGCCCACGAGCTTCACCCGGAACGGCTCGCCCCTCTCGTCGCGGAAGTCGAGCAGATCGCCGTCGGGCCCGACCTTCTTCTTCAGCTTCCACATCGCCGTCGCGGAATCGGCGACCAGCCCGGGGACGACGCCGTCGGGCAGCCGCTCCTCGAGCAGCTTCCACGTCTCCGGCGCCGCGAAGGCGCCCAGCGACGCGAGCTTCGCGCCGTCCACGCCGAGGAGCGGCGGCGTCAGCGACTGGTTCAAGTTCAGGCAGCTGGCGTCGTCGCCCTCGTGGACGCGCACCGAGAAGAACGTCACGCCGGCCAGCGCGCTCTTGTCGGTCAGCCGGTACTCCTTGCGGGCGCGGTCGTCGTTGAGGTCCTGCGGAATGACGATGCTCGACTCCGCATAGAGCCGGAAGCCGCCCGTCCCCGACCGGCGTTCGCCCGCCTGGACCGAGAAGTCCTCCTTCATCGCCGACACGGAGAAGACCACGAAGCAGCCGCTCGCGAGCATCCCGGCCGTCGCGAGGCTTCGACCCGGGCGCCGCGCCGCGTTGCGCACGCCCAGCTCCTTCACCGAGAGCTTCGCGGTCGTCCGCGCCGAGAGCCGGCCCAGCATCATCCGGATCCACGCAACCCCCGAGACCAGGAGCAGGCCGCCCGCGCCGAAAAACGCGCCGGCGGGATTGGACGGCCGGGAGACAAGAGTGGCCGCGACGATCCCGAGGGCGCCGACGAGGCCGCCGATCCAGACCGCCTTCCGCAGCCGCCCGGAGCCCCCGGCGAGCGCGCGATGCTCGAGAGAGACGGAGAAATCCTCGGCCACCAGCTCGCGCACCGGCCGCTTCGCCTGACGCCAGAGCGCGACCGTCATCGACAGAAGCGAGATCGCCGCCGCGGAGACGGCGCCGATCGCCGCCGTCGCGGCCCGCGCGTGGAACTCGATCGTCGCGTCCGCGACCGCTCCGCTCCAGGCCGACCCGAGCCCCCAGACCAGGAACTTCGCGAACGCCCAGCCCAGCGGGATGCCCGCGGCCGAGCCGACCAGTGCCAGGACCGCCCCTTCGCCCAGGAAGAGCCGCCGCACCTGGGCGGGCGTGTAGCCCACCGCCGCCAGCACGCCCATCTCGCGCGCCCGCTGCTCGACGGAGAAGACGAAGAACATCGCCGTCAGGACCAGCGATGCCGCGACGAGGAAGATGCTCATCCCGAGGAAGAGCTGGCCCAGGTCCATCGACTCGTTCACCGCCCGCAGCGCCGTCTCGCGGACCGGCCTGAAGACGAGCCCCGTCTTGTCGGGCTCGATCAGGTCGCGGAGCTTGTCCTTGATCTCCGCCCCGTTCGTCTTCGAGGACAGGTACCGCACGGCCATGAGGTCGCCGTGGGCGTTCCGCCACATCTCCTGCCCTGCGTTCAGCGTGACGAACGCCTTGGGCATCTGCTTGTACTGGTTCCAGTAGGCCTCGTTGGCCTTGTCGTTCAGCTTCTCCTCTTCCGTGGGAAAGCGGATCTTCCAGTCCTTGCACGCCTCCACGTCGGTGAGGCCGGGAAACTCCGGCACGAGATCCTTCTCCCCCGCGAGCGCGGCCATCTCGAGCACGCCGCGGATGCGGAACGTCCGCTTCCGGGGAAGGTAAGTGCTCGCCGCCGTCAGCTCCGAGTACGAGAGCTCCAGCGGATCGCCCTCCTTCACCCCGAGCTGATCGGCCACCCAGCGGTTGATGAGGATCTCGTCGTCCTTCATGCCGACCGGCACGGGCCCGAGCTTCGGATCGGCCGACGGCGACACGGCCGTGACGAAGGAATAAGGCGTCGACTTCCCCTGCTTCGAGGTCAGCGCGTCGATGAGGTAATAGAGCACGCCCGCGGTGTCGGGCTGCAATCCGCGCGCGGGACCGGAGACCGCGGGGTCGAGGTAGATCCGCTCGCTCTGGAGCTGGACGACGCCGCGCCCGTCCGGCGACCGGAGCACGAGTCCCAGGTCCTCGAACGTCCACGCGCTCTTGAGCCACTCCTGGGCGTTGGCGCGCGTCTCGCCGGCGACGATCAGGTTCGCCTTGTGGGGCAGCTCGAGCTGATCCTGGAGCCATGCGAGATCGACGAACGCCGTGTGAGGTCCCGCCTGGTCCGACTTCAGGCTGAACCGTCCGAGCTGGTCGTCCGAAAGGACCACGACGACCGTCACGAGCGTCCGCTGCGTGTCCTTCTCGTTCGCGGACGAGAGCGGCGCCTCCTTGGAAAGCAGGCCCGGCTTGAAAAGGCGCAGCGCAATCTCGTCCTTCTCCTTCACCCCGAGCGCGGCCGCGAGCTTGCGGTTGATCGCGACCTGTCCCGCGCCGAGCTTGATCGCCGCGGGCGACGGCGCCATCGCGAGGAACTGCGGATCGATGCCGAGCACTTCGACGCGGTTGATCTGCTTCTTCCCGTCCTCTCGGAGGCCCATGGCCTGGACGTGGAGCGCGGCCGCGACGTCCGTCTTGAGGCCGTCGCGGACCCGGCGGGCGAGGTCGTCGCGGACGTGGCGGCCGGCCGAGTCGAGCGCGACGTGGACCTTGCCGAGCCGCGCGAGCGCGACCCGCTCGAGGCTGCCCTTCACGGAGTCGCCGACGAAGAGCGCGCCGACGAGCACCGCCGCCGAGACGGCGCATCCCGCGACGACGCCGACATGCGTCCGGCGGTAGAACGACAGGCCACGACGGATGAGCGTCGACCGGTTCAAGAAACACCACAGAGGCACAGAGACCGTGGAGAGGACCTTGAAGGAGTCCGACCCATCCAGAGACTCTTCTCGGTGCTCTCCGCGTCTCGGGGGTGCATCTTCATCGGGGTGCCAGCTTGCCGTCCCGAAGCTCGACCACTTTTCCCGCGCGGGCGGCGAGGTCTGCCGCGTGGGTGACGAAGATCAGCGCGACCCCTTCTTCCTTGTTGAGCTCGCCGAGCAGCTGGGCGAGCGACTCGGCGCTCGCACGGTCGAGCGACCCGGTGGGCTCGTCGGCGAGCAGCAGCTTCGGCCTGTTGATGAGCGCCCGGACCACGGCGGCCCGCTGGCATTCGCCGCCCGAGAGCTGACCCGGCCGATGGGTCAGCCGTTGCCCGAGTCCGACCCGCTCCAGCAGCTTTCGGGCGCGCGCCTCGGCGTCGCCGCTCTCCTTCGCGACGAGCGTCGGCACCAGCACGTTCTCGAGGATCGAGCACTGCGGCAGCAGGTGGTGGAGCTGGAAGACGAAGCCGACGACCTGCGAGCGAACTTCGGCGAGCTGCGGCTCCGTGAGCCCCGAGACATCGCGCCCGTCGAGGACGACCCGCCCCGCCGTCGGCCGGTCGAGCGTGCCGATGATGTTGAGCAGCGTGCTCTTCCCGCAGCCGGAAGGGCCGGCGATCGCGAGGGATTCGCCCTTCCCCAGCGCGAGATCGACGCCGCGGAGCACCGCCGTCTCCACGCCCTCGGGAGAGGTATAGGACTTGGTCACACCGCCGAGCTCGAGGATGGCTCCGTTGTCCGGCATGGCTAGCAGTTCACCACGAAGACACAAAGAACACAAAGGGAGGACCTTCTTTGTGTCCTTTGTGACTTTGTGGTGAGGCGCATCATTTCTTTCCGAAGGCGGTGACGGTGCTGTCGTCGCCGCCGACCAGGATCATCCCGCCGACGACGGCGGGCGAGCTGATGTCGTCGCTGACCGGCGCCGACCAGAGCTTCGTCCCCTTCTCAAGATCGAGCACGAAGAGCGTGCCGCCGGAGGAGACGACCACGCGGTTGCCGGCGATGACGGGCGACAGCGGCCGGTTGCCCGTGTCGAACGACCAGACCTTCACGCCGGTCTCGCGGTTGATCCCGTGGAGCTTGCCGTCGTCCGCGCCGAAGATGACCCACTTGTCGCCGACCGCGGGGGTCTGGAACGCCTCGCCCGAGCCGTCGGCGTTCGTCCAGAGGACCTTGTCCTGGGCGATGTCGACCGCGCAGAGCTTGCCGCTCCGCGTTCCCGCGAACGCCGTGGTTCCCGACATCGCGACCCCGCCGGCGACCTCGTTGTCCTTGCCGAGCGGGATGTCGGACGTCTTCTCCGCCTTTTCGATCGAGAACACGTGGAGCGCGGCGGCGCAACTGCCCATCACGATCTTCCCGCCGCCGACGCCGGCCGAGCCGTCGCACCGCTGCTGCGGCGGCGACTTCCAGGCGCCCTTGCCGGTCTCGAGGTCGACGCCGTGGATCGAGCCGTCGCTCTGCGAGATCGCGAGGATGCCCTTCTTCCCGCCCGCCAGCTCGATGCGGTTCGCCGTCCCCTGGACCGAGCCGCCGACGTCGTACTTCCAGAGCTCCTTGCCGGTGGCGGCGTCGACCGCGACGAGCATCCCCTTGCCGGTGCCCAGGACGATCTTGCCGTCCACGAGAAGCGGCGGCGAGCTGAACGAGTCCTCGCTCGCGGTCTTCCAGATCTGCTCGCCCGCGAAGTTCAGCGCGAAGAGGCCGCCCTTCGCCGTGGTGAAGTGGATCCGGCCGTCGGCGACGACGGGCGTCACCTCGACGCGGTTGCCGGCCTTGAACTTCCAGAGCTTCTCGGGAGCATCGGGGACGGTGGAATCCGCGACGCCGTCGAGCGAGTAGTTGCCGTGGTAGGTGGGCCAGGTTCCCGCCTGCGGCCTGGCGGAGATGTCCTTCCCGGCGGGGTCGTTCCGGCCGGCGGGCGCCTGGACCGGACCGCCGCGCGAGACGTAGAAGACGATCGCCAGGAGCGCCACGCACGCGGCCGCGATCAGGATCTTCATACCCGGCTCCCGCCCGCGACCTTCGCCGCGGGCACGATCGTCCGATACAGGTCCGTCAACTTCTGCGCCATCGTAGCAAGGCTGAAGGATCTCGCCACCGATTCGCGCCCCTTGCGACCGAGTTCCGACCGGCGCTGCTCGTCCGTGAGCAGGTCGCCCAGCGCCTTCGCCAGAGCGTCCGCCGTGTTGGGCTCGTAGAGCACCCCCCCGCCGGTCGCCTCGATCATCTCCGGATAGGAGCCGATCCGCGGCTCGACGACCGGCACGCCGGCGGCATTCGCCTCCAGGAGATACGTGCCGAACGCCACGGACGTCGGCACCGAGAGCGCCGACAGGGTCGACAGGAACGCCCGTCGGCCCTTCGGGCTGAAGTCGTCGAAGAACGTCACGTCGTTCCGGACGTCGGCCTCGGCCAGCCGATGCCGCAGCTTCTCGAGGAACGGGCCGTCGTCCGCGGTCTCTCCCCCCGCGAGGTGAAGCCTCACGTTCCTGAAGCGGTCCTGCTTCTTGAGCTGAAGCCAGGCGTCCACCAGCGTCGGAAGCCCCATCGACTCGGACATGCGCGCGAGGTATCCGATCACCGGAGGATTCGGCGCGGGCCCGGACGGCGGGTCGCCGGCGTCGACGCCGACGGGAATCACGTGCATCTTCGCGGCGTCGATCTTCAGGCGATCGCACATCACGTCGCCGTACCAGCGGCTCAGGGTGATCCACGCGGCGACCTCGCGTCCGCCCTGGGCCATCGTCTCCCAGCAGCGCGCGCGCCACGGCTCCTCCATGGCGTCGATCCAGACGTCCTCGTCGTGGACCGTGCAGACCAGCGGCACGCCGAACTTCCTCCGGATCGCCAGGCCGATCCCCATGAGGAGCGGCGTGGAGAGGTGGACGACGTCCGGGCGCTCGACGCCCTCGAGAAACTGCAGGAGCCGGTCGAGCTCCTTCTTCTGCTTGCCGTCGGCCCCCTGCATCACCGAGAGCGTGAGCTCGCCGAGCCCGCGGGCGCGGACCGAGCCCGCCCGCTTCGCGGCGAGCTTGAGCATCCAGCGCGAGTCGAAGAGGCGGTCGATCCAGCGCGGCGTCCAGCGGAAGAAGCCGGAGACCTGCTGGAGGTACGAGTTGATGCCGCCGTAGAAGACCGGCGAGCTGGAGATCAGGTCGACCTTGTCGACGATCTGGGGCAGGTACATCGGGATCGCGACGACGTCCTCCTTGGCCTGCACGAGGGCCCGGACGGTGGCGTTGTCGCGGACGCAGTTTTCGCAGTAGAAGTTGTCGCCCGATCCGGGCAGGATGTGGATGCTCTTCATCCGCTACGTCGAGCAGCCGCAGCCCCCGCTGCCGCAGCCGCCGACTTTCATCTTCTGGCCCGGCAGCAACGGCCGGACCGCGTTGGCCTGCAGCGCCGTGGAGCCCCACGAGACGGGGATCTGGGGCGCGCCGACCACCGCCTGGCCCATCTTGGCGATGCGGCCGCGCAGCTCGTTGGCGCGCATCTCAGCGTGGTGGTCGCGGTACGAAAGCGCCGCCGTGGGGCAGACGTCCACGCACTCCGCCGCGGTGGTCGTCACCGCCGTCGAGATGCCTTCGTTGAACGGCGTCGAGACCGTGACGTCGAAGCCGCGGCCGATCCAGGTGAGGCCCAGCGTCTCCTTGTGGAGCTCGGTGATGCGGATGCAGAGCCCGCACTTGATGCACTTCTCGGGCTCGTACATGATGTCGCCGTGCTGCCGCACCTGCGCGTGGCGGCTGCGGTCGTCCGGCTGGTATTCGCGCTGCTTGATGCCGTACATGTCCGCGTAGTCGCGGAGCGAGCAGGTCTCGGCCTTGCGGCAGTCGCAGTGCATGCACCGCGACCCCTCCTTCTTGGCCTCCTCGATCGTGAAGCCCTTCTCCTTGTCCGAGGGCTCGATGCGGCCCATCAGGACCGGGTCGAACGCGTCGGCGACGAAGAGGTCGATCTCGCCTTCCTTCAGCTTGCCGATGGCGCAGTTGAACCGCTTCTCGGGCTTCGTGGCCGCGCCTTCCTCGGCCTTGAACATCTTTTTCTCTTCGCCGTACTTGTGGACGAACGAGACGAGGTCGCGGATCGCGATCGGCGCCTCGGCCTTGCCGCGGCGGCAGCCCGGCTCGCACGTCCCCTCGCAGCCGTGGCACGGCAGGTTCGTCGGCCCCGCGGCTTCGCGCAGGACGTCGACCGCGCCGTCCAGGTCGTCCTCGATGATGTGCCGGATCATGCTGGGGATGTTGATGTGGCTCTTGCAGACGCGGTGGCACGGCGCCTCGCAGTCGCCCACGTGGTCGCTGAACAGGAGCTCCAGCGTGAACTTCCGCGCCTTCCGGACCTCCTCGCTCATCGTGAGGATCTTCATGCCGTCCTCGGCGGGGGCCGAGCAGCCGGCGAGCATCTTTCCGTTCGCCTCGTTCTTCACCTGGCAGATCATGCACGAGGTGAACGGCTCCAGCCCCTCGATGTAGCACATCGTGGGGATGGAGATGCCGAGCATGCGCGCGGCCTGGATGACCCGCGTGCCCGCCGGCACTTCGATCGGACGTCCGTCGATCTCAAGTTTGGGCAATGAAGCTCCTCTGGATTGGCCACGGAGGGCACAGAGGACACGGAGCCGATGCTCTGTGCTCGCATCCGGACACAGAGAAGTTCTGCTCTGTGCTCTCGGTGTCCTCTGTGGCCAATAAATTGGTCATGGTCAGTGGGCGGCCGACACCGGCGTCGACTTGACGGCGGAAGGCGGCTTGGCGACGATCTGGACCGCGTCCACGGGGCAGGCCTGGTTGCACATGTCGCACGACACGCACTTCGCGAGGTCGATGTGGTGCTGCACGTACGGCGTCACCTTGATCGCGTCCGTGGGGCACGCCTGGGCGCAGCGGGTGCAGCCGATGCAGTCCTCGTTGATCGTGTACTGGATGAACGCGGTGCACTTCCTCGCCGGACAGCGGCCCGCGATGTGGGCCTCGTACTCGTCGCGGAAATACTTGAGCGTCGACAGCACCGGGTTGGGCGCCGTCGTGCCCAGGCCGCAGAGGCTGCCGGTCTTGATGAAGCCCGACATGTCCTCGAGGCGCTGGAGGTCCCCCGCGCGGCTCTTGCCGACCACCAGGCGCTCCATGATGTCGAGCATGCGCTTGGTGCCGACGCGGCACGGCGTGCACTTGCCGCACGACTCGTCCTGCATGAAGCGGAGGAAGTAGAGCGCGACGTTGACCATGCAGTCGGTGTCGTCCATGACGACGAGGCCGCCCGAGCCCATCATGGCGCCGACCTTGAGCAGCGCCTCGTAGTCGATGGGGGTGTCGGCCAGCTGGTCGGGGATGCAGCCGCCCGACGGACCGCCGATCTGGACCGCCTTGAACTTCCGTCCCTCCTCGACCCCGCCGCCGATCTCCTCGATGATCTGCCGGATCGTGATGCCCATGGGCACCTCGATGAGGCCGCCCTGGCGGATCTTGCCCGACAGCGAGAACACCTTGGTGCCCTTGCTCTTCTCGGTGCCCATCGCCGCGAACGCCTCGGGACCGTTGCGCAGGATCCACGGGACGCAGGCGAACGTCTCGACGTTGTTGATCAGCGTGGGCATGTCCCACAGGCCCTTCACGGCCGGATACGGCGGCCGGAAGTGGGGCATGCCGCGCTCGCCCTGGATCGAGGCGAGCAGCGCGGTCTCCTCGCCGCACACGAACGCGCCGGCGCCTTCCATCACCCGGACCTTGAGGCTGAAGCCGCTGCCGAGGATGTTGTCGCCGAGGAGGTTCTTGGACTCCATGATCTTGACCGCCGCCTCCATCCGCTCCATCGCCAGCGGATACTCGGCACGGATGTAGAGGTAGCCCTGCGTGGCGCCGACGCTGAACGCCCCGATCGCGATGCCTTCGAGCACGCGGAACGGATAGCATTCCATGACGATGCGGTCCATGAAGGCGCCCGGGTCGCCTTCGTCGCCGTTCATGACGACGGCCTTGGGCGAGCCCTTCGCCGCCTTCACGAGCGTCCACTTGCGGCCCGTCGGAAAGCCGCCGCCGCCGCGGCCGCGGAGGCCGGACGCAAGGATGTCCTGGATCACCTTGTCGGGGTTCTTCTCGGTCAGCACCGCCTTGAGGGCCTTGAAGCCGTCGCGCTTCACGTAGTCGTCGATGTCCAGCGGATGAAGCTCGCCGTAGTGCTCGGTGACGATGTGCTTCTGCCTTCCGAGGAACTGGCTCATGCGCGGATCGCGCGTATCGAGCGAGTACTTCGTGACGGGCTCCCACGTCTTGTCGGTCACCATCGATCCCAGGATCGAGGAGATCCACGACTTGGCCCGGCCTGCGAATCCCTGGGAGCGGAAGTGGCGCTTCACGATGCGCTCCGCCTCGTCCGGATGGACTTTGGCGTAGCGGGTCGACTCGCCCTTCCCGTCCACGACCTCGACGAGCGGGCTCTGGTCGCAGAAGCCCGAGCAGCCGACGGGCTTGATGCGCACGTCCGCCTGGAGCTCGTTCACCGCCCGCTCCAGCGATTCGCGCACGTCCTGGGCGCCGCCGGCGATGCAGCACGAGCCCAGGCCGATGCGCAGCTCCCCGATGCCGGACTCGCCCGCCGTCCGGGGCGCCTCCTTGCGGGGGGTGCCCTTGCGGGCGTTCTGCCGCGCCAGGAAGTCGCGGATCGCCCGGTCGACGGTGCCGGACGTCAGGTATCCGTGGATCGCGTCGTCGATCTGGACGACGGGCGCGAGCGTGCAGCAGCCCAGGCAGGCGACCTTGTTGATCGTGATCTCGCCCTGGGCGTCGGTGTCCTGGTCGTTCGGGATTCCCCGGCTCAGACGGACGCCGTCGATGACGAGCTCGGCGCCCTTCACGTGGCACGCGGTGCCGACGCAGACGTTGACCGAGTGGCGGCCGGCGGGCTTGTGGCGGAACTTCGAGTAGAACGTCGAGACGCCGGCGATGCCCGACGGGGTGATCTCGGTGGTCTCGCAGACGCGACGGAGCGCGGGCTCGGGCAGCCAGTTGTAGCGCTGCTGGATCTTGCGGAGGATCGGGATCACCGCGTCGGCCGTCTTGCCGGTCTCGGCGACGATCTTGTCGATGTCCGCCAGATCCACTTCCGTCGTGCTCATCGTCAGTCCTTGCCTACGCAGTAGAGATTCTTGTCGCTGCGGAAGTATATCCGCCCCTCGGGGATCGCGGGGGTGCAGGTGGCTTTCTCGCCCAGCGGATTGGCCGCGAGCTGCTTGAAGTCGTTGCCGAGCTGGATCACGAAGGTGACGCCGCGCTTGTCCATCAGGTAGACGCGGTCCCCGACCAGGATGGGCGAGGCATAGAAGCCGGCATCCTCGAACTCCTGCTCCCAGCGCTTCTTGCCGGTGGCGGCGTCGAGACACGTCACCGTCCCGGCGCTCGACGCCATGATCACATAATTCTCCGTGGCGAGCGGGCTCGAAACATCCGGCTGATTCTCGCTGTAGCTCCAGAGCACCTTGGGCGCCGAACCCAGCTGCACCGCCGTCAGAGGCATGTTGGGGCTCACGGCGAACAGCCTGCCCGCAGCGTAGGCGGCGGACGGCGCGATCTCCCCGTCGAGGCCTGGGACCGACCACAGGAGCTTTCCGGTTGCCGGGTCCTGTGACCAGACGTTGGGCCGCGCCAGAGTGATCAGTTCGAAGCGCGAGCCGGTGTTGACGAGGATCGGGCTGGCCCAGGATTCGTGTTCGATCTCGCGCGCCTGGTCCCAGACCTTCGTCCCCTTCTTGACGTCGACTCCGAGGACCCGGCCCTTGCCGGCCTGGTCGAACTGGACCAGGAGCAGCCCGCCGTGCAGGATCAGCGACGACGAGTGGCCGTATCCGTTCTTGAACGCGCCCAGATTCCAACTCCAGACCTTCATTCCATCGGCGACATTGAACGCCACGACGTCGCCCGTCGCGAAGACCCCGTAGACCCGTTCGCCGTCGGTCGTCAGCGTCGGCGCGCAATACGTCGTCCCATCCATCACCTTGGGCGGCGAGCCGGTGACGAGCGGGGTGGCGCCGGTCCAGAGCAGGTTGCCCGTCTTGGCGTCATAAGCGTAGATGTCGCGGCTCGCGTCGTCGGAGCCGGCCACGAAGACCTTGTCGCCCCACACGATCGGCGAGTTGGTGCCGCCCTTGGGGATCGGCTTCTTCCAGAGGATGTTTTCGCCCTTGGCGCCGTCCCATTTCAACGGCGCCTTGTCGTGGCCGGCGATGCCGTTGCCGCCGGGTCCGCGGAAGGACGGCCAGGCATGGAGCGGGAGCGGCTCGGCCTTGGGGGGCGTCGCCACGGCGGGGGTCGTCTCCGCGGGCTTCGTTTCCGCAGGCTTCGTCTCGGCGGGCTTGGTCTCCGCCGGCTTCGCCGTTTCCGCGGGCTTGGCGGCATCCGCGGGCGCCGCCGCGGCCGCGGCGGGCGGCGGGCCGGGCAGCGGAAACTCGGGATCCGACAGGAAAACCAGGAGGAGGGTCGACAGGACGATGAGTCCTCCGCCGGCGGCGACGGCCCAGCGGCCGGCCGCGCGCTCGGCCGATCCCCCTTCACGCGGCGCCTGTCCCTGGGGCATGGGGAGCTTGAGACGGAGCTCCACGTAGGTCTTGATGCTCGCCAGGAAGATCGCCACTCCGATGAGCAGCATCACGCCCGTGGCACGTTGCTGGGTCTGGTTGGCGAAGAACGCACGCCGCGTCATCAGGTGGAGGCCCCGGACGCTGTCGCGGAGCTCCCGATTGTTCAGGTCGTTGGGGATCCTGGTCTTCATGGCCTTGAGGATGGGATCGTTGAGCGGGTCCACCTTCATGATCTGGATCTGTGCCATGATCAGCGTGATGCAGGCGACGAGGGAGAAGATGCCGGAGACCCATGCGACGGCCTTGGCGATCTGGGCGCCGATGGCCGCCGCCTCCGAGGTGTGCTTCAGGTTGCTAAGAGGTGCGCTCACTGCTGTTCACCTGCGCGACCTGGGATCCGAACTTCAGGACCACCGGGGACGTCCTCATCGTGCCCACCGGCACTCCAGGCACCTTCCCGACCGAGCAGGCATCCGAGCAGCGGGCGCAGCTATAGCAGTCCCCGCGGTTGGGTTCGTAGTCGGTCCGCTTGCGCTGGATCGACAGGGCCAGCAGCTTGCAGCAGACGACGAGGCCGAGGAAGGCGCCGAGGACGCCGGCGCCGTTCCGGACCTTGTCCTTGATCAGCTGCCCGCGTTCCATCAACTGCTCGAACGAGGTGGTCGTCTCGTAGAACGCGCGGCTCTCTTCCGTCGTCCCTTCGACCAGCTTCGCCTTCTCCAGCGCCACGCGCTCGGCAAGCCGGACCGTGAAGTGGGCCCGGGAGAGCACGGGCGCGGCGAACAGGCCCAGCCCGATGCCCGCGCCGATGATGACCGGCGTCAGGGCCAGCAGGAGGGCGACGCGCTTCACGCTGGCGCTCCGGGTCTCCGGCTCCTTCTCGACGGTCGGCTTGTGCAGGTGGTCGAACGGGCACGACTCCTCGCACAGCCGGCACTGGATGCACTCGGTCGGCGTGGTCTTCAGGTGCCATTTCGACAGCACCGACGTCCACTTGAGGAGGATGCTGTAGGGGCACATGAACCGGCAGTAGGGACGGGCGACGACGGTGCCGATCACGAGGATCGCGCCGCTGAACAGGAACATCCCGAAGTTCGCGCCCATGCGGAAGAAGCCGATGAACGGGTCGTACTTGCAGATGATGTAGTCCGCGCCGATGTAGGCCAGCAGGACGCCCGTCCCGAGGTAGACGTACGGGATCATGCTGAGGAAGTGCTTGACGCCCTTGGGGACCTTGATGGGCTTGATGATGACCATCTCCTGCGCGGCGCCGAGCGGGCAGACCGAGGCGCAGAAGACCCGGCCGAAGAAGAGCGCAAAGATGAGCGGCAGCAGGAAGAAAAGGACGACCGTCAGCGGCAGGACGTAGGCCTGCTGCCCGAAGCCGTAGGCCGAGCCTCCGACCCCCTGGGCGACGTTCTGGATCGAGCCGATCGGGCAGACGCAGCCTTCGCGGTAGAAGCCGAAGTAGAGCACCGCGGCCACCGATAGGACGAAGATCGCCTTGCGGGAGACACGCTTGAGGGAGTAGTAGGCCGCCGCGCTCAACGCGAGGAGGAGCACGCCGACATCGACCCACTCCATGATCACGGAGCGCGGAAGCTGCTTCGGCTTCGGATCGTTCTTGGGTTCTTTGTAGTTGCTCTGGAATTCCGGGCGCGGGAAACGGTCGGCGGACTGGGCGAGGAGCGGAGAGGCGAAGCACAGGACCATCGCTCCCGCCAGCAACGCCCGAGACGCCATGCCGTTCATCCGAGTCACCCCAGAATTATGCCGATCCGCGCCCAGAGGCGGCGCTGCCTAGTGCGAGCCAGAGGACTTGATGTTGTACGGCTTCGACGTCGCCGGGGACCGGCCGAAAGCGCGGGTCGGGCACGCCCGGGCGATCGTGCACTCGTTGCAGTTCACGCACAGGTCGTGCCGGATCTGCAGGTGCATGGCGCCGTTGCCGAACGTGGAGCAGCCCTTCACGCATTTGGCGCAGCCCACGCACAGCTCTTCCTGGATGGAGTACTCATAATAGGGGCCGTCCACCAGCTTCCGCTTGATGGCGGACGTGGGGCACATCTGGTTTTCCGCCGCCGTCGACTTTTCGGTCAGGTTCGGCTGGAGGAATCCGAAACACAGGTTGCAATAGCCGCAGATCCCGTAAGAGTGGACGCACTTCACGGCCGAGGGATTGAGGACGCACTCCGTTTCGCACAGGCCGCAGGAGATGCAGAGCTTGGGGTCGATCTGCCAGACCGTGTCGTCGGCGTTCAGCTTCAGGGCGGTGGCGCCCGCCGCGGCGGTGAGGGCGACCGCCGCGCCGGCCCTCAAGCCTGTCTGGAGGAAGGAGCGCCGGTCGATGAAGCCCACCGACCCGTCCTTGCTGTGGTCGTCCACCCGGCGAAGTTCAACCATGGGCTTCCATCCTCCTGTGGTCCATCGCCTTGGGAAGCTCGCACCCCTGCTTCAAGGCGACGCACTGCCGGCACGGGCTCAGAACGTTGATGCAGGTGTCGATGCGGCCCTTCTGGGCCATCGCGCCGATCCCCACGCCGGTGGCTCCCAGGATGAGGGTCCGCCCGATGGTCTTGAAAAAGGCTCGCCGGCCTTCCTGATCGGATTCCTGCATATCGACGTTCATAACAATAATACGCCCTGTTTTAATCCCGAATTACGCCAACGCGGATTTCTCTGCGGAAGCGCGGAATTCTCCGCCCCCCCTAATTCAGGACGTACACCCGCACGCTCGACGTGGCCGGATCGACCACCAGGATCCGGTCCTTGGAATCGACCGCCACATCCAGCCCGTGAATTCCCTTCTCAAAGTCCTTCGGCGCCGCGACGACCCCGACCAGCTCCCCTCCCGGACGGTGGACCTTGATCCGAGGGAGCCCCTTTTCGGCCGTGACGAAGGATCCGTCCTTGCGAATCGCGAAGTGGCTCGGATTGCAGCATCCCGAGAACCCCTCGATGTCGTTCCCCTGGCGGCCCCAGGTCGTTTCCAGCGTGCCGTCGTCCTTGAACGTTTCCAGGCGATTCCTTCCCGTATGGGCAACCCACGGTTTTCCGGAGCCGTCGACGACGACGTCGAAGTAGGGGCTGGGGATCTCGAACTTGCCCGTCCCGGCCGCCGGACCCGCTTCGCCCAGCCGACCCAGGATCTTTCCATCCTTGTCGTAGCGGACGACGACCTTGTTGCCGAAATCCGCGACGAACACATCCTTGTCGGTCGCGGCGATCGAGGTGATCCAGTCCGAAGGGCCCGATTTCGGCCAGGTAGCCTTCTTCGATCCCTCGCCGTCGAGGACCTGGATGCGGTCCATGAGGCCAATGTAGACCGTGGCATCGGGGCCGACCGCGAGGCAGGTCGGCGGCTTATCCAAGTCCACCTTCTTCAGCTGCTTCCCGTCGCTGCCCAGGATCACCATCGCCTTGTCGCCCACGGCATAAATGCGGTCTTCCGGTCCGACCGCGACGCCCCGGAGCTCCTTGAACCCGGTGGCGAACCGAGCGGCCTCCTTGGCGATGATCAGCTTGGGGTCGACCTTCAGGAACTGGTCGATCACGTCCGCGACCTCGGCGGCCTTGGGCCGGTCGATCTGTCCCGAGGCGTAGACCGGCTTGCGCTTGGCGATCATGTAGCCGAGTCCGCCGCAGGCGACGGCGAAGAAGAGGGCGATCGCGATCCAGATACCCTTCATTCGATCCCCTTCCCGACGTCGATGCAGATCATGACCTTCGAATCCCGAAGGAGCATCAGAGTGCCGACCATCGCGATCGGCGCCCAAGGCTCTCCCCCGTCGAGGAGCTTGCACCGGCCGAGCTCCTTATATTCGGCGGTCGTCGCCTCCACCATGGTCAGGGAGCAGTCTTTGCCGAGCACGTAGATCTTTCCATCGGCCAGCAGGGTCGGCTCGTAGTACCCGAACTTTCTCGACTTGCCGCTCTCCCAGAGGACCTTGCCCTTGTCGTAGGGGTTGATGCAGACCAGTTGCTCGGAAATCTTGCCGCTCTCTTTGGTACAGAGTGCGAAGAGGTGCTTGTTGTAGTAGATGGGGGTCTGTTGCTCGCACGACATGACATCCTTGGGCTCCAGCTTCCATACGATCTTGGCGTCGTACTTGCCTCCCTGCTCGGTGATCTTGAGCAGAGTACTCCCGGCGCCGACGCCCGCCGTCATGAAGATGTGGCCGTCGTCGAGGATCACGGGCGAGGGGGACATGGTCGGCTTTACTTCCCAGGACAGCTCCCACAGCAGGGTCCCGACGCTTTCCTTCTCCGCGGACAATCCCACCATCTTTGCGTTTTCGGCACAGTAGACATACGACTTCTTGCCGTTGAGGGTCATGGGAGTGATCGACGAGTGGGATAACACCAGCCCCTTCGGATTGGGCGATTTCCACACGACTTTGCCCGTTTCCAGTTCGACGCCCATCATGAGGACGTCCTTGCCGCAGGGTGCCAGCACCACGAGGTCTCCATCGATCAGGGGGCACTGCGAGGCATACCACGACTTCTCCATGCTCCGGGTGCCGTAGTCTTTCATCAGGTTGATGGTCCATTTCAGCGCGCCGGTCTGCGCGTCAACGCACATGACGTGGCTCATGGACCCGAACATCACGACGTACTTGTCCGTCACGGCGGGAACGATGCGAGTGAACCCGTGGCTGTTCCCGATCGGCATGAGATAGGACCGCCGCCAGATCTCCTTGCCGTCGTCGAGGGAGAAGCAGCGCAGGCTCTCCTCCTTCGCTGCGGTATCATAGTCCTGGAGATACACCCGGCCGGCGTGGACGGCGGGGCCGGAGTAGCCTTCGCCCAGACCCTTGATGGTCCACTTGATCGGCGGGCCGTCCTTGGGCCATTTGTTCGCGAGCTTCACGTCCGTGACCGTGAAGTCGAGCTTGGGTCCGCGGAAGGTCGGCCAGGATCCCGGAATGGAGGAGGGAGCGCCCCCCAGTCCCTCCTTGAAGTTCGTTCCGATCTCGAGATTCTCGTAGACGACCCCCCCGGCCGGCTTGGCAGCGGCCGCTGCCGGCGCCCCGGGGGTCTCTGCGACGTCCTCCGCCTTAGGCTTCGGCGCATAGCCTTTGCCTTCCTGGCCTGGAAGTTGATCCTTCACCAACTCCAGCGGTTGCCTGTCGGTCATCCGCACCAGCAGGAACACCGTGGTCGCGCCGAGGATGACGACCACCAGGACGAGCGCGGTCATGATGTACCCGATCGCTTTCGCGGAGATCGTGATCTGCAGGTTCTGCTCGACGGTCTTCGCCGCGGGGGCGCGGACTCCGACCGTGCCGGGCGCAGGGCCGGCGGGCGCCGCGGCGGCGGCAACCGGCGCAGCGGCGGCCGGCTTGGCCGGTTCCGCAGGCTTGGCCGGGGCAGGCTTGGCTTCGGCGGCGGGCTTGGCGGCGACCGGCGCAGCAGCCGCCGGAGCGGCTGCGGCAGGCTTGCCCTCCGGTGCGCCTCCCGCCGACGCGGAGGAGGGAGCCGCCGGGGCGGCAGCGGGAGGTGGAGCCGGCTTGGCGGCCTCCGCGGGCTTCGGCGGGGGCGGTGGGGCTGCGGGGGCCGCAGCGTCCGCCTTCGGTTCCGCGCTCTTGACGTCGCTCATAGCAAGCTCACCCTCTGATACGAAGGACACTCCATTTTGCCGTCCCAGCTCCTCTATTACAACACCGGTTACCGCAGGTCGATGCAGACAAGGTCGCCGTCGCCGTTCCGGCAGTACACGAGCCCGTTGGCGATCACCGGCGCCGTCCAGTTGCGCGCCTTCGAGTTCAGGATCGCGGCCCGGGCGAGCTCCTTGTACTCCTTGGGAGACGCGTCGGCGATCACCAGGAGCCCTTTCTTGTCCAGCGCGAGGATCTTCCCGCCCGCGATGCTCATGCTTTCGAACATGCCCTTCTGGGACCACTTCACCTCGCCCGACTTCGCGTCGAGGCAGCGGAGCTGACCGTTGGGCGTGTTGTCGTCGATCCCGTAGAGATGCCCGTCGAGATAGATCGGGCTGCTCAGGTGGCCGCGCAGGTTCTTGTTCTCCCAGAGGACCCGCGCCGAGTTGCCCGAGACGTCCAGCAGCGCGCAGCCGTGCTCCCACGCCGACGTGATGAAGAGCTTCTCGTCGAAGAACGCGGGGTCGGCCGCGTTTCCGTCGAACTGGGTCTGCCACGGATGAGTCTGAAGCTTCTTCCCGCTCGCGGGATCGACGACGTGGAGGTTCCTCGCGCCGAAGATCGCGACGCGGTCGGCCCCCTGGCTCTTGAAGAAGACCGGGGTCGCGTAGCCGCCCGGGCCCTCGGAGCTTGCCCAGACCTTCTCGCCCGTCGTCTTGTTCAGCGCGATGCCGCAGTCGAGCGCATTGTAGAGGACCAGGTCGCCCACGACGAGGGGAGAGCCGCAGAGGCCGTAGTCCGTAGGCACCGCCTTGAACTCGCGGATCAGGTCTTTCGCCCACTTCGGTTTGCCGGTTTCGGCGTCCAGGCAGAGGGCGTCGCCCTTCCGGCTCAGCGTGTACACCAGCCCGCCCTCCAGCGTCGGCGTCGCCCGAGGTCCGTAGAAATTTCCCGTCGGACAGGGGTACGGGAACCGCCAGATCGGCTTCCCGGTCTCCGCGTCCATGCAGTAGACGATGTCGCTTCCCCCGACGTTGCCCAGCGTGTATAGCCGCTTGCCCGCAATGGAGACGGAGCAGACGCCGAATCCGAGATTGGTTCTCCACTTCGCCTTCACCGCGCCCGTCAGCGACTGGGGTTTCCAGTCGCTCTCGGCGGAGATGCCGTTGGCGTCGGGCCCGCGCCAGCGGGGCCAGTCGGACGCGTGAGCCGACGCGATCGACGCCAGTACGAAGAGGATCGCTCTCATAAACGGTTTGATATACTAAACAACCGGCCCCCGCCGGATTATTTCGGGAGTCCGAGGGGCTCCGTCGTATTCCCAAGGGCGCAATTCTCCGGAGACCCGGCCCGTTACAGTAACGTGCCGAGGACCCGGGATTGCGCCGGATTCGGGCCGTGCCGCATGGGGAGGTCATGGGAGCCGAGGAGATCCATTACAAGCGGTCGAGGTTCGCCACCCGCCTCTTCTCGGACCGCCTGTACACGGCGGGCCACTCCTGGCTGAAGCGGGAGGAGGGCGATCTCTGGCGGGTCGGCTTCACGAAGTTCGCGACCCGGATGCTCGGCGAAGCCGTCGAGATGAACTTCGAGGTCCAGCCCGGCGCCGCGGTGGAGACCGGTCAGCCGGTGGGATGGATCGAGGGGTTCAAAGCCGTTACGGATCTATACGCGCCGTTCCCCGGACGCTTCGAGGGAGGCAACCCCGACCTCGTGAAGGAAATAAAGCTTGTCCAGACGGATCCCGCGGGGCGAGGATGGCTGTACGCGCTTCGGGGGTCGCCGGGCAAGGACGTTCTGGACGTCCAGGGCTATGTGTCGGTCCTCGACGCGACGGTCGACAAGATGCTGGGAAAGCGACATGAGTCCCCGTAAGGCGCGGTACATCATGATCGGCGGCTTCCTGGGCGCCGGCAAGACCACCGCCATGGCCCGGCTCGCCCGCCGGCTCACCGACCGCGGACAGAAGGTGGGCCTCATCAGCAACGACCAGAGCAGCGGGCTCGTCGACACGGCGATCCTCCGCTCCAAGGGCTTCCCCGTGGAGGAGATCCCGGGCGGCTGCTTCTGCTGCCGGTTCAACTCGCTCCTCGAAGCGGCCGACAACCTCGACCGCTCGACCCGGCCCGACGTCTTCATCGCCGAGCCCGTCGGCAGCTGCACCGACCTGATCGCCACCGTGTCCTATCCCCTGCGGCGGATCTACGGCGAACGGTTCGAGGTCGCGCCGATGAGCGTCCTGGTCGACCCGACCCGCGCGGCCCGGATTCTCGGCCTCGAGAAAGGCCCGCAGTTCTCCGAGAAGGTGATCTACGTTTATCGCAAGCAGCTCGAAGAGGCGAACATCATCGTCGTCAACAAGTGCGACGCGATCTCGCCGGAGCTGCGCGACCGTCTGGTCGCGGCGATGGAGAAATCCTTCCCGCGCGCCCGCGTCGTGACCTGCTCCGCGAAGGACGGCACGGGGCTCGACGCGTGGTTCGACACGATCGACCGCACGGCGCCGGAGAGCGGCCCGGCGATGGAGCTGAACTACGACACGTACGCCGAGGGCGAGGCGCTGCTGGGCTGGCTCAACTGCACGGTCCGGCTCGAGGCGTCGGCGCCGTTCGACGCGAACGACACGCTGCTGGCGCTCGCCCGCGACATCCGCACCCGCGTGTCGGCGAAGGGCCACGAGATCGCCCATCTGAAGATGACGCTCGATTCCGAGGACGGCACCGGATCGCTCTCCGTCGTCAGCCTCGTGCGCAGCGACGGCGAGCCCGATCTCCGGGAGTCGCTGCTCGACAAGGTCGACGGCGGCGCGCTGATCGTCAACCTCCGGGCCGAGGCCGACCCCGAGTTCCTGGAATCGGCGGTCGAGGCGTCGATTGGCGCCATGGGCGGGAACCTTCGTGCAAAGATGGAGCACATGGACCGCTTCCGCCCCGCCCGCCCCCAGCCGATCCACCGGATCAGCGAGGGCCTGCGATGACGCGGATCCTCTACTGCAACTGCAGCTACGCGCAGGCCGTCCCCAAGGAGGTGAAGGAGGAGGTCCTGAAGCGGCTGTGCGCGTCGGGCGCGGCGTTCGACGCCGTGGCCGACCTGTGCGACATGTCGGCCCGGAAGGATCCGGCGATGAAGAAGCTCGTCGAGTCGGGCGACGTCAAGATCGTGGCCTGCTATCCGCGCGCGGTGAAGTGGCTCTTCCACGCCGCGGGGGCGCCGCTGCCGAAGGACGGCGTCGAGGTCCTGAACATGCGCGAGAAGACCGCGGACGAAATCCTGGCCGGATTGCAGCCGAAATGAACAAGACCGAGGGAAAGAACCTGCGCGTCGTCCTCTACGAAGGACCGGGGAGCGCTCCGCTCCCGGCCGAGGACCGCTATCGCGCGATCTCGGCCCTCCTCCAGAACGGCTTCGAGGTCTCTCGCCCCGCCGCGGGCGGCTCGGTGGCGCGCGCCGACGGCGCGCCGATGCTCGTGCTCGGCCGGTTCGAGGGCGGGTCGACGCCGCCCATCGAAGGCGCGGACGTCCGCGACGTGACGGGGCTCACCTCCGACGGCGTGCTCGGCGCTGCGCGCGAGATCCGCGAGAAGGCCGGCGCCCGCAAGCTCGAGGCGTGGAAGCCGTGGTTCCCCGTCATCGACTACGACCGCTGCACCAACTGCATGCAGTGCCTGACGTTCTGCCTGTTCGAGGTCTACGGCGTCGACAAGAACGACAAGCTCACGGTCCAGAACCAGAGCAACTGCAAGACCGACTGCCCCGCCTGCTCGCGCGTCTGCCCCGAGGTCGCCATCCTCTTCCCGAAGTACAAGAAGGGGCCGATCAACGGCGACGTCGTCCGCCAGGAGGACATCCAGCGCGAGGCGATGAAGATCGACATCTCCGCGCTCCTCGGCGGCGACCTGTACCAGTCGCTCAAGACCCGGAGCTCCGACGCCCGCAAGCGGTTCTCCACGGAGCGGGACGAATCCAAGGCGCTCCTCGAGCGCAAGCGGTGCCTCAAGGAGCTCGGCAAGGACCTGGACATCCCCGACGAGGTCCTGATGAGCCTGCCCTCCGCGGGCGACATCCAGGAGCGCGCCGAGCGGGCGAAGGCCAAGTTCGCGGCCCGCCAGGCGCGTTCGCAGACCGTCAAGGACACCAAGCCTCCCCCTTCCGAGAAAGAGTGGGGAATTTGATGAAGCCCGCCACGATGAAGGCCATGGCCCAGTTCGGATGGAGGATGTTCCGCTCCACGGACCTCCGGCTGCTCTGGAAGATCGGCTACAACTTCGGCTACAAGGGCATGCGGTCGGTCGAGAAGTTCAAGGAGCGGCTCAAGCAGGGCGTCCACTTCCCGCCGTTCCTCTATATCTCGATCACCAACGGCTGCAACCTCCGGTGCCAGGGCTGCTGGGTCGACGTCGACAAGCCCGCGAACCTGCTCTCGTTCGAGGCGCTCGACAAGCTGATCAAGAACGCCAAGAAGCACGGCAACAGCTTCTTCGGGATCCTGGGCGGCGAGCCGTTCATCCATCCGGACCTGATCCGGCTCCTCCGGGCCCATCCCGACTGCTACTTCCAGATCTTCACGAACGGCCAGATGATCACCGACGAGGTCGCGGCGGAGCTCCGCCGGGCCGGCAACGCGACGCCGCTCGTCAGCGTCGAGGGATCGAAAATCGTCAGCGACGAGCGCCGCGGCCGGCAGAACGTGCTCAATCACACGCTGCTGGGCCTCGAGGCGTGCATCCGCAACCGGCTCATCACCGGCGTCGCCACGAGCGCCTGCCAGAGCAACTTCGACGACCTCGTCCGCGAGGAGTGGATCGACGAGCTGATCCGGATGGGCGTGCACTACACCTGGTTCCACACGTACCGCCCGGTCGGGCCCGTCGCCAACGCCCAGCTCGCGCTCCGGCCGGAACAAGTGACCAAGCTCCGTCGTTTCGTCATGGACATGCGCAACCGGAAGGCGATCGGGATCGTCGACGCGTACTACGACGACCAGGGCCAGGCCCTCTGCCCCGCCGCGACGGGGATCAGCCACCACATCGGCCCGTTCGGCGACGTGGAGCCCTGCCCCATCATCCAGTTCGCGCGCGAGACGATCCACGACAACGACGGCGACCTCTACAAGACGATGACCGAGTCCTCGCTGTTGAAGGACTTCCGCCGGACCGCGGCGAAGGCGACGCGGGGCTGCATCGTCCTGGAGCGCCCGGACCTCCTCAAGCAGGTCGTCGAGCAGCACTCGTGCCGCGACACGACGCTCCGGAAGACGGCGGCCGTGGAGCTGGCCTGGATGAAGTCCCGCCCCAGCCAGCACGTCCCCGGACAGGA
>Ga0134121_10000769_pt1 | contig 33607 bp, 34 predicted proteins | sample KB301_FD_96463 | JGI IMG/M metagenome (GOLD analysis project Ga0134121, IMG submission 96463) | Terrestrial soil microbial communities without Nitrogen fertilizer from Kellogg Biological Station, Michigan, USA - KB3-0-1 | ecosystem: Environmental > Terrestrial > Soil > Unclassified ...
GTTGTAGATGGCCTGCGCTTCATCGATGAGAATCTTCTCGAGTGCCTTGCGATCGGTCGTGCCGGACTTGAGAGCTCCCGCGAAAGTCCGTTTCATGCGCTCGATCGCCCAGAAGAGATTCACGGCCGTCGGGCGCGTGCCTGCAAGGGTCGAAGTGATCGTCTCGAAGTCTCGTTGCAGTTCGTCGAGAGTCTTGGCCGACGATTTGCGAACTCCAAGCGCCACGCCCATCGCCGCCGCCACGCCAATGGCCGGCGCTCCGCGGATGACCATCACGCGGATCGCTTCCGCCACTTCTTCGTAGGTTCGAAACGTGGGGTACTCCTCCACGGTCGGCAGCTTGCGCTGGTCGATCATGCGCACACCGTCTTCGGTCCATTCAATGGTTTTGATCAAGGCATCGGCTCCTGGCGAGACTTCCAATACAAACTACTAATTATGCTACAGTCGTAGCCCGAATGGATTCGAAGTATGAAGCGGTTATTGGCCTCGAGTGCCACTGCCAGCTGCTCACAAACTCCAAGCTTTTCTGCTCGTGTTCCACGCGATTCGGCGAACCGCCCAACATGAACACGTGCCCCGTGTGTCTGGGTCTTCCCGGAGCTTTGCCCGTTCTCAACCGCTTAGCGGTGACAATGGCTGTCAAGGCGGGCCTGGGCCTGAACTGCACGATCAACCCGGAATCCCAGTGGTCGCGAAAAAACTATTTTTATCCCGACCTTCCCAAAGGCTATCAAATCACGCAATACGATCTCCCGATCGCCGAGCACGGCTTCATCCAGATCCAGATCGATGGCACGCCCGGAAAGATAGGCGTTCAGCGTATTCACATGGAAGAGGATGCCGGAAAATCCATTCACGAAGGTTTCCCCGATTCCGTCAGAAACACCAGTCTTGATTTCAACCGGAGCGGTGTTCCCTTGATTGAAATCGTGACGAAGCCGGACCTCCGCAGCTCCGAAGAAGCTTACGACTATCTCACACGTCTCAAGGAGATCCTCGAATATCTCGATGTGTGTGACGGCAATATGGAAGAAGGCAGCCTGCGGTGCGATGCCAACGTATCGATACGCCTCAAAGGCGCTGAGAAATTTGGAACGAGAACCGAACTGAAGAACATCAATTCGTTTCGTTTCGTGCGCAAGGCCATCGATTACGAGCTCAACCGGCAGGCGGAAGTTATCGACGGCGGCGGCCGCATCATTCAGGAGACGCGTCTCTGGAACAGCGACGAAGAACGAACAGTTTCCATGCGCAGCAAGGAAGAGGCGCACGACTATCGTTACTTCCCCGACCCCGATCTGCCGCTCCTGGTTCTCGATGCGGAATGGCTCGAGGGGATCCGCAAAAGCATGCCGGAACTTCCTGAAACACGGCGCCAGCGTTTTGTCAGCGCTTACGCGTTATCCGAATACGACGCCGGCGTCCTTGCCATGACTCATGCCCTCGCAGATTTTTTCGAGGAAACAGCGCGGCTCAGCGGCCAGCCGAAAGCGGCTGCAAACTGGATTATGGGAGACCTCCTGCGCTTCTTCAAGGAAGCCGGCCTGGATTTGAAAGACCTGTCCCAGTCTCCAGTGAGTTCGAAGATGCTTGCCGACATGATCCGGTTGGTCGAAAAGGGAACGATCTCCGGCAAGATCGCGAAAACGGTCCTGGAGGAAATGTACAAGACCGGAAAGGCACCTGGAGCCATCGTTGAAGAGAAGGGTCTTGTTCAAATCTCCGATACTTCGGAAATCGAAAAGATCGTCGACACAGTCCTGGCGAATAATGCCGACGCGGCCGCACAGTATCGGTCGGGCAAGCAAGCTTCCCTGGGTTTACTTGTCGGGCAGGTCATGAAGGCCACGCAAGGCCGCGCGAATCCGCAGACCGTGAACGAGCTTTTTCGAAAGAGACTTGCGGGCCAAACCCCTTAGCGCTATATTGCCGTGCCAGATGAGCGGCTGCGAATGCAAGCCCGATAGGGCGCAGCCATTGAGAAAAATGAGCGGCTGCGAATGCAAGCCCGATAGGGCGCAGCCATCAAGAAAAATGAGCGGCTGTAATGCAAGCCCGCGCGAAGCCTGAGCGCGATAGCTGAAACCGTCCGCAAGGGCGCAGCCATAAAAAAATGGAATTGGAAGATCCAAAACGCAAGAGCATCTCGGATTTCTATCGGCAGGAATTCCTTCGCCATAAGACGCGGCTGGAATACCAGCGCACGTTTTTTACTGAAGGAACCTACGAAGAAATCGAAGGCGTGCTCAACCGGATCATCAGCGAGATGGACAGAATCTGCGAAGTGGAAAACTTCGAGGAGCTCGCCAGTCACCTTCTGCAGCGGATCGATATCGTGACGAACCTCTCGTCATCCAAGATCGACCCGTCCTACCGGATTCACTAAGCTAAGAATCGGCGCTCTCAGGGGGTCTTTGGCGCTGCAGGTGTGCCTGCTGCAGGAGTGCGCGGCGTCGTTGCGGCTGGAACGGCCGCCCCAGGAGTTCGTGGCGGCGCTGGTGTTGAAGCCGCAGGTGTGCGAGCCGGGGCCGGTGTTGAAGCCGCACCAGGCGCTTTCTTGTATTCGTCGTTCAACCGTTTGATAACGTCCAGAGTAATGTCATTTCCCGGATTGGCCCACACGATATTGCCTTTTTCCGCAGACAAGTCGATGACGATCGTGAAGGTCTTCTCCTTGATGTAAGCCTGAAGCATGGCTTGCGCCTTGGCCGCGACAGGATCCAGCAGCTCGTTCTGGTAATCCATCATCTCCTTCTGATAGTCCTGATTCTTGCGGTCGAAATTGACTTTGTCTCCTTCGATCTCCCGTGTAAGGGAGGCCTTGGCCGTCGCACTCATGACGCGATCCTGCGTCTTGAGCCGGGTTTCCTTGTCCTCGATATCCTTCTGAAGTTTCCCCATTAGGGCTACGATTTCGTCGTACTTCTTCTTCAGTTTATCGTTGACGCCTTTGCCTTCGTCCGAAGTCAGAGTCAGGGCCTCAATATCCACGACTGCGATCTTCAGGTCCTGCGCCAGACCGTTCCCTGGAAAACACATTCCTGCTATCAAAACGGTCATCAGGGCTCCGGCCCTTAAAAGTTGCCTCATATCTTCTCCCAGTAGATTGACATAGCTTGACCACCCCGGCTCACTATGTTCGCCACCCCTCCTCAAGAGGAGGGGACACGCGCCGTTATTGTACCAGAAAGGCCTTCTCGAAGTTGAAGGCGGCCCGCAGCAAGAGAGCTTCCTGAAAATGATTGGCGAGTAACTGCATCCCGATAGGCAGCCCGGCGGAATTCTTTCCGCAGGGGATGGAAATCCCCGGCAGCCCCGCCAGGTTGCACGTGATCGTGAAGATATCCGAGAGATACATCGAGAGGGGATCATCCGCCTTTTCGCCAATCCGGAATGCCACGGTTGGGCTCGTCGGCGTGAGTATCATGTCGACTCGTTCGAAGGCCTTTCGAAAGTCCTGGAGGATGAGAGTGCGTACCTTGAGCGCTTTCAGGTAATAGGCGTCGTAATATCCGGCGCTTAGTGCATAAGTGCCGAGAAGGATTCGCCGCTTCACTTCCTTGCCAAATCCATTCATGCGCGTCTTGCGATACATGTCGTTAAGTCCCGCGTCTCCGCCCTTGCGAACGCCATACCGGACGCCATCATAACGAGCGAGATTCGAACTGGCCTCTGCCGTCGCAATCAAATAGTAGGTGGCAATAGCCTGTTCCGTGTGCGGTAGACTGATCTCCTCCAGTTTGCAGCCCATGTCTTCATAGACCTTGATGCACTTTTCCAGGCGGGCCTTAACTTCAGGATCCATCCCGGGAATAAAGTACTCCCGTGGAATACCGATGCGAACATCTTTGACGGAGTGTTCGAGATCCCTCAACAAGGGCTCGACGGGAATGTCCGCGGAGGTCGAGTCGAAGTGATCGAAACCACAGATGACTTCGAGCGCCTGAGCGCATTCGCGGACGCTTTTTGCGAATGGTCCGATTTGGTCCAGCGATGACGCGAAGGCAACCAGGCCATAACGGGAAACGCGGCCATATGTCGGCTTGATTCCCGCGACTCCGCAGAACGCTGCCGGCGTTCGGATGGAACCACCCGTATCCGAGCCGAGCGAGATCATCGCCATTCCTGCCGCGACCGCTGCCGCAGAACCGCCGCTGGAGCCGCCGGGCACACAATCGAGGTTGTGCGGGTTGCGCGTGGCGAAGAACGCGGAATTTTCGGTGGAAGAGCCCATAGCGAACTCGTCCATGTTGGTCTTGCCCACGACTATGGCGCCGGCCGTGCGAAGGCGCTCAACGGCAGTGGCCGTGTATGGCGGGGTGTACCCCTCAAGCATTTTCGAGCCGCAGGATGTTGGCACGTCGCGCAGCGCCATGTTGTCCTTGATCGCTACCGGTACTCCCGATAACGGCTCCAGCGACTCGCCTGCGGCAATTTTCGAATCGATACGGCGAGCGTCTTCAAATGCGCGCTCCTTGCACAAAGTGATATAAGCGTGAACATCCTTGTCCGTACGATCGATTTCGTCGAAGACGCTTCTGATGACTTCCGTTACCGAAAGATCCCCGTTCTTGTACAGCGCGACAAGCTTGTCGGCGGTGATGTTCTTGAGATTCATCGTTCAGTAATGACTTTGGGAACCTTGAAGAGCTTGACGGTCTTGCCGGCGTCCGAACTGCCGGTTCGAGCGGCGACGCGGTCGTCGCGCACGGCGTGCTTGATGCCGTCCAGAATCTGGGTTGTCGGCTCAACGGAAGACACATCCACTTTGTTGAGCTGTTCGACGTACTCGACGATGCGGCTCAACTGCTCTGCCAGCTCGGCTCGTTCGTCCTCGTGAACTTCGAGATTGGCAAGTTTTGCGACGTACTCCACTTCGGTTTCAGTGATTTTCATACGTGAACGCGATCTCCTTGATGCGCTTCGTTCCCCATGGTTCGTTCAACCGTTGGAGGAGTTGGCTCTTCATTCTCACTAATTGCTTCCGCCAGATGAGGTCGGGCACATCCACAACTGCCGTGGAGCCTTGAATCGCAACGATGCGCGTTGCCGCTCCCAAATGTTTGCCCGCAAGCACCGGCCATAGCTTTTGCAGAAGCTCGAGGTCCAGGAATTCATCCCAATTGGGCGATTGGCGGAATTGTGCAATCAAACTTTTGATGGCTGGGTCCAATGGCATGGGTTATCTCTTAGCGTCGGGCCGATCTTTTATTCATTGCTTCGCCCTATCGGGCTCGCATTCGCTCCGCTCGTGCGGGACCGCTCGGTACACCGCCTTGCGGCGCCTCCTTACAACCCTCGGGTCCCCCCACGCCATCAGAAACTATACTTTACCGCAATCAGGCCGTGGGAGTTTCTGCGATATTGGCCAAGAAAGTCCGACGGCTTGCCCTGTATCAGCGAGAGTCCGGTCGTCAGGCGCCAATGCTGGCCGAACGCCTGAGAGTACTCCGTTTTCGCCCAGACGCCATCGCCGTTATCGCGGATCGCTGTTTCAAACGCAATGCTTCGAGTCGGACCGATCGTATAGCCGGCGCGGGCTAGAATCGTGCGGGTCAGGCCGCGTTCGGGATCGAAGTTCGCGCTCTGCGTTCCTCGCGCGGTCACCTTTTGTCCTCCGTAACCTCCAACGAAAAACCACTCCCCGGATTGCCGCTCGAGTTGAACGACGTAGAGGAGGTGCTCGTCGAAACGGGAGTCGGGTGAGGTGAAGTAACCCGCCTCCGCCTTTATCGAAAGCCATCGCAGGGGAACGGCCACGTCGCCGCCGGCCATTCTCTGTTCCGGATAGAACTCGCGCACGGCAAATTTTCCGGGGATGCGTTCATAAGATGGAACATGACTGAAACCGCTGTAATAGGCGGCGGCAAATTCCACCGGACCGACATGGCTCCAACGAACGCCTGACTGCGAACCTTCCGGCATGTCCCGCTGGATTGTGATGGCCGGAACCCCTGCCGGAGCAACGAACCAGCGCTGCGTGTTCAAAGGAATGCGGCTCGGAGTGAGTCTCGGCGACCAGACGGCATCTATCGTATTGGATCCTCGCTCGTACGTTCCTCGCACAGCATCGATTCCAAGAAACTCATTATCGACTACCGTCAGGAAGTCACGCGGGGCAAAACGATCCGTCGGATTGACGATGTCCGTTCGTCCCCAGCGAATGGCTTGCTTTCCCGTCTCCAGCGTGAAACCCCGGTGATGATACTGGGTGCTTAGCCGCCGGAGGGAAAGGAGCGGGCGCTGTCGTTCGCGGTCTTTCCAGTCAAAACGCAAGTCGCGCTCTGTCTGCCGGTGTGTGTCTGTCCGGAGGTCCAACGCGACGGCGATCTGGAAGTCGAAGCGCGGCTTGTAGAAGCCTTCATAATGCACCTGCATTTCGCCGACGGCATGAGCGGAGTCGTTGACGGCTGCTTCGGGATACAGCGTAAGACGCGACTCGACGAAGCCGCGCTGGGTATAGTTCTGTGACAAGAGCATCAGGGCGAGAAGCAGCGACATCAACGTTGGATGGCTTGGAGGGTGAAATCTTCGTCCCTCATGGGAAGATTGTATTGAAGCTTCTCAATCTTGAGAATCGTGCGGCTATCTCGGGAGACGTCAGTCATTTCGATCGTCTGGGCGGTCCACAGGTTCTGCACACGCTGGATGTCGGTGTACTTTGCTTTCCGCACTAAAACCGTCTTCTTGTAATTCTCGATCTGAGCGACAACATAGTTGTCTTTCCGAATCCAGACATAGGAGTGTGTGTACTGGGAAATCTTCGTCTTCTTTGGTTGGGACTCGATTTTCCAGCAAACGGCGCCATCGATAGTCTGGTCTCCCAGCAACTTGAAATCGAACTGATCGGTGTCACGTTCTTCGAGATCCTCGAAACTGAAATCGGTTCCGAAGAAGCGCGTGGAGCGGTCCTGCAGCGCAATCCGCCGCTCCCGTGCAATCGCCGGAGTCCACATCCACTGGTCGGATGATCTGTCGGGATGGTTGATCACAAGCAAGGCCACGCCTTTGACTTCCGCGGGTGCCAGGAATCGCAGCACGGACTTGCTGTCTCCATGCGAGCCGATGCGATCGAATTGCCATCGCTTTTCGGAGACCTTGCTCTTGGCGTCGACGACGCGGAGAGTGCCCTCGTAGCGCTGTGACGTGGAGTTGGAGCGCTTCTGGGATTCCTCCACGATCGTCCGCGGATCCTGAGCGAGAGCGGGAAGCGCGAGGAGAAGCATAAGAATTAGCGGAAAAGCATAGGCCAGGACCTTCTCCCTCCGGGAGAAGGTGGCCCGAAGGGCCGAATGAGGGCGTTTCGCCAAGCCCTCACCCGGGCTTCGCCCACCCTCTCCCGGAGGGAGAGGGCCCGCACGAAAACAACTCGCCAGTCGTGACGCCCTTTCCCCACGTCTATTCATACTCCAGTGCCTCCACCAACGAGCCGCGAACTGCAGCCTCCGCCGGACCAAAAGCGGCAACCCAGGCGGACCCAAGAATGATCGGGATCATTGTTAACGCCATCGATGTGGGAAATATGTAATCCAGATCGAGACCTCCAAGATCCCGATGAACCATGCCCAGTGTGTAGTAAATGTTCAGTGCGCCCAGGGCAGTACCGAGAATGACGCCTATGGAACCAATGCTGATAGCTTCCAGCCAGATTGTTCGCCTCACCTGCATTCGCGATCCACCGACGGCTTGCAGAACACCCAATTCGCGCCGCCGATCCGTGATCGACACTGTCAGGGTATTGATAATGCCGAGGATTGCGACCAGCACCGCGACGACGATCTGAGTTCTGGATAGGGAGAACCATTGTCCGACAAGCTGGAAGACATAACTTCGTACTTCCGCGTTGGACAGAATGACCAGGCTTTTCCTGCCTTGCAGCGCCTTCTGGATTCGGTCCCGCACAAGGCCTGGATTCTCTCCGTCATTCACATACACGCGCGCAACGTTGACGTTCGTATCGTGCCAGTGTTGGATGTAAACGCTGCGATCGATAAAGAGCGCGCCTTGCATATCCGAATAGTCCCGAACAATGCCCACGACAGGCAACTTCAGAATTCCATCCGGGGTCGGCAGTTCGATGATGTCTCCCAACTGCAGGTGGTGATTGGACTGAAACGCGTCCGAAATGATCGTGCCTTTGCCTTCGCTGGTAAGCCGATACATCTCGTCAACGTTTCCTGCAATCGGCTTTCGGTTAATCGTTCCCGTGAGCTTCCTGGCTTCGACAGCAACAACCATGACCGGGATTTCCCGAAACATGACTCGCGCGTTGCGGACGAGTTGGACGACTTTCACGCCGGGCACGCTTTCGAGTTCCGGTCCAATGTCCTCGGGAAATGTCGAAGTGCGCGACACCAGGTTCGCCGTGGGCGAAATGAAGAAGTCCGGATTCAGGGCACTCCGCATCCATTCATCGATCCCTTCGTACATCGAATAGGTAATGCCACCGAATCCCATGGCCATGGCAAGAGACAGCATCAGTGCGGCGACGGTCGCGGAAGTACGGCGAGGGGACTGAATAAGGCTGTCTGCGGCGAGGGTGCCCTCCGCGGGCAGGACTCGCCGCAACACCGGACGAATAAGGCGCGCGAGCCATAAGGTCAGGGTCGGGGCAAAGAGCAGGCCCCCGCCGATCATCATGAGGTAGCCCGAATAGAACGCAACTTTCGAGGATCCCAGAAACAAGGTCCCCGCGGATCCGGCGAAGAGAATGGCCGCTCCGATACGCCTTCGACGGTTCTCTCCAACGGATATTACCTGGTACTTTCCCTTCTGAAGCGCTTGAACGGGATTCACGGCCGAAGCACTGCGCGCCGGAATCCAGGCTGCGACGACACTCGTCGCAATGCCAATCAGCATTGCTCCGGCCAGCAGCCATGGATCCACGATGACCTCATTCGTGCGCTGTGCAACCCCGACAATCTGTTCCGTAAGACTTCCTGCCGTACTTGCAAGCGCCCGCGCCGCCAGAATTCCTGCGATGGCTCCGGTGAGCGATCCCACGAATCCTGCGGCCAGGCTTTCCAGGAGAAATACCCTCCGGACCTGTTTCTGCGTCGCGCCAAGAGCTCGCAGGATGCCGATCTCCGATCGTCGCTGAGTGACAGCGATAGCGAAGGAGTTATAGATGATGAACATGCCCACGACGAGAGCAAAGAGGCTGGAGATGCGGGTCGCCGTGGTATAGCTGTGCATGAGCGCGGCAAAGTGCTCCCCGCGGGATGAAGGCGGTTCCACGGCGAAGCCCGGTCCCAGAGCCGCCTCAACAGCCTTGCGGCAATCCTCAATCGTCGCCCCGTCGCGCGCGCGAAGATCGATCCGATCGAAACGGCGGCCTCGACCGAAGATTAACTGAGCCGCGTAGATGTCCATCACCGCGAGATTTCCGCCGAACGCTTTCGTCATTCCGGTCGAGCGCATGACGCCGCGAATCGTGAATGACTTCTCCCCATCGACAGTATGAAGCGGGATCTTGCGGTTGACCTGAAAGCCGGTGCGTTCCGCGAACTCCTTCGTAACCATGATCGAGTCCGGCTGTGCGAGAAAGACAAGCGGATCTTCGATGATGGCGTCGTCGGCACTTTCCATCTCGTAATCGCGCAGACCGCGGTCGCCGGTCATATCCACGCCAAGAATAAGAAGCGTTCCTTCGCCGGAAAGGCCTGTTTGTGCGGTGGCTTCGATCACCGGCACTGCCACGCCTACTTCCGAAACGTTTTGCACGCGTTCAAGGACGGATTCATCGAAGCCGAACTCCCCGGACGTCACCTGCAGCTGAGTCGCCCCGGCGATGCGATTAACCGTATCGTTGAAAGCTCCCTGAACGGAGGTGTTCACGGTATTCATGGCAACGAAGACGCCGACGCCGAGCACGATTCCGGCAATAGTGAGTGTCCATCGCAGGACATGGCGGCGAAGATACGGCCAGCTCAGCAGTTTGAAGAGTCTCACTGGCGACGGTCCTCGACGATTCTTCCGTCGCGCAATTTCAGGATTCGCTGACACTGGCCGGCAACGCCGAGGTCGTGCGTCACGACGAGAATGGTCGAGTTCAACCGCTCGTGCAGTTCGTGAACGAGCTTGAGGATCTCGTCCCCGGTTGCCGTGTCGAGATTGCCGGTCGGCTCGTCAGCCAGGAGGATCGGCGGATAGACGGAAAGGGCTCGCGCAATAGCCACGCGCTGGCGTTCGCCTCCGGAGAGCTCATCCGGCAGGTGATCCATGCGATGGTCGAGTTGAACCAGTTGGAGAAGTTCGCGACAGCGAGTTTCGATCTTGTCGCGCGACCAGTGGCGCAGGTGTAGTGGCAGCGCGACGTTTTCCATGCAGTTGAGCGTGGGCAGCAGATTGAAGAACTGGAAGATGAACCCGATCTTGTCGCGGCGTACGCGGGTGAGTCCATCGTTGGAGAGTGCGGCGAGATTCTCTCCTTCGATCTCGATGGACCCGCTTGTAGGCCGGTCCAGGCCGCCGATAAGATTGAGCAGGGTGGATTTTCCAGATCCCGAAGGGCCGACGATCGCCACCAATTCGCCACGAGCAATGGAAAGAGTCACGCCATCCAGCGCGGTCGCTGTCCGTTTCCCCTCAAATACCTTCGACACCTGCGTCAGCGTGATCATCAGAATAGATGATGATACGGCTTTTTCGCGGCGAGTGGTGGGAGAGAGAAGCATTGTGCACTGCCCTCAGGCCAGTTCAGGCCAGGCCTGCCGTTCCGTTTTTCATGGAACGCGACTAGAATCGAGCGTCATGTGGAAGCGTCTCCGGATCGCGGCAGTCCTGCTGGTTCTGTTTCTCGCGCCGACATTCGCCCAGCAGCCCGTCACCTCGCCTCAACAGCAGTTCGGTTCGAACATTGGTGCCGACTATTTTCTGGTCAACTACGCCCGGATGATCGATTACTGGAAAAAGCTGGATCAGGAATCGGAGCGGCTCCGTCTCGTCGATATCGGCAAGACTTCCGAAGGCCGGACGATGACAATGGCCATCATTACGTCTCCTGAAAACCAGCGAAACCTTGATCGCTACCAGGACATTTCGCGCCGCCTTGCGAAGGCAGAGAACTTGACTGAAGCGCAGGCTCGCGCGCTTGCCGCCGAAGGCAAGGCCGTCGTCTGGATCGACGGAGGCCTTCATGCAAATGAGACGCTCGGCGCGCAACAACTTATCGAAACCGTCTATCAGCTTGTCAGCGGCGCCGATGCGGAAACGAATCGCGTGCTTAACGACGTGATCGTCCTTGCCACGATTGCAAATCCCGACGGAATGGAGCTGGTTTCGAACTGGTACATGCGCCAGTCCGACCCCTCACTTCGTTCGCTCACCGGTCTGCCTACCCTTTATCAAAAGTATGCAGGCCACGATGACAACCGCGACTTCTACATGTCCGCGCTTCCGGAGACGCGCGCCATCAACGGCGTCCTCTACCGCGACTGGATGCCGCAAATTGTCTATGATCACCATCAGACCGGACCTGAAGGAACCGTGATGTTTTCTCCGCCGTTCCGGGATCCGTTCAACTTCAACTTCGATCCCCTGGTCATGACGATGCTCGACGAAGTTGCGGGGGCCATGCACAGCCGTTTCGCGGCGGAAGACAAGCCCGGCGTCGTAAGCAGGTCGGCGTCGAGTTACTCGGCGTGGTGGAACGGCGGCATGAGGACCAGTCCGTATTTTCACAACATGATCGGCCTGCTTACAGAGTCCATCGGCAGCCCGACGCCGATGCAGATTCCGTTCGTCCCCGCTAAACAATTGCCGACAGGCGACTCGCCCTACCCCATTGGGCCCCAGACCTGGCACTTTCGTCAGTCGATCGAGTATTCCCTGACGGCCAATCGTGCAGTGATCGACTACGCATCGAGAAACAAGGATCGCCTGCTCTTCAACATTTACCGGATGGGCCGCAACGCCATGGACCGGGGCACCCGCGACACGTGGACGGTGACTCCTCATGCAATCGCGGAGGCTCAGGCCGCGCCGCAAAACACCCGTAACATCCAGATGCTGCGCAAGCCCGAGAACCGAGACCCGCGGGGCTATGTGATTCCGTCAGATCAGCCCGATTTTCTGACGGCGATCAAATTCGTGAACGCGCTGATCTGGAATGGCGTCACGGTGGAGCGGGCATCGTCGACATTTAGAATCGGTGCGAAGACCTATCCGGCGGGATCGTTCGTCGTGAGAACTGCGCAGGCATTCCGGCCGCACATTCTCGACATGTTCGAGCCTCAGGACCATCCGGACGATTTTGCCTATCCCGGCGCTGCTCCTACGCCGCCATACGACAACGCAGGCTGGACACTGGCTTATCAAATGGGCGTGCGCTTCGATCGAATCCTTGATGGGTTCGACGGGCCTTTTGTTGCCGTTCAGGGCAATGCTTCGACGGCAGCGGGCGCCATCACAGAAGTGGAACATCCTGCCGGGTATCTTTTCACTCATGAAGCGAACGATAGTTTCGTCGCCGTCAATCGTTTGCTTGCTGCAGGCGAAACAGTTTACTGGTTGACCCAGGATTACAATCTTGCGGGAAAGTCCTGGCAGGCAGGGACAAACTACGTTCGCGCCGGGAATGCCACGCTCCCCAGGCTTCAGCAGTTGGCGCGCGATGTGGGGCTTTCGTTTCAAGCTGTGTCGCGCACACCCGAGAGGCAAGCGCTGCAATTGAAGCCGGTGCGCATCGCGCTATGGGACCAGTACGGGGGATCCGCACCGTCCGGGTGGACGCGCTTCGTTCTTGAACAGTTCGAGTTCCGCTACACGATCGTCTATCCACAGAAACTCGACGCAGGTAACCTTGCGGACAGTTTCGATGTCCTCATTCTCGTCGATGACAGCACTTTCTCAACTGGGGCCGCGCGTGCGACGCGCAATGCCGACCCTCAATACGCCGATCGGGCAGGAGGGCTGACGACGGCCACAACGATTCCACAACTGAAGAAATTCCTCGAAGCCGGTGGAACAATCCTGGCGATTGGTGGATCGACCTCATTGGGGTCTTATGCCGGCTTGCCGATTGCGAACGCTCTGGCTGGATTGTCCAATTCGCGGTTCTATGTGCCCGGGTCGCTTGTTCAAGCTCGCGTGGATCGGGAGAATCCGATCGCCTATGGACTTGCAGCTCGCGCCGATTTCTTTTTCGATCGAAGTCCCTCATTCCGCCTGGATGATGATGCCAGAAAAAATGGAGTGCGTGCCGTCGCCTGGTTTGATACGGATAAACCGTTACGAAGCGGGTGGGCCCTGGGCCAAGCTTATCTAAAGGATACGGTGGCGGTGTTGGAAGCTCCCGTGGGAAAGGGAAAACTTGTGCTCTACGGTCCGGAAATTCTTTTTCGCGCACAGCCTCACGGAACCTTCAAGCTCCTCTTCAACGGGATCTTTGCAGGGCACGCTCAGCCTGTCGATTTGAAGTAGCGTCGTCCCCTCGTCAAGAGGAGGGGACGACGACTCTCAACGCCCTAGCGTAGCCGAGAAGTTGCAGGGCCCACCGGCGCCGTCGATTCGACCTTCCATCGTGAGCACGCCTCCGGCAGCCGAGAGCCCGCCGGTCCATTGCTGCTCGCCGGCGCCGGGAATCTGGCGCCTGAACTCGATCAGAAGACCTTGTTGCCGGCCATCAATAGTCCCGGTGTCCGAAGGACCCGCGTTGGAAAACACACCTGCAATCGCGCCACTGCGCTGCTGACTCGTAATATTGAAGCGTCCGGAAGGTCTGGATCCATTGCACTCTGCTCCCCAGTTCCACGTTCCTGTGACGCTCGTGGATCCCCCGGTGGCGCGGGGCGCGGCATTCGAGCTTGTAGCTGAGAAGGTGCACGGCCCTCCGGGGCCTTCGATTTTTCCTTCCAACCGGAGAGCTCCTCCGCTACGCTCCGCGCCCCCCGACCATCGCTGTTCGCCCACGCCCGGTATTTGACGCCGGAATTCTACGAGCAGGCCTTGTTGCTGCCCATCGATGCTGCCCGCATCCGCAGCGTTTGTATTCGAGAACGATCCCGTAAAGCCGCCACCCTGGCGTTGATTCGTAATCTCAAACCGTCCGGACGGCGTGGAGTCGCGGCAGGTTGCGATCCAGGTCCACCGGCCTGTGAGAGTCGCTGATGTTGCCGAAACAGGCCTGTTGAACCCGGGCGCCGGCCCCGGCTCCATCCGTTGCTGCAATCGAGTCTTTTCGTTGTCCGGCAAGTTACTGCCAGGTGAAGTGCTGATTACGACGGTATTGGCCCAGGTCGCATTGCCGGGCGCCGGATTGCACGAAATCTGAGCCCGCGTCCCGGCCTTGCTGCCGCCTCGCCATCCTTCACTCCGATCGTCGAGGCGATAGCCTTCAGCCGCAAGGGCCGTCTCGGCCCGCGTCAGGCACCCCTCGGTCCCCTCGCGCAGCGACTGCGTTCCATGCGACCAGCCCAGATTCTGCGCGAAGCACGGCGTAACAGAGCCGGCGACTATCAATGGAAGAACCCACCGTATGGATCTGACAAGTATCAAGCGCATGCTTCGACCTCCTCTTGCGGACAGGGATGATTCCTGCAAAGGTAGACGTACAGCGGCCTCCGACGTCTCATTCTGCGTTTCATGGCCCAACGGTAATAGTTTCTGCTATGGAAGACAAGTGTCGTTGATTCCTGGGAATGGTTAAAAGCTCCGGAGGTCGCATGCATCCTCAGTCCCGGCCGCGGGTCTTGTGCGCTTCCACTTCCAGGTTCACCATGGGCATGAGCAGCACGCCATCGTCGGCGACGGCACAATCCTTCCGAACCCGTTCCGCCAGGTCGCGAAGGAATTCGGCGCGTTGATTTTCCGGAACCCGTCCGGAGTACATCATCCAGGTGGTGCGAAGCCATCCTTCGAGAGCGGCTACGTCCGCATGCCGCATGGGCTTTGCGACGAGTTCGACGCGATCGGCCTGAAGACCTGCGGCAGCGAGCCAGGGCCTGTACTCTTCCGGACCGAGGAAGTGATGTGGCGACAGCACGCCGGCAAGAAATTCCGACCAGCGTTGCTCCTGTGCCATCGCATCGAGAGCCTTGAAGACGATCGCCGCGGTGCCCCGGCCACCCATGGAAAGGACGATGCGGCCTTCGGGTTTTAGGGCGCGAGCGATACCTCTGATGACTGCGGCCTGATCCGGCACCCAGTGCAGGGTTGAGTTTGAGAACACGGCATCAAATTCACCGTCGAAATCGAGCGCCTGAGCGTCCAGCGCCCGGAACGTAACGTGGGGAAGCTGGATCAGCCGTGTCGCCAGGGCGATCATTTCTTCCGAGTGATCGATGCCAAGAACGCGTCCCCGCGGCACCAGCCGCGCAATTTCCAGGGTGACCTTGCCGTCGCCGCACCCGATATCCAAAACAGACTCGGTGCCCTGAAGGGCCAGCTTTCCGATGTTGGCCATTGCCCAACCGTATTGGCCCTGGGAGTGTTTGGCATAGTCCGAAGCGTCCCAACGGAAACTGGATTTTGATGGATACATAGTTCGGCAATTCTAAAACATCTGAGATCGAGCTACGATGTCGGCAATGAATAAACGGCTAATGCTGCGGCGTTTTGGATTTCGAATCGTCGGCCGTTGGAATCGACCGAAACAGGGAGAGAAACTTCATGGATCTCAAAATCATCGGAGCGGGACTCGGGCGAACCGGCACCATGTCTCTAAAACTTGCGCTCGAACAACTTGGATTCGGTCCGTGCTATCACATGGCCGAAGTGTTCATGCACCCGGAGTTCGCTCGCCTCTGGGTTGACGTGGCGGAAGGCCATCCGGATTGGGAGACGATCTTCAAGGATTACGCTTCCACCGTCGACTACCCGGGATGCGCGTATTGGCGCGAGCTTGCCGAACGCTACCCTCAGGCCAGGGTACTGTTGTCCATTCGTGATGCCGACCAGTGGTTTGAGTCCACGCAGGCCACGATTTTTTCTCCCCAGTCCGTTGAGCGGATGGGTTCATCGCCGATGCGGCCCTTCATTGAAAAGACGGTATGGAAAAGCTTCGGTGACAGGATTCACGATCGGGATGCCATGGTTGCCGCCTTTAACCGCCACAACGCGGAGGTGAAGAACACGATTTCGAAAGACCGCTTACTTGTGTACGAGGTAAAGGACGGCTGGGAACCCCTCTGTAAATTCCTCGGTGTACCGGCACCGGCCACGGCATTCCCCAGGGTCAACTCTCGTGAAGAGATGGCCGCTATGGTCGCCGCGCACAGTACTGGCGATCCGGGCGCACCACTCGATTTTGCCAAGCTGCAGGAAACCCTCAAAGCGAGGTTGCGGGGTCCGGCGGGATCTTAGAGCGCGGCAGAGCAGCCAGATACCGACCCACGGTATGGGCCGAGAAGGTACATCGAAGCCCACTTCCTGCATCGCCTGATGTTAGACACCTTGTGATTCAGCTTGTTCCGCGCCCGACCCTTTACTCGTACCGCAGGCACTCAATCGGATCCAGATTCGCGGCCTTCCTTGCCGGCCACACCCCGAAGATCAATCCAATAGCCGTAGAAACGGTGAGGCCCGCTATGACGGCCCAGGCAGGGATCGACGCCGGCAGCTCCGGGACAAGGAGCCGAAGAGCGAAACTGGCGGCAATGGCAAATAGTGTGCCGAGCACGCCGCCCAGGAAAGTCAGCGTCATGGCTTCAAACAAAAACTGACGAACGATATCCCGTTTGCGCGCGCCAAGCGCTTTGCGCACGCCAATCTCCCGAGTGCGCTCGGTAACGGTGACCAGCATGATGTTCATCACCCCGATTCCGCCGACCAGCAACCCCACAGCGGAAAGTGCAATGGCAAATAAGCCGAAAAGCATGGTGATCTTGTCGAACTGCTCGATGATGCGGCTTGCCGTTTGCAGATCGAAGTTGTTGGGATCGTTATAGCGAAGGGAACGGCGATGGCGGAGAATCGCCTCCACCTGACCCAGTCCCTTGCTGAGCATCCCCGACTTGGTCTGGATGTTCAGCATCATCTCTTTGCTGGCCGGAGAAATCTTCTGTCCCGTCGCAAAAGGGATCAAGAGCAGATTGTCGCCATTGTTATCGCCGAAGAACGAGTTCTTGCGCTTTTCAAGCACACCGACAATCTCGAAGGGGCGGCCCGCCAGCGTGACGACGGTGCCGAGAACTGAGGACTTCCCGGGAAACAGCGCTTCGACGACATTGGGGCCAATGACCATAACCTCGCGTTTGTGGTCGTCATCGGAGGGCGTGATGAATCGCCCCGTGCGCACGCTGAGATTGCTGATCTGCGCATAGTCTGCCGAGACTCCCATGAGATCGCCGTTTCGATACTTCTCCCCGTTGTAGCCGAGCGTGTGGTCGACGCGCCAAAGGAAGAGCATTTCGGCGACGCGTTCAACAGCCGGCGCCTGCGCCGCGATCGCGTCGCCGTCTTCCTTGGTGAGTGGCTTCCTTTGGTACTCGGCCCGGTCCCGGTTGCCCACGCGGGGGCCGGTAGACAGGTGGAACGCCCAGATATTGTTCGTTCCATATTCTTCGATCATCGACGTGATGTTGGTGCGCAGTCCCGTCAGGATCGACGCGACAGCGACCACGGTCATCACGCCAACGACAATGCCAAGCACGGTGAGAAAGCTTCGAAATTTTTGCGAGCGAATGGCGCCAAGCGCCATCACGACGATGTCGGCCGGGAATATGGATCTTGCGTTCATGTTCAGTTTCCGGCTAAGTCTTCGTGAGCGCCACGATTGGATCGAGGCGCGATGCTTTTATGGCCGGATAGATTCCGGCAATCATTCCAATACCACCGGAAACAACCAGGGAGAGAACGATATAGCCTGCAGTGATCGTCATCGGAATCGGCGTTTCGATTCGCACAATCCACGCAACCGCCCAGGCCAGAAGCAGGCCCAACAAGCCGCCGACAGCGGTTAACAGCGACGACTCGATCAGGAATTGAAGCAGGATCTGCCGTTTCCGCGCGCCAACAGCTTTGCGAAGGCCGATCTCGAAGGTCCGCTCCGTGACAGAGACGAGCATGATGTTCATCACCACGATGCCGCCGACGACAAGCGACAGGAAGGTCACAGGCACAACGACCTGTGCGATCGAGTCGGTGAAGCGATTGACCTGGTTGGAAAGCGCTGCCGTATTGACGATGCCGAAGTCGTCATCTTCTTTTCCCTTCAACTTGTGACGATTGCGCATCACCGTGCGCGCCTGTTCGATGGCGAGATTCAGTTTCTGGGTATTCTGGGCGTTGCCATGGAGTTGAATGCTCTGTTCCTTCCCATAGATTTTCCCGAAAGTGGAGATCGGAATGTAGAGCAGGTTGTCCACGGATTGGCCGAAGAACGGGCCGCGCTTTTTTTCCACGCCGATAATCGTCAGCGGGGTATCTCGAACCTTCAGCACCTTGCCGATGGGATCGACGCCCTCGAAGAAGTGCTCCTTGACGTCGCCGCCGATGACGGTGACGTAAGCCGCGTGCTCCACCTCGTAGGGCGCGATAAACCGCCCCTCTTCGATGGTTTTGTCTTCGATCTCGCCGATGTTGGCCGTCACGCCCGTGACGCTGGTGCCGAACAGCTCGCGATCCTCGTATTTGAGATTGGTGTTGTTGCCTGCCTCCGCGCCGACGTTCGCGCAGACGGTGCAGTTTGCGGCCAGCCATTCATAGTCGTCGAGCCGGAGGGTCTTGTTGCGTTTCACCGCGCGATCCCAGTCTTCCTGACTCCATTCATCCTGATGGGCGAACTGCGCCATCATGAAATGGTTGACGCCCAGAATGCTCGAAACCGTCGTGACGACATAGCTGTTGAAACCGCTGATCGAAGCTCCGACCACCACGACCGATGCCACGCCAAAGATGATTCCAAGGAGGGTCAGAAATGCGCGGAGTTTTTGCGAAAGGATGGATTGCACGGCGACACGTGCCGCGTCGGCGAAGAATTGATAAAGGTGCCTCATGACGGTGTGGATCTAATAGTCTCCAAGGACTATAACGATTCAGGCGCCAAAAAGTTGCATGCTCGCGAGGATTATATTTTAGGAACTATAGAATTTGATGGGCCGGCGATCGGGGCCCGCTACTAAAACCCCGAATTCGGCATCCGGATTGGAGTTTGGGGTAAGAGTAGCGCGGCCCGGAATTGCCGGTCGGAAATCCCTTCGTTACGGAGTGGGCATCGGGGCATCCACGCCGCCCCACAGATTCATTGTATTCAGCTCGTCGCGGCCGTTTGCTTTGAGGTAAAGGAACAACTGAGTCCGGTAAGCGGCGTGACCGCCAAGCACCAGGTTGACAATGACCGAGCCGCGGCTCGATTTGCCCATGCCAAACAGATCGATTCCTTCGCGGAAGTCTTCATCCGAATAGGCGCTGAGGAGTTCGGGATAGGTGCTGCTCTGCTTTTGAATCGCGCCGAGCACCTGATCGAAATTCATGGCGCTCGCTTCGGCGTTAGCCGCGCCCCACGCCGCGCCGTCGAAAGCCCCCGCTTTGATGCCGCGAAGCAGCATGGGCCCCATGATGGAGAGGTATTGCAGCAACTCTATTGTGCTGCGCTGCTTGGGTGTTGGCCGATAGTCGAGCATTTTGGGATCGATCTTGCCTGCAAGATGGACCAGAATCCGGACTTCAGTTTGAAGGGCCGAGGTGAGTTCTTCCTTACTTAAAACCATAGTGTGAAATGCCTCCTGAGAGCCAGAAAGTTTAACGCAAATCCTGTGACGGATTTGTGAAAAGCGTAAACTCTCCCGGTGGTTTTCACGAAACGATTGCGCGACGGAGTCCGCAACGGGGAAATTACCTGCACCGTCCGGTTCTGGTTGCGTCCCCACGTCAAGGTCGGCGGCCGCTATCGTGTGGACGATCAGGGAGAGATAGAGATCGACTCCATCGAGACGATAGGTTTCATGGATATCACACCTGCGTTGGCCCAGGCGTCCGGGTTTCTTGGTGTTCTTGACCTTCTTAAAGTCGCGAAACACGGTCGCGGAGAAACCATCTATCTGATCCGCTTCCACTACATCCCCTCCAGGACCAAAAAAAACCGGCCACCTGCCAGGAATGGGTGACAGAGAGGAATTTAGTCGCCCAAATCAGTGGTCTTGCTCGGACCGTAAATGGAGCGCGGTCCGTGCGGCTTTCTCTCTGGCGAACCAGTGGTATTTCAGGGACGTTCACCAAATTCGCCTGCAACCAGTTCTGTACGAGAGTAACGGTTGGTTGAATTTGGTGACCGTCCCCGAATTATTTCTCAAGCGGCGTGTTCGTAGTGCTGCCGTTCGTCCATACTTCGGCAATTTTTCCGTCGTGGTGTCGGAAAACAAAGAGATAGTTGCTCGATACCGCTGTCGCCGATTTGCTGTCTTTGATCGCCACAGTCGCACTCGCATCGTAAGACAGGACGAAGTGGTTGCCTTCAGCGGACAGGTATTTCCACTTCTGCTTCAGGCCGGAAACGGTTGGTCGAGACTGAAGAATGTAATCCTCATGGGCCTTCCAACCCACAAGCTCCATCCCGGGCAAATGGTAGGTCACGTCGTTACTCTCGAGTGCTTTCAGGTCCTCGATCTCACCCGTACTCCATGCTTTTTTCTCAGCAGTGATGAATCTGTCGGCGAAGCCTTGTGAAGAACCTACTCCGCAAGAAGTCAAGAATAGCGTTGCAGTCGGGATAAGTGTCGCCAGAAGTGCGAGTTTCTTCCTAGTTGAGCTCCCGGCAACATTAATGGTCGCAGCGAGTGGCGTCAAATCAGTGGCTTTGATCGGATCATAAATGGTGCGCGTTTGGGGCAAGTGTTAACAAATCCGAAACTGTCCCGGTCTTTACGGTGAGAACTATGTCGACGGCAACGGTGTCCGATTTGATCAGCGGGCCTTTGGCGCAGGAATTCGAGAAACTATTCCGGGAGCACTACCAACTGGTGTACCGCACGGCGTACGGGATTACGGGCCGGGCGGAAGATGCCGAGGATGTGCTGCAGACAGTTTTCCTGAAGCTCTTGCGGCGGCGAACGTCACGCGATTTCCAGAAGAATTCGAAAGGGTATCTTTATCGGGCAGCAGTCAATGCGTCTCTGGATATCCTGCAGTTTCGCAGTCGTCACATTCTCGCCGATAACGCGGATCGTGTTGGGACTCCTGAAAGTGCGATCGATGTCGATTCTCGCGACATCGATCGAAAGCGATTGTCCGACATGCTGGCACAGCTCAGGCCGCGCGCCGTCGAGATCCTGATTCTCCGCTACGAACACGACTACAGCGATGCGGAGATCGCGAAAATGCTGGGCACATCCCGAGGCGTGATCGCCGTCAGCCTCTATCGATCGCGGGCGCGCTTGAAGAAACTCCTGCGTGCCAGGGAGAAGGAATCATGAAAACCCACGAAGAAAACATCGACGAAGTACTTGGAAAGGTTCTGCATTCGACGCCTCAGACGGAAATGGAAGCCGCCGGAGCGCGCGTTCTGCAGCGGTTGCGCCGGGACAGCGGCTGGCTCGCTGAAGCCACGCCGCGAGCGCCCGTGAGCAAGACTTGGAGACTTCTAGCTGCGGCCGCCGCTGTGGCGTCTGCCGTTGTTCTGTCGATCGGATTTTGGCCTGCGGGCTCGGCGGCCGTGGTTGAGGCAGCGGACATCGGGCTGTACCGGGTTGTCGCGGGAAAGACTCAACCTCTGCACATTGGTGAAAAGGTTGAGATGGGCGAAACCATCCGCTCGGACGGCGCAGCGAGTTCGACGCTCGCTATCGAAGACGGATCGCGCATCGAAATGCGTTCGATGTCGGAACTCGCACTGGAGGATGCGAACGATGGACTGCACATCCGTTTGAGCGGCGGAAGTGTCATCGTGTCCGGGGCAAGGGAACCGAAGTGGCATCTGTACGTGCAGACCAGGGACACCAGGGTTTCCGTGGGGGAGACGGTATCTCTCGTGACTGCCGAAGAAACCGGGTCGCGTGTGGCCGTGATTCAAGGTGAGGCCCGCGTAGAACAGGGAGGAACATCGAAGTGGTTGCGGGGCGGCGAGCAACTGGCAACTATTCCGTTTCTCGAACCGCGCTCGATTGCCGAAGGCATTTCGTGGAGCCGCCGTGCGCCACAACTTCTGCCGATGGTGCAGCAGGCCGCGGCGCTCCTCGCGCCTGCGGTTCAAGCTCCCGTTCCCGAAGTGCCGAAGTGGGAAGCGGCCTCCATCAAACCCTGCGATCCGAACACTCCCAAAATCGCGGGCGCCCGGGGAAACAACGGCGTCGGGGAGAACTTCACGGTAACTCCAGGTCGATTCGCCACGGAATGCATGCGCCTCTCGGTACTGATGAACATTGCCTATGTCACGAATGGCGAGCCACTGCTCAACAGCACAGGGCTTGACAGAAAGGACGTGATCAAAGGAGGCCCCCAGTGGATTTCTTCAGGCAAGCTTTCGGACCGATACAGCATCGAGGCGAGAGCAGAGGGCAGGCCGGATCGGAAAGTCATTCTTGGTCCGATGTTGAGGGCACTTCTCGAAGACCGGTTTCAATTGAAGTCGCACCGCGAGACGGAAGAAATTCCGATGTTCGGACTTGTCGTCGCGAAAGGCGGGCTGAAGATCAAACCGATCAACCCTGCAGACTGTACGCCAAATGACGGTGCGGGTTTCCCTGCATGGCTGGATCAAGTGCGCCGAGGTCAAAAGGGCTTCTGCAGCTTCGTGTATGGAGATGACGTTACTCCGGGGACGACCGGCTGGGCGTTCGGAGGACAGACGCTCGCAAACTTCGCCGGGAATCTTTCTCGATGGGTTCGGCGACCGGTGATCGATCAGACGGGTATTTCCGGACAGTTCCGGTTTTATCTGGAAGTGGACTCCAGTGTCGGCGTTCCCATGCTGCCCGACGGGCCCGCATATACCGTCGATCTTCCGCCAGGAACTCAGAAGGGACCCGACATCTTTTCAGCGATTCAAGACCAACTCGGACTAAAGCTTGTCGATGCGAAAGGAACTCACGAGTTCATCGTCGTTGACCGCGCTGAACGTCCGTCGGAGAACTGAACACTCGTATTCGACAGGCGGCGTCGCAAGGCGTACTGTTTCGTCCATGCCTCGAACACGAAACGGTTTGAAATGGCTGTCGCTGGCCACAGTTCTGATAATGACTACGAGCATCGGTCTTTCGGCGCAACGGCAAGGCGAACGTCGCGGCACCGCTCCGAGAAGTGAGACGGCCCAGAGGATTCAGAGGCGGAGTTATCTCTTCAAAGACACCAATACGAAGCTCGAGTACGACGTCTTCGTTTCCAGCAAAGTTAGGAAATCCAACAAGAGTCCCCTGGTGATCGCGCTTCATGGCGCGGGAGTTTCTCCTGAACAGATGCTCAGCTTCGTCACCGACGCGGCACAACCGGGAGGCTACATCGTCGCGGCGCCCATGGGCTATTCGCTCGAAGGCTGGTATGGAATTCAGAGCAGAGCGTCGCGCAATGCGCAACCCGCGAACCTTGCGGAGCTAAGCGAAAAGGATGTGATGAATGTTCTGGATTTGATGCGGAAGGAATTCAACATCGATGAACAGCGCATCTATATGCTGGGACAATCCATGGGTGGCGCCGGCGCCCTCTATCTCGGCGTGAAATACCATCAGATCTGGGCTGCGGTCGGTGCGACGGCGCCGGCAGCCGGCGGACTCTCGCCAGACAGTCTTGAATCTGTGACCGACCTTCCATTCGTTCTCGTTCACGGGGACGCCGATCAATCCGTATCTGTAACTCAAACGCGCCGATGGGCCGACAGGATGCGCGATCTAAAGATGACGTTCGAGTACTACGAGGTTGCCGGCGGAGGTCATCGAGACGCGATCATTACGGGAGCGACTCTCGTTTTCGCCTTCTTCGACAAGCATGCTAAAGGAACCGAAGCCCGCTAGCAGCAATTTTCCCCACTTCCCGTGATAACAAACGGGCATCCTCTTCATATCAGAATTGAGGAGCACATGCCGACCGCAACCGCGTCCAATGTGACCGCCGAGCCTGTGGCATTCGCCATTTTCGAGCCATCTTTAGCGAGCGCTCCTTCAACCGTGACCTTGTCTCCCACCTTAAGCGCTCTATGCGTCCAGCCTGCCCGCTCAAGAATGTTTGGACTGCCGAGTTCGAAATTCCAGTTCGTCACGGTTCCCTTTTCGTCCACCACATTGATGTAGAACCGGGCGTGCGGATTGGTCCATTCGAACTTGGTGACTTCGCCTGTCAGGGTGATGGGCTTGTTTGCGTCGTACTGCGCAGCAAAGGAATGATGGGCGAGAGCCGGCAATGCGGTAAGTAGACAAAAGATCGCCACTAACGCACCAGGCCTGGATCGCATGATGAACCTCCGATTGCGGCTAACGAGGCGGAGTTTATCTCAATCACAGAGAGACCAAGAAAGCCCTTTGTCAGGGGTTCGCAGCCCGCGCCTGGCAGACAACCTCGCAGCAGGATAACGATACCCGCGAAGACGCATAGGGCGAGATCACCGAAAATAATTTGGTGAACGTCCCGGAATCCTGGAGTTCGCGTTGACGCGAGAACCGAACGGTTGATCCGGAAGGGCGCGGTTATTCTTCCTTGCCGTCGCCCTTCAACGCGCCTTTGAGCGTTTCGAGCGTATCTTTATCAGGGATCTGTGATTGAACGGCACTCACATTTTCCTGTTTGATCGCTTCGTAGATTTCGTATCGGTAAATGGAGATGTGAGAGGGGGCCTTGATGCCCAGCCGGACGTTGTCGCGCCCGATCCGTAGAACCTGGATCTCTATTTCATTTCCGATGATCAGTTTCTCATCTTTTTTGCGCGTGACGACGAGCATGCCGGGAGGTCCCTCCGCATTCCTTGCTGGCTTAAAAATCCTCAAGAATCATATAGGAGAGTGCAGGTAGCAGCAAGCGGTGGTTCCGGGGAAACGTAAATGAGCCGCGGGTTGCGCGGCTCGTTCCTCTCCTACAGCAGCGGGTGACGCGCGGTCAGGCGATTGTCGGTAAGAATGATCTGCTTCCCAACCATTTTTTCGTAACTGATGATCAATGGCGCTTGAAGGTTCCCGGTGCTTTCGGTAGAACTCGGGCCAATGATGCAGATCGCGAGGGCTATTCCTGCGGTCGGTGTGCTCAATGCAAGGGATTCCCATTCTCTCTTGGGAACCAGTGCGTGATAGTCGTCGACGATCAACGCCGGGTCGATGACGAAAAACCCGACGTCGGGACGATCGGTGCTTTGCAGTCTGCGGAATGGAGCAATATCGTCGTTCTCCATCAACACAAATCTTTTGCAGTCGGGAAATCCAATCAGGCCTTCCTCAAATTGAATAACCGTTTCGCGCGAGTGCGCCGTCGTGTCAATTTTCGTTTCCATGATTGCAGTCGCTTTCATAAGTTACGTCCTTATCTCAAATAATCCAGAAGGCTGATGCTCGAAATTCTTGCGCCTACCGAAGTCGCAGCCTTCAACGCTGTTTCTTCCTGTGTGTAATCCGTCAGCGCCGCCGCCAGGTCCGCATCTTCGAGGCGCGAGCGTTGTGCGGTGCGGGCGAGACTGTATTGGGTCAAGTCTGCGTCGACGGACTGCGCCACATTCACCAGGCCACCCACTTTCCCCAGGGCATTGCCGATCACTGACGAGAATTGCTCCAGCTTGGTGACCTGGGCGGAGATCCCGTTCTTGTCGCCTGTGTTCATCGCTGTGATGAGGTCCTGGACCGTGGAGAACACGTCAACAGATCCGGAAAACACTTCGCTGCCCGGCACCTGAATCTGCAGTTTGGACGAATGGCCGATCTGGAGCTGGATCGCCTGATTATTGCCGTTGTAGGTTATGGTTCCATTGCTGGCCTGCGTGTATGCGGGACCATCCAAATTGCTTCCCGCAAACATGTATTGCCCATCGAATGTGCTGTTCGCGGCCGACAGCAACTGGTCCCGCAGTCCGGAGATTTCCGAAGTCTGCAGGCTTGCCGTAGAGAGATTGCTCATCGAAAGAAGCGCAAGACTTCGAACCCGCTCGACCATTGTTTCAACGCCCTGCAGTGTCGTATCGGCGAAGTCCAATCGAGACTTTCCCGTCGCGATGTTGTCCTGGTATTGCTTGATCTCGCCCTGCTCCGCCTGAATACGAATGACGTCGGAGACGGCAGTTGGATCGTCCGAGGGTTTCTGCAGTTTTTTGCCCGATGAAATCTGGAGTTGTGTGTCCTGCATCCGCTCAGAGATCCGCTCGATATCGCCAAGAAGACTTTTGTATGCGGTGTCGCTAGTGACTCTCATGGTTTACTCACTGACCCAGCGACATTGTTAGTTGCAGCAGTTCGTCCACGGCTTTCACGACGCGTGCTGAAGCTTCGAAGGATCGCTGGAACTGCAAAATTTTGACCGTCTCTTCGTCGATGGATACGCCACTGACTTCCTGGCGGCGATTTTCCAACTGGTTCAACAGCGCTTCGTGCTGCTTCATTCCCTGGTCCGCGCTGGCGGTATCGCTTCCGAGGGTGTAGATGAACCCGCGATACTGATCGAGGATCGATCCACCGGTCGATACAGGAGCGTTCATCAGGTTGCCCAAAGCGATCGCGGCGCCGTTGCCCATACCGTTGGTCTCGGTGCTGACCGCAATTTTCCGCGGGTCGGCGCTCACGCCTGCGTCCAGAGAAATGGACTGCGCTGCTCCATTCACGCCGGTCAGCGAGGCGAAGAAATCATTGCCGGTGTTGCCGTCGAGGTCGTAGGCAGCGGAGTGTATGGAGTTCACGTTTTGTACCAGTTCGTATGCCAACTGGTCCAGCGCCCCACGGTATTGAGGAATATTCTGGTCGCGAAGTTCCAGGCGCGCGCCAACCCGCCCCCCGTTGATCTCGGAAGTGATGTCGTCTGTTCCCAGTCCAATCGCCGTAAAACCAGCCGTATTCGTCGAAGTGGTCAGATGCTTGGCCGACCCGTTGTACACAAGAGGCCGGTTACCGCCGATCGTAACCTGGTAGTTACCGTGGCTCTCCAATTCATGCACGTCGACGATCTCTGAGAGCTTCTGGACCAGGACAGACCGTTGGTCTCTCAATTCATTCGCCGGCTGACTGACCTCCTGTTCGGTGATCCGCTGTGAAAGGTCTGCGATCTGGTCCACAAGAGTGTTCACCTGGTCGACGTCTTGATTCAGGGAATGATCGACCTTGGTCTGAATGTCCGAGAGACTGTTCGCTCGCGAGTTCAGGAAATCTGTCAGCCTGGCCGCGTTTGTCAAAACTTCCTGGCGGCGGTTCGGAGAAGTAGGCTCCGCACTTAGCGCCTGGAAGCTATTGAAGAAATCCGACATCAAGGGGAGCATTCCCGTGCCGTCCGATTCATTGAAAAACGCTTCAATGTCGGAAAGACCTTCATGCTTCATCTGCTGCTGGGACTGGCTCGAGACTTCCTGTCTCAACCGCAGCTCGATCAGCCGATCGCGAATCGCTTCGGTGCCCGTAACCTCAACGCCCCCGCCGATAGAGAACGTGCCTCCGGAACCTTCTACAGAACGAAGGATCTCGCGCTGCCTGGTATAGCCGGGAGTTTGTGCATTCGAAATGTTGTTCGACGCGACGGCCAGGCCCACCTGGTTCGCCTGCAGCGCGCGGAGCGCGGAATTGAGGGCATCTCCCAAAGCCTGCATCGCTACGCCTCCGCCGAGAAACTGCGGGGTGCAGTCGTCATCGAAATCTGGCCGTTGCCGGTGTACGCCCGCGGATTTGCAACCCAGGGTGTTATCGTCAGGAGATTCTGGTAAAGACTGGAGTTCAGGCTCGCGAGCTTCGAGAAGGCAACCAATTTATCGGAACCTTTGCGGGCTTCCGCTGTGAGGCGAGTGTCCTGGAGTAATGCCGTCTGCTCTCGAACCGCACGATCGTAGATCGCCGGGTCGAGCCGTATTAAAGCGTGATGCTTTGCGTCTTCCAGACGCAAGAGCTCATCTATGATCCCGTCCATGGGAAACCCACCTTCTATGGAGGTTGGGATGAGGGCAATTGCCCTCATCCTGCTTACCTGGTATTCAACTCGATCAGCTTTTGCGCGATGTCTTCGCCGGACACATAGTACGTTCCGTTGGAGATCGACTGACGAACAGCTTCAAGACGGTCGGTTCTGGATTGTTCGACCAGATTTGACAACCGCTCGGCATCCTTCGCCGCACTCGACAGATTAATCTCGTCGTTTGCCACCGAAGGCTGCTTGGGCTGCTCTACAGCCCGGTCTTCACCAATCCCGCTGGATTGGAGGGCCCGGTCAATTGCTGTCCTACTGATACTGACTCTGTCAATGCTCATCATGGCTCCTGGACTATCCTTCCTTGGAGCGGTGGTGGGATCCTTCCCGCCAGTGTTATCGGCAAATTCCCAACCCGACTTTAGTTAATCCAACACTTCAAAGTGCACATGGGGCCCGGTGGCCCGCCCGGTCGCACCAACTGCAGCGATGGCCTCGCCGCGTACGACGCGGTCGCCAACTCGAACAAAATTCTGCTGGTTATGCGCGTAAAGCATGTTCCTGCCGTCGTCCGTCCTGATCACGACCGCATTTCCAAAAGTTCCCTTGGCGCCACTCTCGATGACGGTGCCGTCGGCCACAGCCTGAATCGGAGTTCCGACGGCGGCCGCGATATCCGTTCCCTTATGTAGCGACATCTGGCCATTTATGGGATCGCGTCTCCATCCTACTTCCGAGGTGACCACTCCCGCAACGGGGAGAGCGCGCGCTTCCGGCTTGGGTGGCGCCAACTCGGGCTTCACGACATCGCCCTGGTCCTTCACCAATCCTTTTTCAAGTTGACCTCGCAAGGGCCCGCCCAACTGGCCGCCGAGCGTGGCCGCCATCTGCTCGCGAAACATGCCGCGATAAATCTCTGAGCTGGAGCTGTTTCCGAACAAACCATCCTCGGCGCCGACAGTGTCTTCCATCGTCTTGATCATGACTTCCATGAACATGGCCTGGACCTTCGCGGCGATCGAACGCGGATTCTTCTCGTCCGAGCTGGATAGAGAGTTCGACCCGTTGATGGTGTTCGAAATGTTGCTCAGCTCAAGACTCATATGATTTCAAGTTCCGCTTGCAACGCGCCGGCCGCCTTCAGTACTTCGAGAATCGCGATCGTATCGCGTGGCGTCACGCCTAAGGCGTTGAGTGCGCGAATAAGATCATCTACCGTTGCTCCCTTATTCAGCGTCACGAAATTGCTCTTCTGCTCCTGCGCCGTTACTTTTTGCTCCGGCGTTACAACTGTCTGTCCCTGGCCGAAAGCTTCGGGTTGTGAAACATTCAGTTTCGTCTCAACCTGGATGCTCAGATTGCCGTGTGCTATCGAAACCGGCAACAACGTCACGTCGCTGCCGATCACCACCGTCCCGGTTCGCTCGTTCACCACCACCCGGGCCTTGGCATCCACTTCCACGGAAATACTCTCAACCGCCGCGATGAAATCAACCGGACGGTTCTTATAATCCGCTGGAAGCGTGAGCCGCACCGACTTTCCGTCCAACGGGATTGCAATCGCACGGCCAAATGCCGTATTCAAGGCATCGACCACCCTCTTGGCATTCGTAAAGTCTACTCGATCAAGCACAAGGTCCATTGTTTCAACGGTTTCGGGGAGGCCTGCCAGGACGGAACGCTCCACGGTAGCTCCGTTCGGAATCCGGCCGACTGTCGGATGATTGACAGTAACTCCTGTCGAATCATTTCCAGCCGAGAAACCGCCGAGAACCAGCGGACCTTGGGCTACTGCATAAACATTGCCGTCCAAGCCCTGTAGCGAGGTAATCATCAGGATTCCGCCCTGCAAACTGGTGGAATCGCCGATTGACGAAACCGTGACATCGATTTTCGAGCCAGGTCGGTCATAAGGCGGGAGATCCGCAGTAACCATGACAGCCGCAATGTTCTCTACGCGGATCGTTCCGTTCAGAGTCAGGCCGAATTTCTCGAGCATGCTGACCAGCTGTTGCTGGGTGAACACGGTCTGGCGCTTGTCGCCGGTTTTGTTCAAACCAATGACGAGCCCCAGGCCCGCCAGCGAGTTCGAGCGAACTCCAGCGAAGTGCCCGATATCTTTGATACGCGCCGTGGCAAAAGCCGGAGCGGCCAGGAGCAGAGTCAATGACAATGCAAGTAATCGATGCTTCATGTTTGATCCTTGGAGAAATTGTGGCCGAAGCCTCCGGGAGAACGTAGCCCGACAACGTTCCTCAAAACGGCGTAATGATTCGAAATATTTTGAACAGCCAGCCCAACTTGTTCGCATCGGCGACGACACCCTTGCCGTTAAACAACACCGCCATGTCGGCGATCGAAGTGGACAGCACCTGGTTTGACGGACTCACGTCCTTGACGCGGACGAACCCCCGAATCGTCAGGATCTGCCGTTCACCGTTGATTGTGACTTCCTTGTTTCCTTCGAGACGAAGATCTCCGTTGGGGGATACTTCGACAATGCGCGCCGAGATGGCCGCCTGCAATTGGCCGGTCCGGCTCGTCGAGCCTGTCCCATTGAAATTGATTCCGCCGGCGCCCTGAAGGATATTGGCGAAGTTCAGGGCGGATGCACCCTTCTCGATGCCGCCGAGCGCCGGCGCATTCAAGCTGACGTCGCCCTTCTTCTGGGTTGCCGTAGTTGCAGAGTTCGTGGCCGTTGCGGTTTCCACAACCTGGATCGTCACGATATCGCCGACGGCGCGGGCTTTTTGGTCGCGGTACAGGAAGAGGTTCGGGGAGTCAGCCGAGAACAGCGAAGGATTCACCGGGCTCTGCAACAAAACGAGGCTCAATAACAATGCGTTCATTTCACTCCTAAAGTTTCGAGGGTACGGGTGCCGATAACTCGAGCAGACGTACCCCCGGGTCCGGAAAGATGTTCGACAGCAATGGTGTCGCCGAAACGTGCGTCGGATTTTGCGCGCATGGTTGCCGCGATCGTGATGCCGCCGGCGGTTGCCCTGACCGTCACAGACTCTCCTTTGCGCACGAGCAAGGGCGAATAGAGCATGTCCGGCGTCAGCACCTGGCCGGGCTGCAGATCACGCGAAGCGACAAAGCCCTGAAGTTTTTCCATGGATCCCACTGACGGGCCGGCGTGCAGCGGGGCGATCTGCCACTCCACATCGTCCTTTCCGATTTGTGCATTTGCCGCGACGGGATTCTTCAATACGAGCTGGGGCTGCTGCACTTCAGCGAGGGTCCGAACAAAAAGGCTGCGAGAGAAGCCCGGTCCTTTGAGATCGATCCGCACGAAAACCGGCGCGGAAAAATCAGCGCGCGCCGGAATGGTGGCGGTCACATCGAGCGCGCTTCCGGATACCTGAATCTGCGGAATATCCGTGGAAACAATATTGAAAACGGCGCTGGGATACTGACGCGCGAAGGCCTGCTGAACAGCCGCCTTGACCTGTTCGGCGTCGAGGGTCTGAGCTCTCCGGTGCACGAGAACCGATTCCGGAATTTCCAGGTCGTCGGTTTTCAAACCGGCCGTCGTGATCTTCGCGACGAGTTCCGGCTTCAGGAAACGCCGTGCCAGACCGGGCTGCGGCGAGTATCCGAGGCCAATCGACGCGCGCGCATCGCCGGGTGGAAACGGGATGATGGTTCCGAGCGTTAACGCCTCGGTATCGACAGTAATGTCCGCGGGGGCCGCGAGACAGCAGGCGAGAAGAAGTGCTGCAATCACGGGTTACCTCACCAGGTTGTTAATCTGCGACAGCATGTCGTCCGCGACTTTAACTGCCTTCGAGTTCACTTCGTAGGCGCGCTGCGCGACGATCATATTGACCATTTCCTCGACGACACTCACGTTCGACTGCTCGAGGAAACCCTGATTCACTTGCCCCATTCCGTTCTCGCCGGGGTTTCCGGTAAGTGGGTCACCCGATGCGGAAGACGACTTGAAGAGATTGCCGCCGAGCGCGTTCAGGCCCGCGGGATTCTGAAAGTTCGCCAACTGGAGTGTTCCGACTTGCTGAGCGGCAGACTGGCCGGCCTGGGTTATGGAAACCGTTCCGTCTTTGCCGATCGTGATCGTGTCGGCATCTGCCGGAATCGTGATCTGGGGCTCAAGCGGATTACCATCGGCCGTCACGAGGATACCTTCGGCGTTCTTATGGAAAGACCCGTCACGCGTGTATCCCAGTTCACCACTCGGCAGGCGTACCTGGAAGAAGCCTTTACCCTCGATAACGAGATCCAGCGAATTGCCGGTTTGACGCATATCGCCCTGAGTGTAAATACGATCTGTGGCAACCGGCTTCGTTCCCAGGCCAAGCTGAAGGCCAACGGGAAAAGTGGTGGAGGACGAGGAAGCCGTTCCTGCCGGGCGGATGTTCTGGTAGAGCAGGTCCTGGAATTCGGCACGTCCCTGCTTGAATCCGGTTGTATTGACGTTCGCGATGTTGTTCGCGATCGTGTCGATGTTGATCTGCTGCGCCTGCATGCCAGTTGCAGCCGTATACAAGGCTCTTAACATAGTGGCTCCTCCATGAGCTTCGATCACCGCTCTGCCCGCAATCCTTTGCGGTGTCCCCTCCTCTTGAGGAGGGGTGGCCGAAGGCCGGGGTGGTCAGGGTTTGTAAAGGCGCCGGCGTGCCTGACCACCCCGTCTGCGCTTTGCGCATCCACCCCTCCTCAAGAGGAGGGGACGCCTAACTTAACTTACCCAACTCCTGAATCAGTTTCGTGTTCATGTCCGTCATCAGCGTCTTCACGGCCCGCTGCACAGACTCAAAATCCCGATATGCCGCCATGAGGTGAACCATCTCATTGATGCCATTCACATTTGAATGCTCGAGATGACCGCTTTTCACGCTAGGCTCCGGAACGTCCTCCACATCCTGTGGTGAGCCATTCCAGAGAAAGCGATACAGGCCTTCCTTCTGAAGACCTTCTGTCTTCTTGAAATTCACAAGCTTGAGCGTCGCGACTTCGTTGCCGTCCACAGTCACAGCGCCAGTGTCCCGAATTGCTACGGCGCCTTCACCCACATGAATAGGCGAATTCGATGTTGAGAGAATGGGCATGCCGTCCTTGGTCACAAGGTCTCCCTTGCTGCTCAACTCGAAACTACCGGCTCGGGTGTATCGAATACCCTGCGGTGTCTGCACTGCAAAGAATCCTGAGCCATTGATAGCGACGTCCAGATCGTTATTTGTGGCGAAGAAATCGCCTGGCGACAGATCGACGGCCGTTCCGACATCGAAGCCGTTCTGGGATTCAAGAATGCGGCCGAAGTCTCTCTTGAAGCCGGTAGTCTCGGCATTGGCGAGATTGTTGGCAATGACGTCCACTATTTTCATCCGCGCGTCGAGCGCGGAATATGCGGCGGAAAAGGCGTCGCTCATCGCTGCATCCTGGCAAGACCGAGCAGCACGTCCACTTCGCCTTCCGGCAATCCGGTGTTCCGTGCGATCTCTGCAACGCCAAGGCCTCTCTTGCCCATGGCGACAACCTGGGTGCGCGTATCGGACGTTACCATTTTCATGTCCGGCTGCTGCGCCTGGACCCTGGCGGGAATCTCGACAGAGAGGCGCGCGATCCGCCCATGCGCTGTCTCCACCAGATCGGCGTGCTTCGATTCCGCATCTGCCCAGTCATTCGTCAGCAGCGACAAAAC
>Ga0134121_10000770_pt1 | contig 33571 bp, 31 predicted proteins | sample KB301_FD_96463 | JGI IMG/M metagenome (GOLD analysis project Ga0134121, IMG submission 96463) | Terrestrial soil microbial communities without Nitrogen fertilizer from Kellogg Biological Station, Michigan, USA - KB3-0-1 | ecosystem: Environmental > Terrestrial > Soil > Unclassified ...
GTACGGTATTTATCATTTTGGTATACCACTGGAACAAAGAGATCCGCTCTTTACTCAGTTATCTGGACAAGAGCGTCAGCAACTACGCAATAACACATACCAGTTAAAAGCGTTTAACGATTTTTTGGTTACGCGTAATCATGCCAAAAACGCACTACACAATCTGTGGCATGTGCCAACAACTGTGTCGTCAGCAGTTCACCGTGCTTTATATCAATTACTTGATACGTATACGCCAGAATCTCGCATCGATAAAATATATGAATTCTCGCAAGATACTGATTTATCTGAAGATCAGAAACAAGAAATAACGAATGCTTTGCACTTGCCCAACGGTGTAATAAAAGATTTTGCTGATTATAGTTGTGCTAAAAATTTAAATATACCTGCCATAATATTATTACCAGAACATGCATTTATACGTAGATTTCTCAATTACTTAATATACACAGAGCGCATGGGTAAAGACGAGGCGACTAGGCAAGCGACTGCCCATACTATCGAATGCATGCAGACTGCTTTACAGCAGGGCGATGAGCAGAGCTTGAAGCGATTGCTGTGTGGTGCTCATGATATTGAAAAAGGAGAAACTGGTGCTGGTCCTGCTTGGCCAGATCAACTGATAGAGAACGATAGAGCTTCTCAGTTGCCACCTGTGTGCGGTAGTGCACCGATAGGCAATTCAGCCGAACCTGTATTTGGGGGCGCGCCTTTCCCAGATCGTAAAGAAAACCTGCCTGAAGGTGGTATATGTGGTGATGTGGGAAAGCAGATCGCAGACGCTGAGCCAGAAGCATGTAATCACAGCAAAGGGGTAGGTCAATATGCGGGTTTTGGGTATGACAATATTGGAGGGAACGAAGTAAACAGCCCTGAGCCAGAAGGCGAAGATCCCAATGACGAGAGTGCACAGGAAGATGCCGCTGAGGGTGAATGTGAAGAGTGTGCAGAAACAAGCGATGTAGGTAGTGATGTAGCGGCAGATACGGTAGAAATTTATTTACCGGCACACCTGATTGGTGACGCTGATATACAAAATACAGCACAAAATAAAGACGTCAACGTCGAAATCACCGTTATTGTACAAGATGGAACTAAAACCAAAATTACTGGTACTCGAGTTCGCAATAAAGTAATAATAGATCGCGCTATATTTGATCCTCTGGGAAAGTATACAGATGAGCAGTGGGAAGCCTTAAAGATCCAACTTGAAAATTACAATCGTAAGCTCGGTGGAGCGCGTTGCGCTAACCATGGAGAGTTTACGAGTAGAGGTAAGCATGCAATATTTCCAGATGATATTAAAGATATAGTGATATCCACTATCCAGTGCGAAAATTTAGGCAAAGCATATAATGGCACGATGGTAATAGAACTTGATGGTGGCGAAACAATTGAAATTGCCTGGATTAACTTTGATCATATACTTGGCCCAGACATAGTAATTCACTGTGCAAAAGGAGAGATTTTTGTAACTGGCTTTCACCACGATTATTTAGGTGCAGCAAAAAAGAGCGGCAAGTTTACATTCGAGATTCTTAAAGTAGGTGAGCACGGTGTGTACAAGGCTCGCTGGTCTTATGGAAATGCAGAGGCGAAGGAGTCAACATTTTTCCCAGACGAATGGACAAGGTCAAAAGTTGTTGAGAAAATTTTGGAAGCATTGAGAAATAAAACAGCAGTTACTCGGAGTGAAAATCATGATAATCGCTGGGCAGTTACGGGAGTAACGACAGAAGATATAATTATAAAAACAATTGTAGCCGTAAAGCAATCGGGTAAAGCTGAAATAGTAAGCTCGTATCCACAGATAGAAAGTTAGTTATGGAAGTTACATTAATAAAAGAACCTTTGCCAATACAAAAAGACTACATGAAGATAATAAGAGTGGAGCCGGGCTTTTATTGCAAGAGTAATCATGTAAACAATAAGTGTATAGGATTGCTTTATGACGCTTTTACCGATCATGATATAAGCGCTGAGTGGTTATTAAGAACAATAACGGATTTTTCCGGTAGAGGGGTGAGAGCAGAGTTAGTTGATGTTAGTATTGCAGGAAACCGGGTTATTTTGCAACCATCCTCGATTATGTGTGAAGATCCGGAAGATTTTGCTGTGGAATTTGATCGCAACGAACTAACTAGCTTGGTATATGCATGGCATACATTGGCTCTAAAAAGGGTTTCTCCCATTTATATCTTTTATAAAGATGGAGAGTATGGCGTATCGGATGTATTGCCCGAGGGCATTGAATAAAAATGAATCGCTATATGTTGTTGGAGTTGTTTGGTAAGTCTTATCATAAAAGCAATGATTGTAGTGATGAGTTAATTGATATGTTGTGTATGGTTTTTACGGATCATGGCCCGAACGGTGATTGGGTGTTGAGAGACCTTCTTGATCCAGACAGTCGAGGAGTTGTTGGTTCAAAGACAAATATCTCGATCGAAGGAGAAAAAGTAACTCTAGAGCCATCTACCACTATCGTGGACAATCCCGAGGATTATGCTGTTGAGATAGATCGTAAAGTTTTAATTAAGCTTACGAATGAATGGCAAGCGCTAGTAGACCAAGACGCTCCTAATATTTATATCTATTATAAAGACGGAAAATACGGTGTGTCGGATGTTTTGCCTGAAGGTGTTGAATGAGGCGAACCTATGAACGATTAGAAACAAACAATGATTATACAAAGGTGACAAGAGGTGTAACAGGATCCTATCGGGATTGCACCGAAGTAAAAAATGAGTGTATTATGATGCTTTACATGCTTTTTACTGATCATAGAACGAATCCGGATTGGATTTTAAGAGATATTCTTGACTTTGAAAGCAGAGGAATATGGGGAGAATTTGCTGGAATAAGCATTAGAGGGCAAAAGGTTTTTATTAAGCCTGCGCCACTCATAGAATACGATTATCCAGAGGATTTTGCTATAGAAATGGATCGCAGCGAACTAATTCGCTTGGCGTGTGATTGGCAAGAATTAATAAAGAAGAAAATTTCATCGATCTATATTTATTATAAAGATGGGAAGTATGGTGTGTCAGATATTTTACCTGAGGGAATCGAGTAACAGAGTGCGATAACATCAGATCAAATCAAGACTTATGCACTTTATTTTACCTCATTTTTTCTCGTATGTATCCGGACTGGAACAAGAACCTAGTAACTTCTGTGCAGCTTGCCATGAAGAATCTTGCGATTCAGAATCTATACATATATTTTGCTGCGCAAATAGTGTAGTTGCATTCTGATATGCTTGGTTAACAAGACTAATACGACGTTGCTGGATAATAGGACACTGTTGAATAATATTAATAAGACTATCTGCTGAATTGCTTTTGAATAATCCTCCCCATACATGTACCTGACAATCAGATAAATCTCCCATCATTGTCATCGTAGTAACTAGATCACACAGCTGGGCTGCTGCATTATTAACAATTTCAATCGCTACGTTATCTTGGGCTGCAGCTTGCGCTAAAACTATTGAAGCAGCGTGAGCTATTTGGGAAGAAGTTACTTTACCTTTATAAAGAGCCTGTAGGACATTTTTTAATTTTTGCACATTGTACAGTTTACATAATTCTGAGGTTAAACTTGTTGGTTTACCCCAGCCATATTCATGAGCGAGAGCCGCTTTAAGCGCTTGTAATCCAATGGCATAACCACTACCTTCATCTCCTAACAAATAACCAAGCCCACCAACCTGATACCTTTCATTACCTTTCTTACCTAAACAAATTGATCCGGTTCCCGCAATAAGAATAGCACCATCGCCAGGCACGAGTTGTAATGCTAATGTTGCATCATTCGTAAGTAATAAACGATCTTTATGTATGCCCAGCTCTTCAAACAACTTAATAACAGTATTTCTACTGTCTACACTTACCATACCTGCCATACCAGATACAACAAGGCATGTTGACAAAATATCGCGTAAAGCCTTATCGTTTTCTATAGTTGTATCATCAATTAGATCATATAAAGCTTGTCTAGCACCATCAATACCAACCGACTTAATATTAGAACCAGCGGTTTCTATTTTATTGACAATTTCTCGTTGCCTGACAAGTGGAAGTACTGTACCTTGAGCATTAATCACCTGTAATACAGTTTTGGAGCCGCCACCATCAATACAAAAAATATAGGGTACAGTGTTATATACATAAGAACTATTTAATAACAGCGCAAAAATAATAAACTTTTTCATAAACATATCCTTTTTTCTTCATACTCTTTTTTCTATTAAGAATTTTACGCATGCATATTGCGATTGTCTCATATTCATATTAAGCGATACAATGATAATCAATAAGAAGATCCTGCGTAAGACGGATAGTTCGGTCAACCAAATTATTATTATAAAGACGGGCAATATGGCGTGTCAAATATTTTGCCTGAGGGGCTTGAGTAGCGGAGTGCACATACTTTTTGCTGGCCATGGCAAAGTTTTGTATAGTGTTCTGGTGGTGAAGTAAGAAAAGCTGCACGGTAGGAACTACTATAATGACGCACTCGCACCGTTTATCGTATCGCATACTGTTATCTTTGGTTATCTCGACATTGGCTATGATAGCAGCGACTCGTTTGTTTCCTACGTCGCTCACTATGGTCGAACACATTTTTTCTTGCGTGTCGTATCCCTTATTACGTGTACAAAGAGTTATTGTTGATCGTGTGATTTATTATTCACAGCGCCAAAAAGATCTGACGGAGCTGCGTCAGTTAGTATGCGATTTAAATAATAAGTGTGAGTTGTTACGCGCAGAGAATATAGAGCTGCAAGCGCTATCTACGTATGCACACGATATTAAAGAATTGGACGAATTTAGGAAGCAATATACGTATTCGGGTGAAAGCCGTATTGTGCAGATTTTATTGCGTTCTCTTTCACCGCGAGAACATTACATTCTTGTTGATGCAGGAAGAAATCGGGGAATAACGCGAGATATGGTAGCTGTTTACAAGAATTGTCTGGTAGGTAAAGTTGAGCATGTGTATTCGTGGTATAGCAAGGTCCGACTTATTACTGATGAATCATGTAAAGTGGCGGTATTTTGTGCAAAATCTCGCGCTAACGGAATATACCAAGGGTGTAATGAATGCGATCGAGCACTATTACAATACGTTCCCCACTTTGAAAATCTTGTGGTTCAAGAGACTCTTATAACGAGTGGCGAGGGAATGTTATTTCCTAAGGGACTTAGTGTTGGTTCTATCGAGTCATATGAAAAAAATGGATTGTATTGTGCGGTGCGTACAAAACCACATATAGACGTTCGATCGTTGCCCTATTGTGTATTACTATCTCGGTAAATATCTGTATTTGTGTATAGTAGGTGTACTATAAACGTGTGGCGCTGTATCGGTGTTCAAGTGCAGAGCATATACCGTGTACAGTACGTTCTATAATACTAGAGGTTTGTTGAGATTGTTCGGGCGAGAATAATCGTGTTAAAAATCCCATAGTTTTTTGCTCTTGTATCCATTCTATATCACCTTCTATCAATGCTTTTTCTTTGACGACTTTGGTGACAGTAGAGAATGATCCGAGTTCATCGATTAACCCCAGTGCAAGCGCTTGTTTGCCGGTGAATACTTTGCCATCAGCCCATGTAGATGCCGTATTTAGTGCAAGCTTACGACTGTGTGCTACGATAGACACAAATTGTTCGTAAGAATCGTTGAGCATGGAATTAAGTAATGCTTTTTGTTCCGGAGTAATATCAGTGAACATATCCCCTGTGGATTTATAGGCTCCGGCGGTGAGTGGGATATATTTTATGTTATAGTTCTCAATAAATTGACGTAATTGAAATAGATATGACAGGCTAACTCCAATACTTCCAATGAGTGCCATGCCAGGAGCAACAATGTGATCTGTGGCGCACGCAATAAGAAATGCACCCGATGCACATGTGTCTTCGACTTGTGTGATAATCGGTTTTTGATATTGTGTTTTGAGGTGTGTTATTTCATCGTATATTGATTGACCTGTACCTGTGGTAGATCCAGGACAATTGATTTTGAGCACGATTGCTTTAATCGCAGGATCTTTAAAATATGAGTGTAACAATTTTATTGTGGGACTTGCATCATACTGTACTCCTTTAATGGATACTACAGCGACTCGTGCCTTGGGTTCAAGCATATCGCCATACGTTTTTACCACATTTCTAACGAGGGGAGGGGCAATTTGTAAGAAAAGAAAGAAGAATAACAAATTTTTGAGTAATTCGCCCGGAAATTTCATAAAAAGTCCTTAGTAGCTTGAACAATATAAAAAATTATATTTTATAATACTCATACTAATCATATTAGGGAAGAAAATATTAGATTGCCCTTTGACTTTCGCTTTTTTTTCATTTAAAATTTCCCTATCTAATGAGATAATTTAGTGTTTTGACTTGTACTCATTTTGAAATCCATTTTTAGTGGTATGCGGGCGGTTAGCTCAGTTGGTAGAGCATCAGTCTTACAAACTGGAGGTCGCAAGTTCGAGTCTTGCACCGCCCACCATAAAAAGCTATCCTATACAGTATTGTTCCTCGGTAGCTCAGTCGGTAGAGCAAACGACTGTTAATCGTTAGGTCGCAGGTTCGAGTCCTGCCCGAGGAGCCATCTAAAGGGGCTGTAGCTCAGTTGGTTAGAGCGTTCGCCTGTCACGCGAAAGGTCGCGGGTTCGAGTCCCGTCAGCCCCGCCAGTCTTCGCCCCATGCTACGGATGGGTAGGCCAGTTTTTTTAAAGGCTGGATAATAGAAGAAATTTTATATTGTTAGCAAAAGGCGTAGGATGTCCTCCGAAGCTTCGTGTGAAAGAGGGCTGTTCAGTTATGTACTACGTCTACCTTCTCCAATCTATTAAAAATCCCTACAAAAAATATATAGGTTTTACCACTGATCTTAGCAAGCGTTTGCAAAAGCATAATGAGGGTGGTTCTGTTTTTACCGCTTCTGATAGACCCTGGAAGCCATTCTAGATCCCTACCCTCCAGACAAGTTTTTCCCTGTCTTTGTATATTAGTGTATAGTTATATATGAGTCACATATTTATCTACCAGAGAGGAATACTATGAAAAAACTTGGATTATTAGTTTTAGTTATGCTTGGTTTTACTCAGCTTAGTAGCACAGCAGAAGATTATTCAAAAATGTCGACAAATGAGTTAAGTGAAGCTCTTATTATAGCTGTAAGAAAAGATTTCTCTGACGAGGTGCAAGAGCTTGTACGAGCAGGGGCTGATGTTAATCAAAATATTACTTACGTTAAGTTTGATGGTTGCGCGGGATATGATATTAGAATTACTTGTACACTTCTAGAGTATGCTGCCGCGCATGGTTATACAGACACTGTAAGGAAGCTTATACTGGTAAATGCTGATGATATTAATAGAGCGCTTATTGTAGCTGCAGAAGAAGGTCATACAAATGCGGTAAGAGAGCTTATACAAGCAAAACCTAAAGTTGATAGTATGAATGCAGCTTGTATTGCTGCTGCAAAAAACTTTCCGGGTAATACTAAAGATACAGCAACAGGTCTTCGTGATCGTACAGTTCTTAAGGATTATTTAAATGTAATAAAAGAGCTTATCAAAGCAGGTGCTAATGTTAATCATACAAGCGAGTGCGAGTATGGAGATACAGTTCTTATTAAATTTATAAAATGTGTTCTTTATACAGAAGCACAGAAGAAAAATAGAGCAGAAGTTATACAAGTGCTTTTAGAAGCAAAAGCTAATGTTAATCATGCTAATAAAAAAGGAGAAACAGCTCTTGTAGTTGCTGTACGAGATCATGAGTTTTATGCGGTGCAAAAGCTTATACAAGCAGGGGCGAATGTTAATCAAAATATTACTTATTCTGTTAATGATTATCGCAAGACCGCCACTTGTACGCTTCTAGAGTATGCTGCCGCACGTGGTTATGCAGATATCGTAAAGGAGCTCGTGTCGGTAGATAAAAATGATGATATCAGTAAAGCGCTTATTGTAGCCGCACGCGAAGGCCATGCAAATCTGGTAAGAGAGCTTATACAGGCGGGGGCTAATGTTAATCATGCAGAAGACTGGTATGGAGAGACAGCTTTTTTTAGAGTTATAAGATGGGAAGCACAGAAGAAAAATAGAGCAGAGATTATACAAGTTCTCTTAAAAGCAGGTGCTAATGTTAATCATGTGACCAACTTTGGGCGTACGGCTCTTATAGTTGCTATAGAAAAGCATGACGTTGACGCCGTGCAAGTTCTTTTACAAACTCCAGAAATTAACATTAATTATGCTGATCGCTCTGGAAATACGGCTCTCATACATGCTGTAAAACAGTGCCAATTTCTGTCACATAAGGATGGTGCTTCTTACCGTGCACGATACCTCTTGGATAGCACAAAAATTTTAGAAAAACTCCTACAGACCCCAGGAATTAATTTTCATCATGTTAATAACTATGGAGATTCAGCGATTACATTGATGAAGGAAATGAAGGAAACAATGAATTATTGATGGCTTTTTGCTTTTGATAATAATTGTTGTAGCTTAATTCGTTATTGTTACGAGATAATTTAGCATTAATTACAAGGTTAAAGAAATGGTTTTTTTAGATCCACGAATAGATATTGCATTTAAAAAATTATTCGGTGACATTACACATAAAAATGTCACGATAAGTTTTTTAAATCATATTCTTGAACGAAAAGAAGGGAATAAAATCGTTGATCTGGTGATAAACGATCCGAACAACATACCGGAAACATTGGATGCAAAATCGAGTATTGTTGACGTCAGATGTACCGATCAAGCCGGGTTTCAATATATTGTTGAAATGCAGGTTTCTTCACAAAAAGATTATGGTACGCGCGCATTGTATTACAGTTCATTAGCATTTGCGCGGCAGTTGAGCAAAGGTGAAAAATACGAAAAATTGATGCCGGTGATTTTCATCGGTATTTTGGATTTTGCATTATTTAAAAACAAAAATTATATAAGTCATCATGCAATTTTAGATACAGAAATATTTGAGTGTGAGATTGGTAGGCTCGAATTTCATTTTATAGAGCTTGCAAAGTTTCATAAAACATTTGAAGAATCGTTGACAATCATTGATCAGTGGATTTGGAGTTTGAAAAACGCAGGCACTGCACAGAAAGTACCGGCATTATTGCAAGACCCGGCATTGAAGGATGCATTCGAAATATTAGAGCAAGGTAACTGGTCAAAAGTCGAGTTGGAAGCCTATGATCGCAAGTTGGATGAAGAACGTTCTCGGATTAGCCAATTGGAAACTGCAGAGGACAAGGGACAAGCGCGTGGCGAGCAAAAGAAAGCTTTAGAAATAGCAGCAAAGCTATTAGATGTCCTCGATGTTGCAACGATCGCCAAAAAAACTGGACTTACTTTTGATCAAGTTGAAGAGCTGAAAAAGCACGGAGAATGAATATAGATCGTTTTCAGCGATTGCTAACAATATCCCGAGACTTCTTGTTAGCATGATTAATAAGCTCTCTTACTACATCCACCTCAGCTTCTTGCGCAGCAATGATAAGAGCTTTATTAATATCATCAATGTTAGGTGTTGCATTTGGAAGCATTTTTACGGTATTTACACAACCACATAGACTAGCATATTCTAGAACCGAACAAGTAATATGGCTATCATAGTCATCATAGTTCTGCTTAGTATAAGTAACTTCTTGATTAACATTAGCTCCTGCTTCTATAGGCTTTTTTACAGCTGTAACAAGAGCTTCTCCTAATTCATTGGTCAACAGGTTTGAGTAGTTTTTTGCAGTTAACTGCGTCTCTATGCCATTAATTTGAGCAAAGCAAATCAATGATAATAAGCAAACATATCTCTGGGTTTTTTTCATAAGATTCTTAGTTTTCGATAGTTGATAAAAGGTGACAGCGATTATTTCTATTTTATCAGAGCCCAAGAATTGATCAATTACAGTTGCTTAATCATCTTAAAGCGAGTAAGTTTGGGAAACTTTGGCGATTGCAAAGTACTCAAGCAAGCTTCTGGAGTTTGTGAGCTCCACATCGATTATGGATCTGGCTACCGGATCTATTTCGGCAAAGAGAGTGGCGCGATAGTGGTTTTATTGGTTGGGGGGAGATAAAAAGACCCAAAAGAAGCGGCTGCCTATCTTAAGGCAGCGCTTGATGATACAGATGAACGAGTGTTTTTACTTGCCTTGCGTGATGTATTAGAAGCGCGTGGTGAAAATATTGCTGAATTGGCTGAAGAAACTCAGTTAAACAAGCAAAACTTATATCGCATGTTATCTAAAATTGGTTTTTTCTTGATTTTTTATTGTCTAGTGATCCAGTGCCTTAATGCGTTTTTGTAAGGCAGTTATCCTTTGTGAGAAAGAAGGATGAGAAGATAATAATTCGTCTATGAGATGCAATGGATTATGGTTGGTACTAGATTATGGTTGGTACTATCTGTTGTCCCGCGAAGTTTGGCCCTGAGAGCCTGCAAATCTGTGAGGAGTTGTAGGCCGCCCTGTAGTAGCTCCCTGGTGTCAGGCGTGCGGTCGTCGGCCCTTTCTTCTAGATAGCGTCGGCATCGTGTTACTAAGAGAAGGTTGGTTATGGCCTTTATTAGAGTATTTACGCCAGTTGCTTTATTCATTTGCAATAATTCACTTACTATATGCGTTAATGTTGGTACAGCCAGGCATGTAAGGCCAAATACAGTCATGTGATGTTCTTGTGCGTGTGTAGCTTCATGATGTGCGGTAAATCGGTACGCGTCTAGCTCTTTTTGTGCTGCAGCCGATTCGGGACAATTGCACCGTACAGAAAGTTTGTCTTTGTGTTGGCATGTGAGGGAGGCATGTAATTTTTCTATATCACTAATGCCGTCTTTTGATACCATCACGAAAATGGAGGGCGTATCTACGGCGACGCTGGCACTATGTTTTTTAGGTAGAATCTTTCGCTTTTACGTAGAACTTAGTTCCCTTAGGCGGGTTTACTATATCCCGGTAAAAATCATATACTAACTGGGGAGCATCAAGTCACTTTTTCTCTTTGTAAAATGTATAGTACAGTGGGCTAACCACGAGATTTACTAGTCCTAGAGTCAGGAATGGTACAGTTGTGAGGTTAAAAAATTTTACTCTCGATTGCTTCGTGACACCTACTGCTGGTAGGGATAAGAAGACGGCAGAGATAAGCACGATAATGCGAAATGAGGCAGTACGTCTTAACGTATTAATACTCGCGTGAAGCATGTAAGCGTTCCTCCATTTCTATGCAGATTTTAATTCTAGATATTATTTTAATGAAAAAATAAAATCTTATCAAAAGGGTAGTTATGAAGTAAATTTCAGTGCTAATTGGATTAGAAGCTTGGGCCTTCGCCCTCACACTAATAGGCATTTGTGAGACCTTTGGCGATATGTTATACTTATACGAGTTGTCTAATTTTTAGTTTATTTATTTCAGAGAGATTTTATGGATTTTAGCATTTTGTCACAGGTTAACTATTTGGCTGTGGGTATCTGTTCACTTATTTTCTTTTTTCTTGGCTCAATGTGGTTTGGTGTACTTTTTGGTAATACGTGGGTAAAAGAGCTGGGTCGTCATAACGTTTTTATTCAGCAGCCTTCGATAGTAGGACTATTTACCAAAATGATGCTTAATCTCTTAAAAAACTTTGTTATCTCTTTGGCTATGGCCTGCCTTGTTGTACTGACTAGTTCAATCTCAGTTTTTTCTGGATTGCTGCTCGGTGTTTTAGTGGCATGTGGTATAGCAGCTCCCGCAATGGCAGATGTTTTTATCTGGGAAAATCGTTCTGTAAAACTTTTTCTAATAGACTCCGGTTATCAAATAATTGGTATTGTATTATCTGCAATTATGCTTTCTATTTGGTAACAGATACCCTTTAATTTTTTCAGAGCGTGCGTATATTAAGCGACTCAAATTCAGCACCTGCATAGACACTTTTTCCATCTACAATAGTAAGCACAGACTCTAAGTCTTTAATCTCATGTTCTGGTATTGTTAAATAATCGTTCGATAGAATAGCAAGGTCGGCGTATTGTCCAGGGATAATACGTCCCTTTTTATTATGTTCACCAGAAAACCATGCGCTTCCTGCAGTCCATAATTCTAATGCTTTTAGTCGATCGAGCGTGTGCTTTTTACCGCGCATCTGAGTACCACCCACTGTTTTGCCTGTTACTAACCAGTAGAGGCAAATCCATGGATTATAGCTTGCTACTCGAGTTGCATCAGTTCCGGCACCGACTGGTATGCTTTTTGCGAGCATTTCTTTAATGGGAGGAGCGTACATTGCTGTCTGCTTTCCATAGCGCTGGGCACAATATTCTCCTTGATACGCCATACGATCCTGAATAGCGATTCCACCTTCTAGTGCTTTTATTCGTTCGAGATTCTCGTCTGAAACTGTTTCGGCATGATCAAAAAACCAGCGGAGGCCATTGAATGGAATTTGCTCGTTTACGTGTTCAAAGACGGTGAGTATGCGTGTTATCGATTCGTTATATGTTGCATGAATTCTGAATGGCCAACGATGTTGCACCAGTAATCGAATAACGAGTTCCAAATCTTCTTCCATGGTGGCGGGTAAATCTGGTCTCGGTTGAAAAAAGTTTTCGTAATCTGCCGCCGAATACACGAGCATCTCGCCGGCACCGCCGAGTCGATAAAAGCTATCGCCCTGTCCAGGCCTGTTTTGTGCTACCCACGTAGTAAAATCTTCAAGTTCATGTCCTGGTCGCTGTGTAAAGAGATAATAGGTAATACGAACGGTTAATTGCTGCTGTGCTGCTACTTCATGTATTACGTTATAGTTTTCTGGAAATTGTTGATATCCTCCTCCTGCATCGATTGCACTGGTGACGCCTAGTCGATTGAGTTCGCGTAAAAATCGGAGCGTCGAGTTAACCTGCTGATCATGTGGTAGATGCGGAGCTTTTGTGAGTGCAGAGTATAATAACGATGCTCCGGGGTAAGCGAGTAGAATGCCAGTTGGGTTGCCATGCGCGTCTGTCTCGATGTGTCCGCCGGTGATATTAAGGGTGGTCAGATCTCCCAGCGCGTTGAGCGCAGCTTTATTGAGTAGAACTCTCTCGTACAGGTGCATGATAAACACAGGAATATTTTGCGTAATCTCGTTTATTTCTTGCAACGTAGGCATTCTTTTTTCATCAAACTGATATTCTGACCAGCCACCGACGACGCGTATCCATTGGCCCGGTGGTGTGTTAGCGGCTTGCTTTTTAAGAAGATCAAGTGCACTTTTTAGGCTCGTAACCGTGTCCCAACGTACTTCTAGATCGTAATTGAGGCCTTCTCTGATAATATGAATATGGCTGTCGTTCAGACCGGGAATAACAGTGCGCTGATGAGCATCGATTACGTATGTTTCAGGTCCTACTAAACCTTCAAGATCGCCGTTATCGTCGAGCAGCGCTAAAAAACAGCCGTCTCGTATAGCAACCCCCCAAGCGATAGGTTTTTTCGGATCTACGGTGATTATTTTCGCATTTTTTATAATAAGATTTGCATAGTTCATATTTTTATTAATTTTTGATTACTGCGTGTGCAAATTGAATACCAACGCCATAAGAGCCAGCGTGATCGATTGCTATCTGCATTACGGGATTATATGTTTCCTGACGAGCCCAATCGCGTTGCAATTCTAGCATAAATTGTAGCCAGGTAATGGGAATGCCACCCGCCTGCATTATTCTGAGAATCGCTGTGTCGTGGGCAGCCAGTGTTGTGCCGGCACACGCATCTACCACGATATATACTTCGTATTCCTGTTCTATTGCAGTTAATGCTGGTAGTACAATACATACTTCTGTCCAGAGGCCTGCCAAAATAATCTTTTTGCGATCCGTCTTTTTAATTGCTTCGATCACGCGGTTATCTTCCCAACAGTTCATGGTAGTTCGATCGATATATGGTTTTTGAGTTACGATTTGTTGTAACTGTGCAATAACAGGACCGCTAAAACTTTTTTCTGCCACGCTTGTTATTATAGTGGGTACTTTAAAAAGCACGGCTGCCTTTGCAAGACCAACCGCATTATTTATGAGCATTACTCCATCCATAGAGCCAACCGCAAAAATCATCTCTGGTTGGTAATCGATTAAAATTAATGTACAGTTTGCTGGATTTAATAGGCGAGAATGCATATAAAAAATTTCCTCATGTTTTGATATATCTAAAACTGCCTAACTTTAGAAAGAATCAAAAACCGGATACAAGAAATTATATTTTTTAACTAAAAATACATGTTGTTTTCAGATATCGAGAGAAATTTTTTCATAATCAATTTGTCCAATAAGATGGTCAGGATTTATGGTGCGTTTTTCTTGCTTGCCGTATTGTTTTGTTATTGTACCGTTTTCTAGAATCCATATTTTATTGCCCATACTGATTGCGATATGTGGATCATGAGTTATAAGTAGTGTAGTAATAGCGTGTTTTTTTATAAACTGTCCGGCATAACATAGTAGTGTTGTCGCAGCCTGAGGATCAAGTGCGGCTGTGGGCTCGTCAAGCAACAATATTTTGGGGATTAGTAGCGTTGCCATCACGAATGAAATAAGCTGTCGTTGTCCTCCGGAAAGCGTATTCATGGGTTGTTTTAAGATTGATTGACTCATACCTACTTGCTGTACTAATGTTGATGCATGCTCATGAGATAGTGTGTGCATGCCGTTAACCAGACGGGCAGGGCGTCTGCTATACTGTGCCAACGCAAGGTTTTGAGCGACTGTCAAAGAGCCGACAGAGTTCAGGTGTGTATTTTGAAAAATACGCGTTATCATACCTGCTCGCTGTCGCTCGTTTTGTTTGGTAATATCATAGCTGTTTACCGTAATAGTGCCGCTTTGGGGTATTATTTTCCCTGCAATGGTGTCAAAAAAAGTACTTTTACCAGCACCATTGGCACCTACTATAACAATAAAGTCGCCATGTTCTATCTGGCATGAGAGATTGCGTAGAATGTGATTGTGATTAAATCGTACATTAATATTATTAAGATGTAGCACGAGATGCTCTCTATTTTTTATTTAATTGTTGCTTGATTACTATGAAAATGATAATAAGCAGTGCGGTGACTAATTTATTCCAGTCTTGATCGAGCTGTAGCTCAAAGGTAAGTGCTATAATTGCTTGGTATGCAATGGAGCCAATTATGAGAGCGTATCCAAAGTTTTTACTGAGCGTTTGTGCTAATATCATGCCAGCTAATCCAATAATCAGCGTGCCAACACTCGCCCAGATGGAAAAGTAGCCGGTATACTGTACAAATAATGCACCACTTAACGCTGCCAACGTGTTAGATATAGTTAGTCCCAAAATAGTATAAAAATGTACACTTTTGCCAACATTGGTAACCATTTGTGGTGTGTCACCAACTGCTCTCAATAAAAATCCGACTTCTGTTTTCAATAACCAGTTAATAATCGAAAATAATACGATACTTATAATGGCAAGTAATAAGAGTGCCTGATATGGTGCTAGAAATGCTGGTACTAAAGTAAAAATAGTAGGCTTGTTATATAAAGCCATGTTTGAACCAGCTATCTTAAGAATTATCGAAAATAATCCAGTGGTCACCACAATGCCAGTAATTAAATTATTGAGTTTTAACGTAGTGTTTAGTAATCCCGTGATAATGCCGGATAAGGCACCTGCACATAGAGCACCGGCAAGACTTATCCATGGATTTACATTCCAACTGACGAGAAGGGCAGTCAGTGCCCCTCCCAATCCAAATGCTCCTTCAACGGCGAGATTATCAAAATTGATAAGACGTGAAGCGAGATATACGGCAGCTACGATTATTCCAAAGATAAGGCCTCGCTCGATGATGCCCTGTGCTATCTGTGCTAGCTCGATTATCATGATTAACCCCCCTAGGAAACAAGAATGACAAATGGCTGTATTGATACTGGAATAGTAAGCTCGAGCTGATCGAGTGTTTTTTTATTAACAAATATCTGCTCGCTACTCGCTTGTGCAATTGGTAATTCAGATGGTTTTTTATTGTTAATAATTACGTCATAGGCTATCTGTGCCGCTCGTTTTCCACTGGCTTTATAATCAACCCCTCGTGAAGCGAGTGCGCCGAACTTAACGAGCATGTTGTCGCTGACAATCAATGGTTTTTTATTTTTGAGTGCTATCGTGCTTATTAAAGAGATGGCTGAAGCGACGGTGTTATCAGTGGGGGTAAGAAGAGCATCGATTTTTCTGCATGCTAATTCTACTGTAGCTTGTACATCTGATTCGCCACTCAAGGCAAAGTCAACGGCAGTTAGGTTGCGTTTTGCAAGTTCTTCATGCATTTGTTTAACTAGTATTATAGAATTTGTTTCACCAGCAGTGTACAGGAGTCCGACAGTTTTTACATCGGGGAGTAATTGGACAAGCATGTCTATCGTAGCTTTAACATTGATCATGTCCCTGACGCCACACACATTGGTATCTGTATGTATTAGCCCTAATGCATAGGGGTCTGTTACTGCGGCAATAATAATCGGCCGTTCTTTTTCGATTGTAGCCATAGCTTGAGCTGCCGGAGTGGCAATTGCAAAAAAGCCATCGTAATCTTTGCTAGCATGAAATTGTTGGGCTAGCGCATGAGCATGTGATGTTGAACCCTGTGCATTATGAACAACAAAGGCGACCGTATTTCCCATTTTTTGTGTCAATTCTTCAGTAAAGCCGTTACGTGAAGCGTCTAGCGCGGGATGTGATGCAGTTTGTAGTATGCCGATGGTGTGGGTAGCCGTTTTTGTACGTTGTTTAACGTATTTTACCGTAATAAAGATAGTAGCCAGTATGAGTATTGCGCTGATAATAATAACTGTTTTTTTAATAATGTTCACAGATGGACCTTTCTTGAATTTTTTTTTAATTATTACTGTACAGATGTCAACCATGATTTAAAATGCTTATTTTTACTGAGTATACAATCACGATACGCACTGGTTATTTTTTGTGTTATTGGTCCCGGAGCCAAGAGCATTATATCTTCAATGCAGAGAATGGGAGTTATTTCGCTTGCAGTTCCACAAAAAAATGCCTCAGTTGCATTATAAATATCATGTAGAGTAATTACCGTTTCTTCGATTGGAATATCTAATGCGTGTGCAAGGGTGAGTATTGATGCACGGGTAATTCCTGGCAAAATAGATTGTGTAGTTGGTGTTTTGAGTATGCCATCGATCACAATAAATATATTAGCGACCGATCCCTCTGAGATGGCGCTATTGTGATCAAGTAATAATGCCTCGTCGAATCCACGATTACTTACCTCATGAAAAGCGAAAATAGAGTTAACGTAAAAACCATTTATTTTATTGTGTATTGGCATAGAATCAGGGTGAATGCGTTTTATGCTGGAAATGCCAACCCGGATAGCGTGTGTACCGAGATACTTATCCATATCGAATGCAATAATGGCGCAGTGAACAGATAGCTTTTTGGGGCTGAGCAATAATGACTCAGATCCAAAAAATAAGAGGGGACGTATGTAACAGTCTCCAAGATTATTAATAATTATCGTATCAATAATAGCCTTTTCTAGTATGTCTTGCGTCCATGGAACGGTAACGCTAAAACAGGAAAAAGACTGTCGTAATCGTGCTACGTGCTCAGATAACCTGAAGATCGCAGGACCATTGTCTGTTTTATAGCATCGAATTCCTTCAAAAGCACCCGATCCATAATGTAAAGTGTGAGTCATTACATGGATGGTTGCGTGTTCCCATGGGACAAATGTCCCATCGAGCCAAATAAGTGATTTTTTCATAGATTGTTCCTAATAAAAAACCCCGATGTTGAGTCGGGGTTTTGTGTATAATCTTAGTATTATTTTTTATGTATCATTTTAGCTATAACACAGACCCCATATATAATAATAAGTATAATAATAGTGAGAATAAGAAAGTGGGTAGTGGCCACAAACAATCGCCTTGCGATGTAAAAAACAAGGGCCTACTAATAACTGTGCTAATAATTGTCTGATCGACGGTTTTATAATCTTCATGCTTTAACTTTTAACATAACATATTGTAAATAGCAAGATTATGCGCGTGCTTTGATCGACCTTATTTTTTGTTGTTAACAATTGATCTTAGTATTAACCTGTAACTGTTATCAGTATTTGAGTATACAAGAAAAACATATGTGGGGAGATTATTTATGGTTAATATATTTGTGCTGGCATTGCTCATGGTAGGCGATACCGTATTATTGGTCAGGCGGCATAATACTTCCTTTGGAGATGGCTTGTATAGCTTAGTTGGCGGTAAGGTTGAGCAGGGTGAAACAGCCAAAGATGCTATAGTGAGAGAGGTGTGCGAAGAGACGACGCTTGATATACCGAAAGACAAGTTTACGTTGGTCCATGTTCTTAATCGTAATGGTACTGAAACTGAATTTATCGCTTTATGTTTTAAAGCAGATATTAGTTCGTTGCCGAAGCCGCGCAATAACGAGCCGGATAAGCATGATGACATGCGCTTTTTTAGGTGTAATGCGCTGCCAGCAAATATGTTACCTGCTCATAAACAGATAATTCAGTGTGTTCGGGAGGGTGTTAACTATTCAGAACATGGTTGGTGATTGATTTTAGATAGCGGTGATTTTTTTGAAAGCAAAAATAATCACCAAGCGCCATGCCAATGTTCAAAAATAACGTGAATTGCTATGATAATTTTTTTAATGCATCATGATCCGTCAGTTCTTCCAGTTGTGGAAGCTCTCCTGTCAAGGCATAGATTTGTGCGTTGTAATGCCGCCCTATACATTGTCCAAGTGCGCCTCCAACTAATAGAGTGCCGGTTGATAAGTTTGTTGATCGCTCATCTATAACTAACTTCTGGTGAAATTCAGATTCTATTACGGTTTTCCAATGAAACCCAAGATCCTCTTCTCGACCATCGCGAGCGCGTCTATACTGCTGTACTTTGATATAGGAAATATCTTCGACATCTGTCCATAAAATCCGTTTTTTATGAGGTTCATACCAGATACCATGATTATCCAAGATAATCAATGGCTGTTCTCGGTGGCGGTAATCATACTGGGTGCAATAAAGGAGATATGCACCAAAACCAACAGCAAGAGGTCCGCATACGCTTCTCTTTATTTTTCGTATTATTGTGTTGGATTCTCCGTGATAATTAATTTTTCTGAAATAGAAAAACCAGAGCCCTAAAACTATAAGAGTCAGTGGTATAATTATGCCTGTGAATATCGTTGGTTTACGTCTGAAAATGACAGTTTGTTCGTTTTCGGACGCTATAGACGCGAGGTCGCGGAAACCATCAGCCCATAAAACGCTGACAAGTCCAGTAGAGAATAGAAGTGTGGAGAAGCGACTGAGTGGCTTCATGTTAAGCAACCTTTTTTGAGAGTAAAAATAATTACTTGCTATGCAACAAACCACTACATTGCTTGATGAGCATTCTATGTAGGTTTTTCTATCGTGTCAATTGTTAAAAACTGCATGATTATTCTACTAGGGCGTGTGAACGAAATTTTATTTGAGCCATATTAGCATCCCAACGAACTGACAAAAAGATAAAAACGTTGTGGCAGCTTTATCGTAACGAGGATTGATGCTACGATTGTTTTTGATTGTACCGAAATACAAAATGTTAACTCGCTGAAAACGATTATTAGTAAGGTAGTTATTTGTAGGCGGCGACAAGTCCCCAGTGAATAGCTTGTCTCATAGCCAACATGGGGTGAGAAGAAAGTAAAACAATAGTGACAATTAACGTGGTAATGGTATTTCTTGAAGAAGCAATAGACGACATATGGTGAGTTCCCTGCATGCATAATAGTACAAAAACAATACAGGGAACAGTTTATATAAAAACTATTTTTTTATCAAACAGTGTTATATGCCAGTATTATATGTCGCATTAGATTTTAAAATTGTCTATAAACCAGCTTTTTATACCCGGCCGGAGAAGAAAGTTATCAGGTAAATTACCAAAAAGATGACGAAAAGTATTTTTGCTATGCCCGCGCTTTCGTGGGCTATGCCACTGAAACCGAAAATACCCGCGATAATAGCAAGTACAAGAAATATAACTGCCCAATCCAACAACATGATTTTCTCCTCTTAATAAGAAACGTTTTGGTATGCAACTATTTATGAGTTCTAGTGTACGCACATGGATTATAATGCTGTCAAGAACAAGACAAGTTAGTCTATTTTACGCATTTTTTTTATCAAACTATGTCGCTTTTTTTGTATCAATCTTTTTTCCTGAGCTTGTTTAGGTATTTTTGTTTTTATGCGTTTTTTAGGTATATATAACGCTTTACGTATTTTTTTTATAAGCGTATTAACAGCGCTTTTCTTATTTTGTTCTTGGCTACGTGATGCGCTACTATGAATAATAATATCGCCTTCTTGAGTGATCTCTGATGCGAGTGCACGCACGATTAGAGATTTCTGCTCTTCAGAGAAAGCCTGGCTTGTTGTTATATTCCAGCGTAGTGTTATTTTGGTGCTTGTTTTATTGACATGCTGCCCCCCCGGCCCGCCAGCTCTACTGGCTGTGAACGTTATCTCGTGTGCTGGAATACTGACCCCATTTTGTATGCGTATATTTTCTTTCATACGATATTTTTAGCCGAATTTAATGTGAAGCATATGTTTTATATGACATAGTACTATGCTATTATAGCGAAGTGCAATGAGTAGAGTAGTGTTTGATACGTAAAAGTGAGTAGTTACGTACACAAATACAGTTTTAAGCTCATTCCATATAATGGACGCTGTTGGCAGTATGGTCTATACTGTGCATCTATAGTCCCGTATGGGGTGCTACATAGGTTTTACATACGAATTTGTACAAAACGAGCTGCTTGCTAATGAGAAGAGGCTAATATGATATTGAGTATACCGCCGCATGTGCTATATAGCGTTTGTTTGAATACATCGTTTATAGCGCATTTTTGTATTTTTTTTGCCATACTTTTGGGATGGGCATTATTATCTGGTGTATTGCTTAATAAAATACTCAGGATGCCCACCATTGCTGGCATGATTATAGGAGGGATAGCGCTTGGACCTTCATGCATAGATATTGCACGCTATACTTTTTTTTCTACGCCAGTGAGCATGATAGATGCGGTAACCGGGGAGTCATATACGATTTTATCTTCAGACTTATGTATTTTTTTTGTATTGCTTATTTCCGCTGCCTGTACGGTTCCCTATTTGTTGTGGATTGCTGGCTTTGAAACAAATTTGAAAGAATTGATGCATGTAGGAGTAGTTGCCGTTGTTGCGGGTATTTGTGGAGCAGTGATTCCGGTGCTTATGACAGCCGGTGTTATGTGTTACTTGATACGGGATTACTCCTGTAGCTTGATGGCACTGATAGGAATGGGGCTCATATTTGCAGCCACCAGTGTCTCTATTCCCGTTGCAATGCTCTATGCGGCTGATAAAATGCATTTGAAAAGTTCTAAGGCAACGCTCGGAGCAGCCGTAGTTGATGATATTATTGCTGTATTGTTATTATCGATCTTTTTTTTAGTAGCACACACTGGTAATGTGAAAACAACGACGTTGACGCAATCAATGTTGTATCTCAGTATGTCGTTGGCTGGACTGATGGTTAGTGGGTATTACGTGATTAGACCGGCTGTGCGGTGGCTAAGTAGCAGCCAACACACGGTCTTAATGGCACCCGTTGCTACGGGAATTATGCTTTTGTACTTTGGATTTGTAGAACTAGTTGGTGGATTGGCTGGTATTACGGGGGCCTACTTTGCAGGTTTATTTTATCGTATGGGCGTCGAAGAGGTCGATGGTGCGCAAGAGAATGCTCACGGTGCTCAGAATGTCATTGCTCCATTTGTGAATGGTATATTGCTGCCTATTTTTTTGGGATCGATAGGATTGCAGGTTAACATACGTTTACTGGGGGTGAGGGAATGGGGGCTTGTGATCCTATTATTGATTGTTGCCATTATATCGAAGATGATAGGCTGCTTTTTTGCGGCAGGACTACAGAATACAGTCAATAAATCGGCTACAGATCGGTGGTCTCTATTGGATAGCTATTTATTTGGCTCGGCAATGGTAGCGCGAGGAGAGGTTGGTTTGATTATAGCTGCCATTCTGAAAGGAGCATCAGTTATTTCTGCTGATCTATATATTATCTCAATTGTGGTAATCGTGCTGACTACTATTGTGACGCCCATCATGCTAGCAGCGGGGTTTTATTGGCATGATCGAGGTGATCTGGCTTTACAAAAATCCAATTTTAGGCGATAGTAAACGTATTAGTATAGGTTCATCATTCATTTCTATTTGTAAGAAGGTTATTCGATGAAAAAAGGTACTCATCCTGAACAATTTGAAGTTATGGCGCATTGCGCTTGTGGTTATGAATTTGAAACGAGCTCAACGACTCCTACGATACGAGTGACGCTTTGCTCCCAGTGTCATCCCTTCTATACCGGGACAGAAAAATTTGTTGATACAGCCGGCCGTATCGAGAAATTCAAAAATAAGTATGAAAAAAAGGCGGGCACTGCCGGTAATTCTGGTAACGCTAAAAAGAAGGCTTAAACTTCTGATTACGGTAGCATAGCGAGCGTAGGTATGACGAATCAAACCGAAATGAATCATCATTGGCAGGCGATTGAGAAGCGGCACATATTCTTGATGCAGGTTACTACTGATGTTGGCCTTGACCGGCACAAGAGGGCGTTGCTGCAAAAAGAGTTATCGCAGTTAACGATCATTCTCGAGCAGAAAAAGACAGTAGATGATTTAGGGGGTGCCATAGAAAATGCACGTACGCAGATGGCCACAGAACCCGATGTCGAGCTGAGAGAGCTGTTTGTGCTTGAGCTAGAAGATCTTGAGATAAAACAGGCTATCGCAAAGCAAAAACTTGATGATTTGATGATTACTCCTGACGAACATCGAGATCGTTCAGTGTTTCTAGAGATTCGAGCAGGGACAGGAGGGCAGGAAGCGGCTCTTTTTGCAGGTGATCTCATGACTATGTACACCAATTACGCTCTTAAGCACCATTGGAAGGTAGCGGTCGAAAGTGCGAGCTTCACTGATTTGGGAGGGTATCGTGAAGTAATATTACATATTAAGGGTATTGGTGTCTTTGGTCGACTAAAATATGAATCCGGGGTACATCGGGTGCAGCGTGTTCCTGCCACTGAAACGCAAGGTAGGGTACATACGTCAACGGCAACGGTAGCGGTGTTGCCAGAAGCGGAAGAAATTGATGTTGACATAAAGCCATCTGATTTGCGTATCGACGTGTATCGGTCTAGCGGTGCTGGCGGACAACACGTTAATACTACTGACTCGGCGGTACGGATCACTCATATACCCACGGGAGTGGTAGTAACCTGTCAGGATGAGCGATCACAGCATAAGAATAAAGCTAAGGCAATGAAAGTTTTGCAGTCACGCATTTTGGCTGCAGAGGTTGAGAAAGAGCAAATGGAAATGGCCAAGAGGCGCAAAGCACAGGTGGGGACGGGACAACGTGCTGAAAAAGTGCGTACATATAACTTCCCTCAGAATCGCATTACTGATCATCAAGTTAATGTAACACTTAAAAATTTGGACATGGTAATGACCGGTGATCTTGATGATATAATTGACGCGTTGCGAGCTCAGGAGCATGAAATGCGTAAACAAGAGTTTGTATCTCAGTTTTAGCTAACATAAACACATGTTATAGCACCGGATATTGCCGTAGGGCCAGAATGGAGAATACATGTCTATTATAGCGTATTTAATTGAACATAATCGCTATTGTAATCTTATCGGCATTATACTTATTTTATTTGGCGCGTGGCTGTTGTCTTTTCGACGTTCTCAAGTTACGTTCAGACCGATCATAATAGGCTTATTTCTACAGTATGCAATTGGTTTTACGGTACTTAAAACGGTGATAGGTAATCGTTGTATTGCAGCTGTCGCGTACGGCTTTGATATTCTATATCAATGTGCGCATAGTGGCTCTCAGTTTGTATTTGGTAGTTTAGCCGATAGTACCGGACCGTGGGGATTTATTTTTGCGATTAAGATACTTCCTATTATTGTTTTTTTTGGCGCTTTTACTGCATTACTCTTTCATCTTAGGGTAATTCAATGTGGGGTGAGCGCAGTGAATTATGTACTACGTCCTTTAATGGGTACTTCGGGTGCTGAAACGCTATGTGCGATTGCTAATAGCTTTTTAGGTCAGACAGAAGCACCGCTTGTTATTCGTCACTATCTGAAGCACATGACCAGCTCAGAGTTATTTGCAGTTATGGTGGGCGGTATGGCGACTATTAGCAGCGCTATTTTAGTAGTCTTTGTCGCAATGGGCGTTTCTGCTACACATTTATTGGCATCAAGTGTGATGTGCATTCCTGGATCACTGGTTATAGCGAAACTAATGTATCCAGAGACTGAAAAATCAGTGCATGATAGTGGTCAAGATGGTCAAGCACAGGCAACTATAGAACATTGCTACAATGGTATATGTGATGCACTATCACACGGCACCATAGATGGTTTACAGGTTGCTCTTAATATAGGTGCTATGCTCATCGTATTTTTATCCCTATTAACGGTGGTTAATGCATGTCTGGGCACGGTGTCGGCGTGCATAGTGCAAGATTGTCGGGTAAGTATTGAAAAGATAATGGGGTTGATATGTGCGCCATTTGGCTTTTTACTAGGTTTTACTGGTAAGCACGCATTGCAGGCAGGAGAATTAATTGGTACAAAGATAGCAGTGAATGAGCTCATAGCGTATACACGTTTAGTGAATATGCAAGTGCCTGATCGCATGATGGCTATCATGACGTATGCGCTTTGCGGTTTTTCTAATATCTCCTGTATAGGAATTCAGGTCGCTGGTATCGGTGCATTGATTCCTGAAAGGCGCCCATTAATTGCCCATTTGGGTATATACGCAGTGATTGCAGGGACTCTTACTAACGTACTGTCAGCAATGATGGCGGCTCTACTGCTATGATAATAACAATACATAATTATTGAAAACGGAGATGCTTATGAAGGAGCAGATAACACGATATATTGTAGTTGCAGGGGGGGTTATATCGGGAGTTGGTAAGGGGGTTGCCACTGCTTCTATTGGTAAAATATTGAAAGAGCATGGTCACCGGGTTACTCTTATCAAAGTAGATCCATACATAAATTACGATGCGGGCACGCTGCGACCGACTGAGCATGGTGAAGTGTGGGTCACTTATGACGGGGGGGAAATAGATCAAGACTTGGGTACATATGAGCGCTTTATGAATGATGACATACCCAAACAAAATAGTATTACTACGGGTCAGATATATAAAGCAGTGATTGATAGAGAGCGAGCTGGTGAATATTTAGGGCAAACCGTACAATTTATGCCACACATTATAGATGAGATTATAGCCCGTATTAAGCAAGCGGCATATGGCTATGATATTGCAGTGGTAGAAATTGGAGGGATTGTGGGCGATTACGAAAATACTCCCTTTCTTTTTGCGTTCAAAGCATTAAAACGTGAGCTTGGAGCACAATCGGTCGCATGTTGTTTGGTAACATATATTCCGGTTCCAGAACATATTGGGGAAATGAAGACCAAGCCAACGCAACAGGCTGTCCGCATGTTATCAGAGCAAGGTATACTACCTGATTTTATTATATGCAGATCAAAACAGCCGCTTGATATATCCGGCAAGAAAAAAATAGAGATTGCTGCTACGATTAATGCAGATGCGATTATCGATGCTCCGGATATAAGTACAATATACGATATGCCACTCTATTTTGAAGAACAAGGTTTTGGCAAAAAATTGTTGAAATACATTGGGTTACCGTCACGTCAGGAGCCAGATTGGGCATTATGGCGGCAATATAGTGCCGCTGCTAGAAATTCGCAGACAGCGGTGCGCATCGCCGTGGTGGGCAAGTATAAGCTCAGCGATAGTTACTTGAGTATCGCTCATGCGTTATTGCATGCCGCATGTCACTTAGGTGTGACAGTACATATAGATTGGGTTGATTCTTCTATCTATGAGCAGCACGGGTGTAGTATATCAGAACACTTGGGTGACGTTGATGGATTAATTGTTCCAGGAGGTTTTGGAGCTCGTGGAGTGGAAGGGAAAATAAATGCTATCACGTATGCGCGAAAAAACGAGTTACCATTTTTGGGTATTTGCTATGGTATGCAGTTGGCAGTAATAGAATATGCACGTAATATATGCGGTCTAAAACATGCACATACTATAGAAGTATACGAAAAGACACCGGATCCTGTTGTAACGCTCTTACCGGTGCAACAGCAATTATTACATGAACAAAAGTATGGTGGTACCATGCGTCTGGGTGCATATAGTGCGCTTGTAAAACGCGGATCGCTGGTGCACGCATTATATATAGACCGTATGAAAGATGGTTGCATATCAGAACGGCACCGTCACCGTTATGAAGTTAATCCTGCGTATGTATCACTCTTACAAAAAGCGGGTTTGCAGTTTTCTGCTACGCATATTCGAGAAGACGGTACTGAGCTCATGGAATTTTTAGAGTTACAATCACATTCATTTTTTGTTGCAACACAAGCTCACCCTGAGTTTACCAGCAGACTTGATAGTCCTAACCCACTTTTTAAAGGGTTTATGCGAGCGGTCATAAAAAAGAGTCGGGAGCGGCGAGATTACCGGCAAACATGGTATGCTACGTTGGATAGATCGGTGATAAACACGATATCTTCAGCTGATTAAAAAAAGTGCGATTCGAAGAATAAAAGTATATTGAGTTATTGCGTAAATAAACCGGCTTTCGAAACGCTTGTTGCAGGGATCCAGATTAATGACCTGGCTTTATTTCTGAGTTTGCATTAGGGGTTACTACTTGCTCTTTAGTTTTTACGCATTTTCCGGCTTGATAAAAATTTTTAACCAGATATGCGCCTAGACCTAGAAAGCCAACTCTCGTAATTGCAAACGCCGCATCGCAATTGGCATATTCGGGAGACATATCAGATTTAAGTTCTGGTAGCATATATGCTATGTACCCACACATTAGCGCGCTTCCTATTGGGCTATAGCGAGAAATAAATTGCACAATCTTATTGATCTTATCCATTGCGGTGAGGTGCGTTGTTTTAGAGGTGGTGTTGCTTAATTCTGTCGAAGGTGCCGGCTCCTTGCCTGCAATTTCTGACTCACACTGTGCATAAACGCTACTGGTCAGATGGTGCAATGCAGTTGACATGCATAACAAAGCTTCAAGCGCGCGTCTTTGCACGCTATATTTAGGTTTCAGAGAGCCGAAAACACGCTTTCCCGAAGTATGTAGCAACCCAAATGCGGCAAGTATGTTGACGGTATTAGTAGTATATTTTCTGAGCTTTTGTAAGCGCGTATACTGATTGCACGGTACTTTAACCACGCTGGGACTTGCGCTAATGCTACTATTTTTACTCGCATCTACACTACTCATGCTTTTAACTATTTTGCCCGTTTCGGGTACATGCAAGTTATTAGCGTTAGAACGCGAGTATTGTGGTGCGAATACGCATAGCAATGATAATAAAAAGTTAAGTTTCACAGGTCTGAGCATAATAACAGAGCCTCCATCTATAAGTCGTATTGTCTATCCAGATACTGTAGCACTTGGCAACTACGCAGCCGTTTTATCGTTGTTATTCGGGGATCCTGTATTTTGCACGGGATCAACAAGTAGTGCCGGTTGTTTTGATTCAGGGGTTATTTCGGGTGTTGCGCTTGGGTTTGCTGCTGAGTTTGTTTCTTTGGCGACAGTGCTGCTGTTATTGGTATCACCATAATACTGGTTATATAAACTTTGTATAGCCATGCCTACCATCGCGCGTCCAAGCCAGCAATGACCGCATCCGCCGTAGTGATTTCTATGAATCTTGTTTTTAGCAAGTTCGTATTGTCCTCTCTTATTCCGGGTGTATTTATTAAAATAACAACTCTTCTTTAAACACGCAGAGGAAGGCCATTTAAGAATTGCTCCTATTCGCATACCAATCCATCCCCATTTCTGAGCGAATCTCAAAGTTTGTGCAACTTTGGCGCTTTTTTCGCCCGAAAATCTATTTTGCACGTGTTGGCAGGCATTATTGGTCATTGTAGTTAGACGCTGCCATCTACTGCTTTCAGTAACGGTAGTATTATTGGCCATTGGAGTTTGAGTAGTATCTTCAGAGGCCTGCACGCTATCGTTATTACTACTTATTGGAGCTGATAACGGTGAGGGGCCAGTATTGCTGTCGTTGGCAGGTGTAAGACTAATGGACACAGTGCTGGGTGTAGGGGTTTGTTCAACGATAGCATTTGGGGTTGGAGTGTTTGTTGTACTTACAGTTTGGTTATTGCTAGGGCGATAGTAGGTATTGTATAGTTCTCGAATACAGATTAAGGCGCCGAACCTATGTATGTTGCGCATATTGTCGTAAATATTAGTGCGTGCATAATCTTCGACGCTATCAGTTGATAAATTTTTGTAATAGTGGCTCCCCAAAAAACAATATACTATTCCTGTTCCCTGAAGTCCCATCTGTACGTATTTGTTGCTTGGGATGTTACGAATTGTTTGAACAATGCCCGCATGGCTTGTATAAACAGATAAAAACAGTGATGCTAGCACGTTTAGTGCACATAACTGCTTTAAAAAAATATTTGAAATTGACATATTAGCCTCATATCGAATGGTAAAAATAGTTATCTGGCTATCGCTGGCGTTAAGTTTGGTGAAGCAGTAGGAGCCTGCGAAGCGATTGTACTATTATTTGGATTATGTTCTGTATCCTGAATTTTGTTATTTTTGGACTGTCGATACTCGCAATAATCATTATAAAAACTTTTTATTAGATACGCAGTTATAAACGCTTGTGCCGCGCACAGGTCCAGGTCCATTTTTTTGTTATCGCCATGTGTCTGCTTAAAATTGCTATAACTATTTACGGCCGATGAGCCGAAGTGATATGCCCCACAAAGTTTTAATAGTGGTACTATACCGCTTTTTAGATATGATAGGTATGATTTTTGCGGTGACGATTCGCCTACTAGTTGCTGAGGATCAGAAGACGGAACGGTGCTGGGCGCCTGGGTTGTTGAGACTAGAGTAGTTTGTGCTTTTGTTTCTGTAGCATGAGTTGGCACATAAAACGAGGTGCTCAAAGAGAAACCTGCAAAAGCGCACATTAAAAATGATTTCTGAAAGTGTGTCATGGGATAGACCTCCTATTATTATTCGCGATATTACTTACAATATTATGTGTAATATTGAGCATAACGTATATAAATATTTCTTGCAAAGGGGTTTAGCCTCTTAATTGCCTATTTAAGCGTTCAATTGAACAATAGTATTAATAAATGGGAAACAGCCTCGTGATTATCTGCTCTTCTGTGGTTGTTTGCTCGAATGGCCTATTTTTGTGCCAGTGTGGGCTTTAGATCAGCAGTAGGCATGGTTGCGTTATTGGCAGTACCTGACCGAGTAGCTGTGGGAATATTTTGGTGATTTTTTTGATTGGCGTGATTGATGACAATCGATCGACGGTATCGTGGTGGGGTGTCAACGTAGTCATTGTATAGACTCGAAGTGACGACACCTCCCAAGGTGAGCAGATGAAGAATGGGGTGGGAAAATGCTTTATCTTGCGCGAGATCTACAAAGCCCTCCTGCTCGGTTTCTGCTGCACCCCATGACTGAATCCAATTTTTTACATGAAGACAGAGGTGGGCTAGATAGACTAATCGCATTATGCCCCAGCCAGCCTTTACGGTATTTTTAAGTAGGCTTATTTCTGACTTGGTGCCCGGTACAAAATCTGGCGCTAGCGTAGGCAAGGGAGCTGGTGCGGGACTAGGGGGGAGCACCGTCGCTGGGACTGTTGCGGGAGGAGTAGTGGGAGTGATGACCGAGGTAGGGGTGGGCGCGATTGTAATAATGGGGGCTGGAGTGCTTACTTTCTGATCTTGAGCGTTTTGCTTTGCATTATTTTTGCTATCGCCGCATAGCAGCATGTTATTGAGCAATGTGATAGATAATACGATAAAGGCGAGTGATCGAGTTTTACTTAAATTCGATAGCGATATGAACATAATAGTGTTCCCTCCAACTTGAACAATTATTTATTGCTAAAGCAGCACTGCTGTGCGAGCATCTTGATGCAAAGAATGCTGCGGAGCATAATTTTGTTCAGGGTAACACAATGTCAAGACCAAATTAAATGGTCAGATTAAACGGTTAGGCTGGCAGTTGACTGATTGTCGTCCTGATCGAACGCGTCGTGGTAGTGTGTGTATTCTTGATGTAATCTTTGAACTGCTATAGCCAAGCTACTGAACGTCGATAATACCCTAAAGGCCTATAGCCTGGATCTTACAAAGGGTAACGTGCATGCTAGTAATCGTTTGGCGACACTCAGGAGTGCAGGAACGAGTGGCTTTTCTTGGAGCTGTATAACGGCATAGGTGGTACAGCCGATGGCAAAGGAGCACTTGATAGAACCGAAAAAGGGACGAATAGCCAGAACTATATTGGCTAGAAGTTTATTTATGACACGGACTGTGGGGGGTTCATGGTTTTTATTGAGATGGGGTATGTGAGTCATGATTGTTGGGCTATCGCCCTGGCAAGAAGATCCCTCAGTTGGTCAAATGGAAGTTCTGTACCCTCTTTTCTTACAATTACCACGTAATCTCGCTTGTGGTTATAATAGTTATTTTGATAAAAAAGAGCTTTGAGGCGGCGGCGAATTTTGTTTCGCACCGGTGCAGAACCAACTTTACGCGAAGTAATTACTAAAATACGACCAAAATCTCGTTGAGCGGGGGCAGCTAAAATAACGAGTCCAGAATGACGTAAAACGCGGTGTGCTGTTTTAAAAAAGGCATCAATTTCTCGTTGCGTGAACCGTGATAGGTTGCGAGCTACAAAGCCCATTGATGCCCTTTAAAAGTGTATGCACTTAGTCAATAATGGAGATTAGTATGAGCTTACCGCAAGTCGCTTTCTACCAGATGCACGACGGCGATTAAGAATTTTACGACCGTGTCTTGTGAGCATGCGAGCACGAAATCCGTGTTTTCTAATGCGTTTTTTTAAGCTTTTTTTGGCGAGTGTTATAGACATAGATAATCCTGAAAAATTCTAAAAATAGTTAACATAATTGCTATCGAGTGCATAATTGGTCATGTATTGGTTGCGCTAGCTGATACTATTTATTATATAATAAATAGACTTTTTTTCAACCATTAAAGCCACTTAAAATCAATTTACACAAGATTAAGATTCGCCAGGTAACGTTCAGCATCGAGTGCGGCCATACATCCACTTCCTGCCGAGGTGACCGCCTGCCGGTATCGATAATCAAAAACATCTCCCGCTGCAAATACACCTTCTACAGACGTTTTTGTATTATCTGTTACTTTAATATACCCGCCGGGGTTCAGTACTAGATGGTCTTTAAACGGCGTGGTATTGGGTTTGAGTCCTATGGCTATAAAAATACCGTCAACAGGTACGGTGGTTATTTTGTTCGTTGTTTTGTCTAAAATGGTAGCTGACGTTACGTGTTTTCCATTACCCTGTATCTCGTCTAACGTACTATTGTAAAGTATTGTGATATCGGGGTCATTAATCACACGCTGCTGCATGGCATGAGAGGCAGTCAGTTTATCAAGAATTTGTACGATGGTAATCTTTTTAGTGAACTTTTTGAGAAACGAAGCATCTTCCATCGCCGTATCTCCGCCGCCAACTACCATTACTTGTTTGTCGGGATAAAACGCACCGTCGCAGACAGCACATGTCGTTACCCCAGACCCCCAGTACATATCTTCCCCCGGGCATCCAAGTCGGTTAGGCACAGCTCCCGTCGCAATAATTACGCTATGTGCTTTAAGTTCTGTTTTACTATCGGTAATGAGCGTGAATGGACGTTGTGAAAAGTCGACCTGTACAATATTTTCTGAGATAAATTGTGTATTGAATTGTTTGGCGTGTTCTTTCATGTTCATCATAAGTTTGGGCCCCAAGATACTTTTTTCTCCTGGCCAGTTTTCTACGTAACTGGTGCCCATGAGCTGCCCTCCTGGTGAATCGCCTTCTATAATAATGGGCTTGAGATTTGCACGTGCTGCATATATGGCAGCGGTAAGTCCCGCTGGTCCGGAACCAATAATAATTAGCTTGTGAATGGAGGAGTTTGATTTGTCTGCGTCCATGAAAGAGATCTTTCGTGTGTATAATGCATTTTTATTTTTTGGTTAAATGATAAATGGCATGGTTAATAGCCTTTTCTCGGAGGCACGTACGTTTCAATTCTTCGGTGGCGATAGGCGCCTCCTGTCCTTGTATTGTAGACGAAGGAGCGCGAAAGTAAATAAATTCTGTGGTTCTGGCCCGAATTCCTAAGTTCAAGTAGCCTTTAACGTCGTCATGAGCTACATCGAGATGTTCATGATACGCGAAAGTATCTATAAAAATGGATTCACGTGCCTGTTTTTCAGCAAGCTTCTGAACATTTGTTATGAAGTTTTTTTGTTTGCGATATACGTTATAGTCGGGATTTTGAGAAACCTTCTCTAAAATCGCTTTTTGCTGTCGTAATGCAAGATGTTGAGGTAGGGGAAATTGATGCTTAGACAAGAGAAGTTTGAACGACTCTTCTACGGTTGATCTGCGAAGTGAGATGTCATCCCGATATGAAAATACTTCGATAAGCTTTTTGTGAATATCTTTATTTGTTTTAATTTTGAAATGATTCTTAAATTGCTGCAGGCAAAAAAAGGATCCGGGTAATATGTCTGTGATCTCAACGTGAAAGCTATAATGGCTCGCCAATTGATTACTAAAAAAGTCTTGAAACCCTTTATTGTCCGTATCGAATATGTCTCCCTTTTTTTTGTGTAAAAAGAGATCGCACAAGGGACTTTCCAATCGTTCGTTTCCTAAACGTAGCCAAAAATTTTGTTTTAAGGGCGATAGTGAATTGTCGGCATCTGTGGTGTTGACGGTGATATCAAAATTTACCCAATCGCCAACGCTGAGTTCTGGGGTTGTATACTGCTGCAGATTGGCTTGTTCTGTTTTAGTGAAAAATTCAACTTGCCGATCGAGATCCTGGTATTTTTTTCTGCTTGGTGACTTAAAGGGCAGATATCTCCACTCTTGAATTGCTAAATCGTGGAACCCGGTAAATTCAAAGACAAATCGAGCGTCGTGATGTGGTTCAAGTGACACATGCGAAAGTCGCGGCTCCCCAGCAATTACTATTTTTTGCATTCTCATTTCTTTATAAAAAAAGTTTATTACACAAAATTTTAGAAGAAATTCTTTGAGATGACCTATAATTGTATTTTTAAAATTACGTTGGATATATTCAAGAGGCGCGTTTCCGCGACTGAATCCTTTTGCATGAATCAGTTTTTGTTGACTGCAAAGAACTTCTTGATAAACAGAATCAACAATGCGAGCAGGTACTATTATGGTGGCAGTATAAAAGTAAGATGGCA
>Ga0134121_10000771_pt1 | contig 33556 bp, 22 predicted proteins | sample KB301_FD_96463 | JGI IMG/M metagenome (GOLD analysis project Ga0134121, IMG submission 96463) | Terrestrial soil microbial communities without Nitrogen fertilizer from Kellogg Biological Station, Michigan, USA - KB3-0-1 | ecosystem: Environmental > Terrestrial > Soil > Unclassified ...
CACCTCATTGTTAAGCCTGTTACTGATCGACCAGTTATAAGCTCCGATCAACTCATTCGTAGTTGCCGTCTGCGATCCGAAAGGCGTTGTACTGAATCCGCCGGTATCAGTATCAGGACGCAGGAAGTTGTCAGTCGAGCGATGCCATACGAAATTTATGCTTTTCGTTTGACTGAGATCATAGTCGACACGCGTCGTCGACAAATTGAGCTTCACGTCGGCGCGCTGGTTGAAAGTGAAACCGGTGGTGTTCAGCGCATCGCCGACCTGATTGTTATTGCCAACTGCCGGCAAACCGGAAAGTATGCGACTCGAGATCAGTGGATTGATGTTCAATCCCTGGCTGCCGAGCACATCAAACTGGCGCGTATTACCGTTGTCGTCGACGTAAGTGAAGATACCCTGCCTGGCTGACGGCGTCAGAATCGTGCGCGTTTCCGACATCGTTTGCGGCAAGCGCAGTCCTTCGTAAGCAAAAAAGAAAAAGGCCTTCTGCAGATGCCTTCCTACCGGGCCGCCTTCTCCGAATCCGGGAGCCCAGATTGGACCACTGACTTTGCCGCCGAATTGATTCTGGTTGAATGGCGGTTTTTCGACTCCATTCCGGTTGTTGAAGAAACCGTTGGAAGCGAGGGCGGCGTTTTGATTGTAATCGTACAGCGCTCCATGAAACTCCGCGCCACCACGAGCGGTGACATACTGCACTTGAGATGTGCCGCCACTGCCCAGCGAGGGATTTGAATTCTGTGTGACGACGGTGAACTCCGAAACGTCGTCGATTCGAGGTCGATCGGGATTGAAATTGCCCGAGCGAATGAAGTTGTCCTGAACGTTCAAACCGTCGCGAGTAATGTTCTGTGCCGAGGTGCGTTGTCCGTTGACTTCACCGCCTGACTCACCCCCGGTTGTAGTTGAATCAAGCTCGATGGATCGCGTCCGTTGATAGGCAAACCGAGAAGCTGAGTCTCGGATACGGTATTGCTCAGCTCGGCATTGGTCGAGTTAACGATATCGGCGCCTGAATAAACGTTTACTTTCTCTTCAATCGCGCCGACCTCCAGTGTCGGTGTCAAAACATATTCTTTGCCGACGTCAATTTTCACTTCGGTGGCGCTGAGTGTTTTGAAACCGGGAGCTGAAAAGGTGGCGGTGTAAGTGCCAACGGCAAGTTGTGGAAAGCTGAAAGCTCCCTGGTCATTGGTCGAAACCGTTTTAGACTGTTTGGTTTGATTATCGGTTACGACCACAGTGGCGTTTGCGATGAGACCGTCCGGGCCGGACACGGTTCCGGAGAGTCGACCGGTTGCCGCTTGTCCAAAAGCGAGCATGGAGATTGCCAACACGCTCAAACAAAGTAAAAAAGACCGAAAGAGTTTCACTTCCATAGTACTTCGCACCTTTTCTCTAAAAGTAGTAAACGCTCAGACTGACGCGAGAAGGGAGTCGGCGAAGTCGTCGCAACAGATATGCCAGCAGTTTCTCTTGGAACATGACGTGTTAAAGGTAGGACGCGGTGTGGCGTTCTTGGGTCAGGAGGAAAAAAAGCCACATCCGGATTACAGATTTCTCTGCGGCTCTCTGCGTATCTCCGCGGCCTCTGCGTTGAAATAATCTTTAACGCAGAGAACGCAAAGATACGCAGAGAACCGCAGAGAAATCTCGAATCAGGGCATCTCGTTTGACACTCGAAAATTGAGATAGTAGGCTGTCCCGCGAAGAACCCCAACTTCTTTCTTCACTCGTCGCACTCCCGGCAGTAAACAATCCGTCTCTCAAATAACCAAGGAGGTCGCATGTCAGGACTTCGTGGCAGTCTTTACGCCACACGTACATTTACAACTAAAACGCTCATCGGCATAAGTTTCTCTCTCATAGTAGCGGTGCTGCTCTGCACCCTGCTGAACTTTCCCCGCGCGTTGGCAGCGCCGATTGTCAGCGATAATTTCAACGACAACTCAATCGACACGGCCAAGTGGAACCCTAACGATCTGTTTAGCGGTTTCACCAACACGAGCGTGCCGGTAGCGGAAACCTCGCAACAACTGGAGATTGGACCATTGCTGCAAAATACCAGTGGCTCCAGTTATCGCGGTATGCGCACTGTCAATTCTTACAACTTCAGCGATGCTTACGCCTTCGTCGAACTGGTGCAAGCGCCCGCTTCCAACACTGCCGCTGATGCGATGTTCACCATCGGCAATGACGTCAACGCTTACTATCGAATCTACGTCTCAGCCGGCAATCTCATCGGACTGAGAAAGATCGGGGCCACTAAGACTACACTCTTCTCGATAACTTATAACTCGACGAACCACAGGTTTCTGCGCATCCGTAACACCTCGTCGGGTGCTGTGACTTTGGACACGGCGCCGGGCAGCAGCGGAGTGCCGGGCACCTGGACGCAGCAATACAGCGAGACGTGGAACTCCTCGATCTCGACCGCGTCGATCCTGTTTGAAGTCAAAGGCGGTACTTCGCAGGCTGAAACAAACGCGCCGGGCAAGGTCATCTTCGATAACTTCGAAGTCGGCAGTAACAGCGCTCCAACAGTCACTGCAATCTCACCGACTTCCGGAAGCACGAGTGGCGGCACGTCCGTAACAATCACCGGAACGAACTTCGGGAGCGGAGCGACGGTAAGCATCGGAGGCACAGCGGCGACTAGCGTCACTGTCGTAAGCTCCACTTCCATAACGGCCACGACCCCAGCGCACACAGCCGGAACGGTTGATGTAGTTGTCACCAACACTGACTCACAGAACGGCACGCTGAGTAATGGATTTACTTACACGGCGTCTGAAACAGTCATACTGTCAGACGACTTCAACGACAACTCACTCGACACGGCCAAGTGGAACCCGAACAATCTGTTTAGTGGTTTCACCAACACGAGTGTGTCGATAGCAGAAACTTCGCAGCAGCTCGAGATTGGACCATTGCTGCAAAATACCAGCGGCTCGAGTTATCGCGGTATCAGCACGGTCAATTCCTATGATTTCACCGGCGGTTACGCTTACGTTGAGCTCGTCCAGGCGGCAGCTTCCAACACCCAGGGCGACGCGATGTTCACCCTCGGCAACAGTGTCACCGCTTACTACCGCATCTACGTGTCAGGCGGCACGCTCTTTGGTCTGAGGAACATTGGCGGCACTAAGACGACACTCTTCTCGACAGCCTACAACTCGACCAATCACAGGTTCCTGCGCATCCGGCACGACTCGACTACGAACAGTGTCACCCTCGACACGGCACCGGGCACGAGCGGAGTGCCGGGCACATGGACGCAGCAATATACTGAGACGTGGAACAGCTCAATCTCCACGACGGGGATCCTCTTTGAGGTCAAAGGCGGCACTTTCCAGGCAGAAACAAATGCTCCGGGCAAGGTCATCTTCGACAACTTCAAAGCGGCTAAGCCTGGCGGTGGTGGTGGGACCAATATCTCCAACATCAATACCGCAGTTGCCTGTAACACGAGTGCGCTGATCAACTTCCGCACCAATGTTCCGGCACACGCCTTCATCGAGTATGGAACAACTACCAGCTACGGGAGCTCCACGATCGATGATACGGTGCGGTTCTACACTGAGCATGCGATTCAGTTAACCGGACTCAGCGCGAATACCACTTACCATTACCGCATCAATGCGAACAGCAATGGTGTAACGCAGAGTGCCGATCAGTCGTTCACTACGGCGTCGAGCGGAGGTGTCTGTCCAACGTTACCGGTTCAGGTAGACAGCCGCATGCCGGATATGACCGGAGCAGTTGAGAAGACTGTGAAGGCCAGTGGTGGCGACTACACGCCGTCGCAATTCCAAACCGCGCTCAACGATGCCGGAACGGCTACTACCAAGCGCATCATCACGGTCGATGCTGGTTTGACGCTCACTGGTCAGTGGACCATGCCTGCAAACGCGGATGGGAACTGGATCATTATTCGTTCGTCGGCGTACGCCAGTTTGCCGGAAGGTAAACGTGTCTTTCCGTCTGACGCGTCGAACATGTTCAAGATCCAAAACAGCAACGTGGATCCGCCGATCATCTTCGCCGCTGCGTCAAACCATATACGCATCATCGGCTCGGAGGTCACTATCGATCCTTCCGCAATGCCCGACTACCCCGACGGTTTTCAGGGTGGCCTGATCAGATACGGGCAAAACATCGCGGGCTCGGCGGCAAACCTGCCGAAGTTCATCGGTATCGATCGTTCCTACGTTCATGGGCACCCCAACAAGAATACAAACCGGGGTATTCAGGCGCATGGCGAGGATCTGTTCTTCATTGACAGTTACATCAGCGACTTTCACAGCAACGGTTTCGACGCGCAGGCTATCCTGTTCCTCGATGTGAAACGCGGGAAGATCCTGAACTGCACACTGATTGGCTCTGGTGAGAACTTCATGTGGGGCGGCGCAGGTCTGTCGATAACAGGATATGTGGTGGGCGACGTGGAATATCTTCGCAACCACATGTATCACCCGCGGCAGTGGAAGGAAAACGGCCCGGACTTCGCGGGGCAGGACTGGGTCGAGAAGAACCTCTTCGAGCTGAAGACGTCTGCCAGGATACTGATCTTCGGCAACTACTTTGGAGGCACGACTGACGCGCAGGGTGGCTACTGGCCCGACGCGCAATCAAAAGCCATCAACATCAAGCTCGAGCAGAATTCTGTTGGTCCAGGCACCTGCGACACGATGGAAGACATCACGATCTACAAGAACTTCGGCAAGAATATGCATGCCGGTGTGGACGTGGTCGGACGGACTGTCGGAGCGCAGGGATGCACAAACAATCCCGACCGGGTGCTCGTGAAGGACAACGTGTTTGAGCTCGATGCTTCAACCTGGACGTCGGAAGCTGATGCATCATCGGGAACCTGGAATGCAACGGGCTGGAGTCTCAGCGGCACGGAAGACCTGCAAGTGCTTCACAACACAACCATCAATGCAAATCCGACGCAGGGCACGTGTATTCCGTCGCTCTTCTCGGATGGCATGTTGATGCTCGTCGGAGATCCGGTCACGACCAAGTGGGGCGGGTTCATCTTCAGAGACAACATCAGTGACTATCGAGGCTGCGGCGTCGCCGGAGGTGGCGCTAACGGCAACGATGCCACTGCGTCTTTGAACGGTGTCTACACCGGATGGATCTTCACCAACAACGGCATAATGCGTTCAGCGGGGCCAGGCCCGAACTACCCGACGGGCCAGATATGGGCCACCTCCTGGGGCCCACAGCTCGTCAACTTCAACGGCGGCCTCGACGGCAACTACCGCGTCGCCTCCGGCAGCTCGTGGAAGAACGCCGCGAGCGACGGTAAAGACGTTGGCGCCGACGTCGACGGCGCCGAAGGCGCTACAACAAACACCCCCACCGGCAACTGGCCCACACCATAACGGGTTGAGCCATTAACTCGAAGGCCGCCGGACCCCCGGCGGTCTTCGCTTTTGAATGTATATGGCGGCTTGCGTTGATTAATTCAGGAGTAATGCAACTTCATTCGCTTTTCTGATGTCTCCAAGATTTCTGTAATCCGCATAAGCGGATGAATAGTCTTGTTGAGCAGATCTCAAATCGCCTGACTGCCTCGCCAGGTCGCCTTCTGCCTTCAAAATCGCCGCTTGCCCACGAAGATCTTTTGCCTCGCGGTACAGGGCAAACGCAGAACTGAAGTTTTTCCCAGCTTCGCTGAGATTGTGTTGATAAACATCAAGCAACCCTCGGCCTGCATACACTGATGCTTGACCACGTAGGTCCTTATACTGCACAAAGGTTTCCAGCGCTTGTTTGTAACTCTGCTCAGCATCCTCATAGTCGTTCAAACCGCGCGCCGCATCTGCAAGCCCGGTTGTCGCAATTGCACGCATGACTGGCTCTAACTGATTTATTTGTCCCAACGACGTTAAGGCTTGGCCAAAACAATAGCGCGCCGACTGAAAGCTTGCGCGCTCCAGCTCCAGATCCCCCAATGCAATGTATATCTCCGCCACGCCCTTGGGATTTCCAATCAGCAGATAACTTTTGAGCGCCTTGTTAAGATCAGTTTCGGCTTGACCAGGGTTTGCATCGGTACCAAAGTTCCCCTGGTGAGTTTCGACAATACCCTTTCCTCTTAATATAGACGCGACCAATAGATCGGTATCGGATCCTTTATATGACTTAAGCGCGTTGTCGTAATACCAAAGCGCCACATCATTCGATCCGCTTTTTTGTTCAAGGTCACCCAGGGAGTCTGCTGCCTCTGCGTGACCTTCCGTCATTCCCACAGAGTCGTATCTCCTTAGTCCGTCGTTGTAACTGTTCCTAGCGTCTGCCCACCGGGCTTGATCACTATACAAATCACCAAGTTTCAGCGAGACTTCGGCCTCGCTGTCATATTTTTGGGCGAGATCAAATAAATTCAAAGCCTCTTTGTAGTCTGACTCTGCTTGATCATAGTGGCCCGCATTGTGTTCGAGGTCTCCTTTACAGAGATTTGCCTTAGCCGAGCCTAAATCGTTTTTGAGGGTCTTGTATATTGACTCTGCCTCGTTGCAATTCTGCATTGCAATGTTGTAGTCAGGAACTCCGATGCTTGCAGTTCTTCCCAGAGCGATTTTCGTATCGGCCTCTTTCAACTTATCACCACATTGCGTAAAACCTGATAGAGCATCGGTGAGATTCTTTTTCGCGTCCGATTGTTTCTGCTCTAGTCGGTCGATCTCACCTAACAAATAAGAAGAATCTGCGTTTTTGCATCTGTCCGTCGTTGTAATGTGCTTTAAATATTGTTCTGCTTTTTCCCAGTGACTCAAAGCTAACTCTACGCGACCGAACGCAAGTAAACACCTAACAGCCTCGGGACTTTTCTGCGGATCGAACCGTGCTTTGGTAATTTCATTTTTGACCTCAGTTAATTTATCCAGACTAGCTTGATAACGACCCGAATCCTCGAGCCGCTCCGCCTCATCTAACATTTGATCGATATTGCGTCTGGCAGCGGTTAGAAATAACCACGTTATCGTGCCGGCAGTTAATAAAAGCACTACGAGTATGACCAGGCCTGCTCTGCTATGCTTAAGCCAGAACAAATACCAGGCTCCAAGTGCCAACCAAAAACCGCCCAGGAGGAGTTGCAGAGTTGTCACCGTACGGCTAAAGAGGATAAAACTTGCTATGCCTCCCAGGACAATCACTATTAGACCGGCTGTTTGACGCGTTGTCTTATCCTGATTCAGCCAGGCCCAGAACTTGTCTAGCAGAGAGTTTATGAAGTCCACGACGACCTCCTGAAGATTGGAATCAACATGACTACTCAAGGACCAACAAGGCGGTTGCGCACAATATCCTCGATAGTTTGTTTTCGTCAATAGTGGGGTTTGAGCAAAATCGTGAGCGAACAATCTCCCCAACCGATAACACACCTGACACCCGATCCAACCGCTCAGCAACCTGAAGCGAAACAACGCTGGTTCACACTTGACTTCACTCCCTTGCGCGATTCGCGCGAGTTCCGACTCCTCTATTTCAGTCAATCAATTACTTTCTTCGGCTCAATGATGACTTTCGTCGCGCTGCCCTGGCAGGTGTATCAATTGACGAATTCTTCGTTTACAGTCGGAATGCTAGGAGTCGTCGAGTTTATAGCCGTTCTCTTTATGGGCTTCGTTGGTGGGGCGCTGGCTGACTACCTTGATCGGCGGCTTATGGTGCGGCTCACTGAAGCATTGTTGGCGGCCGGTTCGTTAGCGCTGATAACCAATGCACTTTTGCCACGCCCTCACGTCTGGGTGTTGTTCACTTGCGCAGCGTTCTTTGCTGCTTTGACGGCATTACAGCGTCCCTCGTTGGAAGCATTGATCCCCCGCATCGTGAAGGCAGAACAAATGCCGGCGGTTGCGGCGCTGCAGGCTTTTCGCGGCAGCCTGGCGATGGTTGGTGGTCCGGCGCTGGGTGGCGTGCTGGTGGTTGCGTTTGGTCCAGCGCTCGCTTATTCAGTCGATCTGGTTTCTTTCGTCGTCTCGTTGATTGCGTTGACACTGATGCAGGTTGTACCGCCGCCGCCCGAAGCAGATCGCCCGGGGATCAAATCGGTAATCGAGGGTTTGCGTTATGCGTGCAGCCGCCAGGAGCTGCTTGGGACTTACTTAATCGACATGAATGCGATGTTCTTTGGCATTCCGATGGCGCTCTTTCCAGCGATTGCGCAAAAGTATGGCGGTGCTTCGGTGGGTTTCCTCTACGCGGCGCCTGCGGCCGGCGCACTCGTAATGTCGCTGATGCTCGGTTGGACCAGGCGCGTACACCGTCATGGAATCGCAGTGGGAATCGCCGCGGCGTGCTGGGGATTTGCGATCATTGCGTTTGGTTTTGCCGGACGATTGTGGCTGGCGTTGTTGTGCCTCGCCATTGCCGGTGCTTCCGATATGATTAGCGGAGTATTTCGCATGATCATCTGGAACCAGACAATCCCGGATCATTTGCGTGGGCGGCTGGCGGGAATCGAATTGATTAGCTATCACACTGGTCCAATGTTGGGAAATGCCGAGTCGGGTATTGTTGCGAGTATCTTCGGCATTCGCCCTGCCGTAGTTTCCGGTGGCATACTCTGCGTGCTTGGTACAGGTTTGCTGATGCTTGCATTGCCGGCGTTTCGAAGTTACGACGGCAGAGCCGGTTTAGCGCAAAAACAGGCTGAAGAAAACGCGCGAGCTGACGTGCTGGGGACGACATAACATGGCTACCATCGATCACATAATTCTCAACGTCAATGAAATAGCCTCGAGCGTGGATTTTTATGTCAACGTCCTGGGGTTTGAGCTGGAAGGTGAGGACGGACCATTCACCGTAATCAGAGTTAGCGACGATTTCACTCTGCAGTTAGCGCCGTGGGGCACGGGCGGGAATGAACATCTGGCCTTTGCTTTGTCACGCGAAGACTTTGATAACGCATTTGCGCGGCTGAAAGCCAGGGGAGTTCCATATGGCGATTCGTTCCATGCGGTCGGAAATAATCTCGGCCCGGGAGAGGAAACTGGCGCCCGCGGTCCGGCCCCGACGCTTTACATGAATGATCCGAACAAGCATCTGATAGAAATTCGAACTTACGATTGAGTGGCCTTCTCTCTTTGCCAAGCATCCTTCCAGTGAGATATCGTGCTCTTGCAAAGGGCACGGATCACAGTGAACGTCTGCTCTAATTTGTCGAACTCCGTACGGCGCAGCAGGTCTCGCTCTGCGCTCGCGTATCTGTTGCTGCTGACGATCGGTTATGGAGCGATCGTGGAGGCAGCACATAGCCACGGGTTTTCGACAACGCGCCCTTCACAGCTTACAGCCGTCTCCAGTGACGATAATTCGCCATCTTCGTACCAGAGTAATTCCAATCATAGCGATTGCTCGCTCTGTCAATTTCAGCGACAACTGTTTGGTGGTCTGGTTGACGTAATTCTCGTTGCCCATACACCGCAGCAAACAGCGTTTCTCTTCGAAGAGACTCCTTCCTATCTTTCAACTTCAGCCTTACCTAAATCGGGTCGCGCACCACCTCTCGTCTGAGCCGAGTCCAACGAACAGCAGATCATCACGTTTGACGGTCTGACGTACTACCGATCCAAAAGACTCAAATTCGGGTGAGCCTGCCTTGCTAGCCATTGGTCTAACTAGCGGTCTAACCAGGGGGTCGGGCTTTTCACCGCGCGATTTTGAAAACCTAAATGAGAGGTGTGGGAATGTATCAGTGGCGCACGTTTCTGTCGTTAATGATTTTCTTTGCAGTGACGGTTTCCGGAATACAGGCGCAAACGCAAACGCCAGCCACGTCAAAACGATCAGTCACTCTGTCTGACGCCGTCGAAATTTTCATGCGACAGAACCTCCAGCTAGTGGCGGCTCGTTACGATATCGAAACGGCAGACGCAGAGAAACTAACCGCCCGACTGCGTCCCAATCCGCAAGTCAGCTTCGGACTCTCAGACCTGCCGTTGAATCTCAGCGGACCACTGATCAAAGAACAAACTTACGACTACGGCGTCTCGCGCACGTTTGAGCTCGGCGGAAAGCGCAGCAAGAGAATCGAAACTGCCGACGCAAACTCTGACGTGGCTCGCGGACAGTTCCAAATGGTCGTCTGGCAATTGACCAACGATCTGAAACGCAAGTTCTATACGGTGCTCCTGAACCAGTCGTTGCTCAATCTCGCTCGTGAAAATGAAACAACGTTCGCTGAAATCGTTAAGCACACGACTGAGCTCGTGAACGCCGGCGAGATTTCCGGACTCGATCTCGACCGCATCGAAGTCGAGAAACTGAAGTTCGATACCGATCTGGCCAACGCGGAACGCGATTATGAAGTCGCGTTACGCGACCTGCGGTTCGCGCTGGGTGGCGACTATCGAGCGATGGACATCGAGGTCACCGGATCGATTGACTATGAACCTCACCAGTTCTCACACGACGAGCTGCTCGATCTGGCGTTGGCGGCGCGGCCCGATTTGAAAGCAGCAAAGCTGAGCGAGCGTGCCGCCGATGCGAATATCCGCTTGCAGGACGCTCAGCGCATTCCCGATCTCACCCTCGGCGGTGGCGTCGAGCAGGTTCCGTCCGGCACCAGCAGCTACACCTTTGGCGTTGGCATCGAGCTCCCCGTTTCGAATCGCAATCAGGGCGAGCGGGCCAAAGCCCTCATCGAGAAGAAGAAGGCCCAAACCCAGCAACAGTTCCTCACAAACCAGGTGATGAGTGACGTAGACAAGGCGCTGGTTGCGTTTGAGAAGCAACGACACCGCGTCGATCTTTACCGGACCGGAGTGATCACGAAAGTCAACGACATTCAGAACAAGACGCAGATCGCTTTGCAGGCCGGTGAAAGCTCGACGCTCGAGTTGCTGGATGCGATTCGCACGCGACGCGACACGCTCGCCGGGTTTTACCAAACGCTTTTTGATTACCAGATGTCGCTACTCGATCTCGAGCTCGCAACCGCAACACCACTGCACTGAAAGGAGCAACATGATTCATCGGAAAACAATCCTCTTACTGACGCTGCTCAGCGCGACGGTGCAGTTCGGGTGCAACAAAACACCGCCCGCGACTTCTGCTGCGAGCTCGCCAACACCCACGCCGGCACAGAACAGCGCCATCGAAGTTGAGATCGTGGCGCCGCAAACGATTGCGGGTGTGATTCCTGCGACCGGGAAAATTCTCGTTCCGGAAAATGGCGTGGCCGTGATTGGTCCAGTCAATGCCGGAAGAATCGTGCGTCTCTATGCCGGCCAGGGAACGAGAGTGAGAAAGGGACAGAAGCTTGCCGAGCTCGAATCAGCCGATATCGATCAAGCAGAGGCCGACTACCTCAAGGCGCTCGCCGACTACGAGAACGCGCTTCGCTCGTCGGCTGCCGAAATCAAGCTCGCGCAGCAGAGTTACGATCGCAATAAGCAGCTCTACGAACAGCAGATCACTGCCGGTAAGAACCTCCAGTCTGCCGAACACGATCTCGAAGTGGCTAAGGCCGCGGGCGAGAACTCGGTAAATGGGACAAAGGCCGCGCTGGTCGCTGCGCGTCGTAAATTGCTGTTACTCGGTCTCAATGACGCGACGATTGACGCCCTCGCGAAGAAAACCGATCTGGCTGCGACTTTTTCACTCAACTCTCCGATCGACGGGATCGTGGTTGAGCGCAATGCCACTGTCGGCGCGAGTGTCGGGACTGATGCGAATCTATTCAAGATCATCGATCTGTCGCGCGTTTGGATCGATGCGGATGTGTTTGAAAAAGACCTGCCGCGGGTGAGACCGGGCCAGGAAGTAAAGCTCACGGTCACCGCCTTTCCGCAATCGACGTTCTCCGGAAAAGTGATTTTGATTAACAGCGTCCTCGATCCGGAAACGCGCACGGTGAAGGTTCGGACCGAGGTCTCTAATCCGGACGGCAGGCTCAAACCGGACATGTTTGCGAACGTGCAGATCGTCACTGATGTGAATCGAGCGGCGATCTCGATTCCGCAATCAGCAGTTCTCAACGACGAGGGAAAATCGATTGTCTTCGTGGCAGACGGTACTGGCTACAAGAAGCGCCAGGTGCAGCCTGGAATTCAAAACAACGACCGCGTCGAGATCGTCGATGGTCTGAGCGCCGGCGACAAAGTCGTCGTCAAAGGAAACTATTTGCTGCTGGAACAAAGCAAACCCGGACAATAAAGGATGAACTGCTTCTCTGTGCAACCTCTGTGTTCTCTGTGTCTCTGTGGTTTGTATTGCGGGAAATCACCACAGAGACACAGAGAACACAGAGGTTGCACAGAGAAAACAATAAAGGTCGGTAGACCATGACTGATAACTTAATCGCTTTCTTTTATCGCGAACGATTGCTCGTTGCCGTTGTCTCGATGCTGATCGTGGCGGGTGGGATTCTGGCGTTGCGCAGATTGAATGTCGATGCGTTTCCTGACGTCACGCCGGTGCAGGTTGAAATCGATACCGAAGCCGAAGGACTGGCGCCGGACGAAGTCGAACAACAGATCACGTTCCCAATCGAAAACGAGATGAACGGGATCGCCGGTGTTACGCGCGTGCAATCAGAATCCAAGTTTGGTCTATCCGTGGTCACCGTCTATTTCACTGACGACACCGACATCTATTTCGCACGCGCGCAAGTTTTCGAACGCCTGTCAGCGGCGAAAGACAGTATCCCCGCCGGATTTGAACCGCAGATGGGACCAATCACCACCGGCACCGGTCAAATCTATCTTTATCAAATCGTCGGCCACGGACAGACCAACCAGGAATTGCGCACGATTCAGGATTGGATCGTGAAACTGCAACTGCGCACCGTGCCGGGCGTCGCTGATGTGCTCAGCTTTGGCGGCGACGTCAAACAGTATCAGGTCATCGTCGATCAGCAGGCGCTGGTTAGCTACAACATCACGCTCAAGTCTCTCTTCGAAGCCATCCAGAACAATAATCAAAACACGGGTGCCAACTTCATCGAACATGGTGACGAGCAGTACGTCGTGCGCGGTCTCGGCCTGGTCAAAGACGTCGCGGATATCGGAAACATCGTGCTCGATTCGCGCAACGGCACCCCGATTCGAGTCAGCGACGTTGCTCGAGTGGAGATCGGCAACGAGATCCGCCAGGGCGCAGTCACGAAGGATGGCCAGGGAGAAGTCGTCACGGGAATCGTTCTCAAGCGCATCAACGAAAACACCAAGCAGGTGATTGAGCGCATCAAGGACAAAGTCGCTGAGATCAACAAGGCGCTGCCGCAGGGCGTGACGATCGTTGACTACTACGATCAAGCCGAGCTCGTCGATAACAGCGTGCACACAGTGGTTGAATCGCTAATCGAAGGCGAGGCGCTGGTGCTGATCATTCTGGTGTTGCTCCTCGGCAACTTTCGTAGCTCGTTCATTACGGCTGCCGCAATTCCCTTTTGCATGCTCGTGGCTTTCATCCTGATGTGGTACGAGGGCTTGTCGGCAAACCTCATGTCGCTGGGCGGCCTCGCGATCAGCATCGGGATGATGGTCGATGCGACGGTAGTGATGGTCGAGAATATCTACCGCCACCTGGAGGAACATCGTGAACATTCCACGCGCGAAGCCATCCTCGTGGCCGCGCAGGAAATCGGCCGGCCGATGTTCTTCGCGATTCTGATCATCATCGCCGTGTTTCTTCCGGTCTTCACGCTGCAAGGCATCGAAGGCAAGCTGTTCAAACCGCTCGCTTACGCCGTCACCTTTTCGATGTTCGGTTCGATGTTGATGGCGCTGTGCATTGCGCCGATGCTGTGCGCGCTGTGGCTGCGGCTCAAGAAGGGCGAAGTCCGCGCCAATCCGATCATCCTGTTCTTCAAAGGGATTTACGTGCCCGTGCTTGAATGGGCCATTCGTCATCGTTACATCGCGCTGACGATTGCTGGTCTTTTACTCGTTTGGAGTTTCGCGGACATTTTTATTCTCGGCAGCGAGTTTCTGCCGACTATCGACGAAGGAAACATGCTTGTGCGCGCCACGATGCCGGCCAGTATCTCGTTACCGCGAGCGATCGACATATCTACACAGATCGAAAAAACTCTGCGTCAGTTTCCGGAAGTCGAAACTGTCGTCGCAAAAATCGGGCGCGCCGAGCTGGGAGGTGATCCCGAGAGCGTCAGCAATGATGAGCTTTACGTGCGTCTCAAACCGAAGAATCAGTGGACCACTGCCAGAACGAAGGATGAGTTAGTCGACGCGATGCGCAGCCGGGTTGAGACTATGCCGGGGGTGAAGTTTAACTTTTCGCAGGTTATTCAAACGCGGAACGACGAGCTCATCTCAGGAATCAATGCGCAGATCGCCGTAAAGATTTTTGGTGAAGATCAGGACACACTGCGCCAACTCGGCGATAAAGTTCGAGATGCGATGTCGCACGTTCGCGGCGTCGAGGATCTGGCAGTCGAGCAAGTGGCCGGTGAACAACACTTGGAGGTCGATGTCGAGCGTGACCAAATCGCGCGCTACGGATTGAATATCGCCGACGTGCTCGAAGTCACGAAGATCGCCATCGGCGGAGACGAAGCGACTGATGTCCTCGAAGGCCAACGACGGTTCGCGATCTTTGTGCGACTGAAAGAGGACTACCGCAATCAGGTAGATAAGCTCGCCAACATCCTCGTCAACGCGCCGGTAGGTGGACGCATACCGCTGGGCCAACTGGCGACCTTCAAACTATCAAGTGGCGATTCGGTCATCGATCGCGAGAACTCGCTCCGTCGAGTGGTGGTGATGTGCAACGTCAAAGGCCGAGACATCGGCAGCTTCGTGGGCGACGCGCAGCAGGCCGTCGCGTCGCAGGTGACGACGCCGCCCGGCTATTTCATCACCTGGGGCGGGCAATTCGAAAACGAACAACAGGCCGTGCGTCGGCTGCTGATCGCAATACCCATCTCGCTGCTCCTCGTGTTCGTGCTGATTTACTCCTGCTTCAGCTCGTTGCGCAACACGTTGACCATCATCTTCAACATACCGATCGCGCTCGTCGGTAGCACCACCTTTCTCTTGATCTCCGGATTTCCGCTAAGCGTTCCTGCGATAGTTGGCTTCATCGCGGTCTTCGGCGTCGCCGTACAAAACGGAATGGTGATGGTGTCTTACATAAACAAGCTGCGCAATCGCGGCATGGAGCTGCACGAAGCTGTGATTACTGGTGCGAGCGTGCGTCTGCGTGCTGAGTTACTGAGCGCTTTGATCGGCAGCATCAGTTTGATTCCCTTCATCATTTCCTCCGGCACCGGCGCGGAAATCGAGAAGCCCCTCGCGATCGTAGTGGTCGGAGGCCTCGTAACACGCCCCATCAAGATCGTGATCCTGCCGATGGTTTATGAATGGGTCGAGCGCCGCGCCGCACGAAGCGAAGAGCCCGCGCTCGAAGTGGAGGAAGCTTGAGCAAATCAGATTACACAGAATTAATGCCAAACTCGCGGCGCAGGAGTCCGTAGAAGAAGGCATCCTGGATTTCGCCGCACACGTGCCAACGTTCACGAAGAAAACCTTCACGTTGAAAACCCAGTCTTTCGAGTGTGCGAATGGAGGCAGCATTGCGCGGATCTACGTCGGCTTCGAGGCGGCGCAGCTCCATCACTTCAAAAGCGTGTGAGAGCAATGCCCTGAGCGCTTCGTTCATGTAACCTTTGCCCCAGTGAGGATGGCCCATCGCGTAACCGAGCTCGGCGCGGCCGTTGACGAGGCTGAGATTGAAGAGTGTCGCGGTGCCGATGAGCGTGTCGGAGTCGCGCAAAGCGATTCCCCACTTGAACATCCTTCCGCTCTCATTACCCTCGGCGATCTCGCGTTGGAATGCGACCGCGGCTTCACGATTCGGCAGCGGGCCTCTGTCCATGTATCGCAACACCTCTGGAAGAGAAAAGATCTCGTAGAGACTGTCGATGTCGTCTTCGGAAACCCAACGCAGGACTAAGCGTGGCGTAGTGATGATCGGAAGTGTCTTTGCATCCATTTTCCGATATTAACCGCTGCCACAAAGAGGCACAAAGCACACTTTTGGCGGCCCACACGTCTATCGGCTCCATAGCCTTACTTACAGATTGGGTATCAGGGCAGGCGTAGATATCAAGCCGGGCGACGATTCCAATCACATCAATCTCAGATCGCGAGGCAAGACGACCGTTGCAATCTTAAGCACGGCAGCTGTCGATGCGAGCGAGATAGATCCTCTCACCGTTACCGTTGCGGGCGCTCCTGTGATTCTTAAGCCAAACGGAACCCCGATGTCGTCGTTGGAAGATGTCAATGGTGACGGACTTCTCGATTTGGTTGTTCACGTCAGCACCGCTGCACTCCAACCGGGGTTCGAAAACGAATGCATCGTGGAAGGGACGACATTTGATAGACAGTTTGTTTGGGGCACTGACACCATCGCAGTAGACCAATAATTTGTTTTGTGCTTTTTGTGGCTAAGGCTCGGTGGCGAAGAGTCGCGCGCCGGAGATCGCTCTCATTGTCGGGATCAAGTAACCGTGTTGACCGTCGAGTGACAAAAACACGATTGGCGCAGGTAGGTCTTTTAGTTTTACCAGCTCCTGGAAGAGCGCGTTTACGTGTTTGCCGCTTTGACCGTTCTTCCAGGTAAAGCCCGCCGCCGCGGCCAAAACGTAAACGCACGCGTCAGAACCTTCCACCACTTTGCGGACCAAATATGCCTCACTCAAACCATGAACTCGCTTGAGCTGCGCCTGAAGCTTCGCAATCGCCTGTTCATCGAGACCGTGCGGCATGAAACGGCTGGTGGGTGAAAAGCTCATCAACTGTTCCTGCTGCTTCTTCTCTTTGTCGAAGTGCTCGGCCGCGCGTTTCGAAAACTCTTCCCCCAGCGTTCTGTTTCCCTGATCAAAGTAGAACCCCGAAAGGAGCGTGCTCGCCTGTCCACTGCAAGCTGGTTCGAGTTGCATTGCCTTTTCGAGATGTTCGATACCGGACGCGTTTCGCTGCTCGAGAAGAATCGCACCGAGGGCGAAATGAGCTTTGGTGTGGTCTGGATTATCACGCACGAATGCTTCGAGCGACGGCAACACGGCGTTGTTGTCCTCAATCCGGCCCAAGAGCGACATACGCTCCCAGCTCTCGTCAAGCGTTAACGGACGCGTCTGTGACTGCTCGTCCAACTCCTCCAGACGCTTTTGGGCTTTCTGAAGCTCGTTGTGACTCTCCGACCAGGAGCGCGCAATCCGCTCGCGCCAAAGTCGATTTGATGAACGCAAGAAATCCTCTGGCAGGTTTTGTAAATAGTACGAAGCCGCTGACTGTTGGTCCGTATCAGCTTTCAACAAGTCGTCGATCAGGGCTGTGACTTCCGGTCCTTCCTTCGCAAACCCCATGGCCGCGAGTCGATCGCCGAGGGCCGGGTGAGTGTCCTGGTATTCTGTCGGCACGCGCAGCGCTTCAAAAAACCATTTCTGAGTATTCGTTGCCCCTACGGGCTGGTCCAAACCGCCCAGCATCTGCACGAATGGATCCGTCGGCGTCTTTGGTTGCTGCTTTGCCTGTTTAAAGAAATTAGGCCAAAAGTTCTCCATGAGGCCACGCTCTTTTGCCGCCAGTCGCACCAGAGCAACGGCCGCAACTTCTTTGCCGGCGAGTTGAACGGAGTATTCATCCGCCTGCCCCTCCTGTGCGCGTGCGAGGACAAACGAATAGGCATTCAGATAAGGAGCGTACCACTTGATGAACGGCTCGAAGAGAAACGACATGTAATCCCGTTCCCGTTCGACGTTGGTCAGAACCTCGACCCAGCTCTGGCGCAAGCGATAAATCCAACCCGAAAAACGGCCGTGTTTTCCTGACAGATGGCCCACTTCGTGTGCGAGCACCGAACGAAACTCAGCGGGATTGAGCGCATGCATCAACGGCAGACCAACCACCAGGTAATTATGGAGCCAGCCAAACATGCCAAACTGCGGGATCTGAGCGATATAGGCGTTGTATTCGTCAGACACCAGAATGTGATCGATCTTTGGACCATCGAGCGCCTGGCGCACTTCACTAACCAGATCAAACAGCTCCGGGGCCTGCTCGTGCGTCAACTTGATGCCGTCCGGTTCGGGAATTGTGATCCAGAGTGAACGCAGTACTAGTCCAACCATAGCCAGCGGTATCCAGACTATTTTTATCGCCGCCACATTGAACTGTATGTAGTAGAGCGTCGCTGCCACAACGGCCAACAAGAGCGAGACGACCAGCAGCAGGTAGACGTAGCCAAGTCCGGCGAGCAGAGCTACACGAAAACGGTATAGTCCTGGTCTGGCGACCGCGAAACTCTCGAGCGAGCGAATGAGGGATGCGAATTTATCTTCTTTCATCGCGAGGACGCCGCTAACGTATTACCGTTCAATGGATGCTGTCAAGACTGACTCCAAACTGCCTCCAAACTGGTAGTAATGCAGTTGAAATTAACGCCGAAGGCGTTTGCTAATTTCAGCCCAAGGTTCGAGCGAAGCGAGAACCTTGGAATTAGTAAAACCCTGAAAAGGGTTCGCCAACGGCCGAACCCGTTCAGGGTTTATCGCTTGTTTTAAATACGGACCCACGCCTTCGGCGTTAATTCAAACTGCATCACTACTTCTAAACTACCCTCTTCCGCATTGAGCCCTGCTTGAGTCATACTCGCTCGGAGACCTCTAGTCCCGAAAATGGCTCGAATATACATTTCCTCTACATACGCCGATTTGCAGGACTGTCGAGACCAGGTTTACCGCGCGCTCAGACAGATAGGGCACGACGTTGTCGCGATGGAAGACTATGTCGCGACGGACAGGCGACCACTCGAAAAGTGTCTGGATGACGTCGGCAGCTCGGATATTTACGTCGGTATATTCGCGTGGCGTTACGGATTCATCCCGCTGGAAGACAATCCGGATCAAAGATCGATCACCGAGCTGGAATATAGACACGCCTGCGAACATGAAATCCCAACACTCATTTTTATCTTAGACAAAGACGCCAGTTGGCCCATGACATTTGTCGACCGCGGCGAGGAATCCAAAAAGATCGATTCACTGCGCGCCAATCTGACAAACACCAGGACGGTGAGTTTCTTCAAGGATTGCGAGAACCTGGCGACGCTCGTAAGCAACGCCGTCACAAACAAAGTCAAAGAGATCGAGGACGAAGAAGACGAACGTTCGGGTGGCTGGCTGGAGAAACACCTAAACCGCACTGAAAGCGAATTCATTTCTCACATGAGTGGAGTGGATCGGCTTTCTGCTGATCAGGCAGCAGCACGGTATGTTCAGTTATTAGTCGAGAAAAAGACCGGACCCGACGAAGAAAGAGCGCCGGCGCGACCATTGTCCGAATACGTCGCTCGGCGAGGCACGAAGCTCGTCGTCTTTGGCGATGGCGGAACCGGAAAAACAATCTCACTGCTGAGACTTGGCTTCGACGCCGCTCGCAGAGCGAAATCAGATCCAACCGCACCCATCCCTGTTTACACAAAGCTCAACTTCTTCGACACGAGGGAAACCGGATTCGATCGGCTCATCGAGATCATCGCCGCGTCCACCGGCTTGCATCGCGATCACGTTCTCTCATTATGGAAGGACGACGCGCGTCCGATTCTGTTTCTCATGGACGGTTTCAATGAAGTCGGGAGCGACTTTCAAAGTAGTTGCGCCCTCGCGCTCGAAGCGCTGCTACAACGCCCGCAACACCTCTTCGTCATTACCTCTCGTCCCACTAGCCAGGTCCGCCCACTCATCGAGCGTTGCAAGCTGGATGAATTGAAGTTCGTCCAGTTAAACGACAATCAGTTGGAAGATCTGCTGGCGCGCCATGGAGCAGCCCATTTGTATGAGCAGATGGAGTCGGAGTTGAAAGACCTCGTTCGCACTCCGTTTCTGCTGTGGGCGCTGGCGCAGAGCTGTGCTGGTCTCGCGAAATCCGAGCTGCCGCGCAACAAAGGAGAGTTGTATCAAAACCTGATCGATACATACCTCTTCGCGAAACACGAGGCGCACAAAGAACCAAGCCCGACGGAGTACAACTACGAGCGTGTGAAGAAGCCGGTGCTCGCGTCGATTGCCTTGCGAATGATCCAGGAGGGCGTCACGCGAAAGGTGCAGGATCTACAGCTCCTTCGAGAAGTGCACACGCAACTCAAACAAATTCGCACCGAATACGAAGGTCTCATCGACGTCAAACCGCATGAACTAATGCCGGATCCGCCGTCGGCAAAAGGGATCATGGACGAGACTGTGCTCAATGGCGTGTTGCGGCAAGTCGGCGAGACGGTTGAATTCATGCACCAGTCAGTTCAGGACTATTTCGCGGCGGCGGCCATGCTCGACTGGAAAGCAGACGAAATCCTGAAACTCGCTCCGCGTTCTACGTCGCGGCGGAGGTTTGAGCGTAGTAACGGGTTCGAAGCCATCATCATGTTGGCGGGGCTAAAGAAGGACACCAAAGAGTTATTGAACGCGTTGATTGGTCACAATCCCCTGCTGGCGGCTCACTGCGTCGCGGCGGCTTCGACGGCGCCGCGAAAAAGCCTCGAAACGTTACTGGACCAGTTGAAAACAATGCTGACTCGACAGAATCCCGAGCTTCGCAAACTCGCGTGTGCGTGTTTGGGAGCGGCGCGGATTCAAAGCGAAGAGTTTCAGCGTAAGCTGATCGATCTGGCGCTGTTCGATAAAGAGTACGACGTTCGGGTCTCTGCTAATCAAGCACTCGCACAGTCGAAGTCTGACTTCGCACTCAACTACACGCTAAATTTCGTATTGAGCAAAACGCAGACTAACGAAACGCTGAAGAATGCGAAAGAAGCTTTATTCAACATTGACAGCGGCGCAGCAGTTGAAATGCTGTTCGATGAGTGGCGAAAAGCTGAAGCTGGAGGTGAAAGGCGTCGCCAGGCAGAAAAATTATTAACGCCGCTAATGTGGGACAAGGGAATAGTCGAGCATCAACTATACCTGATCAGGGTTGATGCGATTCGGAGAGGAGACACCGCAGCAAGTGACAGCGCAAAAGAGGCGCTGGATCAGTTGGATGTATGGAAGCAGTCGTATCAAAAACACTTTGTCTCGTTTCCGCCTGCCTCACAATTAACAAAGCTCGTGACGGATATGGAGCGGCTTAAGAACACGCCGTCGAGTATTCCTCTCGTGGAGCTAATTGAAAACCTGAAACAGGAAAGTTTTGCAGTTGGTGATGCTGCCACGGAGATCGGCAAACGAGGAGCAAAAGAAAGCATTGAGCCACTGATTGATGCGCTTTACCGGCAACGTATTCGGACTAACATCAACCCAATCGTGCATTCACTCGAAAGCATCGATCGAGTTAGGGCCACACAACTTTTAGAAGAGGGGCTGCAAAGCTCCGACTTTGCAAAGCAGACGCGGGCGGCCGTTGCCTTGGGTTTGATGGGAGACTTCGAATCGATAACTCTCGTCGAGCAAGCGTTAAAAGTTGAGAACTCGGCCTTTCGAGGCAGCGCTGCGGAAGTGTTAGGCACTTGTGGAAGTGATGAGGCCGTCGCAGCTCTGGTTGATGCGGTGAAATCGGAGACTAATGCAGAGGTACTCCTGCAAATTCTATTCGCTTTGAGCAACACAAAATCGAAGAGCGCTAATGAATCGCTTTTGAATTTGATTGTTAGACGACAGTCGCTGACACCACTTGATGGTAGCCTCTCGCGTGATGAGGGAGATTTCGTAGATCAACTAGTTAGAAGAGTTGTTGAAACCGTCGGCGCGAATCAGGTGATTGCGTGGTTACAGGACGCCGCTCGAGATCAGGCTGGCTCTGTACGCGCAAATGCTATCAATGCACTGGGTAGCATCGATGACACCGATTTTGATACCCGAAGCAGTTTACGTGAGGCTTTGGACGATCCGGAGGGTATTGTGCGGGCGGCTGCAGTGAAAGAGATCGCGAGGACAACTAATGCGACCAAAGATATTAAAAGTCTCTTTCAGGAGATGGTCAAAGACAACGATGCTATAGTCCGCGTCGCCGTGCTGAAAGAACTGGCCAATCGGGAGGTCGAGGGCGTACAAGCTCTCCTCATCGAATCGGCCTTATCCGACGGGGATCCGTATGTTCGCGATGCAGCTACTATTCAGTTATTCGAATTTGCCGAATCGATCGATCAATTATCGCAAGTCCTGCAACAGCAAGACGTCGACCAACGACTGGCAGCAATAAAGATCTTGCGAGATTTTGATCGAACTTTCACGTTACAAGGCTTTAAAGGTATCGCTATCGATGAAGAGCGAAAAGACAAAGTATTCGCACTTTTGATGGATACCCTGAATGATCCCAACGAGCTTGTGCGACTGGAGGGAGCCGTCGCCCTGAGATTCAGTCCACATCCTAAATCGCGCGATTTGTTGGTACGAATACTGGTCGATATAGCATGGCACGGTCAGAGTGTTGCGGTGAGGCAAAGAGCGGCGCTGGAGTTAGAGAGTATTAAGGGTGGTAATGATGCACTCTTCAAACCTATTTCGGACCACCTCAACAATCCCAGCGAATACGCGCGATTAATCAAACTCATCGGTGAGAACGAACCATTTCTTCCTAATCATGGCGCTCTTTATGCGCAGAGAGGATCTCTCCACCACCAATTACAGAACTTTGACAAAGCTCGCGCGGATTACGAACAGGCGCTAGAGTTGGGCTTCGATAATGCTTCGCTGCGGATAGGGTTTGCACAGGTCTACGGAAGCCTCGGGCAAAATGAAAAAGCACTAAAAGCCGCCGAAAAGGCGGTTGAATACGAGCCGGGTAACGCAAACGCCCACGCGGGTTTGGGTTGGTTTGCATATAAAACAGGCGACTATTCCAAATCAATTGAGGAATCGAGAATCGCGCTCGGTCTCAATCCGTCGTTGGCTATGGCGCGATTCAATCTCGGGCTTGTGTGCCTCGCGTCGCGCCGGTTCGACGAGGCTGAGGCCGCTTACGATGCAGCGCTCAAGATTTGCAACACAATGTCTGCGGAAGATCGGAAGGGTACGATTGAAGGCGCCCTGAAGGATCTTGACGAGTTGTTGGTCCAAAAACCGGAGCTCACGCCGGATGCCGACAAGTTGAAGTCAAAACTTCGCAGCACCTCTACCCCGCAGTAAGACGTCGCTGGCAGCGGTTCCGGTCTTCTCACCGGTTAAGCGCGTCAACTGATCAGGCTTGACGAGTGTAAAGCCGAGTTTGTGTAGCACCCTTAAACCAACAGCAACTGCCGGCCACCAGAACGGCAGCGGTAGGGCGCGATAACGTTTGCCGATGCGTGAGGCGAGCGCGATTCCGTCGAGATCTTCAGGGCCGCAGATTGTTTCGACTCGGACGCCGTTTTGATGTTGTTGAATTAAGTCAGCGGCGAGCTTCGTGAAGTCGTCAATATGCATCGGCGCGAATTGTAAATTGGCGTCGCCGAACAGTGCTGGAACAACACGCCATTTACGCGCCACCGCGAGCATGCGATCGATTCCCTCCTGGCCCCCACCGCCGTAGATTTCAGCCGGACGGATGATCAGTAGACTCGACCACTCGAACTTCTGAAGCTCCTGCTCGGCCGCGAGTTTCGACTCGCCGTACGCGCCGCTGCCGCGAGTCGCACAACGCGTACTGATGTAGACAAATCGCCGGCAACCAGCTTCGTACGCTGTGTGGGCGAGTCGACGCGTGCCTTCGAGATTTACTTTCCAGTACTGCTGTTCATCGTTCGCGTGCGTCACGCCCGCAAAGTGAAGCACCATGTCAAAAGGCGGTAGATTCAACTCGGAGTCGAGATCCAAATCGATTACGTGAAGCCGCGGATCGACGAGCGGAATGTCTTTCCGGTGACGGCCGGCCCAGATCTCAACCTCGCTATTCGAAAGTAATTGACGCATTACGCCAACTGCGAGTGGCGACGAAGCGCCGGTGACGAGGATTCGCATCATTTATGAGATTTACAGCCAGGGTGATAACATCGCGTCGTGACCGAGCCCCATTTTTCACTCGTAGTGCTCTGCTATCGCAGCGGGAAGAGTATCATTCCATTCGTTGAACGTTTGCAACGAACATTGTCGCGCTGCAATTTTTCCTGGGAGCTCGTGCTCGTCGGCAACTATATCGAAGGCAGCGACGATGAAACACCTCAAATCGTCAAAAAGCTCGCCGAAGAATCATCCAACATTCGCACCGTGATTCGCCCGAAGCAGGGCATGATGGGTTGGGACATGCGCATGGGCCTCGACGCCGCGCGCGGCACGTACATCGGCGTGATCGACGGCGACGGGCAATTTCCGCCGGAGTCGATCATCGCGTGTCTGTTGAAGTGTGAGCTGGAGGATCTTGATTTTACTAAAACATATCGCGTGATCCGCGACGATGGTTTGTATCGTCGAATAATCTCGGGGGTGTACAACGCGCTCTTCAGTTTGCTTTTCGGATTCAAAGTCCGCGACATCAACTCGAAACCTAAGATCATCCGGCGCGATAAGTACGAGCTACTGCACTTGCAATCAGACGATTGGTTTGCCGATGCGGAGATCGTGATCCGCGCTCGTGAGCTCGGCCTGAAGATCGGCGAAACGCCTGTTCATTTCAAGATCAACGATAACCGGGGCTCATTCGTAAAGCCGAAAGCCATCCTCGAGTTTGCTGCGAATCTCCTGAAGTACAGGTTCTCACCTAAGCTGAACGCGAAAGCTCGCTCGCTTCCAAGATCCGCCGTCGAGTAAACACTAATCCACTCGCCGCGCGATGCAGACGGCTGAGACACCAAACGGCAGTTTCCCACGTTTAAAAACAAAACGCTCAGCAGCGAACAACGAGCTGAATGGACCATTCATCAGCGAGATGTTGATCCCGTATTCCGTATCCGCGCGTAGACCGAGCCAACGCATCACCGAACGCACGACGAGCACCGGCAGAAAAAAGCTGATGTTTGCATAGCTGGACCACTCGACGGAAAACCCCGCCTCTTCCACTGCCTTCAACAAACTCGGCAACGTGTAGCGGCGCCGGTGATTGCTCACATCATCCTGAACGCCCCAGAGAAACATAAACGCCGGCACAAAAACGAGAATCCGCCCGTCGCGACGCAAGACTCGTCTCATCTCACGCAGTCCGGCAATGTCGTCGTCAAGGTGCTCGATAACGTCAAGCGCAGTGACGAGCTCAAAAGAATCGCTTTCGTAAGGTAGCTGCTCGATGGCTCCAAGCTTCACGGAGTCCAAACCGCGCTCGTGGCAGAAGTCGACGGCTTGCGGAGAAATGTCAACGCCTTCTGCTTTACCGTAAGCAGCAAGCATCTTGAGGTTCGCGCCCGTGCCGCACCCGACGTCGAGGATTCTCCCGGTCTTCAGCGTTGTCGAAATTTTCTCGACCAGCGACTGAATGATCCGGCGTCGACCGACATACCACCAGTGCGTGTCCTCAACCTGATACAGGATCGGGTAGTGATGCGACTGCATCTCTTTCGGCAGATTAGCGGCGACGCTGTTGCTCATCACTTCTCACTCTATTGGCGGACTGGAAAAAGTTCAAGCGAGTCTAAATCCAATACCTCACTTCCATCCGTAAATCACGATATGACAAACAAAGTGCTTGCAGTTCTGGGGTCGTTGATTCTTCTGTTTGCTCTGATTGCAAGCCGTAAGAAGTCTCCTCGGACAGAAAACGGTTCATCGCAGAGTGCCGCCTGCCGTTTTGTTTTGGCGCCGCTGAACAGTAATGACGAGGAAATTGCGCGGCAACAAACACTCATTCGCAACGGCTCGACAGCCGGATTGGAGCGTCTCGGATGGACCTTCGTCAAGAAAGCTCGACTCACCTTCGACGCAAGCTATTACGTCCTCGCCGAACAATGCGCTCAGTGCATGGAAGCAAACGGCGCGAAAGGCCCGGATACACTTCTGTTAAGCGCTCACGCATTGCAAAGCCTGCATCGCTTCCATGAGGCCGAAACCGTGGCGCGCGAGCTCGTGAACACGCGCGAACGGCCATTCGATTACGGCGTGCTCGGAGATACGTTGGTCGATCAGGGCAAGGTGCGCGAAGGAGCAGCGGCCTACCAGAAAATGATCGATCTCCGGCCGGATCTGCAATCGTACGCGCGTGCCGCTCACGTTCGTTGGCTGACTGGCGATCTGAACGGCGCGATCGAATTGATGAAGCTGGCCGTCAGTGGTAGCAGTCCCAACGATCCCGAAGCAGCAGCATGGGCTTACACGCGGCTTGCGCTTTATCAACTGCAACAGAACGCAATCAAACAAGCGCTGGCATCGTGCGGTGCCGCGTTGGCGGTGCAATCAGACTACGCACCCGCAATGCTGGCGCGCGGCCGAATACTTCTCGCTTTGCATCGCCCGGCTGATGCTGTTGTCGAATTGCAACGCGCGGCACAGTTGAATCCGCTACCAGAATATCAATGGGCCCTGGCAGACGCTCTCGCGTTAACCGGTGATCGCGATCGCGCGCGGGAAGTCGAATTAAAGATCGTAGAACGTGGCGCTACGGAAGATCCGCGAGCGTTGTCACTTTTTCTCGCCACTCGTGGTGAGAACATTCCACGAGCCGTTGAGCTAGCCCAGCAAGAATTAACCAACCGCCAGGATATTTTTACGCATGACGCACTCGCGTGGGCTCTCGCTGCAGCCGGACGCACCGCGGAAGCACAACTGCACGCGACACAGGCTCTATCAGAAGAAACAATCGACGCCCGCCTGCTTCTGCACGCCGGCATCATCGCCACACTCAACCACGACATCACCCAGGCAAAGCGACGGCTGCAACAAGCTTCCGCGATTCAGCAAATGCTCTTGCCGAGTGAGCGTGCGCAGCTCGAGGCGTGGCGTCAAAAGCTTGAAACAAAACCAAAGGAGTAACCCAACATGTCTAAACTGAAACCCGTAGTTGCGATACTTATGCTCGCGCTACTGCTACCCGCAAACGTTCTTGCATCGAGTCACATGGACGCGCCGCTGATCATTCTCGATCCGGCAGCCAACACCACGGACGTTTATGCCTTCGTCGATCAGGACGGAGGCCAAAAGTCGCTGGTCCTGGCGCTTGGCGTGTACCCGCACGAGGAGCCCGGCATCGGTCCCAACAAGTACAACTTCGACGACAACGTTTTGTATGAGATTCACCTCGCGCTCGGTCCTGACGTGGCCGCCGGACGCGCCACACTGAGTTATCAATTTCGCTTCACCACCGGCTTCAAAAACCAAAATACGATACTGCAATCGTACCTGGGCGTGGTGCAACACACCGGCGACGCTAATCAAAACCTGACGCAGACCTACACCGTTACGAAGGTGGACCATCGCACACATCGTGAGACCGTGCTCGGCACGGGAGTGGTTCCGCCTAACAACCAGGGCAACGCGACACCGTTTTACAATCAGGGAAACGACGGCGAGAACCGCGCGCGTGATGGCGTCGCCACCGAGGCCGAACTCGATCGGTATACACGCGAGGCTATCGCGGAGTTGTCGAATGGCTACATTGCGTTTGCGGGCCAGCGTGACGATGGCTTTTACGCGGATATTCAGTCGGTGTTCGATCTGCTCAAACTGCGCAATCCCGGCAAGGACTCGCAGGGCGGGTTCAATCTCCACCTGATGGCGCTCGAGGTGCCGCTTGCAGAGCTCGGCGGCGACCAGCAGATCGCAGGTGTTTATGCCACCACCAGTAGACGATCAGTGCGAGTGTTGGATGACAAGCATTCGCCGAAGAACAATGGCCCATTCGTGCAGGTTGCGCGCCAGGGGAATCCCCTCTTCAACGAAGGATTAGTCGCGATTGCCGATAAAGATCTGTACAGTCGCACGAGTCCGAGCAGCGATGGTGAGCTTTTCCGGAAGTATGCTGAAACGCCGGAGCTGGCGCGCTTGATCAATCTGCTCGTCTTTAAATCGCCGGTTGCGCCGGAGACTAACCGCACAGACATTGCCGGGATTTACATTCCTGATCTGATCAAGGTTGATCTCTCGACAACCAAAGCGCGTCTTGCTGGTGGCAGCTCGAGCAATCCCGACGACGCCGGCTTTTCGCGCTTGAGTATTTTTGGCGGCGACGTGCTGAAGAGCAACATTCAGGATCCGTTCAAGAATGGCGGGTTCATTCCCGGCGGGTGGCCCAACGGTCGTCGTTTTGGAGACGACGTTGTTGACATCGCCGTGACCGCGCTGATCAGTGATCTCCGCGATCCCAATAACCTGATCATTCGTGGTCCGGCAGGCGACGGTGTCGATCATAACGACATGGCCTTCAACAAAGTCTTTCCCTACGAATCAACACCCCAAAACGGCCGCAACCACCAACACCCATAGTCAAAAGCTCGCGAAGTGAACAGCACCAAAGCTCGCGAAGTGAACAGCACCAAAGCTCGCGAAGTGAGCGGCAGCATAAAGCCTGGGGCGCAAGCCCCAGGATCAGAAGCAAAAATGCGATTAAGCGCGCGAAGCGCCCGGCAGCTGTCGCCCGCTTCGCGGGCTCGGTTCGTAAATCATTAAACGATCCTGGGGCTTGCGCCCCAGGCTTTATGCTTACACCTGCTTCGCAGGTTAAATCAATGACTAATTATCTTCCGAAAGCAGTGATGCTTGTGCTTCTGTTTAGCGGGGCGGTGCTGGCCCATGATCCGGGCTTGAGTGCGGTTGAGGTGCGTGTTCTTCCCGATCGAATTGTGGCGGAGGTGAGTTTTGCTCGTGTCGACGTGGATTCCAACATCGCAGAGCGTTTGCTGGAAATCAAAGCCGGTGAACAAACACTTAAACTACGAAACGTCACTGTTCAAACGCCCGACACAAACAGCATCCATTTCATCCTCGAATTCCAAAACTCCTCCGCCGCTGAATTGCATCTCACCGCAGTCGGACTTGAACGCCTGCCGCGTGGTCACAAGCAGTTTCTCTCAGTCCGCGACAGCGCCGGCAGACTACTCGCAGAACGTATGCTCAGCGCCGAAGCAAAAGACCTCACGATCACTTTAGAAACCAACTCCGGTTCGAGCAGCGAACGCTTTTTCCGTTTTCTCACGCTCGGGATCGAGCACATCTTCACCGGCTACGATCACCTCGCGTTCCTCCTCGCCGTGCTTCTCACCGGTGGCTCACTATTGAGCAATGCGCGCATCATTACCTCATTCACGATCGCACACTCTTTGACACTGGCGCTCGCGACCTTCGGCGTCATCACTCTACCTGCGAACATCGTCGAACCACTGATCGCGGTATCAATTGTATTCGTCGGTATCGAGAACCTGGTTCGACGCCAACTGGCGAGGCGCTGGCTGGTGACGTTTGCCTTCGGCCTGATTCACGGACTCGGCTTCGCACAGATCCTTCGCGAGCTGGGCATCGCCACGATGGGAATACAAGGCGCCGTCCCACTTTTGTCATTTAATCTCGGCGTCGAGCTGGCACAACTCTCGATCGCCGCGCTCACCTTGCCCTTGATCTGGCGATTACAGCGTCGCCCTGCATTCATGCTGAAACACGTCCCGGCACTCTCTCTATTAATCACGCTCGCCGGCATCTACTGGCTCCTCGCCCGCACGTTAATATGAAAGGGCGGCCCACTGAAGGCCGCCCCCAAAGCATTAACTTCTAACTGCGAAATCCGGCGCTGTAGCCGCGCTCGAATCCGTCTCGATAAGCTCCTGCAAAGTTACCGAAGCCCGCGTCTTTGAAGTAGTGCGATCGCTCAGGATCGAAACTGCGCCCGTGCTGCGCATCCTCTTCACCCGTTCTCAGCCCGTCGTGATAACCCTGGCTGTCAGCGGCCACACTGTCACCAAACACGTACTTCCCGTAATACCCGTATGCGTAAGGATAGGGATACCCATACCAGTACGGATATGGATAACCAAACCTCGGACCAATAAACACCCGGGCATGGAAGCCACCGCCGCGGAACCCACCGCGAAATCCCTGCGCGCTCGCATCAGTGCTCGCGAACGCGGTCACACCGAATACCAACAAAGCTACCAGCAACAGATTTCGAATTCCTCGCAGCAAGTATTTTCCTCTCATGATCATGCCTCCTTTTCACCGAGCTCTTGCGAACTCAAACATGAATACGCCGGAGACATCGCTTCAGATCCTAACCAAACTGTCCCTTTTGTAAGCAAACAATTTCGGCAAACGCAGGCAATACGGAGCAATTGAGAGCAAGATGATCCAACGCCCTTAATCTACCTTCACCCCGCCGTGAAGAGATTTCAACTACTGTCTGCATGTTTGATTTTGTTCTGTGTCACAGCCTCGGCACAGACCACGGGCAATCCGCTCCACCAGTTCAACAGCGCGGTCAGAAAACTCGTGAGCCAGGTCACGCCGAGCGTGGTCCAGGTGATCGCCACCGGTTATGGACCAGTCGAGCCCACCGGTAAAAACACTACTGCGCTCGTCGGCATGCAGCAGAAGATCGGATCGGGTGTAATCATCGATCCGGACGGCTACATCGTTACGAACGCGCACGTGATCGGCGGCGCGCAGCACGTACGTGTCAGCGTTCCAATCGTCGCCACAAACGAAGCGACTGACGAGCCAATCATCAGTCGCTCCCGCATGGTTGAAGCACGCGTCGTCGGCTCAGACGAGGACATCGATCTGGCCGTGTTGAAGATTGAAGCGACAAAACTGCCCGCGCTGCGTCTCAGCGATTACAACAAGCTCCGGCAAGGCGATTTCGTGTTCGCGTTTGGTAGTCCGGAAGGTTTGCAGGACTCGGTCACGATGGGTGTAGTCAGCACGCCCGCGCGACAACTGGATCCGGACAGCCCGATGGTCTATGTGCAGAGTGATGCAGCTACCAATCCCGGCAACAGCGGCGGCCCTCTGGTGAATGTCGACGGCGAGCTCGTGGGAATCAACACGTTCATTCTCTCGCAAGGCGGCGGCAACGAGGGTTTGGGTTTTGCGATTCCGAGTGCGATCGTCGCTTACGCTTATCCACAACTTCGCAAGTACGGTCACCTGCATCGCGGCGAAACCGGTATCGGCGTGCAAGCGATCACGCCTGAGCTCGCTGCCGGACTCAAACTCAGCACCGATTCGGGCGTCATCGTTTCGGATGTGATGCCGGGAAGTCCGGGGGATAAGGCCGGGTTGAAAGTTCAGGACATCGTTAAGACTATCGATGGCTATCCCGTCAACAATCTTCCCGCGGTTGGCACGCGACTGTTTATGCGAAGCGACGGTGAACAGATCAAACTCACTGTGTTGCGCGGGTCAACGAAGCTCAACTTTGTCGTGCCTGTGGTCGAGTTGCAGAACGATCTCGATAGTCTTGCTACGGTAGTTCAAGCGAAGCAGAGTCCTGTAAGCCAGTTGGGCGTGGTTGTCATCGACCTCGATCCGGCAGTGGCAGACAAGTTTCCGCTGCGGATCGCTTCCGGTGTTTTGGTTGCTGCGCGTGCAATCGAGTCAGACGTGGACGTTCCGCTTGAAGCGGGCGACGTGATTCACACGATAAATGGTGTTTCAGTAAAGACCAGTGAAGAGCTTCGCTCGGCATTGAGTCACGCGAGCGCAAACAGTCCGGTGGTCCTACAGATCGAGCGTTCCGGAAAGTTGATGTTCATCGCTTTCAAACTCGACGAACCCGCACGATAGCCTTTAGTATGGTCAATCAAGGAGACCACCCATGATAACCAAAGGTTTACTCGTCAGGTTAGACGCTAAATCAGGCCTGGACGAACAGGTTGCGAATTTTCTCACTTCGGCGCTGCCGCTGGTCCAACAGGAGCCGGCGACGACCGCATGGTTTGCCATCCACTTTGGGGGATCGGAATACGGAATCTTTGACGTCTTCCCGGATGATGCTGGACGTGACGCGCATCTTTCCGGCGCCGTCGCAAAGGCGCTCATGGAAAATGCCGATACGCTGTTGTCAAAGCCGCCTCAGATACAAAAACTCGACGTGCTGGCATACAAGCTTCCCGAAGCTCCACTCGCGGAACCGAACACGAAAGGATTGGTCCTGACTTTCGAGGCGAAGCAGGGGCATCAACAGCAAGTCGAACAATTCCTGCGCGACGCGAGAGCCCTCGTGCTGGAGGAGCCTGACACGACTGCCTGGTTTGCCATACACACGGACGACAACAAGTATGGCATCTTCGACGTCTTTCCCAGCCACGGCGGACGCCTCAAACACCTGACCGGACACGTCCCGAGAGAACTCGCGAAACATGCGCTATCGCTGCTGGGCAGTCTGCCGGACCCGGACTTGCTTGACGTGCTGGCGGAGAATTTGCGGCAAGAGTCGTAAGGAACGTTATCGTGACTACATTCCCGCGGTTTATTCTGCCCGTATTCGTCTGTTTACTGCTGTCGTCGTGCTCGCGATCGAGTCAAGCTCCAGCCGGTCAGCCCACTCCCAATCAACCGGCGCGTTGGCTGTTGATCGTTGCTCCTAAGTTACTGCCGGACGACTGCGAGAAATCTGAACCCTGCAAGGGCACACCGTACGTTCGCGCACCTTACGCAGATTGGGAGCGAGAGGGTGAATACAATTCCTTCGAGGAGTGTGGCCGGGCCATAACCGACCCACAACCGGATCCAAACCCGGAGTTGCACCGTCAGGGAAAGTTGAGCAAAGACGAGCTGCTCGTAGGCTTCAGATGCGTGCCATCCACAGACCCTCGCCTAACCGCGCAACCAAAATACAACTGGGAAACCGAAGCTCAGATCGACAAGTGACCGTATCCACAGATTACACAGTTAGTATCTGTGTAATCTGTGGATGATCGATCGCCTTAATCGCAAGCGAAACGATCGCGGTACTCAGATGAGGAGAGGAAGGCGTTGATGCTGTCGTAGTAGCATTGCGTGCTACATCCCGGACAACTGTAGAAAGAGGTGCTGTTGTTGACGCAACTATCCAGATTACCTAACCAGAAAACGTAGCCCGAAATGTCGTGTGCTCGTTGCAAATAGACCAGGTAATCCAAACGAACGAAGTCGTCGTTGTTGTAAATCTCATAGGTATGGCTAAAGAAGGCGGGATTGTTCAGATCAAAGACGCGAGACTGTGCCTGAAACTCCGCCTTGTCCCACATCGTGCGCGACATGTGCACACGCGCTGTGTTGTAGCAGGCAAAGTTGCCGGCCAACAGACACGAGTTGAGCGGCGCCACGTCATTCGCCAGCTCCGCGCCAGTCGGGTTGCGGAAGAGGAAATCCCGGTACTGTTGCTGTACAAAGAAAGTGGGATCGTCAATCGGGTTGGAAGTGCACGGCGGCGGATCTGGCGGCTCACAGTCCTGGCAAATCATTGGTTTGATTTTCTTCTTCTGAGCAAAACCCGCCGGAACCACTACGCTCAGACACAGAACCAAAGCAAAGAGCAACATTAAAGATCTTTTCATGCATGTCTCCTGTTGTGAAGCTGAGGCCACTCTGCGCCGGCGACCTCTTTCATTGCGACGAGCGTTATAGGTTGCGTGAGCAATACGAGAACCTATGAGCAGAACGCAGTTAGTGTCGTTTTCCCAACGGGCGTAGTACGAAGCCGAGCGGCAGCGTTGCTACAACTCTCCTCAAAACCTTTTTTGACTAAAAGACAATTCGACCAGC